>Ga0116230_10000157_pt1 | contig 53929 bp, 48 predicted proteins | sample S1TSphfallax_3_FD_88678 | JGI IMG/M metagenome (GOLD analysis project Ga0116230, IMG submission 88678) | Host-associated microbial communities from peat moss isolated from Minnesota, USA - S1T2_Fd - Sphagnum fallax MG | ecosystem: Host-associated > Plants > Peat moss > Unclassified | place...
GGTCGGTCATCGCGCGTGGTCGGCGGGTGCGCTCGTGACGCTCGCGGCCTCCAAAATTGCGATCGCGCCCGGCGCGAGTTTCGGCGCCGCCGAACCGATTCCGAAAACGGTCAAGACCGTCTCGGCACTGCGTGCCGAATTCGCGTCGACCGCGCAGCGCGAACATCGCGATCCGCAGATCGCTGCCGGGATGGTCGACGCGACGCTCGATGTGCCGGGCTACAAAGCGCCGGGCGCGATCCTCACCCTCACGTCAGCCGACGCGATCCGCGCGCACTATGCCGACGCGGTCGCGCCGACACTGGATGACGCACTTGCGGATTTCGGGCTCGCGCACGCTCGCACCGAAACCGTCGGTTACACGCTGGGCGAACGCCTGGCCCGCTTCGCGACCGATCCCAGCATCAGCGGCATCCTGCTCTCGCTGGGCTTCCTCGGACTCTTGATCGAGATGCAGACGCTGCACGGCATCGCCGGGACGCTGGGCGTTCTGTCGCTGGGCCTGTTCTTCGGCACGCACGTGTACGACGGATTCTCGAACGGCGTCGTGCTGGCGCTGGCGCTGGCCGGCGTGATCGGGATCCTCTTCGAGTTGCACGTCTTGCCGGGGCACGGCATCGCGGGGTTCGTGGGGATCGCATTCTTGCTCGCCGCGATCGTGCTGGCGTTCGGGATTCCGTTCGTCTTCGTCGCCGTGCAGTCGCTCGCGACGGCGGTCGTCATCACCGTGATCGTGTTTGCGATCGTGGTCCGGATCGTTCCGGAAAATGCATTTCTCGAACGGCTCGCCTTTGCCGGCACGCAGGGGCCGGAATACGTCGCCTCCGACGATCATCGCGCGCTGATCGGCCGCGACGGCTGGGCCACGTCGTATCTGCGTCCCGCCGGCGTCGCGTCGGTCGGCGGCGTGCGCGTCGACGTGCTCACCGAGGGGGATTTCGTTCCGGCCGGAACGGCCGTCGTCGTGACGCGCGTCGAGGGCGCGCGCGTTTTTGTGCGTGCGGTGGACGCGCGCGATCGCGGCCAAGGAGGAACCCCAACGTGATCACCGGGCTGTTCAGCGGCATCGTCATCGTCGCGCTCATCATCGCGCTGCTGTTCTTTTTGTATTATTTTCCGCTCGGGCTGTGGATCCGCACGATTGCCGCGGGCGTGCCGCTCTCGATCGGTTCGTTGATCCGCATGCGCATCATCGGCGTCCCGGCCGGCGTCATCGTTGCGAACCTCGTTCGCGCACGCAAGGCGGGCTTGCCGCTCACGATCGACCAGCTGCAGTCGCACGTGCTCGCGGGCGGCAACGTCGAGAACGTGACGCTCGCGATGATCGCGGCGCAACGCGCGCAGATTCCGCTCGAATGGCAGCGTGCCGCCGCGATCGATCTCGCGGGCCGCAACGTCCTCGAAGCGCTGCAAACCTCCGTGACACCGCGCGTCATCGAAACGCCGACCTTCCAAGGCGTCGCGCAAAACGGGATCCAGCTCAACGTCAAGGCCCGGATCACCGTGCGCAGCAATCTGGACCGCTATGTCGGCGGCGCGGGCGAACCGACGATCGTCGCGCGCGTCGGTGAAGGCGTCGTCTCGGCGGTCGGTGCGGCGGTCGATCACAAAGAAGTGCTCGAATATCCGGATCGCATCTCGAAAGCCGTTCTCTCGAAGGGGCTCGATGCGGGGACCGCGTTCGAGATCGTCTCGATCGACATCGCGGACGTCGATGTCGGCAAGAACATCGGCGCCGAACTGCAGACGACGCAAGCCGAGGCCGACCGCCGCATCGCGCAAGCGAAGGCGGCCGAGCGGCAATACGCGGCGCAGGCCGCCGAACAAGAGCAGAAGGCCGAGACGCAGCGCATGCGGGCGAAGGTCGTCGAAGCCGAAGCGGCGATCCCGCAAGCGATCGCCGAAGCCTTCCGTAGCGGCAACCTCGGCGTGATGGATTACTACAAACTCAACAACGTCAAGGCGGATACGGACATGCGCGGCGCGATCGGCCAAGGGATCGCACCCTCCGAGACGACGCCGCCCCAAACGCCGGCGACCTAACCGATGGAAGATCTCATCGCGGCGCTTCTCAGCTGGTTCGTGCGCGGTATCGCCGGGCCGCGGCGGACGCAGCACGTTCGTCTCTCGAGCGCGCCGGATTGGCCCGCGACCCCTCCGGCGCCGCCTGCTCGGCCCGTGCCGCCGCCGATCACGGTCCGGCTGCCCGCACGGACGCCGGCTTCGCCACGGCCCGCCGCACGACTCACCCCACCGGCCGCGACGGTTCCCGAAGCGCCGCTCGTCGCCGCACTCTTCACCTCGCCGCGATCGCTCGCGGCGGCGATGGTGGCCTCCGAGATCTTGCAGCCGCCCGTCGCCTTGCGCTGACGAGAGGGATTTTCCGTCCGCGCGAATACGAGCATGCGGGTGCACCACTCGGAGCTGAAGCGCTAGCATGAGCCGCGCCACCCCACACACGATCGCGATCGTCGGCGCCGGCGTCGGCGGCCTGACGCTCGCCCTCGCGCTGCATCGCGCCGGCATTCCGTGCCGGATCTACGAGTCCGTCGCCGAGATTCGTCCCGTTGGCGTCGGCATCAATATCTTGCCGCACGCGAGCCGCGAGCTCTTCGCGCTCGGCGTCGGTGAAGCGCTCGAGCAAGCCGGCGTCGCGACCAAAGAAGCAGCGTTCTTCAACCGCTTCGGTCAGCTGATCCATCGCGAGCCGCTCGGCCGCGCCGCGGGCTACGAGACGCCGCAGATTTCCATTCACCGCGCCGATTTGCAGCGCATCTTGCTCGCAACGGTCCACGAGCGGCTCGGTCCGGATGCGGTCGTCTTCGGCGCGGTTTGCACCGGCGTCGCGGATGATGCGGGCGGCGCCACCGCGCAGTTCGCGGACGGCACCTCGGTGCGCGCGTCGGCCGTGATCGCCTGCGACGGCATCCACTCGGTGATCCGCAAGCAGTTCTACCCCGCCGAAGGCGAGCCGCGCTATTCGGGCGTGAACATGTGGCGCGGCGTGACCCGCGCAAAGCCGATGCTCTCGGGTGCGACGATGGTGCGCGCGGGCTGGCTCACGCACGGCAAACTCGTCATCTATCCGATCCGCGACGATATCGACGGTGAGGGAACGCAGCTCATCAACTGGGTCGCCGAACTCGAGACGCCCGTGTACAAGAAACGCCGCGACTGGAACCGTCCCGGCGATCTCGCGGATTTCTTGCCCCACTTCGCCGACTGGCATTTCGATTGGCTCGACGTCCCGGCGCTCTTACAAGCGGCCGACTTCGTGCTCGAATTTCCGATGGTCGATCAAGAGCCGTTACCGCGCTGGACGCACGGGCACGTGACGCTGCTCGGCGACGCGGCGCATCCGATGGTTCCGCGCGGCTCGAATGGGGCGGGTCAATCGATCCTCGATACGCGCGCGCTCACGGAGGCGCTGCTCGCCCACGACGACACGGCCGCCGCGCTCGCCGACTACGAGCAGCGGCGCCTCGAACCGACGTCCCGCATCGTGCGCACGAACCATATCGCGCCGCCGGACGCCATCATCGGCGAAGTGATGCGCCGCACGGGAGACCGGCCGTTCAGCGACATCGATGCGGTCATCAGCCGTGAGGAATTGCTCGCGATCACCGACGGGTATAAGCGGGTCGCGGGCTACGATCACGCCTCACTGCGGTCCTGACACCATCGGCGACGTTGCCGTTTTGTACCGCACAGGTGCCCCGGTTCCGATCTGAGGAGGTTCTCTGGCTGCCCTGACGACCACCACGACCTTCGCCCTCGAGGGGCTCAGCGATCCGCTGCGCTTCTGCGGACAATTCGATCAGAACCTCAGCGCGATCGAGGCGCTCATTCCGGTGGTCGTTCGGCTCGACGGCGAACGCTTGCACGTGAGCGGGGAGAAGGGTGCGGTCGATCGCGCGGTTGCGGTGTTCGAGCAGATGCTCGTCGCCGCACGACGCGGGGCACTCGTTACGCCCGATGATGTCGCGCTTGCGACGCGCGGCGTCGCGGAAGGCCGCACGATCCCGCCGACGCTCTTCGTCTCGAGCCGCGGGAAAGAGATCCGGCCAAAGACGGCGGGGCAGCGCGCGTTCGTCGAGAGCATCGAGGCGAACACGCTCTCGTTCGGGATCGGGCCGGCCGGCACGGGCAAGACCTTTCTCGCCATCGTCATGGCGGTGCGAGCGCTCAAAGCGCGCGAGGTCTCGCGTATCGTGCTCTCGCGGCCGGCGGTCGAAGCGGGCGAAAAACTCGGGTTCTTGCCCGGCGATTTCAAAGAAAAAGTCGATCCGTATCTGCGTCCGCTCTACGATGCGCTCGGCGAGATGCTCGAAGACGGCACGCTCGGCAAATATCTCGAACGCGGCACGATCGAGGTCGCGCCGCTGGCCTACATGCGTGGCCGCACGCTGGCCGATGCGTACGTTATCCTCGATGAAGCGCAGAACGCGACGCGCGAACAGCTCAAGATGTTCCTCACGCGCCTCGGCCCGAACGCGAAGATGATCGTGACCGGCGACGCTACGCAAGTCGATCTGCCGCGCGGTGCGCAGAGCGGCCTGCGCGACGTGGACGCGCTCTTCAGCGACGTCGACGACATCGGCGTCGTTCATCTGAGCGAGTCCGATGTCGTCCGTCATCCGCTCGTCGCGAAGATCGTCCGCGCCTACGCGCGACTGCTGGGTTAGACCGCCGCGACTTCCGCTGCCAGCAAGTCGCCGAGGCCGAGCGCCCGCAGCATGCCGCTCTGAATCGGGTGCGACCGCGGTTGACGATCCGATGATACCGTGCTAACTTACGGAAAGATAGTACTTACCGAAAAGTTAGTAATGTGATGCTCGATTCGACCCCAGCCCGCTCCGCGCGCCCGTCGCGGGGTGATTGCTTCGACCGCCGCTGCCCGACCCGTGGCGTGCTGGCCCATGTCACGGGCCGTTGGGGCGCGCTCGTGATGGCGGCGCTCAAGGTGGACGGGACGCTGCGCTTCTCGCAACTGCGCACCCGGATCGACGGCATCTCGGAGAAGATGCTCGCGCAGACGTTGCGCGATCTCGAAGGGGACGGTCTCGTGCGCCGGGTCAGTTTGCCGGTCGTGCCGCCGCATGTCGAGTACGACCTGACGCCGATGGGCGCCGGCGTCGCGCAGCATCTCGAAGCGCTGGTCGACTGGATCGAGACGCACTATCGCGAGTTTGCCGGCGCGGCCCCGCAAGCCTGAGCCATGGCGATCTATCTCTCGAATGCAACCCGCGGTAGCGGGCTCGATTTCGTCGCCCTCGAGGCGACCACGGAGGCGCTGCTCGCTGCGCTGGGTGAGGCCGGATCCTCCGTATCGCTCTCTTTCGTGCGCGATCCGGCGATTCGCGCGCTCAATCGGGAGCATCGCGGCAAGGACGCGCCGACCGACGTGTTGAGTTTTCCGCTCGTCGAGGACGGCGATCCGTATGCTGGGGCGGAGCGGCTGCTGGGCGACATCGTGATCAGCATCGACACCGCGCGCCGTCAAGCGGCCGATTACGATGCGCCGCTCGCCCGCGAGATCGAACGCTTGCTCATCCACGGCCTCTTGCATCTGCTCGGTCACGACCACATGGAGTCCGGCGAGCGCGCGGCGATGGAAGCGGAAGAGCGGCGTCTCGCGGATGCCATCGGGATGCCGTGGCCCTACTGAACGCGAAGTCCCGCACGATGGTCTCGTTCCTGGCACGCGCAGCGCTCGCCGCCTGTTGCGCCCTCCCGCTGCTGGCCCTCGACTCCGGCGAACCCGCCGCCGCGCATCGCACGATCACGACCGCGTCGGCCGACGCGCAGCGCTGGTTCGATGCCGGCCTCGTTCGGCTCTACGCGTTCAATATCGGTGAGGCGCGTGAGGATTTCGCGAAGGCGGCGAAGGCCGATCCCAAGGCGGCGATGCCGTACTGGGGGCTGATGGTGGTCGAAACCGAGGATATCAATCTTCCGAGCACCCCCGCGGGCGAAGTCGCGGCGGCCAAGGCCTACGCGGCAGCGAAGACGCGCGCCGCCTCCCCGCAAGAGCGCGCGCTGATCGAGGCGACGGCGAAGCGCTTCACGACGCCCGGCTCACTGCCGCAAAAAGAGCTCGCCTTTCGCACCGCGATGCGCGCCTACGTCGACCGCTATCCGGCCGATCCCGACGGTGCGGATCAGGCCCTCGACGCGGGCTTGCTCGTCGGCGATTCGTTCAGCGACGCGCAAGGGAATCTCACCGCCGAGGGAGCGCGGATGGCGGCCGATGCGGAACGCGCGCACGCCGTCGACCCGGGAAATCTCGGCGAACACCATTACGCGATCCATTTTTGGGAGTACGCGAACCTCCCGTCGCGCGCGCTACCCGACGCAGATTACCTCGCGGGCGTGCATTACGAACCGGGTGAATCGCATCTGCCGCACATGGCGGGCCACATCTACGCGCGGCTTGGCATGTTCGATCCGATGATCGCGGTCAACACGGTCGCGGTCCAGAACGACGCCGTCTATTTCGCGCAAGGAAACGGTCCCGGCCAGCGCTACATGCAGCGCTACCACGATCACGACGTCGATTTCATCGTGTACGGCGATACGAGTTTGGGCATGGACGATGCGGCCCTGAGCGCATCCGAAGCCGGTTCCGCGGGCGTGCAGGCGCACACCGACATCCGGCTGCGCCGCAACGACGCTGCCGCCAAGCTCGTGCCCGCGGACGATCATTTTTCGCGCGCGCTGCTCGCGCTGCGTGCCGGCGACTATGCGGGCGAACTCAGCGAACGCGACGCGCTCGCAAAGGCCAACGGCGACAAGGTGGACCTCGCCTATCTCGACGGGGAGCGGGCGATCGCGCTGAAGGATCCCGACGGCGCCCTCAAAGCTCTCGCCGCCGGCTACGCACGCGACCGCGCCGACTACGTCGGCGATCCGCGCGATCACTGGTACGCGCCGATCGACGAAGCCTACGGCGCCGAGCTGCTGCGAACGAACCACCCCGCCGACGCCGAACGCGTCTTCCTCGACGAGCTCAAGCGCTTCCCCCATGATCCCCGCCTCCTCTTCGGCCTCGTCACCGCCCGCACGGCGCTCGGCATCGACGACGCCACCCACCGCACCGAGCTCACGCGCACCTGGCGCGGCATCGGCGCCATCACGCTCGACGACCTCGGCTAGCCGTGTTCTCGAATTTCCTGGCATGCCCGAGTGTCATCCTGAGCCTGTCGAAGGATGGGCATGAGAGAACGCTGACCGGCACGCCCATCCTTCGACAGGCTCAGGATGACATGGTGGCGGCTCAGGATGACATGGTGGCGGCTCAGGATGAACGGAGTGCATTCGTCGTGGGACAAGGCTCGCGCCGAACGTTGAGAGCGGGACCGGTGCGCCGGTGAAACACCCACGGCTGGTAAAGGCCGCACCGTCCGTCAAGCCGGTTCATCAGAGCGGGTTTTTCAAATCGTTCCACTTCGCGTTCGAGGGGATCATCTACGCGACGCGGACGCAGCGCAATATGCGGTTTCATTGGTTCGCGGCGGTCGCGACGCTGGCGGCGACGCTGGTGCTGCATCTGCATCGTTCGTATGTGATCGCGATCGTGATCGTGATCGCGATGGTGCTCGCCGCGGAACTCTTCAATACGGCGATCGAAGCGGTGGTCAACTTGATGACGGTCGCGCATCATCCACTCGCAAAGATCGCGAAGGACACGGCCGCCGGCGCCGTCCTGATCGTTGCGTGCGCGGCGGTCATCGTCGGCTATCTCACCTTCTACGAAGGGATCCTCGCGGGCGGCGACCGGGTCTATCGGGCGGCACTTGGGCTGCCGGGCAACGCCGTCTTGATCGCGCTCGTGATCGTCGGGATCACGACGATCGTCACCAAGGCCCGGATCGGGCACGGCTCGGCGCTGCAGGGCGGTGCCGTTTCGGGGCATGCGGCGCTGGCGTTCGCCTGCGCGACCTTCATTGCGCTGCTGGCCCGGAGCGCGCTCTTGGCGGGCCTGGCGCTCGTGCTCGCGCTGCTGGTGGTCCAGAGCCGGGTGGAGTCCGGGATCCACTCGGCGCGCGAGGTATTCTGGGGCGGCTTGCTGGGCGTGGGCGTCTGCTATGCCATTTGGCTCGGGATAGCGGCCGTCCATGTGCTATAATCAGAGCCGCTTGAATATCGACCCGCTACCTGCGGCTTCCTCGAGGCGGGCAGCGCAGGCCGTTCGATGAGTCCTTACTGGCCCGAGATTGCCGCCCTCATCGCGCTCACGCTAGCCGCCGCGTTTTTCGCCGCATCTGAAGCGGCGATCGTCGCTATCGGGCGGATCAAGGCCCGCGCGCTCGATGAGAAGGGGGTCCGCAACGCGGACATCGTCGTCGCGCTGGTCACCAACCGCAACAAAACGCTGACATCGATTCTGATCGGCAACACGTTCGTGCTGCTGGCCGCGGATTCGATCGCGACCTACCTGTTTCTGATCATCCGCGTCCCGCATGCGGCCATCTGGTCGACCGTTGTCATGACGGTCGTGATCTTGCTCTTCGGCGAGATCATTCCGAAGACGGTCGCCGTCGCCGAGAGCGATCGTTGGGCGTTGCGGATGGCGCCCGTTCTGCGCGCCGTGACCTGGATCTTGACGCCGCTGACGTTCGCCTTTCTGACCACCACGACAGCCCTGGTCCGGATCTTCGGCGGTCAGCCGCACGTCGGCCCGTACGTGACGGAAGAAGATCTGCGCACGCTCGTCGACGTCTCCGTCGAGCAGAACGTCCTCGAAAAGGAAGAGTCGGAACTCATCCATTCGATCATCGAGTTCGGCGACACGATCGCACGGGAGGTGATGACGCCCCGTACCGATATGGTAACCGTGGCCGTCAGCTCGTCGCCGCGCCGCGCGCTGGACCTGGTCATCGCCGACGGGTACTCCAAACTGCCGATCTACGAAGAAACGATCGACAACGTGATCGGGGTCGTCCACGACCGCGAATTGCTGATCGCCCTGGCCAACGGCACGATCGCAAGCGCTTCCTTGCGCTCGCTCATGCGTCCGGTCGTCCACGTGCCGGAAAACAAGCGCATCTCGGAGCTGCTGCGCGAGATGCAACGCGGAAAATTTTCGCTCGCGATCGTCCTCGACGAGTACGGCGGCACCGCGGGCCTGGTCACGATGGAGGATCTGCTCGAGGAGATCGTCGGCGAGATTCGCGACGAGCACGACGAGGGCGAAGAAGAGCCGATCCGGCGCATCGCCGAGGACGAGTCGGTCGTCGAGGCCGGCACCAACATCGAGGACGTCAACGCGGAGCTGGGTCTCGAGCTTCCCCACGAGGAGTTCGAGACGATCGGCGGGTACACCGTCGGCTTGTTCGGTCGGCTTCCTCGCGAAGGGGAAGAGATAGAGGTCGGGAACGGGGTCAAATTACGCGTAGACCGGACGCGCGGCCGGCGCATCTTAGCCGTTCGCGTGTTGACGAACGGCAAAGCCCACGACCCAACCGTCGCAAATTTGGAGATCCCCAATGGTGATGCGAGACCCGTCTAGCATTCTTGCGGCAGCGTTAGCCGCGAGGCGGGCGGCCTATGCACCGTACTCCAATTTTTTCGTCGGGGCGGCGCTCATCGGCCGGGACGGCCGGCTCTATACCGGTGCGAACATCGAAAACGCGAGCTACGGGCTCTCGATGTGTGCGGAGCGCGTCGCGCTCTATACCGGGATATCGGCGGGGCAGCGCGCGTTCGAGGCGATCGCGATCGCCGGCCCGGACGGCGTGACGACGATGCCGTGCGGCGCGTGCCGGCAAGTGCTCTCGGAGTTCAACTTGAATCTGCGGATCATCTACATCGATCGCGGTCAGCTCAAGATGACGACGCTCGCGCAATTGCTGCCCGAAGCGTTTACGCCGCAGGCGCTCAACGACGCCTCGTCGCCGAACAACATCCGAGGGATGCGCTGACCGCACGAACGTACACCGCCGACGCGATCGTGCTGCGCGCACGCAATCTCGGCGAGGCCGATCGGATCTACACGTTGTTCACGGCATCGCGCGGCAAACTCGACGCCGTTGGGAAAGGCTCGCGCCGGCCCAAGAGTCAGGTCGGCGGGCGCTTGCAGATCCTCTCCGAGTCGACGCTCTTGCTGCATCGCGGACGCAGCCTCGATGTGATCGCGCAGGTCTCGCTCGTCCGCAGTCACTGGCTCGGACTCGTCGAGCCGGAGCGTTTCGCGGCAGCATCGCTCTTCGCCGAGATCGTCGACGCGTTTTGCGAACCCGACCTTGCGATGCCCGAGGTGTACGCACTCTTGACCGGCGCGGCGGCGGCGCTGGCCGCCTCGGACGATCCCGCCGGCCTCGTTCCGCGCTTTCAACTGCGCCTGCTCGATGCGCTGGGTCTCGCGCCCCCCGCCGAGAGTTGCGTGCGCTGCGGCGGCGCGCTCGGCACCGCACCGGCCTGGCTCGACGTCGACGCGGGCGGCCTTGCGTGCGAGCGCTGCGGCGGCGCGCGCGGCGAGAGTAACCGGCTCGCGCCCGAGGACGTCGTCAATTTCCGCGGCGTCGGCGCCGCGCGCGGCGGCCGGATCCCGGCCCTAACGTTTGCGACCCCGCGCACGGCGCGCGCGATCGACGAACTCATCACCTACCATCTCGGCAAGCGTCCGAAGTCTCGCGCCCTCGTCGGTAGCGGGCTCGCCGCCGGGCGCTGAGGTGACCCCCGATTCCGTGATCGCGCTCGACGTCGGCGAGCGCCGGATCGGCGTGGCGGTCAGCGACCCGCTGGGCTCGATGGCGCTCCCGTTCGAAACGATCGAGCGCACCAACATTCGGGCCGATCTCGAGCGCATCGTCGCGATCGCAAGCGACCGGCTCGCGCGCACGATCGTCGTCGGCGATCCGCTCACGATGGCGGGCGAGCGCGGTCTCGCAGCGCAGAAGATGGACGCCTTCGTCGCGCACCTCGCGCGCGTCTACGACGGCACCATCGCGCGCATCGACGAGCGGCTCTCGACGGCCGCCGTGCAAAAGCAGCTGATCGGCGCCGACGTCTCGCGCAAGAAACGCAAGGCCGTCGTCGATCAGCTCGCGGCCGCGCTCATTTTGGAGACCTTCCTTGCGCGGCGACGGCGGACGTGAACCGCGCCCGCAAAGCGCTCATCGACGCCTCGATCGCGATCTTGGTCACCGTCGGCGTGATCGTCACCGCGTCGGCGCTGTGGTTCCGCAACGCCGTGTACTTCGACCGTTCGCTCCCGGCGCGGCCGATCACGGTCGTCGTGCCGCGCGGCAGCTCGTTCGGCGCGGTGGTCGGCATCCTCGAGCGCGACGGCGTGCTCGCCCACCCGCTCGCCTTCCGCATCCTCGCACGCTTGCGGCACGACGAAGCGGACATCGAAGCCGGCGCGTTTGCGGTTCCGTCCCATCAATCGAGCGATGAAATCTTGCGGATGCTCGTCTCGAACGGCGCGCAGACGGCGGTATGGGTGACGATCCCGGAGGGCTTCACCGCGCGCCAGATCGCGCAGACGCTCGCCGCGCACCGGCTCGGCACGACGCAGGCCTTCGAGTCGATCTTCCTGCACAGCGGCCTGCGCATCGGCGGCACGCGTACGCCGACGCTCGAAGGCTACCTCTTTCCGAGTACCTATCTCTTTCCGGTCGAGACGCCGCCGGCGCTCGCCGCGAAGATCATGACCGATCAGTTCCGCGCCGAATTGCCGCCGCATGCGGCCGCCGCCGCCCAGGCCCTCGGGGTGACGGTCGAGCAAGCCGTCACGATCGCCTCGATGGTCGAACGCGAGGCGAAGGCCGACGACGAGCGGGCGCTGATGGCGGGCGTGTATTACAACCGGCTGCGGCGCGGGATGCCGCTCGAGGTGGACGCCACGATCGAATACATCTTCCCCGAGCATCACGACGTGATCACGAAGCGGGACTTGGAGATCGATTCGCCCTACAATACCTACGTTCACACGGGCCTGCCGCCGACGCCGATCGCCAATCCCGGCAAACCCTCGCTCGATGCGGCCTTCGAACCGCAGCGGTCGGACTATCTCTATTACGTGTATAAGGGCGACGGACACCATGCCTTCGCGAAGACGCTCGCCCAGCACAATGCCAACGTCGCGCGCTATCTGAAGTAGGAGACGATCATCGACGCATCATCAAACGGAAACGGAACCGCCGGCAGCGGGAACGCGCCCCTCGAACTCCGCGATGTGCTGGTCATCGAGACGAACGACGGCAATCAAATCGAATTCGAGGTCGTCGGTCTGGTCGAAGACGATGAGAACAACGCCTACGCCGTATGTTACAGCGAGAAGGCCGACGAGTTCGTCGTGACCGACAACGTCGGCACGCTGCTCGACGACGACGAACTCGCCCAAGAAATTCTCGACGATTTCTTCGTACTCGCCGAAGAAGCCAAGCCCGAGGAGGGCGGAGCGTAGTCGGGCCCGTCCTCTTTCTCTCGGCGCGCGTCGGGGTCGGCCATACGGCGGCTGCCGACGCGGTGCGTGGCTGTCTGGAGCGCCGCGGCGTGGAGTGCGACGTCGTCGATTCGTATCGGTACGCCGCCTCGATCTTTTCCAAGGTCGTCAGCGACGGCTACATCGGGATGGTCAAGACGATCCCGCAGCTCTACGGCGTCATCTACGACCGCGCCGAACGCGTCAAACAAGCCGGCGGCTTTCGCGTCTGGGCGGCCGAGTTCACGGCCCGCAATCTGCACGGCCTCGTGCAGCGCATGAAGCCGAGCGTCGTCGTGTGCACGCATGCCTTTCCGTGCAACGCGATGGCGGCTTACAAACGGCTTTTCGATCCGACGATTCCGGTGCTCGGGATCGTGACGGATTACGTGGTGCATCCGTTTTGGATTTACAAGAACATCGATGCGTACGCGGTCGCGACCAGCGACGAACGCGCGGCGATGATCGCGCGCGGCATCGACCCCGAGCGGATCGAGGTCACCGGCATCCCGGTCGATCCGCGCTTCGGCGGCGCGCACGACCGGACGGCGCTACGGCGCGCGCTCGGGTTGCCGCTCGACCGGCCCGTCGTGCTCGTGATGGGTGGGGGCCTTGGCCTGGGTCCGATCGCGACGACCGCGCGCGCGCTCGCGCAAAGTGAACGCGACCTGTGCGCGGTCGTCATCGTCGGGCGCAACGCGCGCTTGCAGCGCCGCGTCGCCGATGACGCCGCCCGGGTCCCCTACGAGATGCGGGTGCTCGGCTTCGTCGACAACGTCGACGCCTACATGCACGCGGCCGACGTGCTCGTCACCAAGCCCGGCGGTCTGACGATCGCCGAGGCGCTCGTCGCGGGCGTGCCGCTGGTGCTCATGCAACCGCTGCCGGGCCAGGAGGAGCGGAACGCGCGCTATCTCGTCGGACGCGGCGCAGCGGTCCGCGCCCGGCGCGAGGTCGATCTCGCCCGCACCGTTGCCGCGCTGCTCGACGATGCGCCCCGCCGAGAAGCCCTGCGCGCTGCGGCCGCGGCGATCGGTTTTCCGGATGCCGCGATGCGCATCGCGGACCGCATCGCGCTGCTTGCCGCGGGTTAGCGCGGGGGAGCGGCGGCGAGCGCCTCGCGCAGCGGGTCGAGCGCCGCGCCGAACGCTGCGGCGCGCTTGACGCTCGTGCGGTAGATTGGCCGCCGCACTTGAACTTTGCTCGCCGTGCGGACGGCGCGCTGGGTTTCGTAGAAGCGCAGCACCGCGTCGTCCCACGGCAGTCCGATGAACGCGATGAGGCGTCGCGCCTGTTGCTCGAAATCATCGACGATCATCTCGTAATCGATCTCGAGAAAGCGATCGGCGGGGACGATGCCGCGCCAATGTTCCATGAGCGCCGCGTACGCGTTGTAGAAGCGGCCGATGTCGCGCAGATCGTAACTGTAGCCGTGTCCGTGGTCGAAGAGCGTGATGAAGAGCGAGATTCCGTTGTCGAGCGGGTCGCGCCGCAGATGGATGATCCGGGCATTCGGAAAGAGCAGCCGGATGAAGCCGACCTGCGCGAAATTGCCGGGTAGTTTATCGACGATGCGCGTGGCGTCGCCGGCCCGCGCGCCGACCGCCTCGAGGTAGCGCGCAGCGAGCGTGGGCCACTCGCTGCGCGGCACTTGGCGGCGCTCGCTAAAGACCTGCGGCATCGCCCGCGCTTCGCCCGCGCCGAAGACCTGCGGATGCGAGGCGAGAATCTGCTCGACGAGCGACGTTCCCGAGCGCGGCAAGCCGACGACGAAGACGGGCCGCTCGGAGAGATTCGCACCGGGATCCGCGCCGGCGGGCACCTCAGCCGAGAACTCGCGGGCGATCTCGGCCATGATCGCAAGGTCCTTGTCGACGTCGTAACCGAGGATCGACCGTTTGAGCGCGTTCGCGGCGGCGTAATTCTCGAACGCGCGCGCCGGTTCGCCGGTCATCACATACGCTTTGCCGAGGGCATGGTGCATCAAGAGCCGGTCATTTGCGTTGCGCAGTTCCGGGGCATCGGCGAGCAGCGCTTCCATCACGGCGATCTCGGCCTCGCCCTCGAACGCGTCGAGCTCGCCGAGGGTATACCACGCGACCCCGATCGCCGGATGTTCCGCGACGACCGCGCGCAGCGTCTCGCGCGCGCGCTCGCGGTTGCCGACTTCGAGATCGAGCATGGCATGGTTCACGCGCAAGAGGCCGCCGTCGCGTACGTTCGCGGCCGCTTGGAGCGCCGCAAAGGCTTCGTCATGAAGCCCGAGGCCGATCAGACCGCGCACCACGAGCTCGTGAGCGGCCGGATTCTGCGCGTCCAACGCCACGGCTTGCCGCGCATCTGCGAGCGACTCCGCGAAGCGCTCTTGTTTGAAAAACGCATGGCTGCGCGCCCGGAAGTAACCGGCATCGTTTGCGCCGAGGCCGGCGACGGCGTCCAGCCGCGCGAGGGAGGCCCAGTAGCCGACGAGCGGCCCCTCCACCGTCGCCGCATTGATCTGCGCCGGCAGCGACGTTGGTTCGAGGGCGACCGCTTCGCGTGCGTACCGGAGCGCGCGTTCGCCGTCGGCGAGGCGAAACGCGATCACCGACCGATTGACCAGGGCCGAGAGCGATCGGAAGCCGAGCCCGAGGGCCCGGTCGTAGGCGTCTGCGGCGGCTTGAAGTTCCTCTCGCGCGAGGTGCACGAGGGCGTGCTCGACCCACGCGGGCGCAAGCGTCGCATCGCCGGCGAGGGCGCGGTCGAAGAGGGCCGTCGCCGAATCGAGGTTGCCTCGCGTTCGCTCGCAGACGCCGAACTGCAAGAGCCAGACGGGCTGCGCGTCCGGCGCCGACGCGGCGGCCCGCAGCGCGCCGTACGCCGTATCGCCGAGACCGTATTTCGCAAGTGAGGCCCCGACGTGATACATCAGGCGGCCGTCGTGCGGCCAGCCGGCGAGCAAGGTCGCGCCGAGCCGCTGCGCGCTCCCCAGATCACCGGCCGCGCGGGCAGCGTCGAATGCCCTGATCGTTTCGATGAAATCCGTGGCGCCAGCGTTCATTCCGCGTAGTATGGCAGCCCTCACTTGGAAGGTCCTGACGCCGCCGCTCGCGTCGGACCGAAGACCGAAAGGGTCGCCGGAGCGGGGGCGTGAACCGAACGAGGCTCCTGGAGAGATGGCCGAGTGGCTGAAGGCGACGGTTTGCTAAATCGTTATACGGATAACACCGTATCGAGGGTTCGAATCCCTCTCTCTCCTGTTCGAGCACCCGGCGTCCCGCAGCGCTAGCACGCGCCGGTCGTCAGGAGTTCGCGGATGACGGGATAGACGGTCGTCATCGGCGGATCCGGCAACGTCGGCTCGATGACGTCGTGCCGGGGCGGGAAGCCGCTCGCGCGGATCACCTCGATCGCCGCGCCGCTCCGGCGAAGCGCCGCGGCAGATCGTTCGGCGAGGGCGTTATTGACGATCGGATCGCCGGGATTGAGGACGAACCGCAGCCGCTGCGCGCGGAGCGGACCGGTCGTGCGGCGGACCGCTTCGCTGATCAGGAGCGATTCGGCCAGCGCGTGCGTCGGGAAGCGCGGGTAGGCGTGCAGCGGGAGCTGCGCTTCCCGCTGGACCGGATCCCACCACACGAAGAGGTTCGGCAGGACGTCGATCGCGGCGGTGAGCGCGTCGTTTGCGGGAGCGTTCAAATCGCGGATGCCGAAGAACGGCGCGATCGCCAGCGCCTGGCCGATCGCGACCCGCTGCGCGAGCCACGCGCACACCGTCCCCGCAAGCGAGAGGCCGAGCACGTCGACGCGCGCGCCGAGTTGCGCCGCGAAGATGACGGCTTCGAGCGCGCTTGCGAGCACGTCGGTCGCGCGCATCCGCGCGAGCGCGTCCGTCATCCGGTCGCGATACCCGTGGTACGGAAATCGCGGCGCGATCACGTTGTAGCCGTCTTCGCGCAGCTCGGGGCCGAGGACGGCGAACTGAGCCGGGTTGTTCGTGAAGCCGTGCAGCAGCACGATCGCGCGCTTCGTGCGCTTGCGATGCAGCCACGTCGCGTACGCGTTCGCCGGATCGACACGCGAGTTCGCGCGATCGGCGGCGACGACGGCCGCCAGCCGATCGCACGCGCGCTTGAAGCCTACGGTTTGATCGCGACGGCGAGCACGTCGGGCGACGCCTGCGCCGCGAAGCGCTCGAAGTTCTCGCTGAAGAGCTGGGCGAGTTTTTTTGCCTGCGCGTCGTAGGCGGCCGTATCGCTCCAGGCGGCGCGCGGATCGAGCACCTCGGTCGGCACGCCCGGCACGCTGGTCGGGATCTCGAGCCCGAAGAACGGCTCGCCGGTGAACGCGACGTCCGCGAGTTGACCTTCGATCGCCGCGTTGACCATCGCCCGCGTGAAGTCGATCTTCATGCGGCTGCCGACTCCGTACGGGCCGCCGGTCCAGCCGGTGTTCACAAGCCAGCACGTCACGTCGTGCGTGTCGATGCGGTCGCCGAGCAGCTTCGCATAGACCGTCGGATGGTGAACCATGAACGGCGCTCCGAAGCAGGTCGAGAACGTGGCCGTCGGTTCGGTGACGCCGCGTTCCGTGCCGGCGACCTTCGCCGTGTAGCCGGAGAGAAAGTGATACATCGCCTGGGCTTTGGTGAGCCGTGAGATCGGCGGCAACACCCCGAACGCATCGGCGGTCAGCATCACGATCGATTTCGGATGCCCGGCCATCCCCGAGGGGACGATGTTCGGAATGTACGTGATCGGATACGCGGCACGCGTGTTTTCCGTCTTCGCTTGCGAGGCGAGATCGAGCGTGCGCGTGACCGGATCGATCACGACGTTTTCGAGCACGGTGCCGAAGCGGTGCGAGGCATCCCAGATCTCGGGCTCGGCCTTCTGCGAGAGATTGATCACCTTCGCGTAGCAGCCGCCCTCGAAGTTGAACACGCCGTCGGCGGACCAACCGTGTTCGTCGTCGCCGATCAGCGGCCGGCGGATGTCGGCGGAGAGCGTGGTCTTGCCGGTGCCGGAGAGGCCGAAGAAGATCGCGACATCGCCCTCGGGGCCGACGTTCGCGGAACAATGCATCGAGAGCACGTCGCGCAGCGGCATCAGATAATTCATCAGCGTAAAAACGGACTTCTTGATCTCGCCCGCATAGCGCGTGCCGCCGATCAAGACGAGTTTGCGCGCGAAGTTGACCAAGATGAAGGTCGAGGATGCGGTACCGTCGCGCGCCGGCTCCGCATCGAAGAGCGACGCATCGAGCACGGTGAATTGCGGCGAGAAATCATCGACGCCGTCGGCGGTGTCGATGAAGAGGTCGCGTGCGAAGAGGCTCTGCCACGCGTACTCCGTCACGACACGCACCGGCAAGCGGTAGCGCGGGTCGGCACCGACGTAACAATCGAGTGAGTAGACGTCCTTGCCGGCCAGATACTCGGCGACGCGCGCGAGCAGCGCGTCGAAGACGCCGGGCTCGATCGGTTTGTTCGTTTTGCCCCAGTCGATGTGCGTCTCGCTGCCCGGCTCTTTGACGAAGAACTTGTCGTTCGGCGAACGCCCCGTCCACTTGCCGGTTTCGACGACGAGTTGGCCGTCGGCGCCGAGGAGCGCTTCGTTGTTGCGCAGGGCGTGTTCGTAGAGTTCCGCCGCGCTCAGATTGCGATGCACGTTTTCAACGCGGCCCAGACCCAGGGTCGTGAGTTCGTCTTCGAGCCGTTTCGAGTAATTGGGAAGGGTAAGAATGGCGAAACTCCTTGACGATGGGCCGCAAAACGCTTGCCGGAGATCACGAGGTTCGCGCCGCGAGCGAGCGAACCCGCTGGCGATGAGGCCGCTTCGGTCACGCATGTGATTCCCGCGCCGCCGAGGACAGAAACGGTGCCGTATCTGGGACCGCGCGGGCTGCTCGAGGTCGATTGTGCGAGCGGCGTCGCGCGCCGGACCAGCCTGCCCGACGAGGTCTTTGACGACGCAATCGGCGGGGTCGGGCTCGCGCTGCGGCTCTACAGCGATGCGCCGCACGGCGACCCGCTGGTGTTCGCCGCGGGTCCGTTCGGGTCGACGGCGGTCCCGGCCGGCTACGCACACGCCTACGCGGTCCGCTTGCCCGGCGGCCGGCTCGCCGCGGGGCTCGCTCCCAGTCACTGGTCGGCGACGCTCCGGCGCTGCGGTCTCGCTGCGATCGTTCTGCGCGGCCGCTCGCCCTATCCCGCCCTCATCGTCGTCGATCACGATCGCGTGACGATCGAAGACGGCGGCTGGCTCCCGGTAGCGGATGCCAAGGCGACCGTGAAGGCGGTGCGCAAACGGCTCGTGGACCGGACCGCGCGGATCGTCACGATGACCGAAGGCGGCACGCTCGATGCGGCGATGGCAGCCAAGAGCATCGTTGCGATCGCCGTGCGCGGGCGCGGCGAGGTCCGGGTCGCCGACGCCGCCGCCGCGGCGCAGCACGTCGAGGGACTGCGCCGGCGGCTCGCGGCGCGCCCTCCGGCACCGGATCGGCCGCGCGAGCGCGCCGATCTCGTCGAGTTGCGGGCCGGCTGCGCGAGCTGTCCCGTGCAGTGCGACCAGATGTACGTGGTGCGCGAACGGCCGGATCGATTGGCGCAATCGGATCGATTGGCGCAATCGGATCGATTGGCGCAATCGGGCCGTATACGGCGTGCTACGGACGGGGTCGTTCCCGTGCGTGTGCCGACCGCGGGGGAGCTGCTCTGGGAATCGCTCGTGCTCTGCCGGTTCGTCCGGCACGTGATCGACGATCTGCCGGCCGAAGGCGCGGCGCTGCTGCGCGCGGTCAACGGCGGTTTTGCCGATGCCGCGCTCGTCGCGGCAGCCGCAGAACGCGCGTTGATGCGCTGGCACGCACTCGAGGCGAGCGACGGCTGAACGCCGCATCGATCGTTCGCGCTCACTCTTAACGCGGCGCAAACGCTTGCTCGAAGGGTTGGCCGATGAAAGTCGGAAGCGACGTGGCAATGCCGATCGCATCCCGCGGCGCTCAACGTGTATCGACTGACGATCCGCGCAATCGTCGCATCTACCCGCGCCGCCGCAACACCTACCCCGCTGCGTACGTGGACGACGGCAGCGCGCAGAAGCCCGCCTACGGCCTCGACATCAGCGGCGGCGGAATCTGCCTGCTCACGAAAGATCCGATCCCGCCGTCGGTTCTGAAAAACCTCGAGTTGCTCGTGATGATCGGCGAGCGCAAGGTGCGCTTCACCGGCTCGGGCTGCTGGGCCGTTCCGGTCAACGTGCGCGGCACGACGCATTACCGCTACGGCGTGCGTCTCAAGCAGATCTCCGATCGCGATTGGGACTACGTGATGGAGCACTCGCTCGATGGCGAAGGCGGCCCGCAGCTCACGCCCGGGACGCTGCTCACCGACAGCCAGCGCGCGACCGTCCTGCCGCCCGAGAAACAGCAGCGCATCGCTGAGGCGCTCGCCCTCAAGAAGCGACTCGATTATCACGGCGAGAAGCGGTTGCCGCTCGTCGAATACACCTTCAATGACTACGTGATGCAGCGCGGCACGCCGTACTACCGGCTCTCCGTGCGCAGCAAAACGGTGAACGCGGGCTCGACGGCCGAACATCGGACCTCGGTGCTGGTAGCGATCGAGGGAGACGCGGTCAAGGTCCTCGACTAGCGCCGTGCAGCCGCATTTCACGGATGCCTCGAACCGGCGCATCTATCCGCGCCGCAAGTTGACCTTTCCGATGACGTATCAATCCAAGGATGGACTGATGCATCCGGCGTTTGGGATGAACCTCGGCGGCGGCGGCTTTTGCGCGCTCACGCAAGAGGCGCTGGGCGGCAAGCGGGTCGCGTTTTCCGCCGATATCGCCGCCAAACGCATGACGTTCGATGCGGACATCTGCTGGTCGCGCCCCGTGCCGGGCCAAGACGGACGCTTCTTCGCCGGCACACATTTCGTGCAGATCGCGGACAAGGATTGGAACGCGCTGATCGCCTTCGTTCTCGAGGATCCGCTGGCGGGGAATCTCGGCGCGGGGAGCCTACTCTCGGCTCAGCAGCGCGATTCGATGCTGGCCTCCGACAAACAGCGGCGGATCGCGACGCTCCTCGTCGAGCGCGAGCGGCTGGTCGATCCCGGCGCAGGCCGGTTGCCGCTCATCGAGTATGCCTTCGGCGGCTACGTGATGCGCCAAGGCACACCGAACTACGTGCTCCACGTGCGTTCGAAAGGGTACGGCAACGGCTACGAACTCACCGATAATCGCAGCACGATCGAAGCGGAGATCGAAGGCGCCGGAGTCCGCCTCGTCGACTAGAAGCGCCTATGCGCGCATCGATTCTCGTGCTTTCGGCCGCCATCGTATTGGTGGGCGCGACGCACTCCCCGGTACCGGTCGGCACGCTGGCGAGCGGGCCGAACGATGCGATCACCGACGTTGCGGGCGTGCGCGTCGGTGAGCTGACGAAGATCGAAGGCAGCGACGTGCGCACGGGGGCGACCGGGATTCTGCCCAGCGCCGATACGTGGAACGATCGCGTCGCCGCGGCAACGTTCGCACTCAACGGCAACGGCGAGATGAGCGGCACGCACTGGGTCGATCAGGCCGGCTTTCTCGAGACGCCGATCGTCCTCACCGATACGCTCGACGTCGGCCGCGCCGATGACGGGGTGATCTCGTACTTGATGGGCCGCTATCCGCACATCGGCATCGACGACGACGTGCCGTTGCCGGTGGTCGCGGAATGCGACGATCAGGGCTTCAACGATATTCGCGGCCGGCACGTCACGGCGGACGACGTCGCGACGATGCTGGCGGGCGCGACCGGCGGCGATTTCCCGCGCGGCGACGTCGGCGCGGGCACCGGGATGCACGCCTTCGGCTTCAAAGGCGGGATCGGCTCGGCATCGCGCGTGCTGCCCGCGGCGCTCGGCGGCTATACGGTCGGCGTGCTCGTCAACGTCAATACCGGCTCGCGTGACGAGCTGATCATCGGTGGCATTCATGTGGGACGGCTGCTCGATAAAGAATTGCTGCCGGTATATCCGCATGCCTACATTCCGCCGACGAAGGGCCGTGCCGCCGACGGCAGTATCATCATCGTCGTCGCGACCGACGCGCCGCTCGATCACAACGCGCTCTTCGACATTACCAAACGCGCCGTGCTCGGTCTCGGCCGCACCGGCGCGACCTCGCATGTCTCCTCCGGCGATCTGTTGATCGCGTTTTCCACGACGCACCGCTACCCGCGTGCCGGCGGCATCGCCGGCCCGCCGCTCGAGACCGATGAAGACCGGATCGACGGCCTCTATACCGCCACCGCCGACGCAACCGAAGCCGCGATCGACGACGCACTCTTCAGCGCGAAAACGCTGACCGGCGCACACGGCGCGACGCTCTTCGGCTTACCCTACGCGCGGGTGAAGGAACTGCTCGCGCACTAACGGGCGAGAATTCCGCGAGGATGCCGAATGTACGATACGCTCGGAATGACGGGCCGAAAAGGTCCATCGTGGGGGCAAAAGAGGCGCTTGCGAGCACACAGGAGAGAGGGGGATTCGAACCCCCGAGACCTTGCGGTCTACTCGCTTTCCAAGCGAGCGCATTCGACCACTCTGCCATCTCTCCGAACGGGCCGGGGCGTGCCTGGTCGGGGGCACGGCCAGCGCCCTAGGTTAGTGGGGCGCCGGAACAACTCCCGTCGCGGCCGCCCGCGCCTCCATCGCATCGAAGATCCGGCCTTGGAGGCCGTCGTCGTAGAGATCGAAGTGGTCGCGGCCCGGAACGAACGTGATTTGAGCGTCGCTGCCGAGCGCGTGCAGCTCGGTTGCGAGGAGTTGCACGCCCTCGTTGAGGTGGAACGTGTCGGCGGTGCCGACCACGATGTGCAGTTTCCCCGCGAGCTTCGGACCGAGCGTCGGCCACTGGGCGCGCAGGATCGCGGCGATATCGTAGTGCTCCCACACGCGAACGATCGCGGGGTCGATCGCGCCGGTCGCGAGGTTGAAGAGTTTGACCGGGGATCCGTCACGCCCGCGCGGCCCGAAGACCGCGTTGAACGACTCGAATTGGCCGCCTTGCGCACCCTCGACGTTCTCGAGGTCGACGTACTCCGCTAGCGTCATCAACTTGCGGCCGTGATAGCGCACCAGGTTATACGGCTTGCCGGCGGCGTCGACGTACATGTTCTGCTGCGGCGCGGCGAAGAGATCGGGGCCGGTGAAATTGTGGAAGTCGACCGGGTCGGGCGACGTCGACCAGGTGCCGCCGAAGAAGTCCGGATACGTGATCTGCAGCCAAAGCGTCGTCCAGCCGCCGGAGGAATGGCCGGTGAGGAACCGGCCGCGCGGTTCGGCGAGCATCGCGGGATACATCGCTTCGAGCGCCGGGATCGCTTCTTTGACGAGCGCCGTGCCCCACGGGCCGTTGTTCTGCGAATCCGCGAAGACGCTGTGCCCGAGCGGCACTTCGGGATCGAGCAGCACGAAGTAGAGCGGGCGCTTGAGCGCGGCGAGACGCGGTGCCGTGCGGTTGACGATCGATGCCAGCGTGGTGCCGAAACCGCCCACGATGAAGACCGTCGGCACGCGCGTGCCGGGCTTCACACCGCTGGGCTCGACGACGACGGCGTTGATCGTCGTCTCGCTGCCGTGAAAGACGCTGAGCATCGTGCTATGCAGGCGCTGGATCGCAATCCCGGACGGCGGTTTCAGCACGGCGCCGGAGATGACGTGGTCGAGGAGCAGGTGCGGCGTCGCGCCGCCCCCGAGTTGGCCCCGCGCAACCGCGCCGGCGAGATCGCCGGCTTCGGGCTCGCCCGTGTACGCGAAGTGTCTATTCACATCGAGATACGCGGAGAAATAATATGTTCCGGCCGGCGCGCTTGCAAGCGCAGCGGGAAAGCCCGGCCGATCGAAAGGCAAGCGCAGCGTCTCTCCGGCGCGCGCGCTCGCGATGTCGATCGAGCTGACGTAGACCGCGTGCGGATCGAGGAAATCGAAATCGACGGCTTTGCCGGCCTCGGGCGGGTGTGGGCCGGCGAACACGATGAGCCGGCCGCCTTCGGGTGCCGCGACGCCGGGGCCGAGCGTGACGAGGATGGCGCCGCGCGAGGCGGCGCCGGCGGCAGACGGCAGCGTGCACAAGACGGCTGCGGCGAGCAAGGTGCAGAGCGAGCGGAACAGTTTCAGAACACGGCGTCCTTCCCGAGCGCGGTGAGATAAGCGACCTTCGCACACTCTTCGGCGAGATCGGTTTGCACGAACGCCTCGTCGATGTCGCGCGCGACCGCGACGAGGCCGTGATTTTCGAGCAGCGCGAGCGGCGTGCCGGATGCGAGCGCGACCTCCGTCGCGTCCGCAAGCGCTTGCGAGCCCGAGGGATGAAACGGAACCCACGCCATCGGCGCAAGCGACTCGTTGGCCGCGACGGTATCGCGCGGGAAGAGTTTGCCGTATTGCGAGCACACGACGCAAAACGTCGGATGCGTGTGCACGACGTAGCGGATATCGGCGCGCGCACGATACGCCGCGCGATGGAGCGGTAATTCGACCGAGGGCCGCTGGCCCGCGTGAAACGGCTGCGCCGCGTGGTCGAGATGCACGAGATCCGCAGGCTCGACGTGCGCGAACGAACAGCCCGTCGGCGTGATCAGCAGCGTTCCGTCATCGAGCCGTGCGCTGAGATTCCCGCTCGACCCGCTGATGAGCCGGCGTTCCCACAGCGCGCGTGCGGTACGGATGAGGGCTAGATGCGCGCCGGATGCCAAATGGTCTTGAGTTCGGTGAACGCGAGCACGCGATCGAGATCGTCGTAGCGCGCATCGAACCACGCTTTGCGCCCGGCGCCGGGCTCGAAGCGCGTGCGTTTGACGTTCTCCGCTGCGAGGTGGCCGAGATCGACCGCTTCGCTCGCGCCCAGGCCCGTAGCGGCGATCGCGTTGACGTCCATGTGGGCGGCGAGCACGGGCAAGAGTTCGCTGCGCTCGCCGGTGATGACGTTCGCGCTTCCCGGCGGCAAATCGCTCGTCGCGAGACACTCGGCGAACACCGCGGCCGTTCTCGGATCGCGCTCGGACGCGATCGCGATGACCGCGTTTCCGCTCACCAGCGGCGGCACGAGCATCGTCACGAGGCCGAGCAGCGCCGGCTCGTCGGGGGCCGCGACGACGACGATGCCGGTCGGCTCGGGCGTGGAAAAATTGAAGTGCGGTCCGGCGACCGGATTGCGCGTCGATGCGAGCGCGAGATACTTATCGCACCAGCCGGCATACCAGATCGTGCGGTCGATCGCCGCGGAGACTTCGCGCGCCGCCCCGTCGACGTCGGTCGTGCCGCCGGTGACGAGTTGCGCTGCCAGCTCGGCCCGCCGGGCTTCCATCATCTCGGCCAGCCGGTAGAGAACGAGGCCACGCAGTGCCGGTGCCTGCGCCTGCCATTTCTCGAAGGCCGCCCGCGCCGCGACGACCGCATCGCGGGCGTCCTTGCGCGACCCCCGAGCGACGTTCTCGCCGTCGACCAGATTGCTACGCGCCGATTCTGAGCGCACGAACGCACCGTTGATGAACAGCTTGTACATCTTGCGAACGCCGACGCGCCCGTTGTCCTGACCCATCCGACCCCGTTTCCATCCGGCGCCCGTATGTCATGCCGGGCCGCAGCATGACATTTGTGGCTCAGCATGAGATAGAAATACCCGTGGCGGTGCGGTTCGTCGGATTGGATTTGGCGTGGTCGGAGCGCAATCCGTCCGGGTGCGCGGTGCTCGACGAGTCGGGGACGCTGCTGGATTTGCGGGCCGACCTCGTTGCGGATGAAGCGATCCTGGGGTGGCTCGATACGTGGCTCGGTACGAGCGGCGCGCTCGGTACGAGCGGCGCGCTCGGTACGAGCGGGGTGATCGGGATCGATATGCCGACCATCGTGCCGAACGGATCGGGGATGCGCCCCTGCGAGTCGGCTCTGGGCGCCGCATTCCGGCGCGCGCATGCGGCGCCGCATCCGGCCAACCGGCGCCGCTTTCCCGACGGCGGGCGCGCGCGGCGCATCATCGACCGACTTGCAGCAAGCCACGGCGCGGTCGAGCAGCTCGACGTTGAGCCCGGCGATAGCCGGCTGATCGCGCTCGAAGTGTTCCCGCATCCGGCGCATGTCCGGCTCTTTGCTCGCGACCGCATCTTCGAATACAAAAAGAAACAGCGGCCGTGGGCAATCGTGCTCGATGCGTGGGCCGACTATCGCGCGGCGCTCGCGTCGCTCGAGCGTGCCGACCCACCGCTGTATCTCGGCGATGCCATCCCCGAGCGCGTTACGGAACGCGGGTACAAACGCTGGGACGACTCGCTCGATGCGATTACGTGCGCGTACGTCGCGTCGTACGTGCGGCGCTGGGGCATGGCCGCGTGCGCGTGCTTCGGCGATCTGGAAAACGGCTACATCGTCGTTCCGGGCGCGGCCGTTTGGGGTACCAAGGAAGCGGGTAACGCAGCGCCATGGCAGCCACAAAAAACGGAAAGACCGACCAACCGTTCCTGAGCGATGTGAAGACGCTCCGTGAACGTGCGCGCAAGAATATCGAAGAGGGCGCGATAACCGAAAACTACGGCGGCGACGTCGACCAGGCGATCGAGATCCTGCAGTCCGTCCTCGCGACCGAAATCGTTTGCGTGCTGCGCTACACGATGCATGCGATCGCGGCGACCGGTATCGCGAGCGATTCGGTCAAGGACGAATTCGCCGAGCACGCACGGGAAGAGCAAGAACACATGATGGCCGTCGCGGAGCGCATCAACCAGCTCGGCGGTACGCCGAACTTCAACCCCGAGGGGCTTGCGTCGCGTTCGGCATCCCAGTACGCCGAGGGTGAGAATCTGGTCGACATGATCAAGGAGAACTTGATCGCCGAGCGCATCGCGGTCGAACACTATCGCGAGCTCATTCGCTACTTCGCGGACAAGGATCCGACGACGCGCGTGATGATCGAAGGCATCCTCGCGGTCGAAGAAGAGCACGCCAACGACATGCACGATCTCTTGGTCGCGCACGAAGGCCGCCCGATGCTCCCCAAGAACTAGGAGCGCATCAAAGAACTCGTTTGCGTCCGGCACGGACGCACGGCATGGAACGCCGAGCGGCGCTTCCAAGGACAGACCGATATCCCGCTCGATGACGAGGGCCGCGCGCAAGCGCAGGCCCTCGCCGCGCATCTGGCCGGCGAACGCTTCGCATTTGCGATCGCCTCCGATCTCTCGCGCGCGTGGGAGACGGCCGCCGCCATCGGCGCGGCCTGCGGCGTCGCAATCGAGCCGGAGCCGCGGCTGCGTGAGATGCGTTTCGGCGCCTGGGAAGGTCTGACGTGGGACGAGATCGTCGCGCGTACGCCGGGCCTCGCCTACGAGTACGGCAAATCGCCGAAGTACTACGTCGCCGAAGGCGGCGAGGGGTTCGATGCGCTGTGCGAGCGCATCAGCCCCGTGCTTGCCGAGGTGACGGCGCGGCTGGGTCCGGACGGTCGAGCCCTCATCGTCTCGCATGCGGGCGTCATGCACGCCCTCTTGCGGGTCGCGCTGGCGGTGGCCGATGAGTCCGCGCTCGGCATCACGTTCGTTCCGGCCGGCGTCATGCGCTTGACCGGCACCGGGATCCCCTGGACGTTGGCGCGGGTCAACGAGCCCGTCGCGCCGTAAGCGCCGGCATGGACCTCGCTGATATCCGCGCGGCGATCGTCGCGCTCGACCCGGCTGCGGCAGCCGCCGCGCGCGTGCGGATCGATCAGCTCACCAAACCCGTCGGCAGCCTCGGCCGCATCGAGGATCTCGCCGTGCAGCTCGCGGCGATCGCCGGCGGGACACCGGCGCACGCCTACGAGCGCCGTGCGATCCTCATCGGTGCCGGCGACCACGGCGTCGCGGCCGACGGCGTGAGCGCCTACCCGCCCGAGGTGACGGCGCAGATGATCGGCGGGTTCTTGGCGGGTTTCGCCGCGATCAGTGCCTTCGCGCGCACGGCGCATGCGCCGGTATTCGTCGCCAACTTCGGCGTGCGCGAGCCGCTCGGCGCGCATCCGCAGCTGATCGACGTCAACGTCGGCTACGGGACCGCTAACCTCGCGAAGCGCGCGGCGATCAAGCACGCGGATCTCGGCTACGTCTTGGCCGCGGGCACGGCCGCGTTCGACGAAGTCCGCGAACGCGCGCCGTTCGACGTGCTCGCCATCGGCGAGATGGGGATCGGCAACACGACGAGCGCGGCAGCGATCGTCGCCGCGTTCACCGGAACGCCCGTGCGGGACGTCGTCGGCCGCGGGACCGGGATCGACGACGAACGCCTCGCGCGCAAGATCGTCGCGATCGAACGCGCGCTCGCGCGCTGTCACGACTTCACCTGGGACGAGATCGCAAGCGAGATGGGCGGCTACGAAATCGTCGGCCTCGCCGGCGTGATCCTGTGCGCAGCGCGCGCCCGGATTCCGGTCCTGCTCGACGGGTTCATCGTCGCCGCCGCCGCGCTGATCGCGGGCGCGATCGCACCCGCGGCGCTCGGCTATTGCATCGCAGCGCACCGCTCGCACGAGCCCGGCCATGCGGTTGCGCTCGCGGCACTCGGCCTGCGACCGCTGCTCGATTTGGAGTTGCGGCTCGGTGAGGGCTCCGGCGCGGCGCTCGCGCTCCCGCTGGTCGAATCGGCGGCGCGGATGATCCGCGAGATGAAGACCTTCGCAGAGGCCGGCGTCGCGACGAGCGATCAGGAGACCGCGACCGTCTGACCCGCGGACCGATGCGCGACGCGTTTTCGTATTTTTCGATTCTGCCGGTCGGCTACCGCGGCGCGCCGCGGGCGAGCGCCCTGGCGTGGTTGCCGCTCGTCGGCGCGGTCACGGGCGGCATCGCCGGCGGCGTGGCGCAGCTCGCGGGGCTGGTCTTCGGCCACGCGATATCGGTCGCGCTCGCGTTCGGTCTCTCGATCGTTCTCTCCGGGGCGCTGCACGTCGACGGCTTCCTCGATGCCTCCGATGCGCTGGGCGCCAGCGTCTCGCCCGAGCGGCGCCGTGAGATTCTCAAAGACCCGCGGCACGGGACCTTCGCGGTCGCCAACTTCGCCGTCGCGGCCGCACTGTGGCTGGCGGCGCTTGCCGCGCTGCCGCCGGGGCGCTTGGCGCTCGGCACGGCCGCCGCGGCCGCCGGCGCGCGCTGGTGCCTCGTGTGGCTCGCCTACGCGGAGCCCTACGGCGAGGCGGGGACGCCGAGCGGAACGCTTGGCTCGGTCGTGACGGGCCGCCCGCCGTGGCCGGTGATCGCGCTGATGACGCTGCTCGTGTTCGGACTCGCGTTCGCGTGCGCGCCCTGGGGCGGGCTCGCACCGTTCGCGGGCCTGCTCGTGCTCACCGCGGCGCCCGCCGCGCGCCGGCGCCTGGGCGGCGTTCTCAGCGGCGATCTCTACGGTGCGGGAATCGTGGTCGCCGAGATCCTGATTCTGATCGCGCTCGGGACGATCGGCCGGATTCGTTGAGCGTTCAAGGGCAACGTCGATGCCGGCGGGAAACCGAGGTCCCGTGACTCTCGATACCCGCCAAAACCGACTTTTGCTGCCGCTCGGTGAAAAAGCACCGGAAGAAATCAACGTCATCGTCGAAATCGCCAGCGGCTCGCGCAACAAATACGAATACAATAAGGCACTCGACATCTTCGAGTTAGACCGGGCGCTTCACTCGCCGGTCTATTATCCCGGCGATTACGGCTTCGTACCGCGAACGCTCGCCCTCGATGACGATCCGCTCGACGTGCTGATCCTCGTCTCCGAGCCGACGTTCTCCGGGTGTTTGGTCAAGGCGCGACCGATCGGCTTACTCAACATGATCGACGACGGAAAATCCGACGACAAGATCCTCGCGGTACCGGTCGGCGAACCCGATTATGCCGAGGTCCACAATTACACGCAGATCTTCGCGCATCAACTGCGCAAGATCTCGCATTTCTTCGAGACCTACAAGTTACTCGAAGGGAAGAAGACCAGCGTCGGGGGCTGGTCCGACGCCGCCGAAGCGCGCCGGGTCATTCAGGAATCCGCGCAGCGGTTCGAAGAGAAATAAGCGCGTCCGGCGGCGCGGTTTCGCCGCGAATCGCCGCCGCGAGCAGTTCGGCGCTCGGCAACAGGCTAGCGACGCGCATACGGCACCGACGGTTCGGCGAAGAGATAGCCCTGCCCGTACTGGGCGCCGAGCGCTTGGAGCGCATCGCGCTGGTCTTCGTGTTCGATCCCTTCGGCGACGACGTCGAGACCGAGCGTGAGCGCGAGATCGAGCAACATCCGCACGATCGGCTCGCTGGTGAGATCGGTCGTGCCGGCCGTTCCGCTCACGAACGACCGGTCGATCTTCAACCCCGAAATCGGCAAGCGGTGCAGGTAGCGCAGCGAGGAGTACCCGACGCCGAAGTCGTCGATACAGATACCGACCCCGATCGCCCGCAAGGCGCGCAGCGAGACGTCGGAGGCCAGCGACGATTCGATGATCGCATTCTCGGTGATTTCGAGGACGATGCTCTCCGGCGGCAGGTTCGCCTCGAGAAGTGTCGCGCTGACGAAATCGGCGAGATCGAGCTGCATGATCTCTTGAACGGCGAGGTTGACGTGCATCTGCACGTTCGGATGCTCCCGACGTGCGAGCGCGAGTTGCGCGCATGCCTGGCGGAAGACGCTGCGTCCGACGGCGACGATCAGTCCGGTTTCCTCGGCCAGCGCGATGAACTCGCTGGGCTGGAGAAGACCCTCGCGCGGATGGTTCCAGCGCACGAGCGCCTCGAATGCCACCACCTCCCCATCGCGGAGCCGCACGATCGGCTGATACGCGACGATGAGTTCGCCGTCCGCGATCGCCGAACGCAGATCGGACGTCAACTGCAGGCGCCGGACCGCGCCCTCGTGCATCGCCTGATCGAAGAGTACCGCCCGCGCACGGCCTTCCGCTTTCGCGCGGTACATGGCCGTGTCGGCGTCGCGCAAGAGATCCTCGGCGTTCGTGTAGCGCGCGCCGAGTGGTGCGACCCCGATCGAGGCCGTCGAATAGATGGTGCGGCCGTCGACGATGAGCGGTTGCGCGATGAGATCCTGGATCTGGCGCACGCGCCGGGCGAGGTCCGCGGCGTACCGAAGATCGCCGAAGAGCAAGGCGAATTCATCGCCCCCGAAGCGTCCGACGGTATCGTCGGGTCCCGCGAAGTCGCGCAAGCGCGCGGCGACGGTTCGCAAGAGCTGATCGCCCGCCGCGTGGCCGAGCGAATCGTTGACGAGTTTGAAGTGATCGAGGTCGATGAAAACGACGGCCGCCGTCGTGTTCGCGCGCTGCAGGACCTCATCGAGGTGCGATGCGAGCAGCGAACGATTGGCCAGGCCCGTCAATTCGTCGTGCGTGGCGGCGTAGAGCAGCTGCGCCTCGATCGCCTTCCGATCCGTGATATCCTCGACCAGCCCGAGTGCGAACCAGCCCGCGGGGTCGTCGATCGGCAGGCGCGAGACGGAGACCTCCGCCCACATGAGCGACCCATCGCTGCGCACGTAGCGCTTTTCAAATTGATACGATTCGATCGCGCCGTCGCGTAATTCCATGAAGCGTTCGAGGGTCTTCCGCTGATCTTCCGCGGCGGTGAACGCGCTCAAATTCTTGGCCACGAAAAACCCGTCCGGATAGCCGAGCATGCGGGCGAAGGCGCGGTTGGTTGCGGCGACCGCGCCGGCCCGATCGACGACGACGATCCCCGCGGTCGCACCCTCGAAGACCGCCTCGAACCGGCCCACTTGCGCCAGCCGTTCGGACTCGAGCCGCATCTCGCGAAACGCCGCCTCACGCCGAAACGACCGCGCGATCGAGATCCCGAGGGCCGTGACGGCGAGTGCGCCGAGGAGCCCCGGCAGCGCGTCGAAGAGAATCAGCGATTGGAGCGTACCGATCCGCGCGGCGAGATAGGCGCGGTCGGCAGCGATGACCCGGTCTTCGAGCCGCGCGATGGCGGCGATCGCCGTACCCAGCGCCGGGAGGAGTTGCCGTCCCGGTTCGTTCGTTTCGAGCGCCGAGAGGCTCATTTTCGCGGCGGCTTGTGCCGTCGCATCGGCGGCCCCGAGGTCGGGACGCAGCGCGGGGTCGATCCGGAGCAACTCCGAGATATCCCAATAATCGAGCTGGGTGAGCAGAACTTGAGCGCTCGCGCGTGACTCGGAAAGCTTGAGCCGTCGCTCGACCGCCGCCCGATTGTTGCCCGGCGCTTCGCGAAGCAACGTCCGGATACGCCGCAACATCGCGATCGTCCGCGGCAAGCGCAGGGTCATCGAGTCGGCCAGATCGTTATGCTCCAGGTCGCCCTGATCGAAGAGTCGCGGCGCGTTGAGCCCGATCCGCTCGAGCGTCTCCGTGATGGCTCGCTCGTCGGCAGGTGTGCCGTCGTCGGCGGCCCGGGCGAGCGACGTGTAGCGGGCCCACAGTTCGAGGATCCGGTCGGACGCCCCCATCTGCATCTGGGTAAAGGCGAGCCGGTCGAGGGTTCCCCGCGTCGCGAAAGCGGTACCCCAGAGGATCGCTACGATGAAGAGCACCGTGGCCACAAGCGTCCAACGTATTGCAGCGCGCGGCGGTCCGGTCGAGGACGTCACCGGACGGGCTTCGACGCGCAGGCGCGCGCTGCTTGCGACCGGAATCCGAGTTTTTGCATCAGAATGTCAAGATTACCGAACGAAAGTTTTGAGGAAGATTCCCGCGTGGCCAAGATCACCGTGAAAAACCCGATCGTCGAGCTCGACGGCGATGAGATGACCCGGATCATCTGGCAGTTCATCAAGGACAAATTGATCCTGCCATATCTCGACGTCGACCTGAAATACTATGATCTCGGGATCGAGAACCGCGACGCGACCGACGATCGCGTGACGCTGGAAGCCGCGCGCGCGATCAAGCAATACGGTGTCGGCGTCAAGTGCGCGACGATCACGCCCGACGAAGCCCGCGTCAAAGAATTCAACCTCAAGAAGATGTGGAAGTCGCCCAACGGGACGATCCGCAACGAACTCGACGGCACGGTGTTTCGCGAACCGATCGTCTGCCGCAACATCCCCAAACTCGTGCCGGGCTGGACGGAACCGATCGTCATCGGACGCCACGCGTTCGGCGATCAGTATCGCGCCACCGACTTTCTCGTGCCGGGCCCCGGGACGCTGACGATCACCTTCACCCCGGCGAACGGCGACGTGCCGGTCGTGCGCGAGGTCTTCGAGTTTCCGGCCTCGGGCGTGGCCCTGGGCATGTACAATCTCGATGAGTCGATCCGTGGCTTCGCGCGCGCGTGCATGAACTACGGCCTGTTGCGCGGCTGGCCGGTCTATCTCTCGACGAAGAATACGATCCTCAAAGCGTATGACGGCCGCTTCAAGGATCTCTTCGCCGAGGTCTTCGCGGCCGAGTTCGCCGAGCGGTTCGCCCAGCGCGGGATCACCTACGAGCACCGGCTCATCGACGACATGGTCGCCTCGGCGCTCAAGTGGCATGGCGGCTTCGTATGGGCCTGCAAAAACTATGACGGCGACGTCGAGTCCGACATCGTCGCACAGGGGTTCGGTTCGCTCGGGCTGATGACGTCGGTGCTGATGACGCCCGACGGGCAGACGATCGAGGCGGAAGCCGCGCACGGCACCGTGACGCGCCACTTTCGCGAACATCAAGCGGGCCGGCAGACCTCGACCAATCCGATCGCCTCGATCTTCGCCTGGACGCGCGGGCTCGAGCATCGCGGCAAGGTCGACGGAACGCCGGACGTGGTCGCGTTTTCGCAGGCGCTCGAAACCGTGTGCATCGAGACCGTCGAGAGCGGCAAGATGACCAAGGATCTCGCGATCCTGATCGGCCCGGATCAACCCTGGCTCACGACCGAAGCCTTCCTCGATGCGCTCGACACGAATCTCCGCGCGAAGATGGGTTCGCTGGTTCCAGCCTAGTCGTATGCGCGGCGGAAGGTTGCGTACATGTAGGGGTAATCGGCGTAGAACCAGTTGCGGAAACTGCGCCGCACGAGATCGCGCGAGGTGACCGGCGAGGCGCCTTTCATCACGAAGTGCTTGCCGTCGAAGAAGTCGGCGGAGTACGGCTTGTACGACGCCATCGGGACGAAGCCGGTGAATGGCCCGAACGGCGTCGACGTCCACTCCCAGCCGTTACCGACGAGGTCGTGCACGCCCCACGCGCTCGCGCCGCGCGGCGAACTGCCGACGGGTTCCGGATCGAACCGGCGGAAATCGAAGTTGCCGTAGTCCGCGCTGGGCGCCGCGTCGCCCCACGGCTGGGGCCGTTCGCCGCCGTCCGGCGTCCCGTACGCGGCGCGGTGATACTCGGCTTCGGTCATGAGCCGGCCGCCTGACCAGGCCGCGAAGGCCGTCGCTTGTTCTTGCGTCGCATAGACGGGCCACGAGTGCGGCAGCGGGATCGTGCCGGCGAGCACGCGCAGCTGCCAGTCGCCGTCCGCACGCACCCAGAACGGGGGCACCGGTCCGCCGGCATCGACGAAGGCGAGATACTCCCCGTTGGTCACGTCGTAGCGATCGATTCCGAACGCGTGAACGGCCACGGTGTGAACTTGGAATTCATTGTCCCAGCCGAAGGGAACCGCGTCGCGCTGCGCTCCGAGGGTTGCCATGCCCGCGCCGATCGGGATCGGATCCGACGGCGGTGGCGCGACATCGCGGTGATCGCGCGCCGGGACGTGCTTGTGCCGCGCCTCGAGCCGGTGCACGATGTAGAGCAGCGTCTCGTGATGCATCGGTTCGTGTTCGAGAATCGTGTACGCGGCTTCGGCCCGGACGAGATCGGGGATCCCGGGATCGTCGATGTTCGCGTTCGCGAGCGCATCGACGACGGCGTCGTCGCACGCGCGAGCGAACGCGCGCACCGCATCGCGTCGCGGCCAGTCGAATGCGCGGCGACCGGAGGGATCGCTCGTCACGCGCGGATCGATGCCGCGCTCGAACAGGTCTTCGAGCGAACGGTCGATCGATGGACATCGCAGCGCGTTGCGCGCCAGCGTGTTGAACGAGAACGCCGGGATGTGTCCCTCGTAGAAGACGAAGGGGTGCCGCAGCGCGATCGGCGCCTCATAATACACGGACGGATCGATCCAGCTGAACAGTTCGGCCGTGCGGGCCCGATTCGCGCGGTACCACGCGATCAGGGGTTCGCGGTCGAGGGTGGGACGCGAGCGCGTTTGCATGTCCCCCCACTTTTCCCCGGGATGCGGGCGGCTACCCGGCGCCGCTTGCTGCCCGGTTAGACGACGACCGGCCGGTAGCGCTCGAGCAGCGCGCTGATCTCGCCGGCCGGAACCGGGCGCGAAAAGAGATAACCCTGAACGCGATCGCAGCGTTCGCGGCGCAGGAACGCGAGCTGTTCGTCGGTCTCGACGCCCTCGGCCACCACCTCGAGCCCCAGGCTATGCGCCATTGCAATGACGGTGCGCACGATGGTCGCGTCGTCGGGTTCGATCATGATGTCGTTCACGAACGACTTGTCGATCTTGATCGAGTCGAGCGGAAAACTGCGCAGGTACCCGAGCGACGAGTAGCCGGTGCCGAAATCGTCGAGCGCGAGACCGACGCCGATATCGCTGACGTCGCGCAGAATCAGGGCGTTGGCGCGGGCGTCGCTCATCGCAACCGATTCCGTGATTTCCAACTCGAGCGAGTGCGGGTCGAGGTCGTAGCGCTCGAGCGTGCGGCGGATCGACGCCGCGAGTTGCGTCTGATGGAACTGGCGCGCGCTGAGATTGACGGAGAGGTGCAGGTCGGGGTGCCCGGCGAGCTGCCACGCCGCGAGCTGGCGCGCCGCCGTATCGAGGACCCAATCGCCGAGCGCGACGATCTGGCCCGAGATTTCGGCCGTCGGGACGAATTGATCGGGCGCGAGCAAGCCGAGCCGGGGATGATCCCAGCGGACCAGCGCCTCGACGCCGACGAGGCGTCCGCCGGCGAGTTCAATTTGCGGCTGGTAGTGGATGACGAATTCGCCGTTCTCGAGCGCGCGGCGCAGGCTCTTCTCTTGCGAGAGCCGGCTACGAAGCGACGCGTTGAGGGCGAGGGTGAAAAACTGGTAGGTGTTGCGGCCGCGATCCTTGGCGCGATACATCGCGATGTCGGCATGCTTGACCAGCGTGTCGGCATCGCCGCCGTCGTTCGGGAACACCGAGATGCCGACGCTCGTCGTAACGAACTGTTCGTAGCCGTCGATCTCGAAGGGCTGATCGATGCAGGCGATGACGCGCTCGGCAAGGTTCGCGAGAGCGTCGGCGCCGGTGTTCTCGACGACCAGGACGATGAACTCATCGCCGCCCATGCGCGCGACGAAGCCCGCCTGCGCGACCGTTGCGGTCAGCCGGTCGCCCACGATGCGCAGCAACTGATCGCCCAGCGCGTGGCCGAGCGAGTCGTTGATATCCTTGAAGCGGTCGAGGTCGAGAAACATGACGGCGACACTCGTGCCGCGCTCCGCCGCCCGGCCGATCTCGGTGTTGAGTTTGGTCACGAACGACGCGCGGTTCGGCAATCCGGTCAGTTGATCGGTATAGGCGAGGACGCTCAGATGTTCGCGGGCCCGGCTGCGGTCGATGGCCGAGCCGACGAGCTCGCCCATCAACTGCACGAGATCGCGATCGACCTCGCGGAACGGATCGCTGCGAGCGGCCGGACCGGCAAAGCAGAGCGAGCCGTACGGGACGCCGTTCACCGCAATCGGCGTACCGATGAAAGCGACCACCGCGGTTTCGCCCGGTTCGGTTTCGCCGATGAACGGGACGCCCGCGATGTCGTCGAGCGCGAGCGCGCCGACGGTCGCCGTCGCGATTTGCGCGATCCGCTGCGGGATCGGCGGCCCGTGCACGGCGACGAGGCGCTGGGACTGCGATTCGTAGAGCGCACCCGAGGCCAGGTCCAAGAGCCGGCAGCCGGCCTCGATCGTCGCCGCGATCTGGTCTTCGGCGGTCGCGTTGTTCGCGGCCGAGGCGAGGTAGAGCTCGCGGATGTGTTCGGCGTGCGCTTTGATCTCGCGTTCGGCACGCCGGATCGCGCTGATGTCGCGGATCAGCAGATGGACACCGCTCACCCGCCCGTCGAGCACGATCGGGATGAACGAGGCGGCGATCGGATAGAACTCATCGCCGCGGTGCACCGAGACTTCGATCGATCCGGCGCGGCCGTGGCCGGCGCGGCGCAGCGCTTCGCGAGCTCGCGTGAGGTCCGCGGGTGCGACGAAGTCCATCACGCTCGCGCCGACCATCTCGGCGGCATCGACGGCGTGCGCCTGCGCAGCGGCGGCGTTCGCGCGCGTGATCGTGCCGTCGATGGTGAGGCTCAAGATCGGTTCGGGGCTGTAATCGAAAATCGACCGGAAGCGCTGTTCGCTCTCGCCGGCAGCGCGCCGGGCGAGAACGTGCTCGGTGGTGTCTTCAACGAGCGAGAGCACCCCATACCCGCCGTCGCCGAGCGGAACGCGTGAGTTGAACCAGCGGCAATGGATGACGCCGACCGTCTTCGTGAGGTTGCGGTTCTCGTAGACGTTGGAAGCGGCGCCCGCGCGCAGGGCGTCAGCGATGCCGAGCACCTGCGGCAGATCTGGCTCGTAGACCATGCCGATCTCCGAGAATGTTCGTCCGAACACTTCGTCCGCCGTCCAGCCGAACATCGCTTCGGCGCGCGGGGACCAACCGACGACGTGAAAATCTGCATCCCATCGGATGACGGCGAGGGGACTGTTCTCGGTGTGGAAGGTAAGGAGTTGATTGGCGAGATCGAGGTCGCGAAGCCCGGCATCGCGTTCCATCGGCGTGTACTCGCTCGCGCGGTAGATCACCAAGAGCCCATCGTTGCCGCGAGCGTTCGCCACCGCGACGAGCGAATCGAACCCCGCCGACTGGAGGATCCCGCCGCTGCGGCCGGCGTCGAACGAGGATGCGAGCAGGTCGCCGAGATCGGCCGCATAGTGCGGTAAGGCGGCGACGATCGGCTGCCCCACGACGTCTGCGGCAGCGGCGCCGATGAGTCGTTCCGCGGCCTCGTTTACCGCCACGACGGTCAGGTCACGATCGTATCCGATGAGGCAGTCTTGCCAACATTGAAAGAAAGTCTTTACATCCACCTAGGAATTCCATCGGCGCAAACGATGAATTATTCCAGGTAGGGGAGCAAACCCGCGACGCCGCCCTCGCGGCCGAACCCGCTCTCCCGATACCCGCCGAACGGCGAACTGGGATCGAACTGGTTGAAGGTCGAGCACCAGACGACGCCCGCACGCAAGCGTTGCGCGACGTACATGCTCTTGGCGCCCTTGTCGGTCCAGCCGCCCGCCGAGAGGCCGTACGGCGTGTTGTTGGCCTTTTCGATCGCTTCATCCGCGGTGCGGAAGGTCAGAATCGAGAGCACCGGGCCGAAAATCTCCTCGCGCGCGATGCGGTGCGTTTGCGAGACGCCGGTGAAGAACGAGGCGCGATGGAAGAAGCCCCGCTCGGGCAGCGCGCAGCGCTGCTCGACGTAGGTCGCGCCGGCGTCGATGCCGCTCTGGACGAGCGAGCGGATCTTGTCCAGTTGGGCGCGCGAGTTGATCGCGCCGATATCGGTGTTCTTGTCGAGCGGGTTGCCGACGCGCAACGTCTCGATTCGCTCGCGCAATCGCTCGACGACCGCATCGTGGACGTTCTCTTGCACGAGCAGCCGCGACCCCGCGCAGCACACGTGGCCCTGATTGAAATAGATGCCGTTCACGATGCCCTCGACGGCCTGATCGATCGGCGCATCGGCGAAGACGATGTTGGCGGCCTTTCCCCCGAGTTCGAGCGTGAGCCGCTTCGACGTGCCGGCGACGGTACGCGCGATGATCTTGCCGACCTCGGTCGATCCGGTGAAGGCGAGTTTGTCGATGCCCGGATGCGCCGTGAGCGCCGCGCCCGCAACACCGTCGCCGGTGACGATGTTGACGACGCCCGGCGGCAGATCGGCCTCTTCGCAGATCTTCGCGAGCGCAAGCGCCGTGAGCGGCGTCGTCTCGGCGGGTTTGAGGACGATCGTGTTGCCGGCCGCGATCGCCGGTGCGATCTTCCAGGCCGCCATCAGGAGCGGGAAGTTCCACGGCACGATCGCGCCGACGACGCCGAGCGGCGCCGCCGTGCGGCCCGCTCGCAGCGCCCAGTCGAGCTTATCGGCCCAACCCGCGTAATAGAAGAAATGTGCGGCGGCTTGGACGACGTCGAAGTCGCGCGATTCCTTGATCGGCTTGCCGCCATCGCGCGTCTCGAGCACCGCGAGTTCGCGTGAGCGTTCGGTGATCGCGCGCGCGATACGGTACACGTATTTCGCCCGGTCGGCGGGTTTCATCGGCCGCCAGTATTTCTCGTACGCTTTGCGCGCGGCGCGCACCGCGCGGTCGACGTCGGCCGGCGTTCCGACCGCGACCTCGGCGAGCGTCTCCTCGGTCGCCGGATCGATCGTCGCAAAGGTCGCACCGTCCTCGGACGGCACCCATTTACCGCCGATGAAGTGCTCGTAGCGCGGCGCGATCTCGACCGGTGTCGATTCGAGCGACGGTGCGTAGGCAAGTCCCATGTCGTATCAGTCCTTCGAGACGTAATCGAACGAGCCGTAGCGCCCCGTCGATTCTTTGTCGCGCTGTAAGAGCAGATCGTCGAGCAACGCGGACGCGCCGATGCGGAAGGAATCCGGATCCAGCCACGCATCGCCGAGCACTTCGTCGATCAAGACGAGATAGGCGATCGCGAGCTTCGTGTTCCGAACACCGCCTGCGACTTTGAGCCCGCGGCGGTTGCCCGTGCGGCGGGCAAAGTCGCGAATCGCTTCGGCCATGGCAAGCGCCGTCGGCAGCGTCGCGCTCGTACCGATCTTTCCCGTCGAGGTCTTGATCGTGTCGGCCCCCGCCTCGAGCGCGATGTCGCTGGCGCGCCGGATCGCATCGTAGGAACCGAGTTCGCCGGTTTCGAGGATCGCCTTGACGTGGATTTCGCCGCAGAGTTGCTTGACCGCGGCGACCTCATCGAAGACCGTCGCCTCGTCGCCGGCGAGGAACGCGCCGCGATCGATCACCATGTCGATCTCGTCCGCGCCCGCGTCGAGCGCGGCTTGGGTGTCGCGCAACTTCACATCGAGCGAGGAGAGGCCGCTGGGGAACGCCGTCGCGACCGAGGCGACCTTGACGCCCGTGCCGCGCAGCGCGTCCTTGGCGACCGCAACGAGGTTCGGATAGACGCAGACCGCAGCGACGGGTGGTGCACCGGGCGCGGGCGCCATCGCTTTCGCGCACAGCGAGCGAACGCGGCCGGGCGAGTCGCGGCCCTCGAGCGTCGTGAGGTCGATGCAGCGGATGGCGAGATCGATCGCGGCGAGCTTCGCAGCCTTCTTGAGGGAGCGTTTGGCGAACCCGGCGGCCCGCGCTTCCAGCATCACGGCATCGAGCGGCGGGGAGACGACGATCGGTGGGTTCGATTCTCGGGTCGAGAGCAGCATCACCCGGCGAGCTTCGCGCCGGGCGCGCCCGCATCATGCGGTTTGATATGACGTGCCCGTGACGACGCGGTTGCGGCCGGCGGCTTTCGCTGCATACAGTGCGCCGTCGGCCTCGATGACCAACCCCAGCGGCGAGGCATCGGAGACGGGGACGACGACGGCAACGCCGACGCTGATCGTGACGACCCCGCCCGGACCAGCGGGGTGCGGGATCGCCAGTGCCTCGACGGCGAGCCGGCAGCGCTCGGCAAGCAGCGCGGCATCGCTAGCGTTCGTGGCGCTCAGGATCAGCGCGAACTCTTCGCCGCCATAGCGGGCCGCGGTGTCGTTGCCGCGCCTGATCGTCGCGCGCAGCGCACCGGCGATGCGCCGAAGTACGTCATCCCCCGCCGGGTGTCCGTAGCGATCGTTGTACTTCTTGAACCGGTCGACGTCGATCATCAGCATCGCGAGCGGCGAATTCGCCCGCGCATTGCGCTGCCACTCACGATGGAGTGCCTCGTCGAACCCGCGCCGGTTCTCCAGGCCCGTGAGCGCGTCGATGTCGACGAGCACTTCGAGCCGGCGACGCTCCTCTTCGAGCCGCTGCGTCCGGTCGGCGAGCGCAAGCGCGAGGAACAGGGCCTCGAACGCGATCCCGATTTCGAGGCTGTAATCGATCAGGAACGTCCCGCCCGGGATCAGCCGGTCAAGGTTGAATTCCCGGAGGATCGCGCCGCTCACGACACCGATGAAGGCGACGAGGAAGAACCGCGCGCTACCCATGCCGCGACGTATCATGACGATCCCGGCGACCATCAGCGCCGCCAGCAACGCGTAGCCGACAACTTCGTCGAGGGTGGCGAACGGCCACGCATCGCCCAGGCAAAAATCACCCACGGTCAGCACGAAGTTGAGCGCGGCGAGTCCCAGGATGGTGCGATACAGCTCGCGCGCGGCGCGCGGCAGGGTGAGGAAAACGCTCGCGAACTGCGCGACCGCCGCGAAGTACGACGCCAAGAGGACGCTCCGGACGAGCTCCTCCTGGAGCGCCGTGTGCGTCCAGCCGCGCGGCAGACCTGCCGTCGACGCCATATACAAGGCGAATATCCCCATCGCCGCGGCGTACCAGGTGAACGACGCGTCGCGCAGCATGAGCGAGAGGATCGCGTTGAAGAGCCCGATCGCAATGAAGAAGCCGAGAAACGCGAAGTAGGTCGTTTGCTGCTCGTATGCGAGAGCCGTCAGCCGGCGCAGCGAATCGACCTTCGGCAGCGCGCTGCGCTTGGCGTATTCCACCGCTACGTCCACGAAGGGCGCATCCCAGGCGGCCTCGGGAATTTGGATCGAGACCGGCAAGCCGTCGACGTCGTTCGCGCCGCCCGGCACGTTCGTTCCGGTTCGCAGGACATACGACATCGTGCCGAGCCGATAGCGCACCTCGATCTCGGCGGTCACATGGCTCCCGTAGATCACGAAGCGTCGTTCATGCCGGTTGCCTGCCAAACGGAAACGGAAGACGGCGTGCGCCGGATGGAGCGGGCTCGCGTTCGTCCCGGGCGGCGGCCCCGCGATCTCGCGCGCGACGTCGGCGATCGCGACCGCGCCGTGGGTTGCGGCCGGGGAGAATTCGGGGATGTCGCTCGTTTGCGCGCACGCCGAAGCTGCGCTCGCACAAACGAGCAGCAGCGTCAGCGCGAAGCGCCTATAAATTGCCGCGCTTCGCCTGTTCTTGTTCGATGGAGACGAAGAGCGCCTTGAAATTACCTTTTCCGAAGGACAGGCTTCCGCGGCGCTGGATGATCTCGAAGAACAGCGTCGGGCGGTCTTGGAGCGGCTTGGTGAAGATCTGCAGCATGTAGCCGCGATCGTCGCGGTCGACGAGGATGTCGAGCTCGCGCAGAATCGCGATCTCTTCGTCGATTGCGCCGACGCGGGCGCCGAGCGAATCGTAATAGGCATCCGGCGTCTCGAGCAGCTCGACGCCGTTCGCGCGCAGGGCGCGCACGGTTTCGATGATATCGCTGGTCGCGATCGCGACATGCTGCACGCCCGGGCCGCCGTAGGAATCGAGATACTCCTCGATCTGCGACTTCTTCAAGCCTTCGGCCGGCTCGTTGATCGGCATCTTCACGACGTTGCGCGCATCGGTGACGACCTTCGAGCGCAGCGCGGTGTATTCGGTCGAGATGTCCTTGTCGTCGAACGAGATCAACTGCGTGAAACCGAACGCGCGCTCGTAGTACGCGACCCAGGTGTCCATTTCGTTCCAGTTGACGTTGCCGACGCAGTGGTCGATGTGCGAGAGGCCGACCGCGTGCGGGGCGCGGATGGCGGCTTCCCAGCGCACGAAGCCCGGCAGCCAGATCCCGCGATAGTCGCTGCGATCGACGAACGTGTGGACGGTGTCGCCGTAGGTGCCGATCGTGGCCACGACGGCCGTCCCGTCCGCGTCGCTCAGTTCCCGCGGCTGGGCGACCCCGTGCGCGCCGCGCGCCACGACGGCCGCATACGCGGCGCGCGCGTTTTCGGTGCGCAGCGCGACGTCGCGGACGCCGTCGCCGTGGCGCTGCACGTGCTCCGCGATCGCGTCGCCGGGGACGAGCGAACTCGTGAGCACGAGCCGGAAGCGGTTTTGCGTGACGACGTAGGACGCGCGGTCGTGAACGCCGGTCTCGGGGCCGGCGTAGGCGAGCGGCTCGAAGCCGAACGCCGTGCAGTAGAAGTGTGCGGCTTGCTTGGCGTTGCCGACGTAGAGCTCGAGGTGATCGAATTCGAGCGTGTCGAGGGCGCCGGCAGGCGCGGGCGATGCGGCCGTTGTCATGCCCGGTTCGTTCGTGATGGGCGGAGTGATCCCCAGGTCCTCGAAAAAGGCGGCGCCACCGGCGAGGGCCTTCGCGATCGGCGGCGTAGGCCTCGCTGCTGTGCGCCGCCCCCTGTTTCGTCTCGCCGCCGCCGTCGCGCTCGCTGCGTTGCTCGCGCCGGGCTCTCCCTCCGCCGAGCCGGCCGCGGGGATCGCCTATGCGGAAACGGAGCGCACGTTCATCGGCGGCTCGCCGCCGGCATTCGGCGCGGGCGAGCCGGACCCGTCGCCGTCGCCGCGCCGGCGCGGGCTTGCCGCGCTCTTGCCCGCCCGATCGGAGGGCGATGCTGCCGAGATCGCCGTCGCGGGGGCCTTCGCCCGCGAGATGCATGACCGGGAGACGCCCCGCACGCTGCATCATGCCTTCTATTCGGGCTGGGAGCGCATCGACGATCCGGCCGCGGGGACGGCCGAGCTGCGCGAGTGCGACCGGAACCGCGTCGTCATGCTCGACCTCAACCGGCGCACGTACCGGATCGTCGCGCCCCAGGACGAGCCGCTACCGGACCGTCCGCCGGCTCGGCCCGGCGTCGTGACGGCGCAGATCGCGGGCCGGCTGCTTCCGCCGGCCGCCGACGGCACGGCAGCCTCCGGCTATGAGGAAACGGCCACGCTGCAGGCGGCCGAGACCGGCGGCGCCTGCCGCTCCGGATCCGTCACGACCACGACGTACTATACGGCGTTCGCGCTGCCGCCGCGGTCGTGCCCGGTCCGGCCGGCCGCCGAGGCGGAACCGCCGGGCGCGGTCGCGCTGCTCGCGGCGAGCGGCTGCCGGCCGCAGCTCACGGTGCGCCGCACCGGCGCGGCCGAACCGGTCGGGCTGCTGGCTGCCTATCGCGCCGTCGTGTATCGGCCCGAACCGGCGGCCGGCACGTCCGGGCTCGTGCTTGGTTGGCTCGTAGAGCGGAGCGATTTTACCGTGCTCGGGCCGGCGGATGCGGCGCAATTCGAGATCCCCGCGGGCTTCACCGAAACCCGGAACTGAAGCGAGCGAAGTCGCCAGGGTGCGAACCCGGCCGTGTGCTATCATAGCCGCAGCCTCGACGAGGGCTGGGCTTCGCGCAACGGCATCCCGTGAACCCCGCCAGGTCCGGAAGGAAGCAACGGTAAGCGGATCTTCCCGTGTGCCGCGGATCACCTGGTCCTCGCCGAGGTTCCTCCCGTTACGGAGCTTTGTGCAGAACCTTACCTCAACCGTGTTCGTCGCCGTTGCCGGTGCGATCGTGGTGCTGGGCGCATATCATGCGCTCGTCACCTTGCCGCGCCTGCGTCGCATTTCCGCCGCACTCGATGCGCACGACGCCCTGCTGGGCGGCGGTGCCGCGAAAGCGACCGACCGGATCGCAGATCTCGAACGGCACGCCGCCGAAGCCGAGGCCGTGCGCGGTGCCGTCGCGGGACGGCTCGCCGCGCTCGAGCGCGTTGCCCAAAGTGAAGTCCCGCGGATCGGGTTCGTGCGCTATAACGCGTTCACCGACGTCGGTTCGGAACTTTCGTATGCGCTCGCACTCCTGAGCAAGACCGGAGACGGCGTCGTGCTCTCGAGCATCTGGTCACGCGAAGAGACGCGCACCTACGGCAAGGCCGTGCAAAATTTCACGTCGGCCCAAGACGCGAGCGCCGAGGAACGCGCCGCGATCGCGAAAGCCAAGGCGGCGGCGTCGTGAAGAGCGGCTTCCTGGTCAAGATCATCCCGCCCCAAGGCTATTCGGTGTACCGGCTGCACTTCACGCGCCGGCACCTCGTTGCGCTGGGCGGCCTGCTGGCCGTGCTCGTGCTCGGAGCGATCGGCGTCCACACCTATCAATTGCACGCCGCCGCCGCCAACATCGCGGCGCTCGAAGCGCAAAAGGACGAGCAGCAGCACGAACTGCAAGAGATCGGCGCGCAAGAACAAGTGCTCCAGAGCCGCTACCAGCAGTTGCAACGGCAAACGGACGCGATTCGCCGCCTCTTGGGCGGTGAGAAGACGGCTGCCGGAAGCCACCCGCAACACGCAAACCGCGGCGCGGGCCACGCATCGGTCGCCGACGTTCGGGCGCGCCTGAAGGAGCTCGCATCGGAGTCGGCACGCACGAGCGCCGATGCGGCTCGCTTGCAGAAATTGGCCGCCCGCGTGCTCGACTTGCGGCGGATGGCGGCGATCTCGCGCGACCACATGATCGCGGCGATCCCCTCGATCCTGCCCGCCGACGGATTCATTTCCGCGGGCTTCGGCTATCGCACGAACCCCTGGCCCGAGTTCCACAAAGGCGTCGATATCGCGGCCGATTACGGAACGACCGTGCGTGCGACCGCCGCCGGATCGGTCGTCGAAGCCGGCTGGACGTCCGGCTACGGGATCCGCGTCGTCCTCGATCACGGCAACGGCTACGAGACGTGGTACTGTCACCTCTCGCGCGCGGAGGTCGCCGTCGGCGAACGCGTCGTGAAGGGCGAGCCGATCGCCGCGGTCGGCTCGACCGGCGAATCGACCGGACCGCATCTGCACTATCAGGTGATGAAATTCGGCGTTGCGATCGATCCGCAGCCCTATCTCGACGGCGTCCCCTCGTCGGTCTTGGCGACACTTCCCGATCCCCGGCACGTATAAACGGGGATCATGCAATTGTGCAGCGCCTACGGAATCCTCAACACGTGTCTCAACATCTACTGGCTGATCATGCTGGCCTATGCGGTCGTGTCCTGGTTTCCGGGCCTGCGTCGCTATCGCGTGTCGGATTATCTGGCCATGCTGGTCGAGCCGGTGATCGCCCCGGTGCGCCGGATCATCCCGCCGATCGGCGGCCTGGATCTCTCGTTTCTCGTGGTTCTGCTGCTGATCGGCTGGGTCAATCGAGCGCTCGTCATGCCGCAGATGTGCGGCGTGTTTTACTGAGCCGGACGGCCGCATGATCGAACCGCAACCACTCGTCGGCCGCATGGGGCCGGCGAACGTCCGCAATTTCTGCATCATCGCGCACATCGATCACGGCAAGACGACCCTCTCCGATCGGCTGCTCGAGTTCACGCGCACGGTCGCCAAGCGCGACATCGAAGCGCAGATGCTCGATGCGATGGACCTCGAGCGGGAGCGCGGTATCACGATCAAGATGCATCCGGTCACGCTCGAGTATCGCGCGCGCGACGGTCAGCTCTACGAACTCAACTTCATCGACACGCCCGGTCACGTCGACTTCTCCTCCGAAGTCTCGCGGTCGCTCGCGGCGTGCGAAGGCGCGCTACTGGTGATCGATGCGGCGCAAGGGATCGAAGCGCAGACGCTTGCGAACTATTATCTCGCGCTCGATAGCAAGCTCACCATCATCCCGGTCATCAACAAGATCGATCTGCCGGCGGCCGACCCCGAGCGCGTGAAGCACGAGATCGAAGAACTGCTCGTGATCGAGGGTTCCGAGGCGATCCTCGCCAGCGCCAAAGAGGGCATCGGAATCGAGGAGATCCTCGAGGCGATCGTCGAGCGCGTCCCGTCGCCGCAGGGCAAGACCGAGCAGTTGCGGGCGCTGATCTTCGATGCGCAGTTCGATCCCTATCGGGGGGTCGTCGCCTACGTGCGCGTCGTCGACGGCGTGCTGCGCGCCGGGACCAAATTCATGTCGATGGCGCATCGCCGCGTCTACGAAGCGACCGAGGTCGGCGTCTTCAAACCGGAGATGCGCAAGACGGGCGTGCTCGAGCGCGGCAACGTCGGCTACGTGGTGGCCAACATCAAGTCGCTCGGCGACATGGACGTCGGCGACACGGTCACGGACGCGGTGAATCCGGCGACCGAGGCGCTGCCCGGCTACAAGCCGATCGTACCGATGGTCTATTGCGGACTCTACCCGAACGAGGGCGTCGAGGTCTCCGAGTTGCGCGATGCGCTCGAAAAGCTCGCGCTCAACGATTCGGCATTGCATTTCGAGCCCGAGTCTTCGATCGCGCTGGGCTTCGGTTTCCGCTGCGGATTTCTCGGGCTCTTGCACATGGAGATCGTGCAAGAGCGGCTCGAACGCAACTACAATCTCGATCTGATCGCGACGTCGCCCTCGGTGGTGTTTCGCGTCACCCTCACCGACGGCAGCGTCGAGACGATCGACAATCCGGCCAAACTGCCGGTGCGCGACAAGATCTCGCTGATGGAAGAGCCCTACGTCAAGGCGACCGTCATCACGCCGCCCGACTACGTCGGCTCGATCATGGAACTGACCCAAAACCGGCGCGGCATCCTCAAGAACATGGAGTACCTGGCGGACGGGCGCGTCATCCTGACCTACGAGATGCCGCTGCTCGAGGTCATCGTCGATTACTTCGATCAGCTCAAGTCTCGCACCAAGGGCTATGCATCGCTCGATTACGAGGTCATCGGCTACCGCGAAGGCGATCTCGTCAAGCTCGAGATCCTGCTCAATGCCGAGCCGGTCGATGCGCTCTCGTTCATCGTTGCGCGCGATAAAGCGCCCGCGCGCGGCCGCGCGCTCACCGAGAAGCTCAAAGAGTTGATCCCGCGCCAAATGTTCGACGTGCCGATCCAGGCCGCGATCGGCGGCAAGGTCGTTGCCCGCGAAACGGTATCCGCGTTACGCAAGAACGTGCTCGCGAAATGCTATGGCGGCGACATTTCCCGCAAGCGCAAACTCCTCGAAAAGCAGAAGGCAGGGAAGGAGCGGATGAAGCGGGTAGGCCGCGTCGATCTGCCGCAGGAGGCCTTCATGGCCGTGTTACGGTTGGAAGACGAGTAAGAGCCGGAACGGGACGAGTCGATGCGCGTGTACGTGGCCACGACCAATCTCGGCAAGCTGCGAGAGATGGAAGCACTCTTCGCGGACTCGTCGCTCGAGCTCGCGACGTTCCCCGAATACGAAGATCCGATCGAAGGCGATACCAGTTATGCTGAAAACGCCGCGCTCAAAGCGCGCGCACTCCACGCGCAGTTGCTGCGCGCCGGCCGGCCGAGCGCCGTGCTAGCGGATGACTCGGGCCTCGAAGTCTACGCGCTCGATCGCCGTCCCGGCGTGCTCACGGCGTTCTACGGCGGCGCCGACGCGACGTGGCCCGCGCGCCGCAGGAAGCTCTTACGCGAACTCGATCGCACCGGCAGCGACGACCGCCGCGCGCGCTTCGTCTGCGCCCTCCACTTCATCGACGAAGCGGGCCGCGAATTCGCGACGATGGGCACCGTCGACGGCACGATTCCGCCCGAAGAACGCGGCAGCGACGGATTCTCCTTCGATCCGATCTTTTTCTACCCGCCCGCCAACCGCACGTTCGCCGAACTGACCGCCGAAGAAAAAAACCGCATCAGCCACCGCGCCGTCGCCGCCGCCGCCCTCCTCGCCGGCATAAAAACCGCCGCCACTTAGAACGCGCCCACCAAAGAAGCCGCGCTACCAAACCGAGCCGCGCGCGGATTTTCCTCTCTCTGGTATACTGGCCCGGAAGCCGGCGGGATGTAGCTCAGCTTGGTAGAGCGCTTGGTTTGGGACCAAGAAGTCGCAGGTTCAAGTCCTGTCATCCCGATGTTTTCCCGCACCCCCGTTGGAGACGCGAAGCGGCTCCGAGGGTCCGGCGTAGCCGCACGTATGCGCCCGTGGTCTAACTGGATAAGGCATCCGCCTTCTAAGCGGAACGATGGGGGTTCGATTCCCTCCGGGCGTACATCCCTGTGCGGCAACGTGAATGGCTGACGTCCCGGTCTCCGTCAACGCCGCTCTCGAGCGCGCTCGCCGGCTACCTCGCGCGGCAAGCGATCGCGAAATCGCGGAGACGATCCGATCCGATGCCGAGCTGCACGCTCACGAATAGCTTGCGTGGCAGAGAACGGGCCGGCGGGGGCGTTGCGGCAAAGCCGAGGGTGCGGCCGTTCAACGGCTAACGGGATTATCGGCGTGCGAATCGAACGAACGGCGTCGCGGTAGCGTGGTGAGTGTAGCTCAGCTGGTTAGAGCACCGGGTTGTGATTCCGGGGGTCGCGGGTTCAAATCCCGTCATTCACCCCACCGTCTCGAAAGGCGCCGCGCGCGGCGCCTTTCGATTTTCTCTGAGGGAGTGTGTGCCGGGTGATGAAGCGGATATTCGCGGCGGTTGCCGCCGCGGCGCTCCTGACGGGGCACGCCGCCGCGCAAACAGGCTCACCAGCGCCGAAGCCGGGGTCGTCGTTGACGGTTGGTCTCCCGGCATCTTCGGGATCGGGACCGGCCGATGTCGCATTCGATGAAGTCGATATCTTCGCGATGGGCCCGTACGCGTCGTCACCGGATGATTTCGCGAAGGAGGCTGCGGCGCTCGAGGGACCGTCCGGCGCCGCCGCGGTCACCCCGGCGATGCCACCCGTGATGGTCCTCCCGACGAAGCGCCTCAAGCGCTTTGCTTACTGGCGCGGCGCCTCGCGGGTCGAGGACGTGCTCAATCATCAGGTCGTCATCACGAAGCCGGGTGAACTCGATACCCTGGACACGGTAAAGAAGACGTACCAGAAGTCGACGGCGTTTGCGATCATGCCATCCTTTCATTTTCCTGCCGTGCAGGGCGCGTCGCCGCAAGCGAAAGGCCCAGGGACCGTCGATATTGCCCTTGGGCTCGATGCCGCTACGACGGATCCCGTCGCGAACGCCGGTGCAGTAGCACGCGGCTATGCCTTCACGTTTACCGCGAAGGCCGAGAACGCGACGGGCTCTTGCATCCCGCTCGCACACTTCATCGACCTGCGCGCCACCATCACGAGCGAGGTCCTGAGCCGACCGGAGCCCGTCGCGCCGGCGGGTACGATCGTGCCGTTCTTCACGCCTGAGACGTTCGCAAAGCTGCCGTTCTTCGATCCCGCCGGGTGCGCGCTCAGTGCCCTCACCTTTCGCGTAACGAACGTCGCCGATTTGCTTGCCTTCGGCGAGTTCTCGCTTTACCGCAGAATCGATGTGCAACCCGCGGCAACCACGGGTTTTCCGATTCGCCCGGCGATCATCTCGGAACGCGGCAACATCCGCGACCTGACCGACGCCGACGCCGTTCTCTTCGAGGTCCCCGCCGATTACACGCTCGTGCCGTAGCATCGCGCGCCCATGGCCCGGCGTCAGCCCCAAAAAAGAAAACCAGCCGAAGCGAAGCGCCCCGGCCGGTCTCGTGAATGGTGCACCGCGAAGGACTCGAACCTTCAACCAATTGATTAAGAGTCAACTGCTCTACCATTGAGCTAGCGGTGCAGACCGTGAGGAATGGTACGAAATCCCAGCCCCCCCGTCAAGCACACCACCCACGCTCCCCGTCTATTGGTCCCCCGCCACGACGATGCGCCCCACCCACGCCCCCGGCGCCTCAGCCCACCCCCCCCGGCGCGGCAAGCCACGCCCCCCGGCGCGGCAAGCCACCCCCCCCAGCGCGGCATGCCACGCCCCCCCTGTCGCAGCGCGCAAGCGCTGCGACAGATTCGGACAAAAAAAAGGGAGCATGCCCGCATGCGAACACACTCCCCCGTCCGAATCTGCGCCCTCCGGGACTCGAACCCGGGACAAACGGCTTAAAAGGCCGCTGCTCTACCGACTGAGCTAAAGGCGCGTGTACCCGTGATTCTACCCGCGCGGGACCGACCTCGCTACGACATCCCGCACGCGGAATCATTCCACTGCGTGAGGAAGAAGACCCGGTTCATGGGCGCGTGGCGGAATTGGTAGACGCGCTGGATTTAGGTTCCAGTGGGGAGACCCATCAGAGTTCGAGTCTCTGCGTGCCCAAGAACACCGTTTCGGTAGCGGGATCAGCCTGCTTGACGGGGGTTGCCCCGGGTGCGTATACTCCGAGGGTTGCCGTCGGGGGCGTGGAAGTCGCGCTGATCCCGAATCGATTGCGGAAGTAGCTCAGTGGTAGAGCATCGCCTTGCCAAGGCGAGGGTCGCGAGTTCGAATCTCGTCTTCCGCTCCAGCAGAATTCACGAACGCGGCGGGCCTCGAGCCCGCCGTCGTTCCTTCCGGAGGCCTCGAAAACCGCGTGTCCGCAACAACGCTGAAACAACTCGACCCGACGCAAGTCGAACTCGAGTTCAGCATCTCGCCGGAAGAGTTCGATGCCGCAACCGACGCGGCGTTCCGCAAGCTCGCGCGCAACGCGAAAGTGCCGGGTTTCCGCCCCGGCAAAGTCCCGCGCAAGATCTTCGAGCAGCAATACGGGTCGGCGACGATCATCGATCGCGCGTACGACGAACTGCTGCCCGCAAAATACAGCCAAGCGCTGGACGAGCATAAGATCGAACCGGTCGAACGGCCGCAGCTCGAGCCGATCAGCGATGGCGAGGGGCTCCCGATGCGCTGGAAAGCCGTCGTCACGGTGCGTCCCGAGATCACGGTCAAAGACTACACCGGGATCGAGATCGAGGAGCAGCCCGAAGTCGCGACCGACGAGGATCTCGAGCGGGCGCTCGAATCGATGCGCAAGGACGCGGCGACCCTTGTCCCGGCCGAGCGCCCGGTGAAACTCGGCGACGTCGCCGTGCTCGATTACGAAGGCAAGATCGACGGCGAGCCCTTCGAGGGCGGCACCGCCACGGGCGAGCAGACCGAGATCGACGAGTCGCGTTTCATCCCGGGCTTCGCGGCGGGGATCGTCGGCATGTCGGCCGGCGAGACGAAGGACGTCACGACGACCTTTCCGGCCGATTACGGCGCGAAAGAGCTCGCCGGCAAGGACGCCGTGTTCACGATCACGGTTCACGAGGTGAAGGAAGCCGAGTTGCCGCCGCTCGACGACGACTTCGCCCGCCGCGTTTCCAAATCGGAGACGCTGGCCGGGCTGCGTGACGAGCTCAAAGCTCGGCTCGATGCCGCCACCCTGCAGCGCGCGCGCCGCGCGATGAGCGGCGAAGTGGTTGAGAAGATCGCTGCTGCACACGAGGTCCCGCTGCCGCAGGTGATGGTCGATCGCGAGATCGACGCGCTGATCGGGGACTCCAAGCAATATGTTGCGCGCTTCGGGACATCGTGGGATGAGTATCTCGGCGCGATCGGCAAAACCGAGGACACGTTCCGCAGCGAATTTCGCGAAGAAGCCGAAAAACGCGTGAAAACCACGCTCTTGCTCGAGGCGATCGCGAAGGCCGAGAAGATCACCGCCACCCCGGGGGATGTCGAAGCCGAACTCGCGGCGCTGGGCGTCCAGTACAACCAACCGCGCGAGAAGATGCTCGAGCTCTTGGGCCAGAACATCGGATCACTCGTTGACGGCATCGTCCGGACCAAGACCCTCGATTTTCTGATCGAGCGGGCCAAGCGAGTTCCGGCAACCAAAGTCGCCGGAACGTAGTCTCTTCCCTATACCAGGGATTTCGTCGCGGCGCGGGCCGCATGGAGCGCAGAGTTTTGGGTCATTTGGTTCCGATGGTCGTCGAGCAGAGTGCGCGCGGTGAGCGTTCGTACGATATCTACTCCCGGCTGCTCAAAGAACGCATCATCTTCGTGCACGGCGCGATCGATGATGGCCTGGCCTCGCTCGTGATGGCTCAGTTGCTGTTCCTCGAAAAAGAAGATCCCGATAAAGACATCGACATGTACATCAACAGCCCCGGCGGCTCGGTGACCGCGGGCCTAGCGATTTACGATACGATGCAGACGATCAAACCGGACGTCGCCACGCTGTGCGCCGGGATGGCGGCCTCGATGGCCTCGATCCTGCTCACCGGGGGAGCCGCCGGCAAGCGCTTTGCCTTGCCGTATGCCAAAATCCTGATTCACCAGCCCTGGGTCCAGCAGGTGGGTGGCCAGGCCACCGACATTGAAATTCACGCCCGGGACCTGATCGCGACCCGCCGGACCTTGGCCGGGATCTACGAGGAAACGACCAAGAAGCCGATCGAGCAGATCCTCAAGGACATCGAACGCGACTTCTACATGACGGCCCAAGAAGCTGCCGACTACGGTCTCGTCGACTCGATCATCAAAAAAGACAATCGCGTCGTAACGCCCAATACCACTACGCTCTAAGGTCGCACTCGCCGCGCAGGAACGTGCATGTTTCGTTTCGGGGATGAAAAAGGTCAATTGAAGTGCAGTTTCTGCGGCAAATCGCAGGAGCAGGTCCGCAAACTGATTGCCGGACCTGGCGTCTACATTTGCGACGAGTGCATCGAGCTCTGCAACGAGATCATCGAAGAAGAGCTCTACAAGAACGTCGATGAAAATCTGCGGCTGCGGAACATTCCGAAGCCCAAAGAAATCAATCACATCCTCAACCAGTATGTGATCGGACAAGAGCGCGCCAAGAAGTCGCTCGCCGTCGCCGTCTACAACCACTACAAGCGCGTCAACGCGACCGGCGGCGCGGACGACGTCGAACTTCAGAAGTCGAACATTTTGCTCGTCGGGCCGACCGGTTCGGGCAAGACCTACCTCGCCCAGACGCTCGCGAAGATTCTCGACGTGCCGCTGGCGATGGCCGACGCCACCTCGCTCACCGAGGCCGGCTACGTCGGTGAAGACGTCGAGAACATCTTGCTCAAGCTCATCCAGGCCGCGGATTACGACGTCAAGCGCGCCGAGAAGGGCATCGTCTACATCGACGAGATCGACAAGATCGCGCGCAAGAGCGAGAACCCCTCGATCACGCGCGACGTATCGGGCGAAGGCGTTCAGCAAGCGCTGCTCAAGATTCTGGAAGGCACGACGGCGAACGTCCCCCCGCAGGGCGGTCGCAAGCATCCGCATCAAGAGTTCATTCAGATCGACACCACCAACGTGCTGTTCATCTGCGGCGGAGCGTTCGACGGGCTCGAGAAAATCATCGAATCGCGGGTGTCCTCGAATTCGCTCGGCTTCCGTTCGCAACCCGAGGGCAAGAAAGAAGCGCGCATCGGCAAGATGCTGCAGCAACTCATGCCCGAGGATCTGCTCAAGTTCGGCCTGATTCCGGAGTTCATCGGCCGTTTGCCGATCGTCGTGACGCTCGATGCGCTCGATGAGCTCGCCCTGCGCCGCATCTTGGTCGAGCCGCGCAACGCCCTCGTGCGTCAGTTCCAGAAGATCATGGGGATGGACGGCGTCGAGCTCACCTTCACGAAGGAAGCGTTGATCGCGATCGCCGTCAAGGCGCAGACGCGCAAGACGGGCGCGCGCGGCCTGCGTTCGATCCTCGAAGAAGTGATGCTCGATGTGATGTACGATCTTCCCTCGCTGCAAGGCGTGAAGAAGTGCGTCATCAACAAAGA
>Ga0116230_10000159_pt1 | contig 53712 bp, 57 predicted proteins | sample S1TSphfallax_3_FD_88678 | JGI IMG/M metagenome (GOLD analysis project Ga0116230, IMG submission 88678) | Host-associated microbial communities from peat moss isolated from Minnesota, USA - S1T2_Fd - Sphagnum fallax MG | ecosystem: Host-associated > Plants > Peat moss > Unclassified | place...
CCCTGCTGGCCCCCCCCACCCCGTGCTTCACCGGGCTCTCCCTTCTCCCACCCCCCAAAACACTCCACAGGGAACGGGAGCCAATGGGATTACGCCAGAGAGGTAATGAAAGCGAAATGACGTCAGAAAAAAATAAATAAGTAAAAGATAAGTAAAAGACGGACAGACAAATACACACACACACACCATGTTTGTAATTATATATAAGATTGCTAAGTCATGAGAAGCCCAAATTGTGTATACTTTGCTGTTACTCATAAGATACATTATTCTGTTGAACCCAACACAAAAAATCATTGAAAAGTCAGAATGTAATCACAGATCTATACATTCATCTATGTGCATCCACAGATTTAGTAGAACAGTTTAAGGTGGCCCAAATTCAGCTGGTCAAGGTAGTTATATCTTCATGGCCATTGTTTGTGGAGTAGTAGGGAGTGCAACTGGATGCCCCTTGGTGCCCCAAACTGTCTTCTGTTCCCTGCCTCCCTTCTATTTTTCTCTCATTGATTCAGCTTCTTTTATGTGCACCCACATCTTCAATTTTTGTAAGTTAATGTGGATTGAACCACCCTGTAACACAAAATACATTTCACAGTTTTCAACTTACTGTTTTCCAACAAATCCGAATTAATGATTTGCTTGCTTTCATCAAGCTTTTTGAGCTTGTGTCATGTGGAGCTGCTCAGAGAAAAGTTCCTCCTACTGGGAAATGAGAATTTCATAGATCTTAAAGGCTGTGAAATGCAAGAGTCAAACTTGAGTTCTGTTTGAATGCTGGAGTGCACTCAATTTTTTCAAAGGGCTTTTGAATTGATACAGAGCAGGTAGTTTGTGTGCTAAAAAAATTCTGACACAGTTAAGGGATTGTATCATATACAAGCTTCTGTCAGTGATGTTTTCAATCTCTGTGTGCAAGGGAAGCTAGACTTTTTATGATAAAGAGCACAGTTCAGAATTCTATGCACATTCACAAATATCATGTGATATCAGATTTAAGCTGTGTGTTGTGTGCTAGGCTTATAGACCTACATTATGCAGTAAAGGACCTGTACTCAGGTTTGATAAGTGAGCGCAGATGACTGGAATCCTATGACAACTTGGCTATGGATTAAGAGAGGAAATTTTCAATTACTCATCTTCCAGAGCAATAGAAAATTAGGGTTTCCCCAATGAAATTACAATAGATATTTCTTGTTTTCAAGAGTTACTCAATGCACTTGGGTCAATCAGCAATCATGCTTGCAGAGGAACCCCTTTTTCATTCATGCAGATAATACCTGCAAGAAGCTCCAAATCCGATGACAGGACAATTGACCTTTGCATAAGACTTAATTATGGTTCAGAAAGGTGGCAATATTTTATATATGCTGAGTCTGAACTTGATCAATCCCCTCTACATCACAGGAAGACATTCTTGACCTAGATGTTGGAGTCAGATCTCTAATTCTGCAAGCAAACATGACCACCCGGCGGACTTCCCTAACTGGTGAGAGTTTTTTCTATTGTAACTATTGTTGTTCCCAAGAGCAATCACTGAGATTTCTTCACCAATCCTCTAGTGAGCTTTTAAGAGACACAATCTTTTAAAAAAAAGTTTCTCAATGCATGTCAGAGCGACCTCCTAGCCTCAGAGAAATATTGGCTCTGAAAGCAGCCCAAAATTCCGATGAGCTGGCTGCCAAAGAAGAAGCCACCAAATCTGAAGCATCTGACCAGGTTGTCCCCACTGTTGGGGAGAAGCCAATGGTAAATCTCTTGCAAGTTCATCTTTCTTAATATTTCTCAGTATCCAAACTCTTTCTGCACAAGCAAATACAACTCATGACATTCAACTGCACTTGTTTGCATATAGAACATTAGCAAAACAATAGAGAGACTGATACAAAACTTTGGCAAAACTCTGGATGGAGGATCAAAATGTATATCATGGAATATTTGATGTCAAAAGTTAAAGAATGAGTAGCCTGAGACAGACCCAAGTTGGTAGGTGTGTATCTACTACAAATAAACTTCCAAGTAGTTGTATCCTTACATGCAGTTCATCACTGGTCATCAATGTTTGGATATTGTGCATGTGGTGGAATCAGGAACAAGCAACAGATTACTTCTCATCACTTGACAAGGCTATGAAGAAACGAAAATTGGTCAGCAAATCTTTACTCTCATACTATGTACTAATATGAAATGCCACACTGTGCAGCTTGGAGCTTGCCATACCTGAGCGGATTGGCTTGATAGGTTGAAATAATTTTTACTAATAAGACATGCCATAGCTGTGCAGCTTGAAGCTTGCCATAGCTAAGCAGATTCGTTTGATAGATTGAATGAATTTGAACGAATATGACTTGCCATAGCTGTGCAGGTTCGAGCTTGCCATAGCTGAGCAGACTGATTTAGGGTTTAACTTTGAGTTTTGAATTAAGAGTTGTGATGCAGGAACAAGGGATTGTGAACCCAAGTGGATTGTCACCCATAATGAGTTATGAATCACTGTTCACAAATTCAATACCTTCCATGATGGACAAGGAAAAATACAATCGATCACCATGCAACAGAATTGCATTTTTCTACACGTACTTTCACACATTTTTGCATTTATTATATTATCCTCTTTCCATTTCCTGCTATTCTTGGCCTTTAGACGTATTTGTATGCAGATTGTGTTTTTGCTTTTTGCAAAAACCACTTTGTGAAAAAATCTTGAATGAAGTCAAGAGGGATCATGAAGGACGAAGGATCATGCAGGATTCGTGATCCTTCTGCGTTCGTGATCAAGAGCCGAGTAGTTGGTTGAGCACAGAATGTTATACATTTGTGCATTGTTTTGAGCTCTGAATGGTTTCTGATGCTCATCACGTCGCTGGTATCCTTGTGTAGGCCTGCAGCGGGAGTGTTCGGTACAATGCCTGCTCAGGTGCATAGAGCGAGTAGGCAAATTGATCGCTCACGTCTTGATCATTTAGTGACGCCCATGGATTACCATCTAGAATGGAAGATGCAAGATTTCTTGAATCCTAGGAAGAATCTCGAGAAATACGGATCGATCGAGCGTTCCTTTGATTTTTCACCCCCAAATCCTCCGTTGAAGAAAGAAAGTCTCTCATCGGAAGCAAGAGATGCGCTTGTGGGAGGTTCCCCGACGTTTACCAAGGTCGATCTTAGCAAGACTCGAGAACCCAAACGAAACGAAGTTCTGACTGACGATGGAGCTGCCGTTCTCATGGATGTCTCAGAGAAGCCAGCCACCTCTTCAAGTGCAGATCAGGTACTACAACAAACTGGTCACAATGAGATCGATAGCCGCATGCGTGTAGTCTGCTTTCCCTTCAGTTATTCAGTCAATCAACAGATCCTCAGCCTCCTCCTCCTCACGGTTTAGATTTCATAGAGCAGAAAACTTGGCTTACAGAAGAGGAATTGCACAAAATGCGAAGGATCATGTTCATTGTTGGTATCCCTGATCTGAGTATCTTAACATGATGTGAAGATGAGACCCGAAAATATTCTACCACTCGACGTTTTCCATATACCAGCAAAGAAAAAGCACAAAAAACCGTTGGTGGAGGAAAAAGTGGTGAAATACTATCCTGCTCCGTCTGTGGCGCGAAGTCCACGAAGCCGATTAACTGCCCGAGTGATCCCAGCGTCAACTCCGAACCCGGAGGACGTTCTGAAAGCGGCTGATACCCTCCTGAAGTACCAATATTACTTAGACTACGGAGTGGGAGAATCGTATATAACACCGTTACGGGAAGCATGGTTGACTCGAGCGACGCGATTAGTGGGTTCTCGAGCTCGGCATATGGTGTCGGAGGTCTGCTACCACGAGACTATGGTGCATGTTGCAGTTGAAATCAACGATGTTTACTTACAAAGCATGCGTAAAGCCATTGTAGACTATATTCTGCAGGTTCTAATCTACCTGAGGTCCTCCTCTCTATTGTGCGATCTCTCTACAAACCTTGAGATTCTTTCAGAGCATCGTCCGGTAGATCCTGACGATTTTGTGCAGGATGAAGGGGAGCAAGAAAGACTCGGATTAGAAGAGCTTCAGGGAGTTTTGCACGCGGTTACTACGGGGTTTATTGGGATTCCGACAACCGTGCAAATCTTGAGTCAAGAATGGCGAGATGCAGTCAGGGACTCGTCAGGTTCCTTGGCTGGAATCATGTACCGTCTAGTACCTCATGCGCTCGAAATTCAGGAGCTTTGGGTGAAAACATACGGACACAAGCTCGTGCTTGACGTTGCCATTCCTGAGAACATTGCAAGGATGCCGCATGATATTCACTGGCTCGTTGAACGAGAAAAGAAATTGTCTGATGATATGAGGTGGGCAATTTTCGATTCCAACCTCAATGCTGGAATTTATACCACAAAGAATGATGGGATTTTCTCATGTTGAAGAAGTGAGGCTTCAATTAATTGAATCTTGAAAGTAGATAGATACAGAAGCAGCCTACACACACGGTTTGCCAAAATCCAGAACTTGCTGTACATAAACTTGTACAAATCTTGCTCCGGCATGCAGCGAAGTGAAAACTTTGGGGCGCGAAGAATTTTGGATTGCACCAGCAGCATCGGTACCGATTCAGTCTAGAATTATTTTTTGTTTTGTTGTTCGCAGAGAATCTATTCTGAGGGAGTGGATTCCGTTAGTCGCGGGTAAATTCAAGTACGCAATCCCTGTGGAGATGGATATGGTCGGATTTTACAACGCTATGGCAACCCTTATGGCTATTCAGATCCGCCAGTTAGTCGAGGAATCAATCACGAGCTTCATCAGGTTGAAGAACTTTCAAACCTCACAAGAAATCACGACAGATAATGATTTTACCCACCCAGCCTTGTGTTCTGTTGAAATGCCAGATAATGATTCTACCCACCCAGCCTTGTCTTCTGTTGAAATCCCACAGCTTTCGCTTCAGTCGCATGCGCACTACACAAACCTTCAAGCTTGAAGCTGAAGTGTGAACTAAAACCTAGACTAAAACAAGGCAACAATAAAATGCTGCGGCATTGTCGTGGATTTTGCAGGTTCATTGCTATGTACGAGGAATTCAATCTTCCTCCCGATGCACCTCCATCAATTGGTCCAAGCCTTGCAAAATTTAAGCAATTGTTTGGGATGCCTGTGATTCTCACCAAAACATCCAAAGACAACAAAGCTCCTCCCTTCGTTGTCAAACTCATAAATGACGACGGACGATTCAGGTACAACAACAGAACTCCTCATCTCCACGATACCACAACCCTCATCAAAGTGTAAATCTCGTCAAAACATCATTGTCATTCTAACAGCTGTGGAGCAAACCACGTCGTTGGAATCTGTCTCCAAACAGAAATGGATTATATGCATGTCATGGATTCTAGGGATGCCATGGATTCTAGGGTAGAGATGGCTGTTGCCATTTAAGTTTTAAGTCTTTCTCAACGAAGTTGCGCATGCTTTCTATGCTCTCTCAGAGGATCAATCTCATCAGAAAATGCAGGAAGCAACAAGCAAGTGGCTACCGTAGTCACAGACCAGTGGTCATCTTTGCAAATGGGGTTATTCCAGCAGGTGACATGCTAGATGTTTGCCGTTCGAGAGATGATCGACGCTGCAATAGGCGTTCAATGGATCAAGAACTCCAGTCAGCAATCTTGAGTGGCGGGGTCTCCCTCCCCAAGTCCCAAGGGGAAGAGAGGAGAGAGCACTCTGTTTGTTTTTGAGCTAAACAAAATGGGTTGTTCATCATGTGGCAGTGTGGTGCCGACATCGCAAGATCTGGAGGATCTACTACTACAAATCGTGGAGTATTCTGTGACAGAAGGTGCGGGAATATTAAGAGCGGATCAAGAGCTGCTGGAGCCCTCAAAGCGTATCCTCCCTCACATGCTTCACGCAGATGAAATGCTACTCGTGGCGAAAGATGTCATCAGGCAGGTGCTCTTTCTCAACCAACAATCTTGCCTTTTTTGGGTCATGCAATCTTTAGTCCCCACACAGAGCTTCCCCAACCCTGAACCCTACGCTAATTTTTCCCGCAGATCCAGAGGTTGCTAGCGAGTCATCAAAAGAAATTGTTCAAGGTACAAGAGAGGAGGAGCATTACTTACATGGGATCTTCTCCATGTTGGATGATTCAGGAGATGTAGAAGAGAACACGTGTGATCAACCAAGTGGGTTTATCCACATGTTCTTGAGAAATCGTTTGATACAAGTAGCTTGACACATAGTGGCTCTGCCCTTAAATGGCATCCATTAGGATGATATATTCGACATATGAAATTGGAAACACAAGGTGGTTAGCACGGTGAAGCCTTTGATTACGTAGGAAATGTTTCCATAGTGGACTCCACAAACCCTAGAATGTAGGGATACCAATTTTTGGCCGGTTTCTGGGCGCATCTCAATGTCTCTACCAGGAACGGCAGGCCAAACAGAATTATTTGTAAAATCACCTTGTCTTGTTTCAAGTTTCAACCCCAATTGGGAGTGCAACCAGAAAGTGAGTGAAATTGGGTACCATTTAATGAAACTTGATATCACTGCACAAGATCTTCAAAGATCTGATTGTAACAAGACGTGATTGAGGGAAGAGTATAAGCACCATTGAGGCTGTAGGTAAGGCAGACCTGAAGCTGAAAACTAAAATCCTATGCGGACCAATTAAGGTGAGAAAAGAAGTTTGGTCCCATATTTTATTCATGTGTTCTGTTTTCATCCTCACTTTTGATTTGGTCCTCAATTTTGACAAAACTGAGGCTTAGTAGCCCCAGTTACAGGTACTTTATGGATAATTTTCAGATCTGTTTTTAGAGTCAAAATACATTGCAAACTGGACCCCAGGTGGTGCGTTCAAATGTGGATGGACCAAGAAAGATAATGTCCCAATATGACAGTTTCATGGACTTGTTTCACCTTGATGTCAATCAATACATCAAGGAGTTTGGGATGATGGAAAAACCACTTGCTGATTATAGTGAGCAAATCAATGAGTATCATGCAAGAGTGTTGGAAGCGCAAGTGAGAACTGAAAATGTGATTGATTGCAATCTTGTTCGGGTAATGGTCTTTGATTTCAAGCAAACTTTTATTGACCGAGCTGAATATGTCTGCACTTGCCTCAAATCACAGGTAGCCCCTCTTTTATCTTTATCTCTTCTCCATTGTTTCTTCCATGGCATTACAAATGTAAGAGCTTGTATACCCAGGGGTACTATCTATGCACTTTTTTCACTAGAGTGTTGATTCAATACACAGAGATAAAACATGTTAACTGTTGCTGCTCAATAGATAATAGATTGGGCAGTTCTTCTCAATTGCTAGTGCTAAGGAATGAAGTAATGCACTATGCAGTAGGTTATGGCTGCAATGATCAAATCAAGTAAGGAGGTTGTGAGCCGATATGAAAAAATCGCTGACACTTTAGCAAATGTACCCACCAATTCTGAGGAGGCTACTTCCCTCCGAAAGTAAAATTCCTGCTCTGGACAAAACGCCTGCAACATGAAATTGCAACAGTAATGAAGCCACAATGTTTGAGCTTGAATAATCACCATAGCCATGAAGTAGTATACCAAAACAGTCCTGGGTCTTACTGGAAAGAAATAGATTTATTCTTGATTAGGACTTGGAACTGATCAGCTTTTAAAGACAGAATATTGTTTGAATTAAGAACCCAAACTGCTAGTTCCCTGGGTCATTTAATCCTTTTGGGGTATAAACTGAAATCTTGTTTTATCCTTTTTTGTAATGTAGGTTTATGTTTGCAGCCCCTAATGAAATGGCGATTCTTGAGAAAACAACAGCTGATAACAAAATTAAAGAGGCCTGGCTAGAGGAACTCCAATACCCAATAGCAGATGATGATTTTAATGTTATTATATGTGCAATGGAATGGCCTAAAAGAGTGCGAGTTGTTATTCAAGTTCATCAGAAGCGTATTCAAGATGTATATGACATATATGAAGCTGCATTGAAAAAGAAGTGTATTGGATTTGCAACCATCCTGGAGGAGTTAGTACATTCAACTTGCAACAGACATTCTTGTTTTCAAATTTTCCAAGCATGCTTTTAAAGTTGTGGAGAAAGAATTTGTTTGTGGAGTGAAGGTTCTTGCTTTGAAGTGTTAGGGAAAGAAAATCTGGAGACAAAATTGCCTGTGTAAGAAATGCAATAACCCAACTTATCAAAAATGATGCCTGTGTGAGAACAGCTATGAAGTTAGGATAAAGAAGCTTGAGGCATATGGAGATATTGAGAAAAGTGTCCCAATTTCGAAGGAAGTTCGGGTATGATAACAATGCCATCTCCAGCAATGTGGGAATCGGCAGAGCATTGGACATAATTTTACTTTTTAATTCCTTTGCATTGGGAGTATAATATATCTTATTGTGATGTTGAGGTTTTGAGCCTCAGGCTTTGTTGAGACCAATAGGTACTCACTTCTTTAAACCTGACAGGAATTGTTTAAAGGCTTGGAACAAGCGGTTGATACAGCAGAAAGTATCAATGCTGAGGAATTGCTATTTGGAATGCCACTGACGAAGTTTCCACAAATTCAGATTCTATCATCTCAGTTGGATCCTTTCTACAAACTTTGGACTATTGCTGACCTTTTCAAGACTAATGAGGAAATCTGGATGACTGCACAATTGAATTCACTTGACACGGAAAAAATAGAAGGAGAGGTGGGTGGACTTCCTTACCTAATATTGCTGTAATTTGAGACTATCAATCTACATCCTTTCTTCTTCCTTGTCCTTCTTTGAATCCTGGTTGCCACCTTAAATAGGACTTACTTTCTGGTTGGGAATGATTGATTTTGAGAGAAAAATGGGCTTTTTCAGAATTTTACAAATTAGAGCTAGAAATATTTTAAAGCTGTTGCAATGGCAAAAACTGATTGCTGCAAGGTTTTTTTTTGCAGGTAATGACTTGGTTCAGAGTTGTATTCAAACTCGTGCGGGCGTTTGAGGAAAAGTCACCTGAGGCTTGTAAGGTGGCAACAGCTTTGAAGGGATCCATTGATCGTTTCAAAGACACCCTTCCTCTTTTCCGTTGCCTATGCAACCAAGGTTGGGTATTTTTCTGTGAACTTTGAATGCTCCATGATAGACATTATACACAAAAGGGATTGCTTTACAGAAAATGGTGCAGTGCTGCATTGCAGGCAACAGGTCAAAGAAAGCTCCTTAGATATGTCCAAAATGAAGTATGAAATTCTCCTTGGCAATGCACATGTGAATAACCAACTATATTGGATTATGGAGTAGTAACTGATTCTTTAGTTTTTTTTTGCTCCCTGACAGGTTTACGTGCACGGCATTTCAAAATAATTTCAGAAATTGTAGGATTTGAGGTCAGGAATGATGATGCCACTTGTTTCCAACAATTGTTGAGACTCCAAGTATGTTCTTTTCCTCCTAACTTTCTAAGGAGCCTCAGGACTGCATGTGTTGGGCATGCTACTATCTCACATTGCATTACTGCTTCTACAAACTCATTAGGCACTTAGTTTCTCATGCATCCTGTGTCCTTTATGTTCTAGATGGAAAGCATGTCTATCATGTTGCATGAAAGTTGCAACTATCACATCTTTCAAGCTTGGGTATTTTCTTTGGCTCATTTCAAATGTGGAACTTCTGCAAATTGAACTAGATTGGGGAAAACTTGGAGTTGGCTAGGTAGATGAGCATATCTTGAAGTTGGAGGAAATAAGTGAATTTGCAAGTAAGGAGTATGGGCTTGAGAGGTCACTTGAAAACATGGAGAAAGATTGGCAACCTCTGGTCTTTGAGGTAATTAATTTCTTTCTGTCTACCTTCACAAAGACAAGATCAAATTCAATAACAAATGCCTAGGTTTCTTTTGGGCAAGGGAAAAAGAGAACTATGGTGATTGTTACTGGTTTTGGGTTTGTTTGGGTTTGTTTGGGTTGACCCTGGGTTTGTGCACCTTGGTTTTGCATGTCTGTTTTGAACTGATAATATATTTTCTTTCTCCTTCTCATTGCTATTGGGGTTATGCAGTTGTCCACCTACAAAAACACAGGGTGCAATATTCTCAAGGGAGGGCCAATAGAGGAGGCTCAGCTTTTATTGGATGAGCATGTTGTCAAGACACAGAACATGTTGGCATCTCCATTTGCAGCCCCCTTTGAGAAGCACCTGAATAAATGGCTCAATGCGGTAAATTTGAACTATCTTGCATAGACTATATATGTATTTAGATCATTACATTGATTTTGGTTTAGCCCTTAACTAATAACTGCATGAAATTTATAGGTTAGCATCATTGAAATACTCTTTACTTTTGCAAATATGTAAGTTATACAAGTGAGTCCACCAAATTACATGCATGTGCTCATTTCCCTCCTACAAATCTTGTCAATAGCTGTGGCACTGACCATAAAATCAAAGGTATAATCACAGAGGATTATTAAAGGTACTAGTTGAAAGTGTATTTTGCATAGGTTACATTACTACAAAATATTTTGGGGGAGTGGCTAAAAGCACAAGCATCATGGATGTATCTGGAACCAATTTTTGGCTCACCTGATATTTTGGAGCAAATGCCACGGGAGGGGTCCCTCTTCCATGCCACCAACAAAGTATTTCGACAGATTATGGATGATGCTGCAAAATTTACCTGCATGATGGATGTATGTTTGAGAAAATCACTCAAACTTATTTTGATAATCAAAGGAAACTATGCTGAACTTGCATCAAATTTTGGATGCTAATGAACAATTTATTTAGAGTGAATTTAGAGTCCATTGCTTATTGCTTTGTTGTTGCAGGCAACCATAGTGCCTAATCTCCATGCAAAGCTTGTGGGGAGCAATGAGAATTTGGATATAGTTCAAAAAGGATTAAACCACTACCTTGAAACAAAGAGACTAGCCTTCCCACGGTTCTTTTTCCTTTCAAATGATGAGCTTTTGGAAATTTTGTCAGAGACCAAAGATCCTCTTCGAGTTCAACCATTCTTGAAGAAATGTTTCGAGGGCATTAACACTCTAACGTTTCAACCCAATTTAGACATTACTGCTATGTTGAGTGTGGAGAAAGAGTGTGTCCAGTTTACACGTATCACTAATCCCAAATTCGCAAAAGGCAATGTTGAGCGTTGGTTGATTGAGGTTGAACGAATGATGCGTGAGACTTTGAGGGTACAAAACCCAATTTCTATCTCACAATATATGCATGCAATGTATAGGAAAACAATCTTGTGTATTCCATCTCTATGAACCAACCAGCTCTATAATATTTCCACCTTTGCATCATTCACTTTGAACATTGGTATGTAATATTAGATGCCTAACTATGCTAAAGAGGCAGGTGTTGATTATGTTTAAAGCCTTTGCTGGTAACGATTATAAATTGTATTATAATTTTCAAATTGTATAATATTATCTGACAGATTCTGCTTACTTACACTTGTCTGGCAATAGATCTATAATTTTTTTTAACTTCTTGTTATGGGGATGGCCATTCTTGTTGTTTACAGGTGGTTGTTCAAAACGCTGTAGCAGATTATTCAGTCACTGAACGGGGCAAATGGATACTATGCTGGCCAGGCATGGTAGTTCTATGTGGCTCCCAAATGTATTGGACAAGTGAGCTAGAGGCTGCTGTTCGTGCAGATGGAGTTCAAGGACTAGCTGGCTACGAAAAGAAGTGTACAGCCCAATTACAAGAGCTTGTTAAACTGGTAAGCAAATTTGACAGACTCAGTTAACAGCTCAAAGAAAATTAGGTGGCTCAATTTCCTGGATACATCTGGCATTGCAGAATCAGTCCTCAACAGAATATCTCTCGTTTTGGGCACCATTCAATAACAGAAGAGTGCAGGCAAGTTTTGTTTATTGTTAATTGACTTTGGAAATGCAATGTGCATTAAGGAGACTGAAATGTCCATTTGAGTGACAGATGATCAATTGTCATTTTTGAAGCTGTAAGGAACCTCGGGACAATGAATTATTCATTTGGTAGGAAAGATATGATTGTCAGTGTTGCTTTGTGTGGGTGCAATATCTCTTCAGATATTTGGCATTTGTATGAAATACATTAAGAAAATTTCAGGTGCGCGGGGACCTAAGCAGTATGGAACGATTGACTATGGGTGCATTGGTTACTATAGATGTGCATGCAAGAGATGTGGTGACACTTTTAGTTGAACTTGGGATTGACAATGAGCAAGATTTTGATTGGTTGAGCCAACTGCGTTACACACTTGAAGATGGACAGGCAATTCTTTCTCACACTCATGTCTGCAACCCTCTGAACTTGTTGCCTAACAATCTGATGGAAACTGGTGGTTGTTTTTCAAGCAATTCCAGGGTATCAAAAGTTGTTGTATGAATGAGGGGTGCAGGTACTTGTGAAGATGGTTAATGCATGCAGAAAGTATGGGTATGAGTACTTGGGGAATAGCAATCGACTGGTCATTACACCACTCACTGATAGGTGCTATCGTACTCTGATGGGGGCTTTGCATTTGAATTTGGGAGGTGCTCCAGAAGGTCCTGCTGGGACTGGAAAAACTGAGACCACAAAAGATCTTGCCAAGGTAAGATTCTTATTTGAACTGAAATTGCCACACACCCATGGAAGATCAATTCTGAGGTGAAATTTGGACTAAAATGAATAAGTTATAGTGCTCTAAAATTGAGAGATGGATTTCTTTTGGGTGTATAATGTGCAGGCTTTGGCAATGCAATGTGTGGTGTTTAATTGCTCTGATGGGCTTGATTACCTAGCAATGGGGAAGTTCTTTAAGGGATTAGCAGCCTCAGGAGCTTGGGCATGTTTTGATGAGTTCAATCGAATTGATGTGGAGGTGTTATCCGTCATAGCTCAACAGATTCTAACAATCCAAAGGGCCATCATGGACAATGTCACACACTTCATGTTTGAAGGAACTTACTTACCCCTTGTTCCAACTTGTTCATGTTTTATTACCATGAATCCTGGGTATGCAGGACGAGCTGAACTTCCAGATAATTTGAAGGCCTTGTTTCGAACAGTGGCCATGATGGTTCCAAACTATGCTATGATTGGGTATACCATTCTTTCTCCCTAGTTAGAAAGTCACTATGCTCCAGATATAAAAATCATTAAAAACAAGGAATAAGATTAGTTTGACAGGTCTTGAAGAACATTAGAAAATCCTCAAGAAATTCAGTTTAGTAGCTGTAGAAGAACAAGCACAGTGTCTGTAGACATGGGTTGTTTGTTTATCAGTGTTTTATATTCTTCTTGCCTTGGAGATGAGCATTAGAAGTGTTACAAAATCCAAATGGGGACATGGTTGCAGTGAGATTACACTCTATTCATTTGGGTACTTAGAGGCTCGAGATATGGCCAGGAAACTTGTTGCCACCTACCGACTTTGCAGTGAACAGTTGTCTTCCCAGGTGTGATTTAACTTACTTGAACAATGGATGGCTTTACCCAATACATTCTGTGTATTTTAATGTCAAGAAAGCACTTTGTTGATTACCTATGGAGAAACCAAAAATCCAAATTGCTGCAGTCACAATAACGTGTACATGTGTGTAACTAATGTTTTCATTGCTTAATCTTTTATTTAAATGACTTGGAATACCTCAAAAATGACATACTTATGAACAATAACCATATACACCTTCACATAATATTTTAGTGTGAGATTTTTTCATCATTGCAGTTTTGGTCAATATTAAGTTCCAATTCATCAATCCTAATTTTCCATGTCATCTGAACTGGCTTTAACCCATTAGTTTCTAAGCAGTCACCTAAGCGAGCAGGTGTGGCTCCTATTATTAGGATTGCTTCCTATCAGGTAAAGAAAGTAAGTATTTTGCTGATTAACCTTTGGAGGAATTAAAAATCAGAATTGGGTCTGGAAAATTGGAAATTTTAGTACTCGCATCTACAGGATACCTCAGCCACAGTGGTCCCCAAGGTTGAATGTGTGTACAGGCTTCTTTCTGGTTTTAGTGAGACAATTGCTAAACTTCATAGAGGATGAAATAATTCCTTAATTTTTCTTTTTCTTGCAATCAGGACCATTATGACTATGGAATGAGAGCTGTGATTGCGGTGTTGCGTGCTGCTGGAAATTTAAAGCGACGTTACCGTGACGATGATGAGTCAGTGCTGGTCCTCCGAGCTATACGTGATGTCAATTTGCCCAAGTTTTTGTCACATGATATTCCACTTTTTGAGGGAATTATGTCTGATTTGTTCCCAGGAGTGGTAAAGTATTTCTTTGACCCCATTTGTCTGTTCTTGTTCTACAACTTTGAACACGCAGCTTTTTGTCTATGGACACTTGATAATTAGCATTTTTTCATCACAGAATTAGCAAACTCCTTTAAGCCAGAAACTAGTGGAGACATTGGTAATGTCATAGTGTTAGAGGGTGTTTTCAAGATTGTGATTGTTTAGAACAATTATTAGTCGGCGTTTTGAAATAAATGTTAAATCTATCACATTGTTTTTTAAGTATTATACCTTTGTTCAAATGTGAGCTTTTGCCACAGAAATTGCCTCCACCAGACTATGTGAATATCCTGATTATGATTAACCGGAGTTGTGTTAAGCTTAAACTTCAAACTGGGGACATATTTCTACATAAGATATTGGAGCTTTATGAGATGATCATCGTACGGCATGGTTTGATGCTTGTTGGCTATTCTTTTGGAGCCAAGTCTTGTGCCTATAGGGTGCTTGCTGATGCACTCAGTGACCTTTTCAGAGAAGGACTTAACAATGAAAATATCACAAGGTATATCCATACCAATGTTGTTAGCATTATATCATTCATCTAGTAAGCTGAGAAATCACATGTATTTCTTCCTCCATGAATCAGATTTCCTCATGAAGGCATCTGATCCTAGAAACAAACAAGTGTTTATCCTCAGTATTAATGTTTCAATTGCATGGTAAATTTTTTATTTTATTTTCCTTTACTTTTTGAAATTTGGTCACATGAAATGGGATCATGACAGAATCATGTTAACTAATTATGAACTTTGTGGTTCTGTGTATACAACAGATATGACATATTGAATCCAAAATCAATAACAATGGGTCAATTGTATGGGCAATTTGATCCAGTATCCCATGAGTGGACAGATGGTGTCTTGGCTGTCACTTTTAGAAATATGTCTATTGATACAAGCCCAACTCGTAATTGGCTCATATTTGATGGTCCTGTTGATGCTATTTGGATTGAGAATATGAACACGGTTTGTTATTTCACTGAATTGACAATCAACTTTTTTTGCTTCCATAATAAATCTGGCCTATATTATGTTTCAAAACCCAGCAGTCTATGAACAAACTATTGATGCATCTAAGAAACAGGTTTCATCTATAATCAATGTACACATCAACAATGTAATTTGGCTTTAAACAATTTTAACTTTTCTTTTTGCACCTCGTGCATTTAGGGCCCAGCTTGTATTTGGGTGGGTATATGGGTGGGTATATGGGTGGGTGGCAAAATTCCATTCAATCCAATGTAACTATAAAACTTGAAGTGTGCAGGTGTTGGATGACAATAAGAAGCTATGCTTGATGAGTGGAGAAATCATTCAAATGACTTCATCTATGAACCTGATCTTTGAGGTAAGTTCAGCAGTTCATTACATCCCTATGTAAAAGCTCAATAATTGACTCTAAGCAGTTTGATTGCATATCTTTTAATTATATCTCACAGCATCTTGAAGAGGAATTTTTTTGCACCTAAAAACAAAGATTGTCTGGAGGACATTGTCAATGGATTTAGAGCAATTTAGCTTCAACACCTCTGTTGATTGACAATTGCTTCTTATGACAAAATGAGAAAAAGGTGCAAGATCTTGCAGCAGCATCCCCAGCAACAGTGTCAAGATGTGGCATGATATATGTGGAACCATCAGCAATGGGTTGGAGATGTATACTCATCTCATGGCTTGAGGCTCTGCCTGAGACCCTTCAAGACAGATTTTGTGATCAGATTCAAAAGCTGGCAGAATGGCTTCTCCCACCCACCTTACGATGTGTTCAAAAAAACACCAAAAGTGTATTGCCAATGCAGGTATCATGGAAATCATCATATCTGTATGCAAAGTAAATGAACACAACTAAAACCTGGCCACATGCTGCTCAACACACAACTTGAATGCCCTTAGATGATGATGGTCACTCTAAGAACTGTCACTTTCAAATAAGTGGTGGGTTAAACCATTTCTATGCTAGTGCCATGGCTTGATACATACAATGACACCCTTGTGCATTCAACTTTCATCTTCATCAACCGGAGATGATGGTACAATGTAGAAAGTTCCCAAGATACATAGGCCTGCACATTGGGTTGGTTTTTTAACTGGACATTTCTAGTGGTGGTGGGGTGATTCCTGTCATGCAGGAACACAATATGGTAAAGAGTCTTCTGAATCTCATGTTGTCACTCATGGAACCTGAGCTAACTGACAGTATGCATCTCTATGCACCTTCCTTGATCACATGAATCTTTATTCACATTTAAATTCTCCTCTTTGAATATCATGTCCCCATTCTTGCAAATGGAAAATTCTTTTGTTTCATGAGTCAAATGGCCAGGGATGATTAATTGGTCTTTCATTGTACCTTCACCAACATAGCCAACTGAAAAATAAAATGACCAACATTACAGATTTATCTTGCCAAAACAGACCAGATGTTGGGTTTTTTGTTGCCTTGTAGCAGCTCCACAATTTGGTACTAAGAAAAAACTGCCATGACAGCTGCACCATCTTACGCACATAGCACCATTCTTGATTAATACCTGCTGGGAATGTAGATAAAACTCTCTTAATACTTCAGCTTAGAGTAAAATCTTTTAGGAGAATTGGACATGGAAAAGTTTCTTCAGAGTACTAATTGACAGGTTCAATCCTATAAACTTGTTGAACATTGCTACTAACTATACAATTGTTTAATGTGTGTACTTATGAAGCTTGCAACCATTTGATTCATTTCTGGATATATTAAGCTAAAATAGCACTGGTTTGGAAATCATGCAGAGATTCAAGCAGAAAAGTATGATGCAAATTCAAAGGTGGTTTGGGTGGACTGTATATTCTTGTTCTCATTGATTTGGACAGTGGGTGCTTGCACAGATGCAAATGATCGACCCAAATTTGACAACCTTTTGAAGAAACTCCTGGTTTGTCCATCAAACAGTTCAAAGATGCTGCTTTCCTTGTAAACTGTAACCACCGAACTAATTGTTGCCCCCTTCATGTCCAGGGCCAAAAACATTGGTTGCTTAATTATTAGTATTCTTTTTAGAACCTGCTCACAATGACAAAATTAATCCAGCTGGTCGTTTGAATAATTGAAGGCAAATCAGCCACCTGAGGAGTACAAGCAATGGATCGAACAACCTGCACGAAAAGTGTCAGCACCACTTCCTGATGGGAAGTCTGTGTATGACATCATGTTCAGTAAATTTAAAGGCAAATGGGGCCTCTGGCTTGATTTAGTAGATGATACTCCACCGCCACCTGAATCCAATTTTGAGAGAATCATTGTTCCCACAGCTGACTCTGCAAGATATACATTCTTAATGGACGTTCTTATTCACCATCACTGGCCACTTCTATTGGTTGGTCCGACAGGTACAGGCAAGAGTGTTTATGTCAAGCAATATCTCATGAAGCTTGATGCTGAACTGTAAGCCTGACATATCCTCACTTCAAAAATCCTTGTCTAAATCTCTAAACAATTGTCTAAAGGATTTGGTTGAAAACTTCAATCCGGTAGAATACTATGCCATGCATAATATTCCACTGAAAGTATACAGAAGATAAGCCATAGATCTACAACTGGGTTGAAACACAAATTGAATGCACAAAATGTATAAACTTAATCTCTGCTTGTCAATGGACTTCATTTAATTTGTACTGCAGCTGGCAATCCATCTTCTTCAATTTTTCTGCTCAGACAAGTGCAAATCAGACTCAAGACATTATTGATGGGAAGCTGTTTAAAAGGAAACCTGGAATTTTTGGACCTCAAAAAGGGAAGCAGTGTGTGATCTTTGTGGATGACTTAAGCATGCCTGCTTTGGAAAAATACGGTGCCCAACCTCCCATTGAACTTCTCCGTCAATGGATGGATCACAAAGGCTGGTGGGTTTTCAGCTTCCTTTGCTTGCATGGATCATTCAAAAATGATGAAGTTGAATGTTTTTTACTACTAAGGAAAAATTGTAGCTCATATGTTTTTGCAAACTGTTTATTGAGTCCTCAAAGGTCAATTTTTGGGAGTTTCTGTCCATTTTCAATCATATGTTCCTAAACTTTCTGACCTGCTGATCAGTGAAAAGAAGTAAGTTATGTAATTCTATCCTGTCTGAAGGATGTCTGTAATGAAAACTGAGGAACTGGATTCAGCTTTTTGGTGACCATGATCTAGGTATGACCGAACTGAACTTACATTTCGCAGTATTGTTGATGTGCAATTTATTTCTGCCATGGGACCACCGGGTGGAGGCAGAAATTCCGTCACCAATCGCTATCTCCGTCATTTTAGTGTCATTTGTGTGACAGCCTTCTCTGACTTAACAATGAACAGGTAACAATTTCAACTTCAGTATACCACCTTATTACTGCAGCTGTGTAAATTATATTTAGTGTATATCAATTCTACCCCCATGGCATGGATACACATGAGGTTTTTGCAACTACGTACTGTTAGTTCTGATTAGTTCATGGACTTTTGAATTTTGTCTATTGTGGATATGCATACTACATGTGTTGAAGCCAGTTACAAATGATTCATGGCATGTTGCTGACCCAACATGAAAAGTCTGTTGTTTGCAGAATATTTTTGAGCCTGGTTGATTTTTGGATGAGACGAGCACGCTACTCACCAGGAATCACAAAATTAAGGACAGCCATGGTGACAGCCACCATTGAAATCTACCAAACTGTTCAACGTGAACTTCTTCCCACCCCCGAAAAGTCCCACTACACTTACAATTTGAGAGATCTTGGAAAGGTGAACAAACACAATGTCCAGGTCTTTGATATTTAGAGTTTTGCAGCAACCAATTGTTGGTATCTATTTATGATGCTTAAAAATAGACCTACATAATGGTTACCTCAGACTAGTGTTGAACATACTAAAAGCAACAAGGGAACAACTTATATTTATACAGTTGGGACCTATTTGATGGAAGTTTTCATAAAGCTTTCATATGGATTCTCCATTTAAAGAACTTTCTTCCTAATTACATATTATGGATGAAAACTGGATGGCAACATATGAAATTCATCCATTATGGCTGAAACTACAGTTACTTTTGTGACAATCTAGATACTATGGAAATCTTTAACACATTTTCCACATTCATGTGATGTTGATTTGGGTGGGGTGTTTTTGTTGTAGATTTTTCTAGGGCTACAATATGCACCAGTTGATATAGGTGAGGATGCATATAAAGTAATACGGCTATGGTGCAATGAGTGTTTACGTGTCTTCTATGATCGCCTTATCAATGATCAAGACAGGTTATGGTTCTGTAATATGATGGGAGATGTGCTTGAAAAGCAATTTAAGGAGCGTTTTGGCAAAGTATTTACAGGTTTCACTCACTCTGAAGTGAAAAAAGGCGACATTACTCCAGCCCTCCTTCAATTTGTTATGGCTGGAGATTTTATGATTCCAGGAGCAGAACCCGCTTTGGTATAGTCTGAAGTGTATACTCATCTATTGGAAATTTGGATCAAACTCAAACTGACTAACACCTGTGAAAACAATATCACTTAAGTATTTGCATTCATGAAGCATTATGGTTCCTAGTCTTAATTTTGTTGAGGCCCCATTCTCTTGTATGTCTAAGGACTCACTTGAGTTTAGTTTTGAAATTTGTCCATCTTATATTGGTTATATGCAGTATGATGAGATTACAGACGAGAATCTGCTGTTGAAAGTGATGCAGTCATATTTGGATGATTACAACGAAATGACAAATAATCCCATGAATTTGGTGTTGTTTCAATTTGCAATTCAACATGTAGCACGTATATGCCGGGTGATTAAGCAGCCACAAGGCAATGTTTTATTGGTGGGTGTGGGTGGGAGTGGGCGACAAAGCCTTGCAAGGCTAGGTGCATTTATTCAGGGCTTTGATATTTACCAGGTAATCTAAATCTGATACCTATAATCAACTCTGGTAGACTGATTGATCCTGTTACTAAATCTTGCTTGAAATGGGTTCATTAAATCTGTTTGTTAATATGCAGAAATAAGGAAAGCTATTGAGAGTGATGTTGAGGTAATGTGAGGAGGACCTGCAGGTAGAGATCTCGAAGAATTTTGGAATGGCAGAATGGAGGGAGAGTGTGGGAATCATGTTGCGTAAGGCTGGTGAATTGGACAAGCGTATCATGTTTTTGTTTGTGGATACCCAAATCAAATTGGAGGGATTTGTTGAAGACATTAATTCTCTTCTCAACACTGGAGAGGTGACCTTTGCAGAGTCTTAAAACTTTCATAGGCTTTTTGAGTCTGACCCTAAATATTGCTGGTGGCTCCATCAACTACGAAGGAGGTTGAGGTTGAGCTCCATGAGATTATAGTTGATCACAGAAGATCACTAGATGATAGGTAGGGATTGTTTGCAGGTACCCAATCTATACGAGGGTGGAGATTTGGGGGCAATTGCAGAGGGAGTGCGGCCTAGAGCAAAGAGGCAAAAAAGAGATGGCTCCCGATTAGAGCTCTTGGCATTCTTTGTGGACGAATGCAACAAAAATCTTCGTATTGCCCTGGTATCACCTGCCCCTTGTTGCTTCTCAAACAAGTGGACCATAGTATGACCAAGATTTTAGATTTTGGTGGATTGTTAATTGGATTTGATGTTTGAGTATAAAGTTAACAGTTCCATAAAGTAAAGTTTTAATTTTCCTAGAAATGCACCAAGATGATGCTTGAAGTATCCAAAGTGAGGTAGTCTAAGTCATTGAATTCCATGATGAATTCTCTTAAGAAATAATATATTCAACCTCTTGCCATTTTTGGTCTTTCGAGTAACTAACAAACCATGTTGTCATAATCTATTATAAAATGCAGGCGTTTAGTCCTATTGGAGATGCATTCAGGGACAGGCTGAGAAAATTCCCATCACTTGTCAACTGTTGCACAATTGACTGGTTCAGTGCATGGCCGAGCTCGGTATGCATGATTTTATTGTTCGAGATAAAGTGCTGGAATGGGCTGTTTCTTTACTTGTTCAAGGGACCATCCTTTGACAGTTGGGCTGTGTCAGGATGTTCATGCATCTTTGTTTCTTTTGTTTTCTTTGCACTGTTTGTGTCAGTTTGCAAGCTACCACTTGCCTCAATTTTGCAGGACATTACAGATTGCACAGTGTAATAAAAGTTATGCCTTTATTAGCATGTTCACCATCACCCTCAATGATGAATATTATGCATTGGGTGAATGGATTATAGGCACTTAAGTCAGTGGCGGAGCGGTTTTTGCAAGACATCAATGTGGAGCATAAACTGATCAAAGATATTGTTGAAATCACTGTCTATTTCCATACCTCTGTCCAGGCATGTTAATCATCACCATGTTTGGTTTCTATTAATTCTGTAGTCTGAATTTTGGTATTCCGAATATAATTGAATGATTTAAACATATTTTGAGCTTTGTCATCTGAAGCACAAATTGGGTGATAGAACCTAGTCTGATTAGATTCCCATGTTCCTAGAGTATTGTCTTTGCACCAGTCTAAAATATAGATTATGGAATGACAATTTCTGCAGGATTTGGCACTTGATTTTTATGTGCAATTGAGGCGTTATTGCTATGTGACACCAACAAGTTTTCTGGAACTCATCTCTTCCTTCAAGTTACTTCTTGAACAGAAGCAAAATGAAACCACTGAGTTCAAAAAGAGGTACAAATCATACATGTGCAAAGTTGGTCATGCAGTGTTTAAAATCCTCAGCACTGAGAAATATAGACACTAGATTGCAATCAATCCAAAGTTGACAAGGAGCTTGTAAAGAAAATCCTTTCCTTGGTGTTGGTAAATGGAAATTCCTGCAGCCAATATACTTTTGCTATTGCCCACATTCTGCTGGTCATGTTATGTTGAAGGGCCAAATCCAACTGATTCTCATATGTTCAAGCCTAACTCCCAAAATCCATTTTCAAGCTTTTCCCTGGAAGAGTTTTTTTCTATTGGATCTAATTTAGGGCGAAGATTCAGGACCCTGTCAACCCACAGCTCATATAGTTCATGAAGTACTTGAAAATCTTATGTAAAGAATTATGCTCAGGTATGAGACAGGATTGATGAAGCTTGAAAATTCTGCCAATGATGTCAACATTATGCAAGCAGATCTTGAGTTGCTACAACCAAAACTTGAGGCCTCATCAAACGAAGTCATGGACCTTTTACGGGTTTGCTTTCATCTGAGTCTCTTACTTTACATCTTAGGACATGAAATTATGTGACACTGTGTAAGTTACCTGAATTCCAATGAGTGCAGAATTATTTAAACTCAAAAAATCTCATGAAATTCCCTATCTAACCATTTATTATGAGAACCTCATGAGCACCTCTACTGCTCAAATAGTTCTACACATAAAACAGCTCTAAACCAACAGATTTGGTCTAAACCAGTGTTGGGTGGTTCTGACTTTTTGAGAGAACCTCCAGTTCCGGTTCTCTCAAGAGTTTAAAACAACCAGTCCAGTTCTTCTTCTTTTCTTTTCTTTTTTCAAAATGCAATACCCTGGTGAGTTTTCAATTATCAATAAAAATAGAACTCTGTCAGTTTTCAGGCAAGTCAGTAGGTTTGAACCCAGGATCATCTCAATGTGAAGTTAAATTTGAAGCATAAAGTCACAACTAATGATGTAGAGTTAAAATCTAAAGTTCAAGTTCATGATTTACATCTAAAGGGTTGTGGCCTAGTGGATCATGCTTCTTAAAATTTCCAAGAAAAAGTTTTGAGTTCAAACTCAAAACTTTATCTGGAATGGGTAAGTGCTCCTATTTCATAAACCTATACAAGTATGAGAACGAGACCTGGGGTTCACTGGATAACTCTCACGAGTATTAGGTTGGGGCCTATGTGATACCCAGCCGCTTTTCTAAGTGTCAATTCTCACCCAAAGTTTGCTGGTTTGAGAACTGGCCTGAAAACTGGGTGAGTTAGTAATGCCCACCCAAGACTGATCTAAACCTGCTGGTAGGCTCATGTACTAATTTGGTCAATGCCGGATGTCAGGTTATTGATAGGGAAACAGTGGAAGCAAATAAAGTGAAGGCAGTAGTCATGGTAGAAGAGGCAGCAGCTAATGAAAAAGCAGAAGCATCCGCCATTATTAAGGCTGATACTGAAGCTGAGTTAGCCCTTGTCATGCCCATTCTTGAGTCTGCCTTGAAGGTTATGATCTTGCTTTTCCTTTGACCATGTGTTTTCTTATCTTTTTTATAAATGGTCTTTGCTTTTGTGCACACTACAAAGTGCTTCCCACACATTCTTAACATTGTCGTAATATTGGATTATGTGCAAGTTGAGCATTTGTGAGATATTTGCTAAGGAGCGCAAAAGTCTTTGTTGCTTGCTCACTGTAATCCACCTTCGAAAGCACATCACCAACCTCAAAGACTGCACCCCCATCAACATACTTGGAAAACATCATGTGCATTAAGGACCCAGTTATGAACAACTTTAAAAATCAGTCATTTCATGTACTTGAACTGAGGAGAAAACCCCACATCAAATAGGCTTTTCTAAGAGTGTTTGTTTTGGAATAAGTTTACCAACACAGGCACATGAACTATTCTCAATGATAAGATCATAGCAATCAAATTTTCAAGCTTGTATATTATGTTGTAGACAACAAAAATTGTTCAAAATGGCTACAAGTTTGCAATAAGCGAGGTTTATGGTTTTTCAAAGGCCTGTGGTGAGAGAAAAATTTCTTTGCAAACTCTGTCCAGCAAATGCTAGGAGTGAGTTAGGCTCCTTAGATAAATGTGCAAAACAATATATTTTGTGTATGTGGTTGTATGGGCTAATAGGCACTTGATACATTGACAAAGAACGACATATCAGAATTGAAAGGAATGAAGAGTCCACCATATGCTGTGAAGCTAGTAATGGAAGCTGTGTGCATCATGAAAAACATTAGGCCTACCCGTATGAAGGACCCAGGAGGCTCTGGAAAGGCAATTCCCCACAACCTATACCCAAATTCATAGCCAATGGTCTCCAATTTTCAGGTTTTTCTTTAGTCAGATGAGTGCATCTGAATAAGGTGAGATGAGAGTGAACCACAGGTTACATGAATTCGTGTTATATACATAGTTGACATAAGCTCAGCATAAACTTATCTTGTGAATAATTATTCAAAATTGAGGTGAGAGAAACTTCATGAGCTTAATGTACCAGTAGTATAGCCCAAAAATGTTGAGGGTTTGGGGTTGGGTACAGATGATAGAGGACTATTGGGAAAGCAGCAAAAAGATGTTGGCAGACTCAGATTTCCTTAAAAGTCTTAAGGAATATGACAAGGACAATATCAGCCCTGATATCATCATCAAAATCCGTCCGTACGTTGTTATTCTGTTGATCAAATTACAACCTGCACTCAGTTTTGTCCTGCTCAAGAGCTTTGTTGTTCATGAGAGATATTGCACATATATGTAGTTTCATAACATAAACATAAGTTTCATTCACACATGGATTTTCTTATATTTGCTGGGCCAGGTACATATCAAATCCTGATTTTGAACCAACTAAGATAGTAACAGTGTCCAAGGCAGCATTTGGACTCTGCTCATGGATTGGTGCTGTGGAGGCTTATGACCGAGCAGCAAAAATTGTGGCCCCAAAAATTGCAGCACTGAAGGCAGCAGAGGCAGAGTATAATGAAGTCATGGGTCAGTTGGCTGTAAAACAGGCTGCCCTCCAAGTGGTAAGTAAATGCTTGCTTGTTTTGTAATGCAGAAGACTGTAGATTCTAGACTGTCCAATAAAGGACTTTCCAATGTCAGTTTTGTTCATTGGACAATCCAAGAGACTGTTTGCTTTTGTTTCACAACAAGTATATAGTATCTGGTGGGTGCAGGTGGAAATGAAATTGGCAGACCTAGAAAGCCAATTGAATGCAGCACGAGATAAGAAAAAGAAAGTTCAGGATGAAGCAGACAATTGCTCAATGAAAATTGGGCGTGCTAATCAGCTCATGTCAGGACTGGGTGGTGAGAAAACGAGGTGGACTGCATCAGCTGAATCATTTGGTATTATGTATGTAAAATTGACAGGAGACATTTTACTATGTGCAGGAATGATTGCATATCTTGGAACTTTCACACCCACATTCCGTGAAAACATCACTAGGGTAACTGAGCTGAGGCCCATTAGAGAATTGTGCATAGTTATGTCTAGCTTGCAATTGTGGATTTTTCTGAACATGAAAATTCCCAAGATAAATTTTTGAAATTGAAAAATGCAGACAAAAAGAAACCTTTTCCTTCAATCTATGTTATGTAAAATTGCATGATTTTCAGGAAAATTGGACTGCAGAAATGGTTAAGCTTGTGCAAGGCAAAGAAAGTACCATGCTCTGAGTCATTCTCGCTGAGTGGGATTCTTGCGGATCCTGTAAAAGTACGGGCATGGAATATAGCAGGTCTGCCTAAAGATCAGAGCTCTGTTGACAATGGAGCCATTGTGTCAAAATGCCGCCGGTGGCCTCTCATGATTGACCCTCAGGTGTAAATATGTTTCTTTTTGTTGCAGTTGTATGTCAGAGCATTTTCTTTTCTTTTCTTCACAGGATATTATGAAATTCATTTGGTTCAACACAACCTTAGTGGGCCAAACCTCCAGGAGTGAGCTTGTGATTTCTCTCTTAAACCCTTTGTCCCTTCACTCTATTTCCACAATTCTTGCAATTTCACTCAAATCCTGATGCACCCAAAGTTCAACCAAATGTTGCAAAGATGGTAAGGATTAAAGTCCCAGACCAGACTGTGATAATTAAGAGTTGCATAAAGGCTGAAGCTCACAAAGTGTTGATTTGTTTTGGATGCTCAAGGGGCAAGCTAACAAGTGGATTAAAAACATGGAGGCAGACAACCAGCTCGTAGTAACAAAGCTCACAGATGGTGACTTCCTTCGCAAACTTGAGAACTCCATTCAGGTTAATCCAGATAGTTTTTAGCTGCATAATTCCCTGTATTTTGCATGCTTTGAATATTTTCATGCAATGTGGACCAGATAGGTTGGCAGATTGTTTTTCATTGAAACTATGAGACTTGCAGCTTAATCCAATAATTCAATATAGACTTTCTATCAGGAAGGAGAGGGTCTGACAGGATGTGAGGGATGGTTGCAGTTTGGGAAGCCAGTGTTGATGGAGAATGTTGGGGCAGAACTAGACGCAGCACTAGAGCCTCTTCTCTTACACCAAACATTCAAGCAAAGTGGTTCACTGTGCATACGGCTTGGTGACAATGTGATTGAGTATTCTGAAAATTTCCACTTGTATATAACCACCAAACTCCGTAACCCACACTACAGCCCTGAAATCTCTGCCAAGGTAACAAATTGGATCCTTCAAATTTTCTAAATCCTACCCCAGAACACTTTAAAAATACTGAAAAATCTATAATGGAAACAATTTCCAAATCTATGCCATGTTTGAATAGTGGTTTGTATGTTGATTAATCTTTTATCATAAACTAGAATGGGAATTACAATTTGAAATTCGATTTTGGGAGTGTATGCAGGTGACACTACTGAATTTTATGATCACAACAGAGGGGCTTATTGACCAGCTATTAGGAATTGCGGTTGCCAAAGAGAGACCTGATTTGGAAGCACAAAAGAACCAACTGATTATTCAGGGAGCCCAAAACAAGCAGATGTTGAAGGAAATTGAGGACAAGACTCTTGAAGTACTATCGCAAGAAGGCAACATTCTTGATGATGAGACTGGAATCCAGGTACCCAGTTCCTTCCTCCTGTGACTAAAACAAATAGTGTGCACCATACCTTAAAAGGAAGAATGACTTTGTACAATTTTGGCAAGAGAAAGGTGACCCAATTTGTGTTCGGTACATACTACTGCACACATATGGCAATTAATTTTATTTCAGAATATCAACACACAAATCCTGGGTGGTTTTGAGTTGACTTCCTTTTTTTTTAACTATGAACATGACACTTTAATAGAAATTAATGATAAACTTCATTTATTGATTATAGACAGAATATCTTTTGTGGAAAATAAAATGTTAACTTTCATAATTGGAGAATGATAAAAATAATGAGATTGGAAATCTTGGAATTGCAGTGTCCAAAGATCTATGATAAAATAAGCTAAACACAAGAGTGTGGTGAAATTGCAGGTTTTATCACAATCGAAGATATTGGGTGAGGATATCCAAGAGAAGCAGAAAGTGGCAGAGGTAACAGAGGGTATTATTGATAGCACGCGTTCAGGCTATGTGCCTGTTGCTACTCTTGCCTCCATCCTGTATTTCTGTGTCTCAGGCATGTTTCATCAATCCTCAGCCTCTCATCCAGTGCAACACTTTTGTCTTTAGAAAACTTGGTTCTTTTTTGCTATGATCAGCAAGCATTGATCTAGGTAGTTTTCATCTTAATTTTAATACCCAAATTTATCCCCCCCCGTAAAGTGATGGGACAAAAGTTATCTTGCACAATTTGTCTAGTTTATTTTCTTCAAATCAGAGGATTCACAGGTGATCAACATTGGAAAGTGTGGACAAACTAGATTTGAACTTGTTATTAGTAGTTGTTGGCTCATGGTCATGGGATTGTGGGACTCTGAGTGGATCTGACACAACTAGCAACCTTCAAGTCTATACATCCAAGGTTTTGTTTAAAACCTCTCCTTGATGATACTGTGTGTATCAAGCATGTTCAAGACATTCTCAGGAATCTAAGGTGGATATTGTGGGGTGAGTGTTGTGGAGGCACAGATATGTGCAATATAGAGCCAATGTACCAGTATTCACTCCCATGGTTTGTTGACCTATTTGTACTCTCCATTTTGAATTCTGAGAAATCTGCTGATCTACGCACCCGTATTATAAGTCTCAACTCACATTTTATGTACAATCTTTACTGCAATATCTGTCGTTCGCTCTTTGAAAAGGACAAAATACTGTTTTCATTTTTGATGGCGATCAAAGTGCAAGTGGGTGAAGGGCTGTTGGATATTGAAGAGGTGAACTCAGCACTATTGAGTTTGATTAGGATACTGATCCAAGTGATTCTGTGTTACTACTCTTCTCCCTCAAAAATTGTATACCTAAGTCATTGTTCTCAGCTGAAAAGAATTACACACGCACTATTCAAGCCCAGAGAATCAGGGCATTTTATGACGTGGATTTGAAGGCAAATCCATCATGGATCTGCAATTCATCACTGAAGATGTCACAGAACACAGTATCCATAGCTGAAATCTGATGCACTATAATACTAATCTCAATGGCAGCTAGTAGACAATCTATTTTTACCAGAACACTCAATTTAGAATCCCACATAAGATAACATTGTGCAACATGAATATTTTTACGGAAAGAAGAGAGTTGCAGTAGAATTGCAAGTAGATTGTGAAACAAGTGCATTTACAGTGAGGATAATTTGCTTTTGAATAATGGCAGCTGCGGTTTCTAATGACTGGAGGTATTGTGCTGGAAAAAGATCCTCCAAAGCCCCATGTTCCATGGCTCACAGAAAAAATGTGGGGCGAATTTTTTCGCATCTCCAAGGTACAGCATGATGAGAATGGAGTATCACTATCACAACATATGGATTTCATGTGTCCTTTTCTGCCTCCTTGTAGTCCCTTTACAAGGCACAATGGAGGGGTTTTCTTGGGATTACCTGACCTAACTTGGGCCACATGACCATTATACAAATGTATGAAACCCATTGCATATTCAAGCATGCCAGGTAGAGGCCATTGTGCCTGTTTTGCTGCCTATTCGGAAATTTGGGCTCGCCAAATTCCTCAGAGGCACCTCACTGTGCACAATGGCCTGTACCTAGTACACTCCATGGTGCCTGTACAGGATTTCTTAGTTTCTGATTTGTGTGATGTCCATTTTGGTCTCATGCTATTTTGTAGTAACATCAATTTTCTAATGCTAGTCTCCATAAGACCCATAGACTGTGGCTTTTGAGTCTGACAGTTTAAGACATATAAAGACTTGTATCTGGGAGTTGAGGCGAATGCAAAAGAATGGAAAGTTGTATTTGACAGCCCTCAACCTCAAGTATGACATACCCAACTTTTCAATTCATATATGTTCTAGATGTTGTAGGTCAGGTCCTTTGTGAACAATGCATGGCTTCCATCTTCCAGAGTCTGGTGCTGTTACAGAAAGAAGCATCTTCCAATTGACAATTAGAAAAGAAAATGTTTTCTGGTCCCTTAATGTCTGTAGTACATTTTACAATAATTTGGTAATGATTCTCGCTTCTGTTAAGTTGCAAAAATATCTTAAATTGCAGACAATACCTTATCCAGAGCCTTGGTGCAACACTCTGAATACTTTTCAAAAGACAGTATTATTGAGGTGTATAAGACCAGACAAGGTCAACCTCAATCTCACTAAAAACACTTCTCTATTCTGTACATTTGTCAATTGCAAAAGTTGCTCTATCAAACAGAATCCGAGTATGGCAGCTGTCTTATCAACATCATGACAACAGAATCCTCAATAACATTGCTGAAATTGCTTTCACAAGGAGTTCATCTGCAACTTCCTCTTGACTTTGTCTTTGCCTTTGTTGTATAATTCAACAGGTTGTATTAGCTGTGACAGCATTTGTAGCTGAAACTCTGGGTGCAAAATTTGTGGAACCTCTGCCACTAAATCTAGAGGCATGTTACAAGGATTCAGGAAGTACAGTGCCACTGGTATTTATTCTATCTCCTGGATCGGACCCGATGTCTTCACTACTCAAACTTGCAGGTGACAATGGTGCCAAATTGCATACAGTCTCCTTGGGGCAAGGACAAGGCCCTGTAGCCACTGCCATATTGAAAACATCTGCAGCTGATGGTTCATGGGTAGCCTTACAAAACTGCCATTTGGCAGTTTCTTGGATGCCAACATTTGAGAAATATTGGGAACAGGAATTGACAAGTAAAGAGAAAGTGCATAATATGTTCCGGTTATGGCTCACCAGTTATCCATCTGAGTTCTTCCCTGTGGCTGTGCTCCAAAATGCAGTGAAAATGACAAATGAGCCCCCCAATGGATTGAAAGCCAACATGACAGGGAGCTACCTATTGTACCCTATCTCAGACCCTGAGTTTTTTGGTGGCTGTACTAAAGGATCAATCTGGCGGCGTATGCTCTACAGTCTTTGTTTCTTTCATGCCTGTGTCCAGGCAAGAGACTTTATTACTCCTACCCACAGATCATAGCTTCCTGATGATCTTTTTCACAATGGTCAAATGTACAGAAATAAATGTAAACATGTACATCTGCTCTTGACCTGTAAAGATGAATCAAGGGTTCTCCTCCCAAGCACTACATAAGGTCTTCTTCTGGCACTTGATCTTGAATAAATCAAGCTGACAAAGAGTCTATGGTTTTCATTGTATTTCAAGCATTTGTGATTTGGAGATTCACAGGAAAGGAGGAAGTTTGGGCCACTGGGTTGGAACATTCCTTATGAGTTCAATGAATCTGATTTACGAATAAGTGTTAGGCAGCTGCGCATGTTTCTGGAGGAGTATCCTGATAAGGTGTGTTCTCCAACCCATTTTTCTTTTGTTGTAATAACCACTTATGAATCACAAGAATCAGTATGTTACTCTGTTGATATCCAATCTTGGGTGTCCATAACTTGTCCTTTACATAAGAGCCAGATGGGTATTTCTTGTTTGGTACTTGTGCCCATCTTGAGGCACCACCTAGCACAATGTTGCACTTGAGCATTGTCATAGTTTAGATGTGTCTTTTAATATGTCAAGAACTTGATTTACGCATGGATCATACTGGGATCTGTGCACACTCAAGAAGCAAATTAGGCCTTCATTCCAGGACTTATTGTGTACCATAAGCTTGCATTTGTAGGTATCACCTTCTTTACTTTGTTATTGTATTCAGCACTACAATATGCATTGATGTCTAATGGTCTATTGACAGAATATTGGGTGGATTGTGACTGGAATGTTCACCCTTTTGACTGCAGGTACCATACAAGGCGTTGAATTATCTGACTGGTGAATGCAACTATGGTGGACGAGTCACTGATGATCATGATCGTCGAACCTTAGTGACTATATTGGTTGGGCTTTATTGTGAAGACGTACTAAAAGATGGTTTCTCATTCTCTGAGAGTGGCATATTTCAAGCTCCTCCTGATGGTGCTTATGACCCTAATCACACCTTAGTCCTCTTTACATACAAAATGGTTCTCTGTTGCATTAATGCTTATTTGCATGGACAGTGTTGGGATATTTCCAATTCATGTGATCCATCATTCTATTCTCTTCTTACTGGAACTGTTGGGCGTGGGGGGTGGGAACTTTGCTGTAGGTGACTACCAAAGCTTTCTTGACTTCATCAAGAGGCTGCCTGCACAACCAAGGCCTGAAATATTTGGTTTTCATGACAATGCAGATATCTCGAAAGATAGTAATGAAGTAAGTCGACTCCTTATCTCCCTCTTATTGGCTGTTCCAGCTGAAGCTACTTCAGCCAAAGATGACAATGACCAGGGATCCGTGGCTATGACACCTGAACAAGTAATGCAAAATCTTTCTGATGATATTCTGGGAAAGCTCCCTGGAAATTTTGATATCGAGACTGCCCAATTCAAGTACCCAGTTACTTACTTGGAATCAATGAATACAGTTCTATGCCAGGTGACACAGTATTCTTTTAAGGCAGTTTAAAATTGCAGTTGAGTTGCAGCAAAGGTGCTGATTATTGAATCAACATCTGAGTAGCCTACACAAATTAAATATTTATGAATTATTGGAAAATCATTAGATTAGATTCTTTTGATAAATTGATGTCAAGTTGATCCAAGGTTTTGAATATATCAAAAAAATCAAAGTTGGAAGTCCAGAAATGTGTATCAGAAATGTGTGTGAGAATTTTAGTTCTAGACTTCAAATATGTACAACTTTTGAACTTTGAAGCCCATGTGAAAGAATTAGGCAGCCAAATTCATTTCACCTATTTCCCAAGTTCATGTTGCCAAATCCTCAGTTCACATTGCTATTTTGGCAAGTTGACTTCAACTATTTGCCACATCCAATTTGCCAAATTGCAAAGTCCATAGTGCTATTCAGCTATTCCCCCAAGTGGGCTATCCAAATTTTTTTTCAGTCTGCTCATAGTCTACCCCCAAAAAATAACATGGCCCCTCTCTCTCTCTCTCTCTCTCTTTTCTGCAGGCTGCCTAGGGATTCCCCCCACCATTTCCTTCCTTCTCTGAGAGATCTTTTACTGCCAAATTTACTCCAAATTTTTGACTTGAAAAGTATTTTTTCAACCTATACAAGGATTTTTCATGGGAAAAATGGCCCAAATTCCAGATTTCAAGAAAATAATTCCAATTTGGCAGATTTTTATGATAAGTTCCAGTAGGTAACCAAGAATATGGAAGGATCATTTTTCTAACTTTTACCTTCATATCTTTTATATAGCCAAACTTGGCTAGATTATTTTATGGATGATCACCATTTTGGCTATTTCACAAAATTGAAACTAAAAAACACTGCATGAAGTCCTCTCTCTCTCTCTCTCTCTCTCTCTACTTGATGGCTTTGAAGCTTGAGAGGAGCCCTTTCAACATTGGCAATCTGTAAATCAGACTGCCCATTTTTTTTTTCATGGGTCCCCCCTGCTCATGTTTCCTTCTCTCTCTCTAAATTTTACTTGATGGCTGATGGAAGCTTTATAGGAACCCTTTCAAAATTCACACAATTCACATATGGCATCTAGTTACAGAGTGCTGAACTTGATCAAACTTCTTTTTCAAGGATTACGGAAAGGGATATCAGGTATATTTGAGTATGTTCAAAAACTAATTTAGAGGCTAGTTTTGAATTTTGAAACGACTCTAAGCAGTCATCAAGTAACAAAAGAGAAAAAACAAAAGGGGAGAGAAAAAATGAGAAGGGAGCGAGCTCTCAGCTAGTAGGGAGCCTGTGGAAAAAAAATCAGGGACAGTCTGATTTACAAATTGTCGAACTTGATCAGGCTCCTCTCCATTTTGAAAGGACTCTTCTCAAGCTTCAAAGAGCCATCAAGTCCAAAGAGAGAGAAAAAGAAGGAAAGAGCAGGGTGGGTCTGATCCTTGGACAGAAGTTTCAGCAGACAGGAAAAAAAATTGGACAGCCAACTTGGAAAAATAGCCACATAGCTCTGCGGGCATCTTTGCCATTTGGCAAAATGGACATGGCAAATACATAAAGATCAATTTGGCAAAATAGCCAAATTGTACACTAGCAATGTTGACTTCATGATTTGGCAAAGATCAACTTGGCAAAATAGCCACACTAGCAATGTGGACTTCATGATTTGGCAAAGTTTGGGAAACAGATAAAGTAAACTTGGCAACTTAGCAAGCAAGTGGTACTCCAGAAGAAACTTTAAATGGTACTACTAGGTAGGATTACAGAATTACTCACTGTACAAGACTTTTTAATCAAAAGATTGATGATTCAGAATTGCCTCTGTACAAAGTTTTAAAAAATTCAAAAGCAATCCACCAGTTGAATAAACTCAACAAAAAAAACTTAACACTTTGTGAGCGTTGAACCCACTTGGTTCTGAAGCTTTCTTCTCAATTGCCCAGTTAAAAGAGCCAACTAGAACTCACTGGATGTGGTGTGAATTGTGAGAATACTGGAACTACGAGATATATGAGCTTGATACTTTTATGATTCTAATCATCAGAGGGGAATATGTGGGGAATAGGAGTTGGAGCGGTTCAATAAGCTTTTGTCCATAATTCGGAGCAGCCTGTTGGAGCTTCAGAAGGCAGTGAAAGGCCTGATTGTGATGAGTGCAGATCTGGAGTTACTGGGGAGGAATTTGGTAAATGGGACCCTTCCAATCATGTGGGCCAGTAAATCATATCCATCCCGAAAGCCATTGGCAAGCTATGTAGCTGATTTGATTGAACGAGTTGCTTTCTTCCAGTCTTGGGTCACCAATGGTATCCCAATAATATTTTGGATATCAGGCTTCTTCTTCACACAATCCTTTTTAACAGGAGCAAAACAGAATTATGCCCGTCGCCATAAAGTAGCTATTGACATGGTTGATTTTGCATTCAAAATTTTAGAAGATGAAGTAAGTGATAATCATTGATGGCCACTTGGTTCCAGGTTTTTGGGTTCAAAACAAACACATTAATAACTAAAATGGAATCCAGTAAATGCACAAACTCCAATTAAGTATTCAAGTGTCCTTGAAGTTTTGGATGATGTTTCCCCACATGCATTTTTGTTTGTTGGTCACAGAATTTGATTATGGAGAAACCAGATGATGGAGTATACGTAAGAGGATTATTTCTGGAAGGTGCAAGATGGGACTATACCATGCATGAGCTAGGTGAGTCAAAAAACAAGATCTTGTTCTCACCAGCACCCATTATATGGATGGTTCCCCAAGAACTCTCCAAATTTGAGAATTACCCCCACTATTTGGCACCAGTGTACAAAACAAGTGACCGTCGTGGAATTTTATCTACCACTGGCCACTCAACAAATTTTGTGATGGAAGTAAAAGTGCCATCAACATTGCCTCAAGCCCATTGGGTTAAACGCGGGGTTGCTCTTCTTACTCAACTTGACACTTGAGCATGCCCAACTACAGCCCCCATCAGCCTCTATCAATATTTAGCACATCCATGGTGCAGTTCCCATTTCAGCCTCTCTGATTAGACTACAACAGAACATGGCTTTTCTAGTAGCATTACAACTTGACACTTGGTTTTGGCCATGGCACTTATTACACTCTTGTTATATGGAATGGCATCTTACATCAAAAAATTATATAAGTGCAAAATCATGGCTTGATGATGGCATTTCTTACTATCATCTTGTGTGATCTTGGATTCAGGCATTGGTCATGCTCATGTCACTTATTATACTCTTGTCATCTTTTATGGCATTTTACATCTAAAATCCATACAAGTGGTGAATCTTGGCTTTGATGATGGCATTTCTCACACTATTGTCATCTTGTGTGGCATCTTGGGTTCAAAAATTGTAAAGCAATGAGAAGTCCAAAAAATAAGGGTTTCAAATTCTAGGTTTAAGATGCAAGAGAGAGCAAAGAGAAAAACAATCTAAATTCTACAACTCCAGTCTAACTCCCTGCTGTTGAGACTATTGTTTTGCATAGCCAGCATAGTTAAACCCATACAAGCAGACTCTCTCACATGAAAAACATTCCAAGACAGACTAGTGTAAGCAAAAAAAGAGGGACCTCCTGAGTTGAGTCCCTACAGAATTCCTAGAGTATACACATAAACACCCATCCAGGTGATGCTACAACTTTATTCATAAGTTCTGAACATCAAGAACAACACATTAGTCTGCTATCTCTTTGCAATACCAGTAACTTATTGGAAGATGATAGAGTTCAGACTCTCCCTTGCACTAAGTTGGTTCTATATCACTCTGCCCAACCCCTTGAGTTTGGATATGCCACTCAATGCTAGTTCAAGACAACACGCTCACTTTTCCATCAACATCCACAGAAAACCAAATCAGTGTACACACCAAAAACATTCCAAACATCTTGCTTAATAGTGTAACAAACCCAATAGACCACATTTTCTTCAATCTTATGGATATCATACAGGCCCTTGCACCTCCAAATTTACAGTTGATCTGCAGTCTTTTCAACACTACACAAGATATCACAACATTCAAATCCCAACAGAGACACGAGCAATCACACTCTACTCCATCTTCATCTCCCTAACTATAATTTTCAGTTCTTACATTTGTTCATCAGTTATTATGACAAGTATTCCCTCCAAGAAAACCCTCTTTATAACAATTCTGCAGATCTTCAAGGTCCTCTGCAGTAGGATCCAACCACCATTCAACACATCAGATCAACCCAACATTATACTAATTGTTTGCATCCCAGAAACTTTATTGATCACATGGACTCTCTGCAAACCCACAACTTTATTTGCAATACTTCCTTTATTTACGACTGACACACCACACTCTTCATCAACCCTAAAAACTAAGATACCTCCAGAATTATAAACTTATGCAAAATGCCACTCCCCTCGACAAACGCAATTCCTTGAAGCATCTCACATTCCCATATCCTTCCAAGAACCATGGCATACCTCATTGTGTCATCACCCCTCCTTCATCTTCCATCTTTATTACATCGCACATTCCAGACTAGACAGCAACTACGCAGCGAAAGTCTTAAAATTTTGTTCCTATCCACAATGTCTCCTTCTTCAAAATGCTATCAAGCTCATCAACATCAACTGCCTACATATCAAGGTTCACCGTCGAAGCACCTCATCTTGATAGGGAATCTCCAACCCTAATTCCACAGCCCTGTTTCCATTGTAATCGTGCAGATAAAAATCCCACTTCACACAGACGTCCTTTCAGGTCACACCAGCACCTTGGATCCAACCAGACAATGTTGAGCATATGTTTGAATCCAACCCAGCTAACCATCTATCCCATCTAACCAACTATTTAATCATCTAAGCCATCTAAACCAACTCATGTGAATAAAAATGTTTTAATGCAATTTGGCATCAGCTATACTAAATCATGAAGCTATATTGTGCATGAAAGTTTCTTTCAAATTTTTAGGAGGGTAGGTATGTATCCCTCATAAATTTTTGGTAAGGACAAAACACAATTAATTAATGTATAGCAAAGCTAGGTACTATGGTATATAATTTTCAAAAAGTATTACTATCAAAGAACAAAATTTTGTGAAAGAAAATCTATCTATGAAGGAAGGTTATTTGTTTGTTTTGTTTATCATGTTGAGATCTCGAAATCTTCTTGACCCATTCTTGGTATTGTTGGAAAGCCCCTTGATGAGTAGGGGTGCACAATTTGGTGTCACGAGGTGTTGACGTGTGGTGGAGAAATGATTGAATATTTGATCATTTTTCAACAAAAATATCATTTAAATTTAAACCAAAAATTATAGAGGAATTGGGCATGTTCTTGTTATTATTGGAAATTCTTTTATGAATAGGATTTAATGAAGGTGATTTGGGATTTTTGGAATTTAAGGTGTAGGAGATATTGAATTTTGAATACTTTTATCCTTGGAAATTCAATTAAATTACAAAAAATGATTTTGGAAGGAAAAATTAGTTGGATAATCAATTCACACTTGGGCCAATAGCACAAATTAGACTAATAGATAATCATAAAAAATATTTTGAAATAGTTTAATTTTCTACATGGAATCTTGAAATATCATGATTATGTGACATTGAAATGTTAAACGTGCCATGTTACTAGAACAATTAAGAAATATAACCAACATTTCATATGGTTTAAAATATGTAAAAGAGGATGAGAAAAATGATGGAAAGAACTTGACAAAAAAAGCACATGAATGGTTGAAACATATGACAATTGTTCCCCACATTATATTGATTTATATGTGTTAATATGGATGAAAAGAAATTTTAGATGGATAATTATATTTTGGATGAAATATTGTGTATTTGTAGATTTTTCCGATTAGGACTTATGGATGGAATGCTTATGTGGATGAATTTGAGGTCAAGGGTTCGATCATACATTTGAAAAGAAAAAAAAAGTTGTTTGGGGAAAGGCTTTCCAAAACATTTAGCATGTAGTTCATTTGAACTCCACACTATTATGCACTTCCAATGATGATCAACTATTTTATTTTTTACTTATGGTTTTCAATAATTCATCATTATTTATGTCAATGTCAAATTTAATTTTAATAGATATACATTTCATGGACATGATGCATGTGAATTTGTTTTTTCATATCCATGTTGATGGATAGGGGGAAAAAATGAGGTAGTTATAAAATGGAGGTAGTCGTTAGGATAGGCAGGAGATAGGTATTAAGAAAGTTAATAGGAAAAATATAGTTATTAAGAAAGAAATGAAGTGGCTGGGCTTGAAAATGATTTTTTTTTTTTTTAAATCATCTTTGGAATGGTCCATGGATGGTCATACAAAGGATTCCAAAAAATCTCCCATATACCAGTTTCAATTACTTGTCACTAGAATTACTCTATATTGTGCACAATTGAAGAACATCATGGCATTATAATGTTTATTAATGTTTGTCTACATTTAGTTCTATTTTTTTCTTTTTATTGCATTTTCTTCATTTTTGTAACAAAATTAACTAGTTGTTATTGATAGTGAAATTGATTGAAATTATTATCAAGACCCCTTACCATTTGATATAGGTACCATATTCCTTTGGTCAGTTTCTTCATATGGGAAATGTAATAATACATGTTGTAAGATGTTAAAAAAAATTTGACTATGCTTTGGAATGTATGATACAAAGGTAATAAGACTTTGTTTCATTATTGGTTGTGTAAATTAGCAAAGGTTTACATTGTTGATTTCATTCCTAATGAATTATGTTAAGCATTGACATTGTTGGATTTGTGCACTCAATGCTTGAAAGCCCAAGTGACATTTTGGTTTCATATGAAGTGTTTCACCATTCAACAACAATCTAGCTATGTTATACCTCATTTTCATCACATTTTAACATAATCTAATATAAGATTTGGTCTTCTTGAAGTTGTACAAATGAATTTGCCTTGTTGTGTATTAATTATGCAAAGAAATTACACAAGCGTTTAAACACATAGTGCATGAAGTGAAATGCTTTTGAGTTTTTCACCATTCAATAACAATTTAGCTATGTTATACCTCATTTTTATCACATTTTAGCATAATCTAATATAAGATTTGGTCTTCTTGAAGTTGTACAAATGAATTTGCATTGTTGTGTATTAATTATGCAAAGAAATTGCACAAGCATTTAAGCAGATGGTACATGAAATTAAATGCTTTTGAGTTCTTACTATTAACATCGTTTGATATGTAAATTGTTTTAAAGGAAATGTTCTTCAATACAATGGTTTGAACTTTATACCAACCAATACATTGAGTGGTTTCTTGCCCTTATCAAGAAATCTTCACAACCATAGTGCTTCAACACAAGTCTAATATTAACATTAGAAAATGAAACATTTGGATTTTATAATGCTTTGGGCTACATGCATATAATGTAATATTGACATGGTGTTTTTTTGGTGAACATCCACCTTCATACGAAAAACAAGCCAAGTTTGATTGAACACCCATGAATGATATTGATGGTGTTCAATATCAATGGTGTCCTTTGTATGGGGCCCTAAAAACTATTTGCATTTTAACTACTAAATATGGTTGGCTATGTCCATTTTGCAAAAACCTACATCAACATTTTTTTCTAATTAAAACAACATTCACAAAGTTTGAAAAAAAAACACACACACACACACACATTGAGAACAAGCTTATGAAGTAAATGAAATACAAATCATGCATAAAAGGACTTAATAAGAATTTTGCAACATGTCAAAAATAAAAGTAGAAATTTTATTGAAATCTTTTTTACAAGTAGCCCCCAAGTGGCAAATTTTTCACCATAACAAAAAAAAACTTTGCATAGGTAGGTTACTTGCCATTGTTTTTCCTAGCATAAATTTGACTAAGAAATCCATTGTTAGTTTTTTCCCTTTTGGACAATAAGATTGATCCATTTTCTTTATTTTGGGTTCTCCATAGTCCAAAATGTGTAGATATTGTATACTTGGTACTTTAGGGCCCTACTTCCCCCTTTTTGAGAGCCTCATCATTTTCCAATTAATTAGTAATGCCAACCCTTCACCCCAATCATTATCCATCCATATTAATCATTACCCACCAATTGTCCCTTTTTAATCATTACTCCCCCAACCTTCCTTATTTATAATTAACCATACCTATTAATCATTAACCATCTCAAATAATTATTACCCTAGAGTTCATGGGTGTTCGCCAACGAGTACCCTTTTTTGAGCCCCCAACTTTTGTTTTTGATTAATGAAAACATCCTTGGCAAATGCTTTTGAATTTTATTTTATTTTGTGGTGTATTCATTTCCTTCTTCTTATTCCATCTTGTTCCTCCTCTTCTTCTTTGTTGTTCTTCTTTTTTATCATTTAAACCAAAGTCAAAGGAGTTCCTTCATTTCCATTTTTTTTTTCTTCTTCCTTTTTTCCCTTGTTTTCATTCTCATTTGAGTAGTTTTGATTACCTCAAATAGTTCGTCTTTTTCTTCCTCCTCTTCTTCTTTCATCTTTTTCTTTTATTTTTTTCTTCTTGTTTTTAGTTGACAATTCAGCCTACGCAAGAGGCTATGGTCAAAGGGGTTTCTTTGAAGGATCAAGGGCCACATTCAAACCTTTCAAAACACATTCAAAGGTTACTCAAACCATTTTCTTCAAATTTCACAAAATTGTATAACATTTCTATTGAAATTTTGAAATTGAACATTTCCATTTTGTTCCCCACCAAATTTATGGCACCACTTGTTTGAAATCTTGCTCAATTTGGGAGGGAGCTTTGTTTTTGAGGTAAGCCTTCATGCACTCTTCACCTTTTTATTTGTTCTTCTTGATTTTTTATGTTAAATGTTAGAAAACATAGTGTGATTGTTAATCATGCTTTGATTGTTATTTGGAGTGCAAGAGGTAGTAAGAATTTGTTTCATCATTGGTTGTGTAAATTAATGAAAGTTCATGTGAAAAATTTCACACCAATAAATAACTATTCTAAGCATCAAAATTATTGGTTTCATGCATTGAATGCTTAAAGGCCCAAATGACATTTTCGTGTCATATTCTGTCAATTTTCAAGACAATCATATGCATCTTGAAATTATGCACATGATTTTTCTTTCTTTAGAAATTAACTCTACAAAGAGCCTATAAAGGCACCACTATTTTGAAATTTTGTTAATGGGTGTCACTTTTGAAATAAAACCATGTACTTTTCATTATGTTTATTTATTCTTATTTCTCCATTTTGATAATGTTCCAAAAAATGTTGTAGTTGTTCCACTGTAATTTGGAGTGCAAAAGGTAACATTTTTTTTAAAAAATTATTGATTGTATAAAGCAGTGAAGGTTCACATCATTGATTTCACACCAATAATGTTAAACATCAACATTGTTAAATTCATGCATTGGATGCTTGAAGCCTCAAGCAACATTTTGGTCACCATTTAAATGCAATCTAGGTTAATTATACTTCTTGTCCACCAATTTTAGCACAATATAACACATCTTTAAATTTTATACATGACTTTGACTTTTGCTTGTGTATTAATTAAACAAAAATCTATAGAGGCATCCAAACATATGTTGGATATGTAAAATGGTGCATGCAAAACCATGGACCCAACAACCCAAATCCACTTTTAAAAAAGGGTTAACTATTGGGTAAAATAAAGAATGATACATGAGAACCAAAGTTGTAAAGGGCTACCAAGGGGAAGGTAGTCCTACCTTCTAAATAAATAGTTAAGAAAAAACTTTTAAATAAAACATAGGAATTTTTAACAATTTTAAAAAAGGCAAGAAGGTAACTACTAGTGTTGTGCGTGTAAGTTTAAATACTAAAATTATTTGTAAAGTCATCCTATCTTTGGGCCTCCTTCCATCCTTCTTTCAAGGGTATCCATGAAGTAAGGAAATTTATGATTTGGTAATGAAATGCTAAATATTTAACATTTAATGCACAAGGTTCAAGACTAATTACAATGTCTTTACAAGTAGGAATAATAATGGAGGCACAAAGAAAAAGGAGAGATGGGTTGAAACTCGATTCACCACAAAAATTGAAGTCCCCCACCCTTGAATTATAATGTTTTTTATCTTTTTTTAATCTCTTTAAGTAAAAATCATTTTTTTACATTGTTATATATTTACATTTTTTACATTGCTATATATTTACATTTTTTACATTGCTATATATTTACATTTTTTACAAAGCCATGTAAAATCATATAAATAAATATATTTTTATATTTACACTTTTTTATTGGACTACATAAAATTATATAAATAAATTTATTTCTACACTTACACATTTCATATTCTACATTTACATTTACATGTACACAAATGTAAATAAATTTTATACACTTACACTTTCACATTGTAAATAAATTTCATTAAGGGATTTACATTTACATGAAGTGTAAGTCCCAAACCATTTACACACACAACACTAGTAACTACTTTCAACATGCCTTTATGCCTATGTAGTAAATTAGTCTAGAAGACTAGTCACCTTCCTATAGTTGTTAACATTGTTTCCCATCTTTGTTGCCATCTTGTTTTTGCGACAACTACGTACCACCCATTGTTCCTACCTTAGTTCTAATGTTGCAACTACCATCTAATGATGTTTATTCAAAGGAAATGAACCAAAAAAACAAAGAACTAATTTGTTAACATCAAACACATTTACATTGTATTGTCTACACTCAAAAGTAAATACAAAGTAAAAACTTTGAAAGCAAACCAAAACCATTTATAAGAAAAAATCATCATTATCCTTCACACCCAAGCATAATAACCAATTCCCATGGTCTCCTCCTACATCTTTAGAACATATTGTACACACACGTACACAAGGAATGATAGGAAAAAACTCCATAATTTAAAATGAAGGAATGAGAAACCCAACAAAGTTCCCCCCAAACCCATAAGCCACAAAGGCCTCATCTTCTCCTACAATCTAAGCCTTTATTCAAATCTCCTCCACCAATCTTTAATTGATTGTTTCACTCATGCCAATCACATTATCTTCAAGGACTAACCACCCAAGTAGTTTCATCCTTTAGTAAATAAGAGACGATAAGTAAGTACCTACCATTAATAACAAATAAATTACTAGAATGCCCATTAGGCTAACTACACTAGGTTAACATTTTTTTTTATTGGGATTCCATTTTAGAATTAACTTTTGATAAATTTGCCTTGAAGTTAATTTTATGATAGTAATTACTATCAACTAGCAATGCACAAACAAGATGTCCAAATCTATGCAATTTTTATTTTTATTTTAAAATTTTAAGTGTCATTTATATTGTATATTACCAATGTTTGTTGTGTACAAAGTTTTACAAGAGAAGATATTTCCAATCATCAAAAATTTCATGACGTCTTCTAAATGGGGTGATCAAGGTAAGAATAATAGTTCAATGGATGTTATCTTGGCCCATTTTGTATAATTCACCACTCTTTAGTGTGAAAGATTACTCTCCTAACCAATCTTTGCTTTTGTTTTGCCGATAACATACCCCAATCTATCTTGTTCTCAAAAATTCTTCTACATCATTTAGTCATTCAGGTTCTGTGTAAAACATATTTGCATCTGTGGTTTGATCAAACACACCTACGGAATATATAATATTTAGTAGTTTTGGTAATGCATCTACAACCACATGAGTTGTACTTGGCTTGTACACTATTGTGAAGTCATATTATAGGAACAATAACAACCATCTAGTTATTCTCCCTAAAACCTATGGTTTGTTGACCAAATAAACCAATGCCATATGATCTACATAAAAGACAAACTTATGCCCAATAAATAATGTTTGAACTTGTGCAAAGCAAAAACCATTGTTAAGCCTCTCTTTCTGTTGTGCTATAATTATGTTTTGTTCTATTCAGAAGCCTAGAAGCATACATTATTGGTTGATCATTCTTCCCTATTACATTCTAAGACAACAAAGCCCCCACAACTAACAAAAATGCATCTATATGAACATGAAACTCCACTTGCCAATTCGGTGATATCAATATTGGTTTTTCAATATACTTTTATTTGATCAATTCCCAAGCCTTCTAACATTCCTCTATCCAAAGAAAAATATTTGTCTTTCTAGTTAGTTTAATGATTGATGCCATAATAGCAACAAAGTTTTTGATTAAAAAAAAACTATAAAATTGTGCTATCTCATTGAATACTTGAATATGTTGTGGATTCTTATGTGGTGGCATGTTTATTGTTGCTTATATTGTCTTTGGATCTAACAATTTCCTTTCTTTGGAAATAATAAAACCCAATATCATCCTTGAAAATACCATAAATGCACATTTGTCTAGATTTAGACTAATGCCATATTCTCTACACTTTTGAAAACATAATTTGAGCTTCTACAAAATGACTTTCCATGTCACTACATTGTAAAATCATCTAGAAATATCTTCATAAAATTATCCAAATATTCTTTGAATGTTTTGGTATCAATTCTCTGATATGTTGGAGGTCGATTTTTTACTCCAAACATCATCACCTTCCATATAAAAGGCCCCCAATCTATAACAAATGTAGTATTATATCTGTCCTTTGGAGCTATAAAGATTTGATGATATCATGAATATCCATCGAAGAAAGAATATGCTTCATACCTTGCTACGATGTTTAACACTTCATTTATAAAAGGTAATGGGTATGGATCCTTCTTTGTGACTACATTTAATTTTTTGAAATCTATACAAATTTTCATTTTGCCATTTTTCTTGGGTACTATTATTATGGGTGACAACCATGTAGCCTCCTCTATAAATTGAATGAATCCAATTGCTAACAACTTGTTTATATCTTATTTGATTATTGTAGCATAATTTGGATTTAATTTATACCTGGTTTGATGTGTCGGTGGTATGATAGTATCAAATTCAATTTTGTGTTATGTTAGCTCTTGTGGAATCATTTTCAAATCTTTGTGTGTCCATGCAAAAACATCTTTGAACTCCTTCAACAATTGCTCCACTTCCAACACCTTTGCTTGTTTATAGTTGTGCATTAATATTCACCAACTATGGTTTTGCATCAGTTCCTAAATTCAGTTTCATCAATTGTTGATCTTCAATGAACATTCATCCAACTATATGTAATTTTTGTGCTTTGATTTTTTTGGAGTTTCATCCATTACAACACTCCATGGTTGATGATTATAGTACGTCTTTAGATACACTTTATCCTTTAGAGCTATTTCTAGCTCATATCTATTGCTAGCTATCTTTTTTTTTGTGCTTTGTACTCTAGATTCTTACCCTAAAATACTAATTTGCACATTTGTATCCGTGATCTCCACATCCATGGTTTTCACAAATTGAATTGTTTCAAGTAAACTAATTGTTCCTATTGAAAACAATTTTGACTATGTAGCAAAGATGATATCTTCTTCTTCATCTATGATACCATTTTGATAATCGTAACACAGTAACATTTTTGGTCATCCTTCACCTCCCAAATGCTTGGTGATTATAATTGTTCTAGCTATCTCATTCCCTTGTATAGTAATAGTGTTATTCCTTTAATCATGCACCATTTTAGCATCCTTCAACCATGGTCTCCCTAACAACATAGAATAATTAGAATCTACCACACTATTCTGAAGTATAGTAAATGTAATTATGTAAGGAATGTTGTGAACATATATTTCTAATCAAACCCACTAGTTTTGTGGTTGTCTAATCTACCATCCTTAGATTATATGGTGCATGTTTAGGCTTTGAAAGCCCCAACCTCAATCTCAACTGTTCAGTGATGATATTAACTTTAGAACTTCCATCCAACAACATATCCTCTATTGTATTCTTCCCAATATGTATTTGAATAATTTGCATATGGTCATCTATTCCTATAGCAATTGTCCTTACCTCTAGTATTAAAGAACCAACTTGTTTATTTGTAGTTATTTTACTTAAATTTTGAGTTTTTTTTTGGTTTTAACTTCCACCAATTTTTTTTTTACTCATGAACTATTTTAAACAATTATCCCAAGTCCAAAGTTTAACTTGTTTTTAACATTTGCTTACCAATGTTTGGAAAAATTTCTTTTATTATAATCAATTTTTCTTGTGAATTTACTACCTCCTAAAATTTTTGTGCTTCCACAAAAGTAATATTTGGCATACCTGACCATGTTGTGTTCCATCCCTCGATGGATTTGGATGGCCTTTTTATCTAGGTTTAAATTTTCTGAATCTATTTAATTGTTTCCACCATTGATTTCTTCGATCGTTCTTCTTTCTCCCAGTCAACAACACTTTTTGCTTTCCTTGATTATCTATCCTTGAACACTTATTTTTCAATTATTTTACCTCTTGTTGTAACATTAACATCCACCACATTCACATGTGTAGTGATTATTTGTGTTTCAACAACAAGTTGAACCTCTATTATTATCACAAATTTCCCATGAAACATCTTTTGCATCTCAATAAACTTTGGACAAATTGTCATTTTATTTCCATTCAAACATAAATGTGGCATGCATACGAAATTTTCTTCTGTAATTTTTGACTTTGTTGGGCTATTTATGTAAGTACCACTATAATTTGCTCCTTCATTCTACATGTTTCCACATTGTGATTAGTCATTCCATAATTTGTGAAAAACTTGTCAATCTTCCATGTATTACTCTGTGTTTTTGGTGGTGCTACCTATTTTGTACTTTGTAGTACTTATAATGCACTCCTTATTTTGGCAATAGTCATTCCTTTTTCACACAACATTGTCACCTCCTAATTTTGTTGGAGTGTCAATTGCTTCATCCTTGTAGTTGCAATTTTGATATATGATTGCAAACCTACTTTAAATATGATAGTCAAGAAAATGTATGTGGTTGGTACTTGTAAACCATGAGCCAATTTTTGAATCCACTCATAGTAAACCTCCACCCTCTTAGTCTCCTCTTGCTTCATATTCTTTAGCTCCATGTATATTTTCTTGTCATTCCAAATCTTTCGATAAGGGTAGATGCAAGTTATAGTGGCTCACTTTTTGTGACCTTATGGACTTTTTGTAAAATGTACTATATTCAAATACCATAAACACATTGTAAAATCATCAATTTGACAAAAATATTTATGGATTGAGATCGGAAACTCAAATAAAATTATTTATTGAAAGGTGAAATTCAATAAACATACACCAATCATGTAGTAATGGACTTTTAAAGTGGACATATGGATTATAATTTGGGTTTTGCATTAACATTCAAATGCATTTTTTGTTATGATTTCTTCTCAATGTGTTTTATAAGGACTCAATATATGATACATGATGGGGGAAAATGGATTGAAAAAAAACAAAACAAAACTTTAACAAACAAATAACTATGGACTTTTGAATGAACAAATTTGGGCCATATTTTCAAAAGTCACAATTTTGGTCATTTTTTGTTGGAATGATATTTTTTCCCCCTAGTATGTATAATTTTTTTTTTTAAATGGTCATTCTTTCATATGGACTTTATTAATTGATTAATCACCACATATGGCCCATTAAACATTGACTTTTAACATTTTTTTGCCATTCTAGTGTTAATTTTTCCATTTACATAGACTTTTGGGACTAGGACTCTTGCCACTTTTGAGCCATTGTAGCTTGCATCTACCCATGATGTTTACCAAATGCCTACATAAGCTTTGAAAAAATGTAGTCAGGAAATTTTATCATATAATTATGGCACCAATCTGATGTTGTATCTTTTTGCGTATAGTTAAACGCATTGATGATATACTCTTTAGAAGTTTTTGCATTTTCCATCACTGCAGAATTAAACATTCTGACATGAACATCTAGGTTAGCATCTTTTTTGAAATTAAGATATTTAAAAGCTACCATGTTTGGCTTAACAAAATGGCCTTTTTCATGGTCATGAATTCCTTGAGTTATGACAAATGGTTTTTGATATCCTCCTTTTGGATTTTTAGCATTTGTACTTTTGTACCCTCCAACAATTATTGAGTTCATTAGTGATTTGTTTGTAGTTTTATGCACATGAGTAGTCATTATTGGATTAATAAACACCATCTATGGTGTCGCAATAACTCTAGTATTTGCTACTATTAGTCTTGAATTCCTATTCAAATTCCTTCCCACCAAGAATCTGTTCGATCCATGACCCAAGTTAATTGCAAATCCAATAATTACTCCCCTTTTACCAACATTCATGTTAGGCACAACAATTGTTTCCACTTCTATGGTTGTTATGACCACATTAAGTGATTGAATAACCTTTATTCTAACAAATTGTCTTTGAGTTTCAACAACTATCGCTTTTGACATTGTTGGGGAAGTTATGTTGATTCAAGTCCAATAATGTTCCATTTTATGGTTACCCATTGGTAGCCTTTATGGTGAAAAATGTGGATGTGAATACATCTCTGGTTTTTTGCTCTTAATTTAAATAGATGGATGAATTTATTGACTTTGTAGCCCAATTAACTTCCCAACTCCATGCCTCTCAATATGTTCTAGACTACATGAATTCTTGGTTCTTGTTCCTTTGGGTGATCCATTAATGTTCTTGCCACATTTTGTAACTCCATGTGTTTAACAATACGTGTTCTGATGTGGAAAAGCAACGGACAATCCATAATTACATGTCTTTCTTCCTAATAGAATGCAAAAACTTTTGAAAATAATTTGGCTACCTCCAAATCCATAAATTCATGATCCCGTGTTTCAATTATATACCTTTTTTTTTTTTTTCTAATTCTAGATTTCAATAGTTAGCTAGTTTCAATAGGCGTTCATAATAAACCTCATCACGTTTGGCAATTTATTGTTGTCTGTTTCACAATTACATGTAAACCTCTTCATCATTCTTTATAGTTCCGAATTGCTTGCAAAATGCTTGAGCCTTTCAACTTTTCAAAAGTGTAATTTTGATGGTCTTGAACATTATTTTCTTGCCATTGAAAGATACCATCCTTTAAAATAAACCAAATAGGTTGATGATGTCAAATTCCACTATTTCATCATTAGCTTTAATGGCCTTTTTGAATACTATGATGTGAACATTAGGATCAGTGTCTTTGACATAAGTTGGATATTGTAGCTTCTTGTATGGTAGCTCGGTTGCTAATTTTGATACAAGTTGTACAACAGGTGGTTGATACCATGGTGGTATGAACATATGTAGATCAAGTGTTAGCCATCTAAAAGATCCAACATGTGGATTAAAAGGTGGTTCTCCAAGCGGATCTCCTTTGGGTGAACTTCCTCTAGGTGAGTCTCCAAGTTGTCCTCCATCTTGTATAGTGGTTGGAACTGATGTGAGAACAAGTTGTTGAACATGTTGTCTATCCTTACTGGTCACTAGTTAAACCACTACAAGAAACCTAATTTCCAACAAAATATGGTATATATACTAGTGGTATAATAAGTTGTTTAGGTGTTGGGTACACATTCTTAAGTACATAACTTGGATTATTCCTAAAGATTGAGGAATAAAGTCCTTTTGTTATAGTTAAAAATGTTGGATACAAATTAAGATTTAAAAGCACAAAAGTATGACATTATACCACATTGGGTATGTTGAAATAGGTAACATATTGTTTTACCTAGTATAATCAATGTAATAGGTTGTAACCAAGTTGTTTGATAGTTAACATGTATTGTTGTATGACCTATACTAGGATTCATGGTTTGAATTCCTAATACAAAATCAATGGGTACTACTGTTGTACTGGTTGGAAGAACATATTGATGAGTATTCATCACCTCCTCCTTGTAATAATTGCCTTAATCTATCATCAACAAATGGACAATGTTTGAATAGGTGTCCTACATGTTGATAACATGAGCAGGTTATAGGTCCAGCACCTTGGTTTCCTCTTGAAACCGATCTATGATGTGAGACTTGTGATTTTTCACCTGGACCGAGTACTAATCCAACAAGCCAGGTGACTTATGGATATGTGACTTCCTATCAAACAATTTTGGGTGTTGTTCTAAGTTCAACATGTTATAAATGTGGTATAGAAATTCCTTGATTAGATGGTCTTTGGTTGAAATGATGGAGTTTTTTTAACCTATTAAGTAGGTGAAGTTGTTCCATCTTTGAATTAGTGAGTACCAAATTGATGTTGGTATTTGGCGGTTGAATTTGAAAACCAAAAAATGCCGCAATTAATGTAGATGCACCGGTTCTAGGTAAATTGTATCATGGGGTTGCAAATTGCCATGGTTGTCGTGCGATAACAACTTCATTAAACGACTGAACAGGTTCATGATTGTCATTATGATAAACATTCATTACCCGTGATTGGGTTATTGTTCGTGGTGTTTTTTGATGAATAGCTGAGAGCATTGTTAAATCTCTCTACACAATCGGTTTTCTTGCATTTTGATGTCATCCATTGACTTTTCCCTTTTGTGCTGCATTTGTGTTTGGCGCATTCATAGGTTCATCTCCCATAGGTTGCATTTGTTGTTCATCTTGTTCTTGTGCATGTCTTTGAATAGGTTAATGTCTGACATGTTTTGACTATTTTAAAAGATTTATAGTGATTACTCTTGATATTTTATGAAATCAACAGGTTTTAGGAAAGTTGTTGCATTATTTTTTAACATGATTTTTTTAAGAATGACCCCTCCTAGAAGTCAGGAGTTTATATAAAACTTCATTTATAGATTGGGTGTTTATTTTACTTCAAAAACTTTACACTAACTTCACCTTATTCCTAATGCTTGAAATGAAATCAAGAAACAAAAACTTCAATCCTAAAATTTACACAAAACAAGCAAAAATGTAAATAATCAAAATTTCAAGCATGATTGCATTTGAAACTTGATCTACTAAAACTATTGAATCAAACCAAAAATTCCAAGTGTGATCACTTCTAAATTTTGATCCATTAGGTGGTTGCCAAATGTTAACAATATTTTCTATGGCCATTAAGGTTATGCAACTTCTAAATTTTTCAACAAGTTTTTTTTACAACATGTACATGTAAACAACTAATAAAACTAAAACTAGCTACAAATCCTAAACTAACATGTACACAAATTATTAAAATCTCGAAGAAAGTTGGTTGAAAGAAAATGATTTATGTTCCATAAATGAAAAATGAAAACACAAACTCAAATATGAATTCATAAGTCTTTAAACATGTCTATCCTCCTAGTCTTATACTAGTTACTTCAAAATACAACAATCATAATTGACCATTATAAATAGTCATTAACCAGTACCTAGATTAATAGTCCAATTTTTCAAAAAGCTACACCTTATTTAACCACATGTTCCAACTACTTGTTTTGCCAAGTGTAGGTTCTACAGACTACTTATTGATTAACCTATCAACCTATCTTCTTAACCCAATATAACATTACCTATCAATTCTAGTAACTAATTTGGTTAATACTACATGTTAGGTTAAATAACAAGTTAAGGCACCTATTAGGTTTAACAACATGCTTACATTTCCAACCTATTAAATCACCTATTACTAAATTTGGGTAACAATATCCCCTTTTGAAAACTACATTTCGGTTCTCAACCCATTTGACACACCCAAATCTTGTAATTATTTGGGTCACCTTACAATCAATTTTGAAAAAGTTTGTAATAGCCTAAATTTACATTATACCAATCTCATAATAAAAATAATGCCCATTTAGGTTAATTGGGCCTCAAATATAAAGTTCTAGCTATCATGGGACAAAGTGATTTTGATCATGAATCTAAGACCAACAAGGCTTCACATAATGCTGGAAAAATACAATTTTGAGTCACCAAAATAGTCAACAATTTAAAGCATTCAATGTTGTTAACTAGAATTTCATAGTTCATTATACTCAACCCATGGATGGATGATGTGCACAATGACATTAGGGTTCATCAAGTCCTATGTACTAAATTTTTAACTTAGGGTGCAAGCAATCTAAAAACACCACTTTCATATCCATGTCTTGAACACTCTCCACTTTTCTGATAGTAATGCTTCATTTTACAAACAAAATAATTTCCACATATCATGCATAATGTTGCTTCATTGCACACAATTAGATGGGACTCCATGTCACCAATGATTCAATCTTTCTCTTAAGTCATGAATAAAAAATAACCAAAAGTTCTTGCAAAAAGTGACAACAAAAGGGCTTAAGATGATTTTTTTATTTTAAGTTGTGAAGTAAGATGGAACAAAGGGGTAACAATTTCAACAAGCCCACAATGTAAGCCAACCATCTTTGTTTTTAAACATGATAGGATTTACTCATGTACTTTTCCACAAGATCGACATGTTTTAAAACTATTCTGCCATGACAACTTTCACTACTAGAAATTTTGTCTTTTGTAACCAGTCACTATGCAACTGGCATGCAACTAGTTGTCATTTGCAACTATCTTGGTGATGTTTGTAACTATAAATTTGGTATTGTATAATTTTTCAGCCATACGGTTGTGTGCGCAACTAACATGCAACTAAATGTGTACAACATGGACACATGTCATAAAAATAATGACCTAAACTTATACGTGCTTAAATTATTATACTTAATATATCTACATAGGTTATGTATAATAATATTACGTGCCTCTAGTACTAAGGTTAACCCCATACTAACTTAGGCTAACTTAAACTAATCTAGGCTAAATAAACAAAAAAAATTAAACTAACCATGGTTAAATTAAATTAGGCTAAAATATTTATGGCTAAATTAAAAGTAAGCTAAAACTAACTATGGCTAAATTAATTAGGCTAAAATAATTATGGTTAAATTATTGATGGCTAAAATAAATAAAAATATATTAAATATGGCTAAATTAAGTTAGGCCAAATTAATTAAAATATATTAATTATGGCTAAAATAAATTAGAATAATTTATCATGGCTAAAATATATTAAGCTAAATTAAATTAACATGAAATAAATATGGCTAAATTAAATTAGGCTAAAACTAACAATGGTTAAATTAAATTAGGTTGAACTAATTATGGCTAAACTAAATTATGTTAAATTAAATTAAGTTAAACTAAACCATGGTTTAAAAATATATTGTCAAATATATATTTTAAAAATTTTTGGTAAGTAAAACTTTTTTATTTCTTTTTTTTTGGAATATTTTTCAAAAAATGTAAATTTGATTAAACAAAAAAATATTCAGAATCAATTAATATGATAATATTTAAATTTATTATAAATGTTCATAATTATCAATTAAATGTCTATTATAATTATAATGATAATCAATTATATATATAATCAATAGGTATTATATATTTAAATTTTATTATTTATGTTAAAATATTAATGTAAATAGGCTACACGAATTAACCTACAAGTACATAAACATCTTAAGCTAATTACTAGTTTAAGCTAAATAATAATGTTAAAATCATATTTTCATTAAGTAATTATAATTATTAAAAAATCCTACAATCATCTTTGAAGTGAAAAAGACAAGGAGTAATGAAAAATTAACAACAAGAAAAACATGAAAAATAAGAAAAATAAGTTGTTTTCCAAGTTACAAAACGTGTTTTTTTTCTTTTCTTTTGACCCCTCCTACTTTCAAACCTCATAACTTTCTTATTTCTTATTCATTTTAAACGATTTAAAGTACTATAGGAGCGCCAAATGAATTTCTACAAATCATATTGAAACTTTAATAGCAAAAAAACCAACATAAAAGGAACTTTTTGGGTGTTTAAGAATCGGGCTTTGTAGTGTTCAATGGTCTTTTTTGAATTTATGACCCCCTTTACTTTGGGGGACCATAACTTTCTCATTTCTAATCCATTTTCAACGATTCTTATTGTGTTAGATGCGCCAAGAGGAGGGC
>Ga0116230_10000160_pt1 | contig 52750 bp, 43 predicted proteins | sample S1TSphfallax_3_FD_88678 | JGI IMG/M metagenome (GOLD analysis project Ga0116230, IMG submission 88678) | Host-associated microbial communities from peat moss isolated from Minnesota, USA - S1T2_Fd - Sphagnum fallax MG | ecosystem: Host-associated > Plants > Peat moss > Unclassified | place...
CAGCTTAGGTTCTAAGGAGCGCCGCGCTGCGTGCGCGGCTTCCCGCCGGTGGGATGGCGGGGCCGGCCACCCGCCGCGCGTGGCGCCGCGCCGGCGCCGATTCTCTTGCTCGTTTTGCCGGACTTCGGCAAACCCGTATGTTGTGTCCGGAACGGCAGGCCGCCGCCCGCCCGCCCTGCACCTGCCACGGGCTGATACGAAGGAATCAAATGCTGTTTGCCGTTACCGATCAGGTCGGCGCGGCCCATGCGCTTGAGCGCCTCACGCAGCACAGGCCAATTCTCCGGATCGTGGTAACGCAGGAAAGCCTTGTGCAAGCGACGCACCTTGATACCCTTCGGAATCACGACCTCTTCGCTCGCGCGCGTCACGCGCTTCAAAGGATTCTTGCCGGAGTGGTACATCGCGGTCGCGGTCGCCATGGGCGAAGGCAGGAAGGCCTGGACCTGATCGGCGCGAAAGCCGTGCTTCTTGAGCCAAAGCGCGAGCTCGAGCATGTCTTGGTCGCGCGTGCCGGGATGTGCGGCGATGAAATATGGAATCAGATACTGTTCTTTGCCAGCCTCGCGCGAATACTTATCGAATAGTTCCTTGAACTTGTAATAAGTACCGACGCCAGGCTTCATCATCTTCGAGAGCGGTCCCTCGCCGATCGCTTCGGGCGCAATTTTCAGGTAGCCGCCGGTGTGGTGCATCGCCAACTCCTTCACGTACTCCGGCGACTCGATCGCAAGATCGTAGCGAACGCCGGATGCAATCAAGACCTTCTTGATTCCCGTCAACGCGCGTGCGCGGCGGTACAGCTTGATCAAGGGCGCGTGATCGGTATTGAGATTCGGACAGATGCCCGGGAACACGCAGGACGGCCGTCGGCAAGCCGACTCGATCGCCGGGCTCCTGCAATGCAATCGGTACATGTTGGCGGTCGGCCCACCGAGATCCGAGATCACGCCCGTGAATCCCGGGACCTCGTCGCGAATCTTTTCGACTTCGCGAATCACTGAATCCTCCGAACGGCTCTGGATGATGCGGCCCTCATGTTCGGTGATCGAACAGAACGTGCAACCGCCGAAGCAGCCGCGCTGAATCGAAACAGAGAAGCGAATCATCTCGTACGCCGGAATCTTGGCTTTGCCGTAGGACGGATGCGGTCGCCGCGCAAAGGGCAGTTCGTATACCGCATCCATGTCGGGGGTCGTGAGCGGAATCGGCGGCGGATTCAACCACACATCGATGTTGCCATGCCGCTGCACGAGTGCCCGCGCATTGCCGGGGTTCGACTCGAGATGCAGGATGCGCGATGCATGTGCGTACAACACGGCGTCGCCGCTCACCTGTGCAAACGAGGGCAAGCGAATCACGCTGCGCTCGCGCTGCGCATTCGGCACCTGCCGGTAGAACTTCACGACATTGTCGGCGGGTGCGCCGGCTTTCGGCGCAGCGCTCAGCGTCTTGCGGCGCTCCTCCTCGCCCTCGTAGGGATTGATGGGCGGACTCAAGGGCCCCGGCGTATCCAATTCGGTCGAATCGATCTCGATCCAATCGGCCGGCAGGCTGCGACGCAGGAAGGCCGTGCCACGCAGATCCGTGATCGCCGTGATCGGCTCGCCGTCTCGGAGTCGCGCGGCAATCGCGCCGATTTGCCGTTCAGCATTGCCGAACACCAAGAGATCCGCCTTGGCATCGACGAGCACGGAACGACGTACCTGCTCCGACCAGTAATCGAAATGCGCGATGCGCCGCAGGCTCGCCTCGATGCCGCCGATCACGATCGGCACTTCGCCGAACGCCTCGCGCACGCGCTGTGAGTAGACGATCACGCAACGATCCGGCCGACGCCCACCCTGCCCTCCCGGGGTATAGGCATCGTCACTGCGTACGCGACGGTCCGAAGTGTAGCGGTTGACCATCGAATCCATGTTGCCGCCCGTGACACCGAAGAACAGGCGGGGCTCGCCGAGCGCCGTGAAATCCTTGGTGCTGCGCCAGTCGGGCTGCGCAATGATGCCGACGCGGAATCCCTGCGCCTCGAGGACGCGCCCGATGATCGCCATCCCGAAACTGGGGTGATCCACATAGGCATCCCCGGTCACGATGATGATGTCGCAACGATCCCAGCCGAGTGCGTCCATTTCGGCGCGCGAGGTCGGCAGGAAGAGCGCCGGTGTCGAACCGGCGCCCTGTGGTTTAGCGGAGGAAAAAAGCGGCGAGGCGGTCTGCATCGCCGCGATTAGATCGGATTATTCGCTGTAAGTACAACGAAACCCGAGCAACTCTAGCCGAGATCCAGGGGCAGATACATTTGTGCGTTGTCCCGCTGGATCAGCAAGGCGACGCTGTGGCCGCCCCGCGCGACTTCGCGCTTCAGGTCGGCCACCGAGGTCACGATGGCGCCGTTGACGCCGAGCACGACGTCCCCGGCTTCGACACCCGCGGCCAGCGCCGGCCCGGTGACATCCTCGACGACCAAACGACCGCGCGTATGCAGCTGCCGCTGCTCTTCAGGCGCCAGGGGACGCAGCGAGAGACCCAGTTTGCCGCCATCTTCTTGGGCGTCGCCCTTGACCTTGACCAGCTGCTCCGAATCGTCGCCCAACAGCACCGTGCGGACGGCGATTTCCTTCTCCTTGCGATCGCGCCAGACGCCGAGTTTGGCCTCGCTGCCCGGCGGAAGGCCCGAGATCAGGCCCGGCAGATCCTGAGATTGATCGACCGGATGGCCGTTGACGCTGACGATCACGTCGCCCGGCTGCAATCCCGCCTTTTCGCTGGGGCTCTGCGGCTCCACGTTGCTCACCAAGGCGCCGTGCGGCGTCGCCAAGCCGAAGGACTGAGCGAACTGCTGGTTGACGGGTTGCACGGCGACGCCGATGCGGCTGCGGGCGACCTTGCCGGTTTGCAGCAGTTGATCTTTGACATTCAGAGCGAGGTCGATCGGGATCGCGAACGACATGCCCATGTAGCCGCCCGTGCGGCTGTAGATCTGGGAGTTGATACCCACGACCTGGCCGTCCAGGTTGAACAAGGGGCCGCCCGAATTGCCGGGGTTGACCGCGGCGTCGGTCTGGATGAAGGGCACGTAGTTCTCGTCCGGCAGCGGCCTGCCGACCGCGCTGACGACGCCGGCGGTCACGCTGTTGGCAAAGCCGAACGGCGAGCCGATCGCGATGACCCACTGGCCGGGACGCAGCTTATCCGAGTCGCCGAATTGCACGGCCTGCAAGCCCGTGGCCGCAATCTTGATCAGGGCGATATCGCTCGGCTTGTCGACGCCGATCACTTTCGCCGTGAACTCGCGGCGGTCGGTGAGCTTGACCGTCACGGTCGCAGCGTCGGCCACGACGTGCGCATTGGTCAAAATGTAGCCGTCCGAGCTCACGATGAAGCCGGAACCGACACCCGTGGCGGGCGGCATCTGGGGATGGCCGTTCGGCATCTGGTGCCTGAAGAACTGTGACAGCGGATCCTCGCCATCCATCTCGCCCGGCTTTGGGGCCTTCTCGACGACGCTGATATTGACGACCGAGGCGCCGTTACGACTGACCAGATCCGAAAAATCCGGGAGGCCGGTGACATGCACCGGAGCATTGGTCGGTACGCCGCTGGGCGCCGCCGGAGCGCCGGTCGTGACCGCGCTAACCGCGGGCCGAGTGGGCTCGGCCTGCGCGTTCGAGCGCTGGTGCACCACAACGACGACGAGAACCGCCGCGACGGCCGCGAGCGACCAAGTTCTGATACTGCCCATATAAATCTACCTCTCCATCAGGTGAAAGCCAATGATCCCAACAGACCGTCAAATGGAGCCTTTGGTTTCAATTTTCCAGAGTTAAAGCACATATATTTTGCGCCAGGACCCGTAAATTGCTCCATTCGACAATATATACCGAGTGTTCAATGGCTCAGGGCGAGGCAAACGGACCCGTCTTACTGGTGGTTGGCAGCGACGTTAAGCGGCTGCAGTGGTTGAACCACCATGTGACCAGCCGTTGGCCCACCGCCCGGGTGACGACCGTCGAGCCCAAGCAAATCGGGTCGATGAGCCGTTTTCTGCAGGATAACGACCCGGACGCGGTCATCGTGCAGGTCGATTTCGCCTCGGAGGACAGCGCGAGCGAGGGTCTCGCCCAGATGCTGCGCCTCATGAAAATGCGGGTCGGCGTCTATTGCATCGTGCTCGCCGATCGCGGCAATGAATGGACAGCGGTCCGAACACTGAAAAGCGGCGCCAACGACTATCTGCCGGTCGCCGGGCTCACACGCGAATCCCTGCTGGCTGCCGTCGCCGAGGCCTCGCGGCGCCGCGGCGCCGCCGCAATCGCCGTGGGAACCCTGGATCCGGTGCGCCCCGAGGGCGAATCGATCGAGGTACCGGGCTACGGCATCGTCAAGGAGATCGCGCGCAGCAATTTCTCGGCCGTGTACCTCGCGCGCAGCGAACGCCTGCGCCGCAATGTGGTACTCAAGGTCATGAAACGCGGCAGCAGCACGCGCGAGCGCGAGGACGCGGAGCGCTTCCAGCGCGAATACGAAATCATTTCGAGCGTGGCGCATCGGTCGATCGCGGAGATCCACGATTTCGGCACTCTGCCGCAACACCTTTATCTTGCGATGGAATACTTTCCCTGCGGCGATTTTCGCGAACGCTTGCGCAATCCGGTCAACGTCGATGAGGCGCTTTATTACCTGCGCACGATCGCCGAGGCGCTGCGCGTCATTCACGTCTTCGGCATCCTGCATCGTGATTTGAAACCCGCCAACGTGATGTTACGCGAGGACAATGCACCGGTCCTGATCGATTTCGGTTTGGCTCGGCGCGCGATCGACGATAGCGCGGTCACCGGCGCCGGCCAGATCCTCGGTTCGCCGTATTACATCAGCCCGGAACAGGCACAGGGGCATCCGGTCGATACGCGCACCGATTTGTACAGTCTCGGTGTCATGTTCTATGAAATGCTGACCGGCGAGAAACCCTATGTCGGGCGCAGCGCGGTCGCGATCATGACCCAGCACACGACGTCGCCCATTCCCCGCCTGCCCGCGCATCTCGCCAAACAGCAGCCGATTCTCGATCGGCTGATGGCCAAACAGCTGTCTGCGCGCTACAACTCGGCCGATGAGCTGCTGGCCGATTTGAATCCTTCGATCGAGGCCGTCGCTTAAGCGTCGCAACCCCGGCACCGCCTTGTGAACCGGGTCACAGCCGCCTACCCTTCAGGCTGTGACCTCGATCATCACGCAGTGCGGGCGGCTTTGGCAGGCTAGCCAGGATGTTCATTTCAAATAAACGCCATCGGCGCGAAGTTCAGGCTCTACAGAGCGCCGGTAATCGCCTGACGGACGCGATTCTCAATCACGTCTCGCAAGGCGTCTTTTTCCTCGATCAAAAAGACAAGATCATCCTGCCGGTCTCACGCTCGATGTCGACCCTGTTCAGACGGCGTGACTGGAATCAAATGACCCTGGACAAACTGCTGCGGCCGCTGCTCCCTGAGGAGACGCTGGCCGAAGCTTTCGCGCAGTTCGCGCAAATGCGCATTGCCACCGCGCGCGGCGACTTGTCGATGAGCACGCCGTTGCAAGAAGTCGAATTGAATCTGCCGAAAGCCGATGGCAGCGTAGAGGTCGTGCACTACGCCTTCGATTTTTTCAGCGTAGACGTTCCCGGGCAAATCGACGCCTGGATGGTCCGGGTCACCGACCGAACGATAGCGGTCAAGCAAGAGCGCGAACTCGAGCAGCTGCGGCCGCAGGTCGAAGGGACAGGCCCGGAACTCGAGGACCTGCGTACCCAACTGCAGCTCCAAGGCGAGATTTTGCACGGCCTGCTGCAACTCGGCCGCGTGCGTTTCGCGGCCTCCGTGCAGCGCAGCGGCGAAGCGCTGAAGGCGATCAATGCCATCCTGAAAAAGCCTGCGCGCGAAGAGCATGCATTCCGACAAAAACTCGAGGAGACCCTCGCCGAGGTCGAGCGTATTCGCCGCGAGGCCAATGGGCTGCGACTGAGCGGCTTGGAGAGCGCCGCGCGCCAGTTCGAGGACTCGCTGCAGCAATTGCGCAGCCGAAGCACGTTGAGCGGCAACGACTTCCTGCCGCTCGCGATGCAGCTCGATCAGTTGTTCAGCCAGTTCACGCTGCTGCGTTCGCTGACCCAAAGCGCCGCAGCGCCGCGGCCGGCCGCCCCCACGTCGGCGCCGCCGCCGCCGCCGATGACCGATAACGGCACGGAAATACTGGCCGCACCGCAGTTTCTCGCGCAACAGGCGCCGGCCGGCAGTCTCGAGAGCACCTTGGTCGCTCTGACCGAACACATTGCCGCGGAGTACGGCAAGTCCGTTCGCCTCGATTGCCGCGGCCTGCAGAAAGTCCCGGCGAGTTATCAGGCCGCCGTCAAGAACATCGCGATCCAATTGATCCGCAATGCCGTCATGCACGGCATTGAAACACCGGCCGAGCGTGAGCAGGCGGGCAAGCCCGCACAGGGCGCGCTTGAACTGTACTTCGGCGCTCTGCCGGACGGCACCTACGATCTGCGCTTCCAAGACGACGGCCGTGGCGTCGACCCCGCGCTCGTGCGCCGGATCGCGATCGAACGCGGCCTGATCACGCAAGACGCGGCGCAGCGCCTGCGCGATCGGCAGACGATCAAACTAATCTTCAAAGATGGCTTTACGAGCCTGACGAGCAACGGCGCGGCAACGGGCGCGGAGGGCAAGGCGCACGGGGCAGGTCTGTCTCTGGTGCGCCGCTACGTGCACGATGCCGGGGGCAAAGTCGCCCTCGCGAGCGATCCCGGCAAGGAAACTCGGTTCAAGGTCAGCCTGCCCGTCATCGACAAAGACGTCGTGCCGAAGCAGGCAGAAGTCGCCTGACGGTCCGCGACCAGAGGACTCGGCCGGGTTGACGCTGGCACCGCGCCACCGCAGACTTGGCGGTCTATGAAAACCCCATTGCCGGATGCCGCCCTCGACCTTCTGTTTCGAGAAGCCCGTTCTTACAACCGCTGGACGAACGATCCCGTACCCGTGGAAACCTTGCACGCGCTCTATGAGTTGCTCAAGTTGGGTCCGACCGCGTTCAATATGTCCCCGGCACGCTTTACCTTCGTGACCAGCGCCGAGGGCAAGGCGCGGCTGCTCGGCTGCGTCTCCCCGGGTAACGTCGTCAAGGTCGAGCAGGCTCCGGTCACCGTGATCGTGGGCATGGACACAGCATTCGCGGAGCGCCTGCCCGAACTGTTCCCGGCCTACCCCGCCGCCAAGGAATTCTTTAAAGACCCGGTTGCGACGCAAGTGCCGCTGTTGCGTAACGGCAGCCTACAAGGCGCATATTTGATCATGGCGGCGCGCGCACTCGGGCTCGATTGCGGGCCGATGTCGGGATTCGACCCCGCTAAGCTCGATGCCGAGTTCTTTGCCGGAACGACGATCAAGTCGAATTTCATCTGTGCGCTCGGCACCGGCACCACGGAGTACCTTTTCCCGCGCAATCCGCGCTTGTCGTTTGCCGAGGCCTGCTCGATCGTCTAGCCCGGTCGTCGGGCGCTCAAGCGTTGTGGCGGCGGCGGATCGCCACCGTCAGGGCTAGGCCCGCGAGCAGCTCCGGCCAGCGCAAAGCGCCACCGCCCTTGCTCGGCGCGGTCACCGTGAGTGCGGCGGTCGCGGCCGCCGTATTGCCGCCCGCGGGCGCGGTGGACAGCGCATTGGCCGCAACCGTGTTCGTATAGGTGCCACTGCTCGCACTCTGCACGGTCACGTTGACCGTACAGCTGCTATTCGCCGGGATGATCGCTCCGCTCAAGGAGAGCGTGGAACTCGTGTTCGAGGCCGCGACCGCGACGCCCGTGCAGGTGGTGCTGGCGGTCGCCGTCGTCGGGATCGCCAGGTTACTGGGCAGCGTCTCCGTAAGGCTCGATTGCGTGAGATCGAAGCCGTTGGCGTTGGTCAACGTGATGGTGAGCGTCGCGGGAACGTTCTCGCCGACACTGCTCGGGGAGAAGGCCTCGCTCACGGTGGGCGCCATGGGCGTGATCTCGAGAGCGGTCGGACAAGCCGTGGCACTCGAGCCGGTCACGGCCGCAGGGGCAGTGCTGCTCGCAGAATCGTCTGTGAGCGTCACGGTTTCCGTGTCGGCATTGCCGGCGCTGTCGGTCACGGTCAGCGTCAGCACACCACCGCTGTTGCCGGGATTGACGGTTACTCGCGCGGTATTGGCGCCGCCCGTGATCAGGCTCGCCGGCTGCGCGCTCCAGACAAACGATGCGAGGCTGAGTGCTGCAGGCGTGGCGGTCGAAAGCGTGGCGGGATTGCAGGCCGGCAGACTACCGCTCGCGTCGAGTACGCTGCCCGCGGCCACGGTCGTCGGAATCGCAATCGCGACGATCGGCTTCAGCGCCGCGTGCACCGCGCTGAGCGCGTTGACCATGCCGCTGCCGCACTGCCCGGAAGGTGGGCAGGAACATTCGCCGCTGCTGGCGTCATTGCTCGGACACACGGGGACGTTACCGCTATTGGCCGGGAACGCGGTCGCGCTGCCCTCGAGCCGCGCGGCCAGCTGCGCCGGCGTCAAGTTCGCGTTCACGGAGCGCATCAGGGCCGCCACACCGGCCACGATCGGCGTCGCAAAACTCGTCCCCAAATTCACGTTCTGCTCGTTGGTGTAGGTATCGACATCGGGCACCGTCGTTCCCGCATTGGTCGTGGTATCGATCGAACGCAGACAATCGCCCGACGTTTGAATGCAATTGCCGGCCGGTGCGCTGACACCGACTTCGGGGCCAAAACTGCTGTAGCCGACCTTCGTGCCGACGTTGCGCAGGCCTGCGACCGCAATCACGCCGGACACGTCGGCGCTGCAGTTGCCGGGCGCATCGACGGGTGCGGTCGTGCCGGGCGTGCCGCCATTACCCGCGGCCGCCACGACCAACACGCCGAGTCCAGTCACCGCCGACAAGGCCGTCTGATAAGAGCTCGGGCAGCTGCCCGTGCCGCCCAGGCTGAGGTTGATGATGTCGGCCGGGTAGGGATTCGTCGGCACGCCGGAGACCGGCATTCCCGCAGCCCATTGGATGCCGGCAATGATGTCCGAATCGTAGCCGCCGCCCTTGCCGAGCGCGCGCACCGGCAAGATCCACGCACCCCAGCTCATCCCGGCGACGCCGGTCGCATTATTGGTGAGCGCACCATAGACGCCGACCACGCGGGTGCCATGCCAGGAACTGGGCTCAGCCGTGTCGCCGCTGAACAACTGGTTCGACAGATCCGACTGGCTGAGCCAATCGCCCGGATCGGAAGGGTCAGGATCCCAGCCGTCGCCATCGTTGGCGATCAGGAACGTACCCAAGTCGTCGCCATTGGTCGGATTCTGGTCCTCACCGACGAAGTCATAACCCGGCAACAGGCGGCCGCCGAACGCCGCGCCCAGGCTCGCCGGTCCCGCACGCAGCAAGTCCGGATGATCGAAACGCACGCCTGTGTCGATATCGGCAATGACGATTCCCGTGCTGCCCGTCGTGATGTTCCACGCGGAGACGGCGTCGGTCGCGGCCAGATCGACGGTCGAGTTGCCCTCCAGCGTCACGGGCGCCGCACTCGGTGTCTGCAGATACCACTGGCCGCTCGCGGGCGGGCTCGCATTCGGTGTCGGCAGGAACAAGGGATCATTGGGCAGGCTCAAGGCCTCGCGGCGCGCATCGACATCGGCAAACTGCACGGCGGCATCGGCGCGCAGGCTTGCGAGCGCCGCCAGCACATCCCCGCCGTAAAGACGCTTCGGCAAGAACAGCACATGCATGCTCGGCGTCAATTGCCGTGAGCGAGCCAGGGCGAGATGCGCGCGTCCCATCAACGCGAGCACGTCCGCAGCGGTCGTGTTCGCTTGTACGACCCGCAGACCCGCAGCAAAACGCCGCGAAGCGATAGCGTGCACGACCTCGTTGCCCGGCGTCGCGCGAAACCCGACGATGATTCGCTGGGTTTCGGGTCCCAGGCTCACGGGTGTGCGGCGCACCGGATTGACCTCGTTCGTGGCCCCGAGCGCGGAGGAAAACCCGACGCTGACACAGATCAGCAAGATGCCAAATCGACTGCTCATGCTATCTCCCTCGCCTTATCCGGCCGGCCACGACCGAGCGGCAGACTAACACCGGCACTGCACTGCTGAGGATAAGGGGCGGCCGAAATACCCACTAGGCGTCGTATGGCGGCGACAGGGGCGCCATGGAGCCCCCCGGAAACTGTGAGCCGCCGCCTATTTGGACGCGGCAACCGATGCGCGGATGGGACCATGGCGGTCGCGTCCGCAGCAGCGTCAGCGGTCACCGGCGCGTAGAATGAGCGTCAAGTTCAATTCGTTTCCGCGAGGGGCAAAGCGATGACATACGACGATCGGCAGTTCTATATCGACGGCGGGTGGGTGGATCCGGTGACCCCGAAGGAATTTCAGGTCATCAATCCCGCCACCGAGTCCGTAGCCGGCGTGATTTCGATGGGCAGTCCGAAGGACGTGGATCGGGCCGTCGCGGCGGCACGTCGCGCATTCGACGCGTATTCGCGCACCACGCCCGCGGAGCGCTTGGCGCTCATGGAGCGTATTTTGGCCGCCTACAACGCGCGTTACGATGAGATTGCCGCGGCGATTTCAACCGAGATGGGTGCGCCCCTGACGCTCGCCAAGGGTTCGCAGACCCGCATCGGCGTGGGCCACATCAGCGCCATGATCGAGGTCTTGAAGACCTTCAAATTCGAAGAGCTGCACGGCCGCACACGCTTGGTCCAGGAGCCAGTCGGTGTTTGCGCGCTGATCACGCCTTGGAACTGGCCCATGAATCAGGTCGCGGCCAAGGTCGTGCCGGCGCTCGCGGCCGGCTGCACCATGGTGCTCAAGCCGTCCGAGTATTCGCCGTTCAGCGCGATCCTCTGGGCGAAGGTCATGCACGACGCAGGCGTACCGCCGGGCGTATTCAATCTCGTCAACGGCGACGGCCTCCAGGTCGGCGCGCCGCTGTCCTCACATCCGGACATCGACATGGTGTCGTTCACGGGATCGACCCGTGCGGGTACCGAAGTTGCGAAAGCGGCCGCGGCCTCGGTGAAACGCGTGCATCAGGAACTCGGCGGAAAATCGCCCAACGTGCTGCTCGACGATGCGGATTTCGAGAAGGCCGTGAAGCAAAGTGTGCTGCACGTGTTCCAGAATTCCGGGCAATCCTGCAACGCACCGACGCGCATGCTCGTGCCCGCGGCCAGGCTCGCGGAAGTTGAGCAAATCGCCAAAGCGGTCGCGGCCGCCGTCGTCGTCGGCGATCCGACCTCGCCGCAGACCAACGTCGGCCCGGTCGTCTCGAAGCTGCAGTTCGAGCGAGTCGAGGGCTACATCGCCAAGGGCATCGCCGAGGGCGCCAAGCTGATCACGGGCGGAGTCGGTCGCCCGGACGGCTTGGACAAGGGCTATTTCGTCAAACCGACGATTTTCTCGGGCGTCAACAATCAGATGACCATTGCGCGCGAGGAGATCTTCGGGCCCGTGCTCTGCATCCTGCCCTACGACACGGAAGAGCAAGCCATCCAGATCGCCAATGACACCCCCTATGGGCTCGCCGCCTATGTCTGGTCCAAGGACAATGTGCGTGCACGCCGCGTCGGCAGCCGCATTCGCGCCGGCCAGGTCGCGATCAACGGCGCCTCGGGCGATATGCAGACCCCCTTCGGCGGCTTCAAGATGTCGGGAAACGGCCGTGAATATGGCGCGCACGGCCTGCGCGATTTCCTCGAAATCAAAGCGGTGATCGGCGTGGACGCTGCATGAGGCATCGACCATAAGCACGGACTCCGCCGTTCTCTGTCTCGAGCGCTTGAGCAAACGCTATCGCGCGGATCGTCCGCCGATCTTCGAGGGACTGAACCTGCGTCTCGCGCCGGGCGAGTACCTGGCGATCATGGGCGAATCGGGTGTCGGCAAATCGACGCTGCTGAATTTGCTGGCCGGACTCGATCGGCCCGACGAGGGCCGCGTGCTGCTCGACGGCGTCGAGTTGAGTGCGCTCGACGACGACGCCGCGACCTTGTTGCGGCGGCGCGCGATCGGTTTCGTGTTCCAAGCGTTTCACGTGCTGCCCTATCTGACGGTTGAGCAGAACGTCGCCTTGCCCCTGGAACTGTTAGGCGTGGGCGAGAGCGAACGACGGCAGCGGGCCGGCGCAATGCTGAATTCGGTCGGCATCGCGGATCTCGCGCAGCGCTTGCCGCGCGAATTGTCGGGCGGCGAAGTGCAGCGGATCGCGATTGCGCGTGCACTCGTGCATCAGCCGCGACTCGTGCTTGCCGATGAACCCACGGGCAACCTAGACCCCCGCAGCGCCGCCCAGACCTTGAGCTTGCTGCGCGACCAGATCAAGAGCAATGCCGGCGCCGGCATCTTGATCACGCATTCCCGGGCGGCGGCGGAAACCGCGGATCGCATACTCGTGCTCGATGGTCGCGGCCTGACCGCTGCTACATGATCGCGGCCGGATTGAACCGCAGCGCCGGGCGCGTCTGGCGCCTGCTCTTGTTGTCGCAACTGCGCGAGCAACCGGCACGCCTGCTGGTCACGATCGCCGCGATCGCCCTCGGCGTCGCCCTCGCCTCCTCGGTCTATCTGGTCAACGCCGCGGCACTCGCCGAGTTTTCGCAGGCGAGCAAACGCCTGGTCGGTGAAGCGGACTTGATCGTGCGCGGTCCGCGCGAGGGGTTTGCCGAGTTGCTGTTCGTGCAACTCGCGAACGATCCCGGCGTGAGCATCGCAAGTCCCGTCTTGGAACTCGATGCCGCACTGCCCGGCCATCGCGAGACGCTCAAGATCATCGGTCTCGATCCGTTTCGCGCCGGCGCCCTGCAGCCGGCACTGATCGGTGACATCGGCGCCGAGGTCTTGCAATTCATCGCGGGCGACGGATTGTTCCTGAGCGCGACGGCCGCGGAGCAATTGCAGCTCAAACGCGGCGATACGCTCATGGTGACCGTGGGCGACGCGCCGAAGCCGTTGCGCGTGCTCGGGATCCTGTCGCCCGAGACCTATTCGCAATCGCTCGGCGTCATGGACATCGCTGCCGCACAATGGACATTCGAGCGCATCGGCCAATTGAATCGCATCGACTTGCGCCTGCCGCCCGGCAGCGATGTCGAGGGCTTCCGCCGGGCGCTCGCCGCACGGCTGCCGAGCGGCGTGCTCGCGCTCGCGCCGCAAATCGAGCGCGACCGCGCCGTCACCGTCACGCGTGCCTATCGCGTCAATCTCAACATGCTTGCGCTCGTCGCGCTATGGACGGGCGCGTTCCTGGTCTTCTCTACGCAGTCCTTGTCGGTCATGCGGCGCCGCAAGTCGCTGGCCTTGCTGCGTGCGCTCGGCGTGACACGCGGGCAGTTGCAATGGGCACTCGTCGGCGAGGGTGCTGTGCTGGGTGCTCTCGGCGCCCTGCTGGGCGTGATCGCGGGCATCTTGTTGGCGGCCGCCATGCTGCGCCTCGTTGCCGGCGATTTGGGCAATGGCCAACTACATGTCGTCGGGGCCTCGGTGCGCGCCGCACCCTGGTCGCTCTTGGTGTTCTTCGTGATCGGCACCAGCGTCGCGAGCATCGGAGCCTGGTTGCCCGCGCGCCAGGCTGCTTGGCAGGCGCCTGCGCGGGCGCTCAAGGGTGGCGACGAGGCACCCGCCGCTGTCACCCAGTCGGCATCGCGCGGCGGCATGGTCCTGTTGCTGATCGGCGCGGGGCTAGCCTGGCTGCCACCCATCAAAGGTCTGCCGATCTTCGGCTATACGGCGGTCGGCGCGCTGTTGTTCGGCGCCATCCTACTCGTGCCTGCGCTCACGGTCCGCGTCTTGCGCGGTATCCCGCGTTCCAACCGAGTGGTCTTGGACACGGCGGTCGCGCAGCTGCGCGAAAATGTCGGCATGTCGACCTTGAGTCTGGCGTCGATCATCGTGAGCTTCAGCCTCATGGTCGCCATGGCCATCATGGTGTATTCGTTCCGCGTCTCGTTCGAGCAATGGCTCGACAAGGTCTTGCCCGCCGACTTGCAGATGCGTGTGCCGAACGGCAACGACACGGCATTTCTGAGGCCGTCCGAACAGGCCAAACTCGCGCAGTTGCCCGGCATCGAGCATCTCGAGTTTCGTCGGACGCGACAGATCCTGCTCGACCCGGCGCGCGCGCCGATCACCCTGATCGCAAGAGACCTCTCGCTCGCCAAGATCGGCGACCAACTGCCGCTGATTCATCGCGCCACCCAGGCACTACCGGCCGGCGCAAACCCCGCCTGGATTTCCGAGGCGCTGCAGGATTTGTACGGCTATCGCCTGGGCGAGACGATTTCACTGCCCATCGCCGGGCGGGTGCAAGACTTCGTAGTCGCCGGCGTCTGGCGCGACTACGCGCGTAACACGGGCACGATCGCGATCCAGCGGAGTGTCTACATCGCCGAGACCGGGGATCGCGACGCAACCGAGGCATCGCTCTGGCTGCGACCGGGCGCGAACGCCGCGCGCATGGAAGCGGCCGTCAAGGGCGCCCTGGGACAGCCCGACACCATCGAAGTCATGACGAGCACGCTGGTGCGCGATCGCTCACTGCAAATTTTCGACCGAGCATTCGCGATCACCTATGCCTTGGAGGCGATCGCCGTGCTCATTGGCCTCACCGGCGTGAGCTTCGCCGCGAGCTCGACCGCGCTCGCACGTCGCGCCGAGTTCGGCATGCTGCGGCATATCGGCATGCAACGGCGCCAGGTCGTGAGTCTGTTGGCCACCGAGGGCATGCTGCTCAGCCTCTTGGGTGTGCTCTACGGCCTGACGCTGGGGGCGATATTGAGTCTCGTGCTGGTCTACGTAATCAACCGCCAGTCGTTCAACTGGAGCATCGATCTCGCCGTGCCGTACTGGCAATTGGGTGTGATCAGCGTCGTGCTGGTGGCGGCCGCGGCGCTGACCGCGATCTGGAGCGGTCGCGCGGCGATGAGCGAGGACGCGGTGCGGGCCGTGCGGGAGGACTGGTGAACAGATCGCGGCCATGCTGGCGGACGGCGAGCCTGCTCCTACTTGCTCTGCTTGGCCTCACCGGCCAACCGCGGGCCGGCGTGATGGCGGCGGCGTCTGCGGTGGCCGTGGTCGTTCCGGGCCGCCCCATCGAGTTCCCCGCGGACTACGGCAGTCACCCCGAGTTTCGGACCGAATGGTGGTATGTCACGGGTTGGCTCAAGACGGCACGCGGCGAGAACCTCGGATTCCAGGTGACCTTCTTCCGCACGCGGCCCGACCTGCACGGCGACAACCCCAGCGCCTTCACGCCGCATCAGCTGATCATCGCGCACGCCGCCATCAGTGATCCCGCGCATGGCCGTCTTTGGCAGGACCAACGGATACAGCGTGCGGGCTTCGGACTCGCCGAAGCGCGCAGCGGCAACACCGATGTCTGGATCGGTCGCTGGAGTCTGCGGCGCAGCGACGGCGTGTATACGGCGCGCGTCTGCGGCGAAGAGTTCACGCTGGATCTACGCTTTGCCGAAACGCAGACGCCGCTCTTGAATGGCGACGCCGGCACCAGTCGCAAGGGTCCGGATACGCGCTCGGCAAGCTATTACTACAGCGTCCCGCATCTGCGCGTGAGCGGCGCGATCAGCCGTGCCGGACAAACACAGGCAGTCACGGGTGATGCGTGGCTGGATCACGAATGGTCGAGCGAATATCTCGACCCGGAGTCCGTGGGTTGGGATTGGATCGGCGTCAATCTCGATGACGGCGGTGCGCTCATGGCCTTTCAAATTCGCGGTGCGAACGGCGCGCCGCGCTGGAGCGGTGGTAGCCTACGCGCGGCCGATGGCGGCGTACGCATCCTCTCGCCTGAGGAGGTGCACTTCAGCCCCGGAAGATCCTGGCGCTCACCGCGAACCGGCATCGCCTATCCGATCGAGTGGCAGGTTCAGGCAGGCGCTCGGCGGTTCGAGATTCGGCCCCTGCTCGACGATCAGGAAAACGACACGCGCTTATCGACCGGCGCCATCTACTGGGAAGGCGCGATACGGCTCTTCGAGCCCGCCACGCCGTCCGGACCCGGCACCGAGGTCGGGCACGGCTATCTGGAATTGACCGGCTATGGCGAGAAGCTGCGGCTACGCTGACGACCTCGCCAGCGGAGGGCGTCGAGGGCCGAGGGCGTCTGTGCGCTAGGGCAGATTCTCGATGATTGCGGCAATACCCTGGCCGCCGCCGATACACATCGTCGCAAGACCGTAGCGGCCCCCGCGGCGCCGCAATTCATAGATCAGCTTGGTCAGAATGATTGCGCCCGTCGCACCGATCGGGTGCCCCAGGGAAATACCGCTGCCGTTGGGATTGACGATGGCCGGATCGAAGCCGAGTTCCCGAGTCACCGCACAGGCCTGCGCCGCAAAGGCTTCGTTCGCCTCGACGACGTCGATATCCTTGATCGACAAGCCGGCGCGCGCCAGGGCGAGACGCGTGGCGGGTACGGGACCGATCCCCATAGTGGCCGGATCAACACCGGCATGGCCGTAGGCGACGAGACGGGCCAGCGGTTTCTGCGACAGACCGGACAGCGCTTTGCCGCTGGCGAGGATCAGGGCGGCTGCACCGTCGTTGATTCCCGAGGCATTGCCGGCCGTCACCGTGCCCTGCTCTTTCTTGAAAACCGGCGTCAGCTTCTGCAGGTCAGCGAGGCTGGTCTCGGCGCGCACATGCTCGTCGGTCGCGAAGCGCGTCAGCTTGCCGCGTGCCTTGAACTCCACGGGCAGAATCTGCGACTCGAAATACCCCGCCGCGATCGCGGCGCCGGCGCGCCGTTGACTCTCCAGCGCAAGCGCGTCTTGGGCAGCACGATCGATGTTGAAACGGGTGGCGACATTCTCCGCGGTGACGCCCATGTGGCCATGGCCGAACGGATCCGTGAGCGCGCCCGTGAGCGCATCGAGCATCGTGACATCGCCCAATTTCTTGCCCCAACGCATCGTGGTCACCAAGAACGGCGCGCGGCTCATGACCTCGACACCGCCGCCGAGCGCGACCTCGGCGTCACCGAGCAGAATGCTCTGTGCGGCTGAAACGACCGCCTGTAAACCGGATCCGCACAAACGATTCACCGCCATCGCCGGGGTCTCGTGCGGAATGCCGCCGTTGACGGCGGCGATGCGTGCGACATAGGCATCGCGCGGCTCGGTCGCGACCACCTGTCCGAACACGACCTGTCCCACCGACGCGGCCGGGATCCCGGCGCGCGCGATCGCCTCGCGCACGACCAGCGTCGCAAGCTCTGCCGGCGGACTGTCTTTCAAGGACCCGCCGAAGCTGCCGATCGCCGTACGCACGGCAGAGAGAATGAATACTTCCGTCATGAGGCCAACTCCTGATCACGTCTGGACACGGTCGTCAAGCCCGCAATTATCTCACGGTTTCGCGGCATCTAATCGCTCATCAGGTCCATCGGCGCGGTCGCGGCATTAGTGATCTCGGTTATAGTGGAAGGTCTTAAGGAGTTCCCATGCGTATCGTTGCCAATTTGGATGAACTGAGCACCTTGGTGGGTCAGGAAATTGCGGTCGGTGATTGGTTTCAAATCGATCAGGATCGCATCAATCTGTTTGCCGACGCGACCAACGATCGCCAGTGGATCCACGTCGACTCGGAGCGCGCGGAACGCGAATCTCCGTTCAAGACGACGATTGCGCACGGTTTCCTGACGCTCTCCCTGCTCCCGTTTCTGATCGATCGCGCGCTGCGCATCGAGGGTCTGCGTTTGGTCGTGAATTTCGGGCTGTCGCGCGTGCGCTTCCCCGGGGCGGTCAAAGTGGGCTCGCGCGTGCGCGCGCGTGTCACGCTCGCGGAATTCAAGGCGAGCGCCGCGGGGGCGCACGTCGAGTGGCTCGTGACCATCGATCGCGAAGCGGAAATCAAACCGGCGTGTGTCGCCGGACTGCTGCTGCGTCTGTACACCTAGATGGCGCGCGATCCCCGCTACGACATTCTCTTCGAGCCCATCCGACTGGGACCCGTCACCGCCAAGAACCGCTTCTTTCAGGTACCGCACTGCAACGGCATGGGCCATGTCAAGCCGCTCGGACATGCGGCGATGCGCGGCGTCAAGGCCGAGGGCGGCTGGGCCGTGGTCAGTACCGAGGAAGTGGAGATTCATCCGTCGAGCGATGTCTCCCCGTATATCGAGGGTCGTCTTTGGGACGACCGGGACATTCCGGCGTTACGGCTCATGACGGACGCGGTGCATGCCCACGGCGCACTCGCCGCCATTGAACTCGTGCACGCCGGCACTCACGCCGCGAATCTATATTCGCGCGACGTGGCGCTCGCACCGAGCCCGATCTGCGTCGTCGGCTCTTACACGCCGGCACAGGCGCGCGCCATGAACAAGAACGACATCCGTGCCTATCGACGTTGGCACCGGAATGCCGCGCTACGCGCGCGCCGCGCGGGCTTCGATATCATCTATGTGTATGCCGGCCACGATCTTTCCCTGGCCATGCACTTTCTGCAGAAGCGCCACAATCAGCGCAGCGACGAGTATGGCGGAAGTCTCGTGAATCGCGCGCGACTGATGCGCGAATTGATCGAGGACACGAAAGACGCGGTGGGTGCCGACTGTGCGGTCGCCGTGCGCTTCGCCGTGGACGAGCTGCGCGGTGAAGACGGCATCCAATGCCACGAGGAAGGCCGCGAAGTCATCGCGATGCTCGGCGAGTTACCGGACCTTTGGGACGTGAACGTCAGCGACTGGTCGAACGACTCGCAGCCCTCGCGTTTCGCGGCCGAAGGCTACCAAGAACAATTCATCGGCTTCGTCAAGAGCGTGACCTCGAAGCCGGTGATCGGCGTCGGTCGGTTCACATCGCCCGACACGATGGTCTCGCAGATCCGCCGTGGCGTGCTCGACATGATCGGCGCCGCGCGTCCGTCGATCGCCGATCCGTTTCTGCCGAACAAAATCGCGAACGGCGACATCGACGACATCCGCGAGTGCATCGGCTGCAACATTTGTATCACGGGCGATATGACCTGCACGCCGATCCGTTGCACGCAAAACCCCACGATGGGCGAAGAATGGCGCAAAGGCTGGCATCCGGAACGCGTGCCGCCCCGCTCGGGCAGCGATTCCTTTCTCGTGATCGGTGCCGGGCCGGCCGGACTCGAATGCGCAAGAATCCTCGGCCAGCGCGGCTACCCCGTCTCGCTCGCCGAGGCCGAGCCGGTCTTGGGCGGTCGTGTGACGCGCGAGTCCCGCCTGCCCGGATTATCCGCTTGGGCGCGCGTGCGCGACTACCGACAACAACAGCTGAACAAGCTGTCGAACGTCGAGATCTTCCGCACGAGCCGCGTCACCGCCGATGAAATCCTGGAGTTCGGTGCGACGCGCGTGGTGCTCGCGACCGGCGCGCATTGGCGGCGCGACGGCATCGCGCGCGCGAATCTGCGCCCCATCCCCGGTTTCGACAGACCCACTGTCTTGACCCCCGACGATTTGATGATCGGGGCCCTGGCCGTATCGCCGGTCGTGGTGTTCGACGACGATCATTTCTACCTCGGTGCCGTACTCGCGGCGCAGCTGCGCGGCCAGGGTCTCGACGTGACGCTCGTGACGCCGGCCGATCGCGTCTCCGCGTGGACCGTGCATACCATCGAACAATACCGTGTCCAGAAGGAACTGCTGAGCCAGGGCGTTGCTGTCATCACGAGCCGCAATATCAGGGGCTTCGACGGTCAAAACCTGCAGCTCGCCTGCACGTACACGGGGCGCGAGTCGAGCTTGACGGCCGCCTGCGTCGTTACCGTGACGTCGCGTCTGCCGGAGACCGCGCTCAGCGATGCACTCGAACCTCGCGCTGCGGAGCTCGCCGCAGCGGGCATCGTGTCGGTCACCTCGATCGGCGACTGCCTTGCGCCGAGCACGATCGCCGCGGCCGTTTACGCCGGTCACCGCTATGGACGCGAATTCGACTGGCCCGAGAGCGATGCCGTCGGCTTTCGCCGTGAACTACCGCAACTGGACGATGTGCCCCTCGAGGAGCGTATCCCGGTCTAACACTCACTCTCATCATGGGACGCCTTCATCATGAAAATCGGATTCATAGGACTCGGCAACATGGGCGAAGGAATTGCGGCCAATTTGGTGCGTGCTGCCCATCACGTCACGGTCTGGAATCGCTCACCAGACAAGGCGAAGACGCTGGTCGGTCTGGGCGCGACACTCGCGACGAGCCCGCGCGCGCTCGCAGCCGATTGCGATGTCGTATTCACGATGCTGAGCGACGACGCGGCGCTGCAATCAGTAGTCGACGGTGACGCGGGTGTTTATGCGGGGCTTGCACGCGGCGCCGTGCATGTGTCCCTGAGCACGATCGCTGTCGCCACGGCCGATGCACTTGCGGAGCGCCACGCGGCGCTTGGTCAAGGGTTCGTGAGCGCGCCAGTTTTCGGCCGGCCCGAGGCCGCTGCATCGGCCAAGTTATTCATGGTCGCCGCCGGTGAGCCGGCCGCCTTGCTGCGCGTCAAACCCTTGTTCCCGGCGATCAGCCAACGCGTGTTCGAACTCGGCGCCAAAGCGTCGAGCGCCAACCTCGTCAAGCTGTGTGGAAACTTCATGATTCTTGCCGCCATCGAGTCCCTGGCCGAAGCGATGTCGCTCGCACAGCACGGCGGCGTCGAGAAGGCCAAGCTGCTCGAGATTTTGACCGCGACCCTGTTCGACGCGCCGGTGTACCGCAACTACGGCGCCATTCTGATCGAGGAGCGGTTCCGGCCCGCGGGCTTTGCTGCTCCCTTAGGCCTGAAGGACATGCGGCTCGCCGGCGCAGCCGCCGAAGCTAACCACACCGAGATGCCCTTTCGTCAGGTGCTCGAGAAACAATTGCTGGCCGCCATCGCGACACAAGGGCCCGATATCGATTGGTCAGGTATCGCCAAGGCGCTGGAAGCCTAGGGTCGACGCGTGGCCGCTTGGGATGTCCGCACCGCCTACCGACAGCTCGTCGAAGAGCTCTACAACGGTGACCTGCTCGCCGCCCGGTGGCGCGCAGAGGGCATCTATGGCGGCGGTATTCCCGGCGCCAAGGCTCCGGCCGGCACGGCCATCAGCTTTGGAGGTCGTGACTTTCTGCGTTTTCGCGAAGACCGGTTCGTCGAGTTCTGGGGTGGCGCAGACGACTCCCATCTCATGAGTCAACTCGGCCTATTGCAGAGCGGTTGAGCGTACTCAAAGGATGCTCTAGAGTGCCGCGTCCATTCGCGAGGTAGATACCCGTATGAGAATGAATCGTCTATCACGGGCCTTGATCCCAGTCCTGCTGATCGCGGCGACCCCGACCGCGACCCAGGCTGCAGCCGATGCGGCGTCCCGCGCCGTCACCGAGACCACGATCCCAGCACCCGAGGACCGGCCCTATCCCGGCGAGCTACATCTCGCTGTTGATGCCACCGATGTCGAGCGAGGCGTCGTGCACGTCCATGAAACGCTGAGCGGCCTCGGGACGGGAGGCATCGGCGACGATCCGGTATTGCTCTATCCCGAATGGTTGCCGGGTCACCATGCGCCGCAGGGAACGATCGACCGCTTTGCCGGACTCGCGATCCACGCCAACGGCGTCTCGATTCCGTGGGTTCGCGATCCGGTGAATGTGTTCGCGTTTCATCTGCGCTTGCCGCCCGGCACGAAGTCCGTGGATGTGGCCTTCGATTACCTGTCACCCACGAGCGCGAAAGTCGGCAAGCCGGAAATCAGCCACGATCTCTTGCTGGTCGAGTGGAATTCGGTCGTCCTCTATCCAGCGGGCTTCACGGTGGAGCAAATTCCGGTCGACGCCAGCTTGAGGATTCCGGCGACGTGGAAATTCGGCTCAGCGCTCGAGCCGAGTTCGAGCAACGGTGGGGACGTGGTCTTCAAACGCACGAGCCTCGAGACGCTCGTCGACAGCCCCGTCTATGCCGGCAAGTGGGCCGGCCGCCTGACGCTGGATCCCGGTCCTCACGTTCCCGTCGTCGTCGACGTCTTTGCCGATCGGCAGGAACTGCTCGCAATCTCACCGGAACATCTCGCCGCCTACCGAAGTTTGGTCCAGCAAGCCTACAAGCTGTTCGGATCGCACCACTACGCACACTATGACTTTCTTTACTCCCTGAGCACCCAGATCGAGCAGAACGGGCTCGAGCATCACCAATCGAGCGAGGACGGCAGTGACCCAACCGCCCTGGTCGAATGGGACAAGAACAGTTTCTCGCGCAGTCTGCTGCCGCACGAGTTCACGCACTCCTGGAACGGTAAGTTCCGGCGTCCCGCCGATTTATGGACACCGAACTACAACGTGCCGATGCAGGACAGCTTGCTCTGGGTCTACGAGGGTCAAACGCAGTATTGGGGCGAGGTGCTGACGGCGCGCTCCGGGCTGTGGACGCGGCAACAGGCTTTCGACCAATTGGCGCTTACCGCGGCCTACTACGATATCGAAACCGGTGCCCGCTGGCGGCCGCTGCAAGATACCACCAATGATCCCATCATCAATCCGCGGCGTCCGATGTCCTGGCGTGACTGGCAACGCTTCGAGGACTACTACGCCGAAGGCATGCTGATCTGGCTCGATGTCGATACCTTGATCCGCGAGCGCTCGCACGGCAAACGTTCCCTCGACGATTTTGCCAAGGCATTCTTCGGCATCAATGACGGCAGCGTCGCGACCGTGACCTATACCTTCGATGACGTGGTTGCCGCCCTCAATGCGGTCGAACCTTATGACTGGGCGCGGTTTCTGCGCGAGCGCCTGGACACGGCAAACCGCCCCGCGCCGCTCGACGGGTTGCAGCGCGGCGGCTACCGACTTGTCTACGACAGCACGCCCAGCGAATTCGAGCGCAACCGCGACGAGGGCCGCAAGCGCTTGAACCTAGTGTTCTCGGTGGGTCTCGAACTCGACAACAACGGTGCGGTCATGTCGGTCATTTGGGACAGCCCCGCGTTCAAGGCGGGTCTGAGCGAAGGTGCGCAATTACTCGCGGTCAACGGGATGGCGTATAGCGGCGATCTGTTCAAGGATGCCATCCGCGCGGCCGTCACGGATTCGCAGCCGATCGAGCTGATCATCAAGAACGGCGATCGCTACCAAGTCGTGAAGCTCGACTATCACACGGGACTGCGCTATCCACACCTCGAACGGGATCCCGCCAAACGCGGTGGCACGACCAGCTTGGAGGCCATCTTCGCGCCGAAAACCTAAAGTCCGCCGAAAGCGCCGCAGCGGTTCTGGCCGGGGCGCTCAGTCGTTCTCCGCGATGAAAGTCGCGAAGGCTTCGCGATAGTCGGGATGCCAGCGGGAGAGCGGCGGTCGATTCAGGATGACGTCCTCGGCGGCCCAGCGAATGCGTTTTTGGTCCAGCGCAGTACTGACATCGTTATCTGGGCACAGGATGTAGAACCGGCCAGTGGCGATCCCGTCGAGCAACGCATCGACCACCTGATCCGCCGTCCAAGCGCCAGGAGGCCGCGCGGTGTGTCCCGAGATACCGGTGAACGTGAAACCTGGAACCAAGAGGTGCGCGGTCACGCGGCAGTTCGGCAGATTACGCAACTCATGTTGCAAGCCCTCCGTTGCGACTTTCACGCCCGCCTTGGAGACGTTGTACGCGGTATCGCCGGGCGGCGTCGTAATGCCCTGCTTCGATCCGGTATTGATGATCAAGGCGGGTGAGGTTTGCGCAACCATGCGACCGGTGAACGCATTGATGCCGTGGATGACGCCCCAGAGATTGGTGTCGATTACGCGTCGCCAAGCGGAAATCTCCGCGAACGCACCGCCGCCGTTGCCTACGCCGGCGTTATTCATCAGCACATCAACCGCGCCGAAGCGCTCGTAGGCCTGGAAGCGCAGCGCCTGGACTGCGCCGAAGTCGGACACATCGGTGGCGATCGCGACGCTCTGCCCCGCACCTTCGACGGCGGCGACCTGCAGCGTCGCCTGCTCGAGCGCGGCGCCCGGCAGATCGGCAAGCACGACGTTCATGCCGAAGCTTGCAAAGCGCGCGGCGGTCGCAAGACCGATGCCGCTGGCTGCACCGGTAATCACGGCGCAGCGGCCAGGCCCGAGGGCAGGATGGATCGACATGGCTTGAGCCTCGCGTAGCGTCGCCGCGTGATGGCGACCGATGCTGACATTGTAACGCGCGAGAAGTGTTGGCTTTTGTTCGCGAGGCGGTATTCTAGCGCGACATGCAAGCGGTCTACCTAGATTACGATTCGGTCGCCTGCGCCGATCTCAGCACGACGAGCCTCCAAGCGCTGCTGCCGGCGCTGCAATTCTACGATCAGACAACGCCGGTCGATCTGCGCGAACGTATCAGGGACGCCGAGATCATACTCGTCGACCAGACCAAGATTTCGCGCGATGACCTCGCGGCTGCGCCCCGCTTGCGCCTGATCTGTCTGGCTGGAACCGGTTATGACCACATCGACGTGGCCGCGGCCCATGAGCGCGGCATCGCGGTCAGCCATGTACGCGGCTATTGCACGCTGTCCGTCGCTCAGCATGTCTGGAGCATGATTCTGAGCCTCACGCAGCAGCTGTCCGCGTATCAACGCTTGGCGACCGACGGATCCTGGGCCAGGCATAATCCCGTGAACGTCCAGACGCATCCAATCCGGGAACTCGCCGGTCGCCGGCTGGGCATCGTCGGCTGGGGTGAACTCGGGCGAGCCGTGGCCAAGATCGGTGACGCTTTCGGCATGGAGGTGCTGATCGCCAACCGCGCCGGCGCCGAACCCGTGCCCGGACGTTTGGAACTGCGTCAGTTGCTGAAGATAGCCGACATCGTCTCATTACACTGCCCTCTGACGGCGGCCACGGCGCGCATGATCGGCGCGGCCGAGCTCGCGCTCATGCAGCCCGACGCCCTGCTCATCAACACGGCGCGCGGCGGCCTGGTCGACAGCGCCGCGCTCGTCGCCGCCCTGCGTGCGCGCAAACTGGGCGGTGCGGGCATCGATGTCTTGGCGCAGGAACCTCCGGTCGATGGCGATCCCCTCCTTGATCCGACGGTGCCGAATCTGCTCGTCACCCCGCATGTCGCCTGGGCAGCGCGCGAGGCGCGACAGCGCAGCCTCGATGAGATGGCGCTCAATATTCGTGACTTCCTTGACGGCGGCGGCCGCGGGCGCATCGTTTGACGGCCCGGGCCGGCCGACAACGCTTGCGGGCGTACTGGACACGTCGCAAAGGTTCTTGAACAGCGCTTGAGGGCCGGAAGATGAAATCCGCCAAAATGAAACGCGTGAGCACGATCAGCGAGTTCGATCCCCCGCCGGAGGTCAAAGCGCCGACGCTCAGCAGACGCACCGCGAGCATCAAGGCCTGGATCGAGACCAAGCCCGGTGTGCAGGGACTGCCGTTCGCACCCCGCAAGACTTCGCCGCCGCTCGTGATCATTTACAAGGTGATGGGCAAGGTGTTTGCCATTCTGTCCGTGCGAGGCGTAGAGGACGTCATCCTGAAATGCGATCCTACGCTGGCCTCCGTGCTTCACAAGGATTACGCCGGGGTCGGACATCGATCGCATCTCGATCGGCGCTATTGGATCAGCGTTCGGCTCGATGCCGACGTACCGTTCAAGGAGATCAAGCGACTGGTGTCGCTGTCCTACGGCCTTGTGAGCAGCGCCCTCACCGCGAAGCAACGAGCCGAGCTCAAGCGTTTGGCGCCGTCGGCAACGACGCGACTCAATCCCAAAGTTCGCTGAGCTTCTCGCCTTTGATCGCGCGCTTGATCGCGCGCACGCCCTTGCGAAGGATCGGGGGTATCAAGTCGAGCACGAGACCCCGGATCACGCGCGAGGGTCGGAAGCGCACCTGGTGCTTCTGCGAGATGTGATACAGCGTCGTATGCGACTGAACCGCGGGTTCCCAGGTATTGGTGTAGTAATAGAGCGCGAGCGAGCGACGCGCGATGCCGGTGGGCGCGCTCAGCGGCGTCGGGTGTCCGTGCAGGGCCTCCTTGACCGTCGAGAAGATCACCGCCCGATTGAATATGGGCGCAAGCTCCTTGCGCTTGCTCATGGTCGCGCTATCCCAGAGCTCCAAGTGACCCTTGTAGTCGTCCCGCCAATCCTTGTTCAAATACAGGAGCAAATTGATGCGTCGCTCGAGATTGTAGGGCTTCAAATGATTGAAATCGGCATGGATCTCGAGATATCCGCCGTTCTCGATCCAATGCAGTCCCCCGCCGAAGTAAGACGGGTCGGCGATCAGATGCGAAATCCCCGTCAGCTTCTCGAGATAGGCGATAAAAGGACCGGAGTTCAGAGTCTGCGCCAGCCGCGCCGTCTCGGGCCCCACGACGTCTGGATAAAACGCGAACTTGTTGTGATCCGTCTTACGGTCGATGAACTTGGCGTAGCGCTTGTCGCGATCGAGCGCATCGACTTCAGCGACCACCGCATCGAGGACCTTGGGATCGAAGAAATCATCGATCACGATGTGCGCAAACGGATCGTTCTTGACGTAGGTCTCGTGTTCGCGCTCACCGAGTTCGACCAAGGATTTTCGATCAGTGAGGTAATTGATCATGTCGAGCGGATCGCAGGCAGCCTGCGGCTGGGTCTAGAACGGGCCTTGATGATACGCCGAATTAGGACGCGAGGCTGCCTGCGTCGGTCTCGCCCACCAAGACCAGCGGTGCGCCGACAAACGTGAATAGTAGCTTTGCAATCAGCAGTCACGGCGAAAAATTTCAATTCTCAAAATCCGCATTGACCGGTTCTGTCGGCCTAATTGGACGAGTCATCGCGGTCGACGTCAGCGCGGGGCGCATGGTGCTTGTCTCGCTCTTCTCGATCTTCTCGAGCTTGAAGTTTTCGCCCCAAACTTTTCCGCCTTGCGTCAGAAAGAAGCCGAATGCGATGTCCAAGCTTTCCGAAGGCACATCGAGAACGATGTCGTAACGTGTCCAATCGGTCGTGCCAGTGACGGGCCGCGAATCCATGTTGTCGAACGACAGCAATTTATAGTCTGATCCATCGACGCGCTGAGATGCCCGCTGGCCGCCGTGCCGGGGTCGCGAGAGAACTCGTAGTCTTACGGAGCACTACCCGCCACATGCCAGCCGGTGGGCACGTCGGCGACTACCGGTGAAAGCGCGACCCATGCGATACAAACCGCAAGGCCCGCTTTGCCCGTGTTGGTAAGCATCACCTCGGTACCTCGTCTTATCAGGTGTCAACCCAGCATTAAACATGACTCTTCGATTGGGCAAACCAGACCCGCGAACTTGGAAGATTGAGCATGACGACCGTGCCAATTCCTACAATTGTCTGAACAACGTCGAGAGCGGCCTTGATCGGATCGGCGGCGTAGCGCGGGAAAACCTCCGCAGACCAGAACTTCCAGAATACGGGTATGGAGAGGTAACCCAGCACTGCGAAAACAGTGAGGAACAACCTCATCCAGTTCCTACCGGCCTTCAATTTGGAGACAACCCACGAATTGAACCCAAAACCGAACGCTGCTCCGATCACAGCCCCGATCAGAACTGCAATACTACGTTGGCTTAGGAGATCGCCAACCAGCCCGATAAACCACAACCCGAACGACAACCAGGTGAGCCTGCACGCGATCAGCACGTAACGATTAGTGGGGACGGCTTCGTCCACGATATCCACGCTCGGCGACGTCGGTGGGCTGTAAGGGTTACGTTCCATGTGCCGCCTAAATGCTTACTGATGATCACTCAGTACAACTTTAACGCAGGTCAAGATGGGATGCGTCCGGTAACGAAACCGGCGCGATGCGACCGCCGTTTGACTACCAATCGGGGTACGAGCCAAGCCCCTTTTGTAAGTAAGTAATTGGTCGGGGCGACAAGATTCGAACTTGCGACCCCTTGCACCCCATGCAAGTGCGCTACCAGGCTGCGCCACGCCCCGACCGAGGGACCGAATGATAGCTGATCGGGGTCAGCGGCGCAGGATCTTGATGAGTTCCTCGAGTTCGATGCGCATCTGATGAATGAGCTGCTGGCTCTGGTTCAGATCGACCTGGGCATCGTCGCCCTCGAGCCGGTTGCGCGCGCCACCGATCGTGAAGCCCTGCTCGTACAGCAGGCTTCGGATCTGACGAATGATCAAGACATCCTGGCGTTGGTAATAACGTCGGTTGCCGCGTCGCTTGACCGGCTTCAGCTGCGGAAACTCTTGCTCCCAATAACGCAGTACGTGCGGTTTGACTCCGCACAAATCGCTGACTTCGCCGATCGTGAAGTAGCGCTTCCCGGGGATCGCCGGCAATTCGCTGTTATTGCTTGGTTCCAGCATAGGCCTCTACCCGAGCCTTGAGTTTCTGGCCCGGACGGAAAGTGACGACACGACGCGCGCTGATCGGGATTTCCTCGCCGGTCTTCGGATTACGGCCCGGTCGACGATTCTTGTCGCGCAGATCGAAATTGCCGAACCCGGACAGCTTGACCTGCTCGCCGGATGAAAGCGCTGCACGAATTTCCTCGAAAAACAGGTCGACGAGTTCCCTCGCCTCTCGCTTGTTGAGACCCAATTGTTCAAATAGGGCCTCGGCCATTTCTGCCTTGGTCAGGGCTGCCATGCTTATTGGTCTCTTATCGTGGCGCTCAAAACATCCCGGAGCCGCGTAACGACGGTGGTCACTACGGCATCTGCATCTACGTCGGTAAGAGTGCGGGAAGAGTCCTGTAAAATCAAGCCTAAAGCGATGCTTTTTCGCCCTGATTCTATGTTCGAACCACGATAAACATCGAAGATTCGAAGTTCGCTCAGCAGGCCCGCGGCACTCACATTAACAGTTTCCTGCAGGACCGCCAGAGGCACGCTTTCGTCGACGACGACCGCCAAATCGCGGCGCACACTAGGATATTTAGATATTTTCTTGAATTTCAATATTTTAGCATCAAAAGCTAACTTTATTTCTAATTCGAATAAAAATGGCGCGGTCGTGAAATCTAGATGACGAACCAGTTGCGGATGGAGCTCGCCGAGCCAGCCCACGGCCTCGCTGCCGCGGAAAATCTGCGCCGTTCGTCCGGGACGCAAGCAGGCAAGACTGGCGGCTTCGAATCGCCAGCTCGTCGAGTCACCGGTCAGCGCAAGCACACTTTCGAGGTCCGCTTTGACGTCATAGAAATCCAGGGGCTGCTGCACACTGCCCCACTGTTCGGGCAGTCTGGTGCCGGTCACGACTCCGGCGAGCGACTCGATCTCATGCAAGCTCGCGCCATCAAGCATGAACTTCTTGCCGATCTCGACGAGACGCACCTGGGTCTGTTGCCGGCGCAAATTATCGCGGCAGGCCTGCAGCAGACCGGGCCACAGCGACACACGCATTTCACTGAGTTCCGTCGATAGGGGATTCTTGAGTGCAAGCGCGGGCGCATCGGGAAACAGCGTTCGCTGCAGCGCCGGGTCCACGAAGCTGTACGTGATCGCTTCGCGATAGCCGCGATCGATCCAGGCCTGGAGCAACTGATCCGTCGGCACGCGCGACTCGGTCGCGTTACCGGGAAGTTGGGGCGTCACCGCCGGCGTCTCCGGGATGGCATCGAAGCCGCGCAAGCGCGCGATCTCCTCGATCAGGTCCGCCTCGATCTTGAGGTCGAAGCGATGCGTCGGGACTTTGACTCGCCACCCGTCGGCGCTCGTCTCGACCTGTTCGCTGATCCCCGCGAGCACGGCACCGACCTCGGCATCGGGCACGGCGACGCCGAGGAGCCGCGTCAAGCGACTGCGGCGCAAGCTCACATAGGCCGCTAGCAAGCGCGCGTCCGTGGCGCCGGCAGCGCTCAGCACGGGACCTGGCTCTCCACCAACGATTTCCAGTAGCAACGCCGTCGCGCGCTCGATGGCCTGCAGGGGCAAGCCCGGATCGACGCCGCGCTCGAAGCGCTGCGCAGCATCCGTAAAAAGCCCCAAGCGTCGCGCGCGACCGGCGATGGCCGCCGGCGTGAAATGCGCAGCCTCGAGCAACACATCGGTCGTCTCGTTCGAGATCGCGGTCGGCCGACCGCCCATGATGCCGGCGAGACCCACAGCGCCCGCACCGTCGGCGACCACGAGGAACTCCGGATCGAGCGCGTATTCCTGGTCGTCGAGCAGCGTGATCTTCTCGCCGGCGGCAGCCCAGCGCACGTGCACGGTGCCTTGCAGCTTCGCCAAATCGTAAGCATGCATGGGCTGGCCGATCTCGGCCGCAATGTAATTAGTGACATCGACGACCGCGGAAATCGAATTGATCCCGATGCGTCGTAAGCGCTCGCGCAGCCAGGGCGGCGAGGCGACGCCGGGGCGGATGCCCCGAATCACGCGTGCGGCAAATACCGGGCAGGCCGCAGGCGCGTCGATCCTGAGCGGCCAGGAGGCTTGCGGCGTCGCCGACTCGAGGCGCGCGGGCACGCCCGGCACCTGATATCGCAGGTAACGGCCCTCGCGCGCCGCAAGGTAATCGCGCGCGATACCGAAGACGCTCATGCAGTCGCCGCGATTAGGCGTTGCCTTGACCTCGAGAATCGTGTCGTCGAGATCGAGGGCCGTGCGCACATCGGCGCCCAGCACAGCTTCCGGGCTAAGTTCCATGATGCCATCATGCTCATCGCCAAGGCCGAGTTCGCGCGCCGAGCACAGCATCCCGAAGGATTCCAAACCACGCAGCTTCGCGCGACGAATCTTGACATCGTTCGGCAGCGTTGCGCCCACCATCGCAACAGCAACTTTGAGCCCGGCCCGCACGTTCGGCGCCCCACAGATAATCTGTAAGCGGTCCGAGCCATTGGTCGTGACCTGGCAAACGGCAAGCTTCTCGGCATCGGGATGCCGCGCCGTCTCGAGCACCGAGCCCACGATCACGTTCGCGAACGGCGGCGCGACCGGCGTGATGGCCTCCACCTCGAGTCCCGTGAGCGTGAGCTGCTCGGCGAGCACTGCGGGCGATACCTTCACCGGCACGAATTCCTGGAGCCAGCGCAGTGTCAGCTTCATGGGAATTGCTTCAGAAATTGCAAATCGTTTTCGAAGAACAAACGCAGATCATCGACGCCATAGCGCAACATCGTGAGCCGCTCGATACCCATGCCGAAGGCATAGCCCTGCCAGTGCTCGGGATCTATGCCGGAAGTCGCGAGTACATTCGGGTGGATCATGCCGCAGCCCAGCACCTCGAGCCAGCCGGTTTGTTTGCAAACCCTGCAGCCCTTGCCATGACAGAACACACATTCGATATCGACCTCGGCTGAGGGCTCCGTGAACGGAAAGTACGAGGGCCGCAAGCGCATGCCGAGCGGCCGCTCGAAGAACTGCTCGACGAAGCCGTGCAGCATGGCCTTCAGGTTCGCAAAGCTCACGTTCTCGCCGACGACGAGACCTTCGACCTGGTGAAACATCGGCGTATGAGTCATATCCGAATCGCAGCGATAGACTCGGCCCGGGGCGATGATCGCGAGCGGCGGCTCTTGCGCCTGCATCGCGCGAATCTGCACCGGGGACGTATGCGTGCGCAGCAACCGGCCATCGGGGAAATAAAAGGTGTCGTGCATCGCACGCGCCGGATGGTCGGCGGGAATATTGAGTGCTTCGAAATTATGAAAGTCGTCTTCGACCTCGGGGCCCGTGGCAACTTGGAATCCCGCCTGCTTGAAGATCTGTTCGATGCGCAGGCGCGAGCGCGTCACGGGGTGCATACCGCCGCGTTCCTGGCCGCGACCAGGCGCGGTCACATCGATCGCTCCCGCCTTCAATTCCTGCGCAAGTGCGGCCCGCTCAAGCGCGCCATGACGCATCTCGATCGCGGCTTGAATGCGAGCCTTGGCTTCGTTGATCCTTGCGCCCGCCGCGGGTCGCTCTGTGGCAGGCAGGCCGCCCAGACTCTTGAGCTGCTCGGTGAGCAGTCCTTTCTTGCCGAGTAGCTGCACGCGCGCCTCGTCGAGCTGCGCAAGATCCGCAGCCGCATCGATGCGGGCTAGCGCCTGCTCAACGAGTGCCGACAGGGATTCTGGGGAGGCCATGAGGCTCACGGCGACGCCGCGAGACCCGGTCTGGATCGACCGGATCTGCGCGGACAGCGCCTGGATCTCAAGCCTTCAGACTGGCTTTGGCTTTTTCGACGATGGCCGCAAAGGCCGGCATGTCATGAACCGCGAGGTCGGCGAGCACCTTGCGATCGATCGCCAATTCCGCCTTGCTCAACCCGTCGATCAAGGTGCTGTAGGTCATGCCGCAAATACGCGCCGCCGCGTTGATGCGGGTGATCCACAGCGCACGGAACTCGCGCTTCTTCTCACGACGACCGCGGTAGGCATACTGGCCCGCCTTGATGACGGCCTGCTTGGCCGTACGGAAGACTTTGCGACGAGCGTTGAAATAGCCCTTCGCTTTCTTGAGGATTTTCTTGTGACGTCGACCGGCGACGACACCGCGTTTTACTCTTGCCATATTCTGTTACTCCAGGTTCTCAAGCGAAGGGCAGCATTTGCTTCACGCGACCGATATCGGTCTCGTTGACGGCGCTCTCGCGTCGCAGCTGGCGCTTACGCTTGCTGGGTTTCTTCGTCAGAATATGACGACGGTGGGACTGACCACGCTTGAAGCCATTCGCTGTTTTGCGAAAACGCTTCGACGCGGCCTTCTTGCTTTTCATCTTAGGCACGTTCGACTCCTGATTTTTTTGGCCCTATTCACAAGCGCCGGGCGAAGCTCTTGCTTCGCCCCGATCGGCGCCGCTATAGGCGGGGTGACAGACGGTTTAAGGTCTGCCGCTCACTTCTTTTTGGGCCCGAACACCATGATCATCTGCTTGCCTTCCATCAACGGATTCTGCTCGACCACCGAATACGGGGCGAGATCCTCAGAGATCCGCGTCAGGAGCTTGCGACCAATGTCTTGGTGGACGAGCTCACGGCCCCGGTAACGCAAGGTTACCTTCGCCTTATCACCCTCGGTCAGGAAGCGGATGATGCTACGCAGTTTGACCTGGTAGTCCGCCTCTTCCGTCCCGGGACGAAACTTGATTTCCTTTACCTGTATCTGCTTCTGCTTGCGCTTCGCTGCATGCGCTTTCTTGTTCTGTTCGAACAAGAACTTGCCGAAATCCATGACCCTGACCACCGGCGGTTCCGCCATCGGTGAGACCTCGACGAGATCCAGGGCTTGCGAGGTCGCCATTTGCAGCGCTTCGGCGCGCGACATGACACCTGCCTGACTACCATCAGCGGCGATCACACGCACCGACGGTGCGGAGATCTCCTCATTGCGCCTTACGCGCTTCGAAGTTGCGATACACGATCCTCCAAAACAAGACGACCGCGACTCGCCACTTCGTCGGAAAGCAAGGATGCGAGCTTACCAAGCTCAATTGCACCTAGATCTTTTCCACTGCGCGTCCGTACGGCCAGGGTGCGCCCCTCCACCTCTCGGTCGCCAGCGACCAACACGTAAGGAACACGTTTAATTATATGCTCGCGGATTTTAAAGCCTAACGTCTCGTTCCTCAAGTCCGTTTCGACTCGAAGCCCCTGATTTCTCAGGTTTTCCGCGACTTCCGTGATGTAATTGGACTGTTTCTCGGTAATTCCGGTGATCACAGCCTGTACCGGCGACAGCCAGGTCGGCAGTTTCCCGGCATGGTGTTCGATCAAAATCCCGATGAAACGCTCGAGCGACCCAAACATGGCTCGGTGCAACATGACGGGCACATGTTTCGCGCTGTCGTCACCAATGTACGAGGCGCCCAGGCGCGCGGGGAGATTGGGATCGACCTGCAGGGTCCCGCATTGCCAATCGCGCCCGATCGCATCGCGCAACACGAACTCGAGCTTCGGCCCGTAGAACGCGCCCTCGCCGGGGTTCAGCGTGGTCTCGATGCCGGCGACGCGCGCGGCCTCGCGCAGTGCGTTCTCATACATATCCCAGCTCTCGTCGGAGCCGACGCGTTTGGCGGGCCGGTCGGAGAACTTGATGCGCACGTCGTCGAAGCCGAAATCCCGATAGATGCTCAGAATCAGCTGGGTCACCTTGACCGCTTCCTCGGTCAATTGCTCCGGCGTGCAGAAAATATGCGCATCGTCTTGCGTAAACGCGCGCACGCGCATCAGGCCATGCAGCGCACCCGAGGGTTCGTAGCGATGCACTTTGCCGAACTCCGCAAAGCGCACCGGCAGTTCGCGATAGCTGCGCAGGCCCTGCTTGAACAGCTGAATGTGTCCCGGGCAGTTCATCGGCTTGATCGCGAAGACGCGGTCGTCCGGGGTCTTGGTCATGAACATGTTGTCGCCGAAGTTCGCGATATGCCCGGATTGCACCCAGAGCTCGCGATCCATGATCTCCGGTGTGTTGACCTCTTGGAACCCGGCTTCGGACTGGCGCTCGCGCATGTAGGCAATCAGCTGCTGGAACAGCGCCCAACCCTTCGGGTGCCAGAACACCGCGCCCGGCGCCTCTTCCTGCAGATGAAACAGATCGAGTTCCTTGCCGATGCGCCGATGATCGCGCTTCTCGGCCTCCTCCAGGCGCTTGAGGTACTCCTTGAGCTGCTTGTCGTTGGCCCAAGCCGTGCCGTAGATCCGCTGCAACATCTCGTTGCGCGAATCGCCGCGCCAATAGGCGCCCGCGACCTTCATGAGCTTGAAGGCCTTGAGCTTGCCCGTCGACGGAACGTGCGGGCCGCGGCATAGGTCCTCCCAGTCGCCCTGGCCGTAGAGACTGATCGACTCGCCCTGCGGGATCGCGCCGATGATCTCCGCCTTGTAGTGCTCACCGATGTTCTTGAAGCGTTCGATCGCGACGTCGCGCGGCAAAACGCGCCGATGCACAGGTAAATCCTTGGCCGCGATTTCAGTCATGCGCGTCTCGATCGCCGCTAAATCGTCGGTCGTGAACGGGCGCTTGTAAGCGAAGTCGTAGAAGAAGCCGTCCTCGATGACCGGGCCGATCGTTACCTGAGCCTCCGGATACAACTCCTGAACCGCATTGGCGAGCAAGTGGGCGGTCGAATGCCGGATGATTTCGATCCCCTCGGGATCGCGGTCCGTGATGATGCTGACCTTGGCGTCGTGCTCGACGAGGTGCGAGGTGTCGACGGTCACGCCGTCGACGCGGCCCGCCAAGGCCGCTTTCGCGAGTCCCGGGCCGATGCTGGCCGCGATGTCCGCAATGGTAACGGCCCGATCGAACTGCCGTTGGCTGCCGTCGGGGAGAGTGATTGCCAGCATAGATGTCTAATGATACCAAAACGGACGTGAAGCCTGCGCCGCGCAGACCACGGACAGCCGCCCAACGAGGGATGGTGCGCGCTAGTGGGATCGAACCACTGACCCCCACCATGTCAAGGTGATGCTCTACCGCTGAGCTAAGCGCGCTCGGAGGGCGCGAAAGATACCGGATTCTCGGCTGCCGTTCAAATCCTAATCCGCGGGCCGCGGCTCGGTTGGGCGCGCCGGCCGCTCGGCGACGAACTGGAACTGAGCCTCGCCGATCGTGATCAGATCGCCATCACGCAGCAGCTGGCGCAGGATCCGGCGCCCGTTGACGAAGGTCCCGTTGGTGCTCTTGACGTCCTCGATAATAGCGCCGCCGGGTGCCGTCACGATCAGGGCATGCAGGCGGCTGACGCTCGAGGCGTCGATGTGCACCTCACTGGTCGGTGCGCGGCCGACCTGGTTGCGCCGCTGCAAGACATAGCTCACGGCGTGGCCCGCATCGATGCGAATCAACTGCGCCGGGCCCTCGGCCGGCGGCAGCGCCATGCCCGCAGCAGCTGATGGTCCGACAGTCTCGGCTCGAGGGCCCGATGCCGCTGCGCTCTCCGACGCGGCGGCCCAGGCAGGAAACTCGGGCGCGTCGGGTCCCGCCAGCACGGTCGGCGCGCCAGCGTTGGGCGCGCTCTGCGCACTTGGCGCTGCGGCGACGCCCAAGCGTTCAATCTTATTTTGCAGGCGCCCGAGCGCGTTGGCGCTGCTGGTCTCGCTGCGCTCCAGGCGCCGGATGAGAAATTCCCGCTCGTCGAGCGCGCCACGCGTGCGCTCGAGCGCGCTTTGCAAGTCGCGATTAGCCTCCTCGAGTTCGGCGACGCGCGCGTCGCGACTGGCGAGCGCCTCGGCCAGACGCGCGGCCTCCGCCTGATGACGCTTGACCGCGGCGCTGCGCTCGGCGGCCTGCTTGGCCTCAATTTCCTGGGGTGTTTCCTGACGCCGTGCCGCCTGAAGGTGCGCGAGCAGCACGGTCATCTCCTCCTGGGTTGCCTCCGCGGCCGCCTTGAGTTCTGCAATCTCGGCGCCCTGCTCGGCCAGGCGGGCCGCTTGCTGCGCCATGGTCTGCTCGGCCGCCAGCAGGCTATCACTTCCGGGCGGCGGCGCCGGCGCCGCCGCCACGGTAGCCGGCGTAGCGCGCGTCGCCTTCGAGGCCGCCTGCGCCGCGGGCGCGCGGGTCACGCTGAGTTCGGCCACTTTTTTCTTGAGCTCGTCACGCTGCGCTTCGAGCGCCACAATTGCGGTTTGCAATGCTTGCGGCGCCGTGCCCTCCTCCTGCCAGCGACTAATCAAGAAACCGCGCCGCCATTCCCGGGATCGCAAGTTCTCCAGGTACGCGGTGGCTTTTGCTTTGAAGCCGCGTACATCGCGCATCGCCGTGCCGAGCTCGCTTTCGCCACGCGCAATGCGCGCGCTCAGCGCGGCGATCGTGGCGTTACGGGTCTGCAGCTCTTCCTGCAAACCCGCTTCGCGCGACCGCGCGGCCTGCAATTCGGCTTCGAACTGCGATCCGGCGCGGGCGCGAGCCGCCAGGTCGGGTACGAGGTTTGCGTGCTCGCGCTGTAAGGCCGTGAGCTGCGCATCGCGCTCGGCGAGCGAGTTTAGAACTTGTACGATCGTCGCATCGCGCGTCGCCAACGAATCCTTGAAGGCGCGCGCCTCCTCACTGAGTCGCTGTGCCTCGCGCTGCGCCTCCTCGAGGCGCAGCCGCGCGAGTTCGAGCGCCGTGTTCTTCTCGAACAGCGCGCGTTCCGTATCCCGATCGCGTTGGCGCTCAGCCTCGAGCGCATCGCGCAGAGCGGCAACTTCCGCCGCCAAGGCATTGCCGCGCGCGACCGCGGCAGCCTCGCTTTCCTGGACACGCTCGAAGCTATGGGCGAGCGCCGCATACTCGGCGGATTGGCGTTCGATGCGTTCTTCGACGGAGCGCACGGTCTCGTCGAGGCGCGGCAAATCCAGACGCGCCGGCCGCTCGAACACCGATTTCGCCAGTGCGACATCGAGGACCGGCAAGGTATCGGTACGGTCCGGATCGGCAGGCTCGGAAGGGATTGGTTCCTCAACCATACGTACCTCGCTCAACCAACGAGTTTGTCCGATAAGCCGAAGGCTGCCTGACGCAACTGATGAATCTCATCACGCAAGCGCGCCGCCTGTTCGAATTCGAGGTTGCGGGCCAGTTTCTGCATCTCCACTTCCAACTTCTTGATGCGCTTGGCCGCTTGTTCCGGTGGCAACTGCGCATAGTTGACGCTCGCGCTCGCGAGCTCGCGCTCCTGCACGGAGCGCGCGCCCTCCATCGTATCGCCGACCGCTTTGACGATGCTGCGCGGCGTAATGCCGTGCAGCGTGTTGTATTCAATCTGCTTCGTGCGACGTCGATCGGTCTCGGCAATGGCGCGCTCGATCGAGCCCGTGCGCACATCGGCGTACAGAATCGCTTTGCCGCGAACATTGCGCGCTGCGCGCCCGATTGTTTGGATCAGTGAACCCTCGGAGCGCAGAAAGCCCTCCTTGTCCGCGTCCAGGATCGCGACCAGGGAGACCTCGGGCATATCGAGGCCCTCGCGCAGCAGATTGATGCCGACGATCACATCGAACTTACCCAGACGCAGATCGCGGATGATCTCGGAGCGCTCCACCGTCTCGATGTCCGAGTGTAGGTAGCGCACTTTGACGCCGTGCTCATTCAAGTACTCGGTCAAATCCTCGGCCATGCGTTTGGTCAAGGTCGTCACGAGCACGCGCTCACCCTGGGCAGCGCGCACGCGAATCTCCGACAGCAGATCGTCGACCTGCGCGCGTACGGGCCGAATCTCGACGACCGGATCGATAAGTCCCGTTGGGCGCACGACCTGCTCGACGGTTTGTCCAGAGACGCGCTTCTCGTACGCCGACGGGGTCGCCGATACGTAAATCGCCTGCGGCGACATCGCTTCGAATTCTTCGAACCGCAAAGGCCTGTTATCGAGCGCCGAGGGCAATCGGAACCCGTATTCGACGAGCGTCTCCTTGCGCGAGCGATCGCCCTTGTACATGGCGCCGAGTTGCGGAATCGTTTGATGGCTCTCGTCGATGACGAGCAAGGCGTTGTCCGGCAGATAGTCGAACAGACACGGCGGCGGTTCGCCCGGCGTGCGGCCGGAAAGATAGCGGGAGTAATTCTCGATCCCGGCGCAATAACCGACCTCGCGCATCATTTCGAGATCGAAGGTCGTGCGCTGCTGCAGACGCTGGGCCTCGACCAGTTTGTTGGCCGAATGCAATTCCAGCAGCCGTGAGCGCAGTTCCTCGCGAATCTGATCGACCGCTTCGTAAATGCGTTCCTTCGGCGTGACGTAGTGCGTCGATGGATAGACGGTGAGCCGCGGCACGCGGCGCAGGACCTCGCCGGTCAAGGGATCGAAGAAACTTAAGGATTCGATCGTGTCGTCGAATAATTCAATGCGGACCGCTTCGCGATCGGATTCGGCCGGGAAGACGTCGATGACGTCACCGCGCACGCGATAGCTGCCCTGGCTGAGATCCATCTCGTTGCGCGTGTATTGCATATCGGCGAGGCGCCGCAGAAGTTTGCGCTGATCGAGTTTGTCGCCGCGCGACATGTGCAAGACCATGCTGAGATAGGCCTGCGGATCACCCAAACCGTAAATCGCCGACACGGTGGCGACGATGATCGAGTCGGGCCGCTCGAGCAGCGCCTTGGTCGCGGACAAGCGCATCTGCTCGATGTGTTCGTTGATCGAGGCGTCTTTCTCGATGAAGGTATCGGAAGCCGGGACATAGGCCTCAGGCTGGTAGTAGTCGTAATACGAAACGAAGTACTCGACCGCGTTTTTTGGAAAGAACACTTTGAACTCGCCGTACAGCTGCGCCGCCAAGGTCTTGTTATGCGCGAGCACGAGCGTCGGACGCTGCACTTGCTGGATCACGTTCGCGATCGTGAAGGTCTTACCCGAACCCGTGACGCCAAGCAGAGTCTGGTGGGCAAGTCCGCTCGTGAGCCCGTCGACCAGCTTTTCGATCGCTTGGGGCTGATCGCCGGCGGGAACGTAATCGGAGAATAATTCGAAGCTCATAGGATTGAGTATCTCACGTAAATACCAGCTCGCGACCTGGCGAGACTGTCGTATTTTTTATACACTGCGACGCCGGAAATGAATCCCAAAACAGCCCAGAAGGAAGCCGCCTTGACCGTGTCACTGTCCAAACGCGTTCAGAAGGTCAAACCCTCCCCCACGCTCGCCGTCACCGCACGGGCCGCCAAGCTCAAAGCCGAGGGCAAAGACATCATCGGTCTGGGCGCCGGCGAGCCGGATTTCGACACGCCGCTGTTCATCGCGGATGCCGGGGTCGAGGCGATCCGCACCGGAATCACGCGCTACACCTCGGTCGACGGCACCAACGAACTCAAAGACGCGATCATCGCCAAGTTCAAGCGGGACAACCACTTGAGCTATGAACGCAACCAAATCATCGTCTCCTCCGGTGCCAAGCAAACTTGCTTCAATGTGTGCGCTGCGGTCTTGGACCCGGGCGACGAATGCATCATCCCGGCGCCCTACTGGGTCTCTTACCCGGATATGGCCTTGCTTGCCGATGGCGTTCCGGTGTGCGTCTACGCGGGTCCGGAGCAAGGCTACAAAATCACGCCAGCGCAACTTGCTGCTGCCATCACGCCCCGCAGCAAAATGTTGTTCCTGAACAGCCCGAGTAACCCGACGGGTGCGGCCTACACGAAGGCTGAACTGCAGGCACTCGGCGCCGTTCTAGCCCAGTATCCGCAGATCGTGATCGCATCGGACGAGATGTATGAGCATATTTACTGGGCACAAGAGCCATTTACGAGTTTCGTCGAAGCGAACCCGGGTCTTTACGACCGAACCGTAACGATCAACGGCCATTCCAAGGCCTATGCAATGACCGGCTGGCGTATCGGCTATTGCGGTGGTCCTCAAGAGGTTGTCGGCGCAATGGCGACCATTCAAGGGCAATCGACCTCGAATGCATCCAGTATTTCGCAGCGTGCCGCCACGGTCGCGCTCAACGGCGACCAATCCTGCGTGCGCGAAATGAACAAGGCGTTCAAGGAGCGGCATGATTTTGTGGTTGCGGGGCTGAATGCGATCACGGGGATATCGTGCCTCGCGGGCGCGGGGACCTTTTATGCGTTCGCGGACGTAAGCGGAGCCATGAAAGCGCTCGGCTGCAAGGATGACACCGCATTTGCGGAGCGACTCCTGGTCGAGGGCGGCGTTGCTGTGGTGCCGGGCTCCGGTTTTGGTGCACCGGGTCATATGCGGATTTCCTTCGCGTGTAACCTCAAGACCTTGGAAGACGCGCTGCTGCGCATTCGCCGTGTGGTCATGGGTGCGGTCGCTAAGAGCGCGTGAACTACCGCAATCTCGGCAGCACGGGCCTCAAGGTCTCGCCGCTTTGCCTAGGCTGCATGACCTTCGGGGTACCGGAGCGCGGCGATCATCCCTGGACGATCGGTGAAGAGGCGAGCAGACCACTGATTCGCCAGGCCGTCGACGCGGGGATCAATTTCTTCGATACCGCGGACGTCTACTCGGATGGCACGTCAGAAGAGATCGTCGGCCGCGCTCTCAAGGAATTCATGCGCCGCGAGGACGCAGTCATCGCGACCAAGGTCTACTTTCCGATGAGCGCCGCGCCCAACGATCGCGGTCTGTCGCGCAAGACCATTCTGACGGCGATCGACAAAAGCCTGCGGCGGCTCGGCACGGACTACGTCGATCTCTATCAGATCCACCGCTGGGACCACACGACGCCGATCGAGGAGACGCTCGGTGCGCTGCACGACGTCGTCAAAGCCGGTAAAGCACGGTACATCGGTGCTTCGTCGATGTACGCCTGGCAGTTCAGCAAGGCGCTCTACACCTCGAAACTGCACGGCTGGACCGAGTTCGTATCCATGCAGAACCACTACAACCTCCTCTACCGCGAGGAGGAGCGCGAAATGATGCCGCTCTGCGTCGACTCCGGCATCGGTGTGCTGCCGTGGAGCCCACTAGCTCGCGGGCGCCTGACGCGGCCCTGGGCCCAGGTGACTAACCGTACGCAGACGGACTTCTACGGTAATAAGCTTTATGCGGCGACGGAGGCTGCGGATCGGGCGGTCGTCGAGCGGGTGGGTGCTATTGCAGCTGAACGTGGTGTGCCGGCGGCCCGAGTCGCGCTCGCCTGGCTTGCGCAAAAGCCGTTCGTGACCGCACCCATCATTGGCGCCTCCAAACCCCAGCATCTCAGCGACGCCGTCGCCGCGCTGTCCCTGACGCTGGAACCCGCCGAAATCGCCGCCCTGGAGGCCCCTTATATGCCCCATCCCATCGTCGGGCAAGACTGATACCTTGACTTAGGACCGCCGCTTCCTGACAATCCGCGCCTCCGAATAATCCCCGGTAGCTCAGTGGTAGAGCGACGGACTGTTAATCCGTTGGTCGGCGGTTCGAATCCGTCCCGGGGAGCCAATAGACAAAAGGTCAGTTGACGCTTTCCAGCCCTAGTTGCTGACTGCGCGCCATTCGAACCGCCGACAGAAAACGAATCCGGTTCGACAACGCCGCGCAGCGGCGTTGATCGCCCGCAGGGCGACCCCGAAGGGGTGAGGCGCGCAGCGCCGAATAATCCGTCCCGGGGAGCCAATCGACGCATTTTGGAGAGCGTAGTTGCCGACGACATTTCAGCGGGCTACGATCGACAACTTCTCGACTCGCCCATTCCGAAGCAAAATCCCCAGGCATGTGCCCTCATCAGTAGCCACGCAGAGCTTGGGTTACCGATTTGCGACAAACTACTGGTATACGAATTTATAAAGGAAGAGACCTACGGCACGTCACCGGTTCGACTCGTGTATTTCTTGAAATCGGAAGCATTACCGACGACATGGTAATTCTATTTCTATAAGCCGGCGAACTCGTGGTTTTTGACGAACGTCGTTTTTAATGACAATTATACCCTTCTCAAGTAACCGGCTTGATCCATGACTACCACGCTCTTGCATCAACAATGAACCGAAAACAGGTGGCACGTGGAACGCAATCCCTATAGCCCACCGATCTCGCCCATTGCCGACGTAGTCGCTGATCTGCCTACGCTCGAAACCAATCGCGAAGTGATGCTCGCCAGCAAACTCATCTGGGCGTCGCTAGTCGTATCGCTGGTTGGCATGGTTCACGAATTCCTAAGCCGATCAGCTCTTGCAATTCGACTTAGCGTCGCGGTCGTTGCCGTTATCAGTGTCGGATTCTCGTGGTGGAATGTTTCCAAATTGAAGGCCGGTAGAAACTGGATGAGAATTCTGGTCACGATCATATACGTGTTCAGCTATTTCTCCATTGTTGGACTCTGGCAATCCTATTACGCCAAGGTTTTCGCAGACTACCCCGAGAATGCGATTAAGGCTGTTGTTTTCGTTATAAATACGATGTTGAGCGTCGTGATCGTCGTCTTTATCAATCTTCCCAGCGCGCGCGCCTGGTTTTCGCGCATGAAACAACGCAGATAGTCCGCGGGATAAACGCATGAAACGCACCTGGACAATCATCGGAGTCGAGAACGTTGCCGGCAGCTTCGACTGGTACCAGTCGCTGCTTGGAACGCCCAAAGCTACTCCGGCCCATGACTACTGGGCACAGATCCGCGATTCGGACGGCACTGTCTTGTTGTGCCTCCATGAGTGGGGTGCGCATGAACACCCATCCTTGATGAGTCCGAACACGGCGCAACCGGGGAATGGACTGCTGTTGTTCTTCCGTGTAGACGACTTCGACTTGGCACTGGAGCGAGCGCGCGCACTCGTAGCGCGACTTGAGGAAGAGCCCAATGTGAACCCGGCTACCGGGACCAGCGAGTTCGCGCTTCGGGATCCAGATGGGTACTACGTGATGGTCAGCGCACTGACCTAGGAACACCCGCTTTGGGTTCCTGGGCATTGCCCTTGCGCGCGGGATCGACGATGCTCTAGTTGCGCCGCGAAAAAGCTGGCTCGCCCATCGGAGAATTCCTTGCTGAAACGACTTTATGCCAAACCTGCGGCCGTGTTCGTCTCCACGGCATTGATCGCGGGCGGACTCACAAGTGTGGCCGGTGCCGATCCCACACCGAGCATTGTTCCGCGCTCGATCAGCGAGCTCAAAGTCACTGCAAGAATCCACCTGGGAAAGACGGCCGATTGGGTCGCCGTGACGCCCGACGCAGTCTGGGTCGGCAGCACCGGCCCTTTTGCGGTCCACCGGATCGACCCAGGAACCAATACACGAATCGCGACCGTAAAGCTGCCGGGCGAGCCTTGCGCGGGATTGGCGACCGGCTTTGATAGTCTCTGGATCCCCCTCTGCGGACGAGCCAAGCGATTGGCCAAGGTGGACCTCGCTTCGAACAAACTGACCAAGGTCTTCGAGATCGGCCCGGCAGCTGCGGAAGGCGGAGTGACGACGAGTCCGGACAGTGTTTGGCTTGTCGTCGATAAGGCCGGCTCGCTCGCACGCATTGATCCGGCGACCGGCGCCGTCCGCCAGACCATCAAAATCCCGCCGGGCTCCTACAATCCGCTCTACAGCAATGGCCAGATCTGGGTAACGCGCGCCGATGGGGCGGAAATCACGGCGGTCGACGCCATCAGCGGCGCCGTCTCGGCGACGGCGCAGACCGGACCCGGCCCGCGATTCTTGACGGCCGGGGTTGGGTCGGTCTGGACACTCAATCAAGGCGACGGATCGCTGACCCGCATCGATATCGCAACGAAGACCAGCACCAAGACGATCGCCCTAGGTACACCAGGACACGGCGGCGACATCAACTTTGGCGGGGGAATGGTCTGGACGACGGTATGGAAGCTACCGCTCTCCATGATCGACGGCGACTCCGCAACCTTGCTCTGCCAGTGGCAGGGACCCGGCGGGGACTCTCTGGGAATCGGCGGCGGCGCAATCTGGTTGACCGACTATCGTGGCGGCACGGTCTCGAGATTCGAGCTGCAAGATACAATTGCTCACTGCCCGCGCAGGACGGCTCACTAGCCGGGTCGCCCGCGCTCACCGGGCGTCAAGCGCAGCGCTTCAGTTGGAGGCTGAGGCCGACTTGTCCTGGTGGCCCTTGAACATCGCGATCAAGGGTCGAAATGGGAACATGAACTGTTGCGAAATCATCAACCGCTTGCGTTCATCCTGCCCCACGACTGACGACTCGCCCTCACGAAACGTACCGAACAGACGATCGATCAGAATCAAACAATTCGCATAGTTGCAGCGAGTCTCCACGAATCCGACCGTGTGGTGCAGGCTATGGGCCTCCACAGTCGTGAAGATGAACGCATACCAACGCGGCGTATAAAAGCGAACATTTGCGTGAGAGAAGGCCGATACGGCGCCGACAAGATTGAACGCACAGAAAAGAGCATTGAGCTGCAGGTCAAACAGCGCGATCACGCTGAGGGAGACCAAAAACAGTTCCACCGGGTTGCCGACCAAACCCTTGGCCGCATTTAGCTGGGTGATATGGTGATGCGGCGCGTGGGTCCACCACAAAAACGTATTGTGCATCAGCCGATGCATCCAGTATTGGCCGAACTCGATTAGGAAAAACGCGAAGGCCACTTGGGCAAGGAAAGGAAGATGCATGGCCCAGTCGGTCGTGATGCCGAGCGCATGTTTGGCCGACAGCAAGGGCTCTTCAGCCAGCTTGGTTTCGACCTTCGCAATCACCGCGAAGTAAAGAACGACGTAGAAGACGTCGGTCAGAAATTCCCGCCAGTTCAAACGCCAGCCGGGATACCGCTCGTTCACAAACTCCAGGATCTGCACGACGATCAGAGTGCAAATGCTGATGGCGGTAACCAACCAGCCTTTCTCGAGCAAGGAGGCGGGGGCGTAGGCCCAAAAGACCACGATCAGCGCGAGCATCGCTGGCTGAAACAAGGTGAACACGACTCGCTTCATGTTTTTCATGAAATAGCTCCTTTCGCGTCCCCCGAAGCGAGGATAGCAGGCCGACGTAGCCCATGTGAACCCTCTCAGGGTCCTGTATCCACGCCGACCCGCGTCGTTGCGCTCGGCGAGTCACCGGGGGTGGCGGCTCGCTTGGGCGCAGGCCGCATTAGCGCCCATGGGCGCCCAACCATTGGTCGACTTCGGGTAGGCGCCCCTGCCGAATATCGCCGAGGTAATGCATATTGGCCTCGGCCTTCATGAGGTCCCCTCGGGCGCTCGCGGGAATGTGCTTCGCGCCAAACGCATCCAGCTTGCCCGTAAGGGCGAGATCCGAACTGTCACTGACCAGATCCGGAACGTAGCGTGGCCGGCTTGCCGGCTCGATGAGGGCAGAAACGGCATCCCAATGCTCAACCGCAAAATCAAACGCCGTAACGGGGTGACGACGCGAGACGGAGCGAATCATTTGCGGCATCGTCGTCGGCGGTGGCTCGCCGGAAATCGCCAGGGCGAGCGCCCGCCGTACGAGTACGTCGCTGCGCGGAGAAGCGAGCAAATCGTAGAGTTCACGGCGCTCGAGTTCCGTGTTGGCAAGTTTGGCCATGGCGTGGAGCTCGTCCCAGGTTGCCTGATCCGCGTGCACCGCGACGACCTGCAGGACGGCGTTGCGGATATCGACCGCCATGCTGTCCGGCCTGGCCCGGTAATTGGCCCAACGTCTTTGCGCCTCGCTCAACACCGCGGGATCGTCGAATTCCCCGAGCGCCATGATCAAATCCGGGCGCAGCACGGCCACGTTGTCCGCCTCGCCGGGTTTTGGCTGCCAACCCACACGCGCAAAAATCGGATTCAGGACGCTGCGCGCATAGGCGCGAAACGCGGCCTGGGTCGAGAGTCCATCATAGACATGGTCCAGCTGTTGCAGCCAATCGACCAGCGCCGTGGTGACGACCGGATCGGCATCGATCGGAAACCTTGCCGTCAAATCGAGCAATGCCTGCATGGGCACGTCGCCGGCGAGCGCGAGTGCGCTGCTGTCGTTCAAGACACCCAGCTGATCGTCCGCCGACAGCGCGGCGTAACTCTCGATCAGGCGGGACAATCCGGGGTCAGAATAACGGCTGCGGAAATATGCGGTTTGACCCGCATTGACGATCACGACGCCGCACGCGTCGATCGACACCGCGGTCGGGGCGCTGCCGGAAACGACCCTCGCGACGTCGGTGCCCCCGATCGCGGCAAGCTGCACCGGCACGTGCCAGATCCGCGCCGTCGTCGACGCAGCATCGATCGCGAAGTGCCCCTGCACGAGCTGAAGCTCCGTCTTGCCTTTGACGCAGCTTCCCGACTGAACGGTGATCATGGGCACGCCCGCCTGCAAGGTGAAGTCATGCGCAATCTGTGTGATGGGGCGGCTCGAGCCCCGATCCAACTCCGCCCAAAGATCGTCGGTCACCGTATTCCCATAGGCGTGATCGTGCATGTAACGCCGCACGCCGTCGCGGAACGCCGCTTCACCCAGATAGGACTCGAGCGTGCGAATCACCGCAGCGCCCTTGGTGTAGGTGATCGTGTCGAAGGCATTGCTCGCCTGGAAGACATCGTTGATCGGCGTGATGATCGGATGCGTACCCGCGCGCGCATCCTCGGCCATCGCGAACTGCTTCTGCCGCAGCGATTGCAGCCAGATCTTCCACTCGGGGTGAAAGTGATCGGTGACCTTGTTTTCCATCCAGGAGGCGAAGCCCTCGTTCAACCAGATGTCATCCCACCAGGCCATCGTCACGAGATCGCCGAACCATTGGTGCGCCATCTCATGGGCGACGACGACGTAGACATTCTGCCGGTCGTGCTCGGTCGAGACGCGCGGATTAAAGAGCAAATCCTTTTCGAAGTAGAAAATGGCGCCCCAGTTCTCCATGGCGCCAAAGAACTGACTCGAGCCGGGCCCCGCAATCAGGTCCAACTTGGGCAGCGGAAAGGCCGTGCCGAAATAGCCGTTGTAATAGGGCAAAATTTGTGCGGCCGTATCGAGTGCGAAGGCGGCGCTTGCAAGGTCACCGCGTTTGACGACCACGCCGACGTCCACGCCGCCAACATCGCGGTGCGCCCGCTCGAAATCACCGAGCCCAAAGAACAACAGATAGGTCGACATCTTCGGCGTCACAGCGAAATGCACGCGCTTCGTATGGCCCGTCAGCGACTCACTCGACACGATCGGCATGTTTGAGAGTGCCATCAGATTCGAGGGTACGGTCGCCGTCAGGTCGAAAGTGGCCTTGAGCCCCGGCTCATCCCAGCATGGAACGAACCGACGCGCATCCGAGTTCTCGAACTGCGTGAACAAGGCACGTGCCGAACCGTTTGGCGTCTTGTAGTCCAACGCGAACAGACCCGACGCCTGCTGGAAGATCTTGCCGTGATACTGGATGCTTAAGGTATGCGCACCCGGGCTGAGCTCCGTCGGCACGGTAAAATGCACGGTCTCGTCCGATGCCTCATAACGGACCTGGGGCGCCGTTGTCACACCCGTGACCGCGACCTGCTCGATCACGAGATCCGCGCCATTGAGCACGATCTCACGAGTGGGCGTATGCACGTCGATATCGATATCCACGCTGCCATGAAAACTCAGCGACTCGGCGTCCGGCGAAATCGCGAGACGATAATGTTCGGGTGTGACCGACGTCGGAAGCACGACCCGTTCACCGGCAATAGCGGGGCTCACGCCGACAAAGGCAGCGAGCAAAACAAGACAATTCCTCAAAACTTTCATGGCAGTACGTCAACCTGGATCTTGGCAAAAACGGCCGCCATTGTAGCGAGAATGTCGTGCGAGCAACCCCTAGTTTTCCGATGCGGGATACGCTAAGCCAACCTGCGGGCGTGGCCCACAAACGCCGAATCGACGCCCAGACTCGGACACGCCGACCAAACAGCTCATATCCAATTATCATGTCGCATGCCAATCGACAAACGTACAGGAAGCATTTGATGAGCCGTTTCATTTCCATTGACGATATCGCCATCGACAAGAAACTCTTCGATTTCGTCAACGAAGAAGCGATCCCGGGCACGGGCGTGTCCGCAGTCGCGTTTTGGCAAGGATTCGCGGCTCTCGTGCGCCGACTTGCGCCGCTCAACGCGAAGTTATTGCGGCACCGCGATAGGCTTCAGGCGGAGATCGACGCCTGGCACCGCGAACATCCCGGCATCGCATTCGATGCGGCGAGCTATCGGCAGTTTCTTCTCGAGATCGGCTACTTGCAGCCGATCCCGGAACACGTCGAGATCCGGACGGCCGACGTCGACCCGGAGATCGCAACGGTCGCGGGTCCGCAACTCGTTGTCCCGGTCAATAATTCCCGTTACGCACTCAACGCCGCAAACGCGCGTTGGGGCAGTCTCTATGATGCACTCTACGGAACCGACGCCATCCCCCGCCCCGCCGATGTGCCGGCATCGGCGGGCTACGATGCTGCGCGCGGCGCCGCGGTGATCGCCTTCGCGCGCCGCTTCCTCGACGAGTACTTTCCGCTCGCGAGCGGCAGCCACACGGAGACACTTGGCTACCGCGTCACGGCAACCGGGCTCGACGTTTTGCTCACGGGGGATCGCACTGTTGGGCTTCGAGAACCGACCGCATTCGTGGGCTACCGTGGCGCGGGTTCCGCACCGACCCGCCTCTTGCTCGTGCATCACGGCCTGCATGTCGAAATCCACATCGAGCCAACCCAGGCAATCGGCGCGCAAGACCCGGCCGGAATCAACGACATCGTGCTCGAGTCCGCGTTGTCAACGATCCAGGACTTTGAGGATTCGGTTGCCGCCGTCGATGTCGACGAAAAACTCATCGTCTATCGCAATTGGCTCGGCCTGATGTCCGGTACCCTGCACGCAGATGTCAGCAAAGACGGCAAGCGCTTCGAACGCCGCCTAAATGCGGACCGAGAATATCTGGCGCCAAACGGCGATCGAATCTCTCTGCCCGGACGCAGCTTGCTCCTGGCCCGCAATGTGGGCCATCACATGTTGTCCGACATGGTGAGGTTTGCAGGCGCAGCCATCCCCGAGACCTTCATCGACGCCGCGGTGACCGCCTTGATCGGCATGCACGACCTGCGGCCGGATCGCCGCGCTGCGAGCGGCGGCGCGATGCGCAACTCGCGCCGCGGATCGATCTATATCGTCAAACCCAAGATGCACGGCCCCGAAGAGGTCGCGCTTGCGAGCCGCTTGTTTACAGAGATCGAGGACCTGCTCGGTCTGCCGCGATTCACACTCAAGATCGGGATCATGGACGAGGAGCGGCGCACGACGGTCAATCTGGCCGCCTGCATCGAGGCTGCGCGCGAGCGCCTGGTATTCATCAACACGGGTTTTCTCGACCGGACCGGCGATGAGATCCACACGTCGATGGAGGCCGGAGCGGTGCCTCGCAAGAGCGATCTGAAAAAGGCCGTCTGGTTGGCCGCGTATGAGCGCCAGAACGTCGATGTCGGGCTCGCCTGCGGCTTACGCGGGCGGGCACAAATCGGCAAAGGCATGTGGGCCATGCCCGATCAAATGGGCGAGATGCTGCGCGTCAAAATTGCGCATCCGCAGTCCGGTGCGAACACGGCCTGGGTGCCCTCGCCCACGGCGGCGACCCTGCATGCCCTGCACTATCACGCCGTCGACGTCGCCGCAGTGCAAGCAGGTTTGGCGACGCGGCCGCCCGCCTCCTTGGCCGACATCTTGACCCCGCCGCTCGTGGCCAATCCCGACTGGAGCGTCGCCGACGTCGAGGAAGAACTCAACAACAATGCGCAAAGCATCTTGGGGTACGTCGTGCGCTGGATCGATTTCGGAGTCGGCTGTTCCAAAGTACCGGATTACTATAACGTCGCCCTCATGGAGGACCGAGCGACTTTGCGCATCTCGAGCCAGCATGTCGCGAACTGGCTGCACCATGGCGTGTGCAGCGCTCAGCAAGTCACCGAGGCCTTGCACCGAATGGCACAGGTCGTGGACCAACAAAACGCCGCGGACCCCGCCTATCGACCCATGAGCCGCGATCCGGATCGAAGCATCGCGTTTCAAGCGGCGCGCGAGTTGATTTTCGCGGGTCGCGAACAGGCCAATGGCTACACGGAAGCCATCTTGCATCGGCATCGCGCAGCAAGAAAGGCCACCGAGAATCTGGCCAACCTGTGAGCGGATAATTGACCCGTCGCCGTACCGGAAGTCCTCGGCGGTCGCGGTCACTCTCAACGCCACCTAATTCCTATCGCGATGGATCCTCGCGGACCTGTGGACTCTTAAGGGTCTGACGAAAGCGGGGGCAAACTCATAATTTCTCCATGATTGACCTGCAAGCTGTGTGCGCAATCAATGCATGCAATGAAGCGGGAGGTTACGTGAGAGAAGCCATATCGTCGTCCCGACTGGGAGCAGCGCTTCTCAGCGCCGCGATCGCCGCCGCGCTGACAGCCTGTGGCGGCAACACCGGCTCCGGATCGACGTCCTCTGGATCCTCATCGGGGTCCTCATCGGGGTCCTCATCGGGATCATCCTCTGGATCGTCTTCCGGCTCATCCTCAGGGTCCTCTTCGGGATCAAGCTCGGGCGGCGTCTCGACCACATCGGTCGACTGCTCCTACAGCGAGAGCACCTACAATTCCACGATTGGGCTCACGAGCACGGCCACCTGGGCCTGCTCGGACGGACAACGCACGCTGACCGCTAACGGCATCCCCGATCACCCGGTCGGCACCTTCCCGAACGCGAACAACCCGAATGCGATCACAACTCAATCGATCTCTTGGTATACGACCACGACCCCGAGCGAGAACAGCACGAGCACATCGGTGCAGCCCACCGGCTATGCGCTCAACGGCGTAAAGTTCGACCCCAGCACAGCCGGCACCTGCCCCTCGGACGCCACCAGTACCTCCGACTGCACGCTGCTCGGCAACACGGGCTCCTGGAACATCGAAGCCCTGGGCCAGACGACCTTCGACTTTGGTTTGGACAGCAATAATGCACACGTCCAACCGAATGGCGCCTATCACTACCACGGCATGCCGACCGGCATCCTGAACAACAATGGCGTCACCAGCGACAACCCGAAGATTCTGCTGGTTGGTTTCGCGCAGGACGGATTCCCGATTTATGCGCGCTACGGGTATACCACGGCGACAGATGCGACCAGCGCCTTGAAGGTCATGAAGTCGAGCTACCAGATCAAGACGACACTCGATGGCGGGCGGCCGTCCGCCTCGGTCATACCGGCCGGAACCTTTACCGAGGACTGGGAATACGTCGCGGGTCTCGGCGATCTCGACGAATGCAATGGTCGATTCGACGTGACACCGGAGTTTCCGAACGGCATCTACCACTATTACATCACCGATACCTACCCGTTCATCCAGCGCTGCACCTTTGGCACGCCGCAGGACAATGGCGAGGGCGGCCCGTGATGGGAGCGGTCTGCCGACCGGCGCAGCCGGTTGGCTGTCACGTTCGCGGGCGGATGCGGCAGCAGCGCCTCATAGGGTTTTCAATGGCCGTATTCGCTGTGGCGGCCTTTGCGCTCCTGCCACGCACCGCGGCGGCCCACCTGCTGCCGCCGCAGAATGCCACGATCCACGCGGTCGGCAACAAGGTCTATGCCGTGGTCTCCGTACCGGTCTCTGCGCTATCGACCGTGGACGATGATGGCGACGGCAATTTGTCGGCCACGGAGCTGCGACGACATCAGGCGGACATCGACCAGCAATTCATACGACGCTTTCAACTAAGCACGTCAAACGAGATGGGGCGTCCTCTGAACAGCTGGGTGCTCTCGCCACAGACCGGCGGCGGACCACTGGCGCCTATGACTTACGTAGTCGTGCTCGAGGCGCTGCAGTTCTCCAGACCCGTCGGCGATCTCGCGCTGCGCACGGACCTGTTCGGCACAGGGGACGGCGAAGCGAAGCTTGCGATCCGAGCGACCCGGGATCAGACCCACGGCGCCGACATCGAGCTCGCGGTTCTCGATCCCCTGATGCCCACGCATGTATTTTTTCGCGGCCTGTGGTCGACGTTCGCTCAGTCCGTGGCGATGGGGATCGAGCATATCCTGACCGGGCCCGATCATCTGCTCTTCCTGCTGACGATACTGATCGGTGCGGCGGGCTGGCGTTACTGGCTCAGCATCATTACGAGCTTCACGGTCTCGCATAGCATCACCTTGTCGCTGTCGGTATTCGGCCTCCTGCATGCGCCGGCGCGCCTCGTCGAACCCGCGATCGCCGCGAGCATCGTGCTGATGGCGCTGCATCAACTTATGTATCCCAACGCGCTCGGTCGCTGGCGCGTCGCCCTGGTATTCGCCTGCGGCTTGCTGCACGGCATGGGGCTCGCGTCCGCCCTCACCGACATCGGGCTCGATCGCGCGCATCGCCTCGGCACGCTGGCCGGCTTCAACCTCGGCGTCGAGTTGGGTCAATTCATTTTCCTGGCTGCGATTCTCGCCCTGCTAGCACTCTGTCG
>Ga0116230_10000161_pt1 | contig 52659 bp, 33 predicted proteins | sample S1TSphfallax_3_FD_88678 | JGI IMG/M metagenome (GOLD analysis project Ga0116230, IMG submission 88678) | Host-associated microbial communities from peat moss isolated from Minnesota, USA - S1T2_Fd - Sphagnum fallax MG | ecosystem: Host-associated > Plants > Peat moss > Unclassified | place...
ACCGTGCGCGGCGAAGGTCCCGATAGCTTTGAAGTGACCTTCAAGCAAATCGCCGGCCTGCTCGCCCGGCGCATCGTCTTCCTCCCCGCCGAGGGATCCGCCATCGGGCGCGGCGAGCGTGTCGGCCTCATCAAATTCGGCTCGCGCGTCGATGTGGTGTTGCCGGCCGAGGCCCAGTTGCAGGTCAAGCCCGGAATGCGCGTCAAGGGTGGCGCGTCGATTCTGGCGTCCATGCCGGTCGCGTCCAGCTCGCTTCCGAGTGAGGCGCGCTCGTGAGTGCGCCGTTTGCGGGCCAGCCTCACCGTGAGCGGGAGACTCTGCTCCGGGCCGGAGCGCAGGCCGATATTCGCGCCGCGCGCATGCGCCGCGGCATGTTCCTGCTGCCGTCGCTCTTCACCGCCGGCAGCATCGGCGCCGGTTACTTCGCCATCACCCAGACCATGGATTCGCTGACCGCCTCCGGCAACGACGGCGGCGCGAACCATCTCGACTGGGCGGCGATCGCCATCTGCCTCGCCATCCCCTTCGACGCGCTCGACGGCCGCATCGCCCGCATGACCAACACCACCAGCGACTTCGGCAAAGAGCTCGACTCGCTGGCCGACGCCATCACCTTTGGCGTCGCGCCCTGTCTGCTCGCCTGGGTCTGGGGATTTCACTCGCTCCCGGAGACGATGAACCCGCAGCTCCATCGCCTCATCTTGCAGGTCGGCTCGTTCGTCTGCTTCCTATACCTGCTCTGCGGCGCATCGCGTCTGGCGCGCTTCAACATCAGCCACGACCCGGAGCCCCGCAATCCTGGCCGCCACGGGCGTAAATATTTCGTCGGCATGCCCATCCCAGCCGCGGCGGGCCTCATCGCTGCCACCGTCCACTGCTGCTTCGGCTATCCGATTCCCTATTGGTGGCTCGCCCTGCCTTGGATCGGCCTCGTCGGCCTGCTCGGCTTCCTCATGGTCAGCACCTGGCGCTTCTGGTCCGGCAAGGAGATCAACTTCGGCACCCGCCAGCCCTTTCAACTGCTGGTCGTGCTGGCGATCGTGCTGTTCCTGATGATTCGCTTCTCCAACGGCGCCCTGTTTTTCGTGGCGCTGGCCTACATGTTCTCCGGAATTTGGGCGCGGGCCGCCTACGGCTGGTCCCGCCGCCGGCGCATGCCATCAGGCGAACCGGAGGAAATTTCCGCCCGCGAAGCCGCGCCGTTCACGGCCGAATACGCCCCGGAGGGCTTCCCCGAACCCACCCCGACAGCCGCGGAACAGGAGCGGGCGCAAAACCCTCCGGCAGTTGCCGAGATTGCGAGGCGCGATGACTTCTGAGTACAAAATCGCGCTGGTTGGCGCTTCGTCCCTCCTGGCCAAGGAGTTGAAGGAGTGCCTCACCGAGTCTCCGCTGGCCTCGGCGCGCTTTGTTCTTCTCGATGTGGAAGAAGCGCAAGGGCAACTGGACCAGGTGGGCGACGAGGTCGCCGTCGTCCAGGCGATCGCCGGCAACTCCTTTGAAGGCATGGACTTTACCTTCTTTGCCGGCAGCGAAGAGCTGACCCGCAAGTATTGGCGTCGCGCGCTTGAGGCCGGCTCTTCGGTGCTCGACTTGTCGGGCGCGCTCGAGGGCGAACCCGGCGTCCTGGTGCGCGCCCCGTGGCTGCAGCAGGGCGCGGCGTCTCCGGATCTGCTGACCAAAGCGCTGGTCCCCGCCAACTCCGCCGCGCTTGCCCTCGCGCTGATCCTGGATCGCCTGCAGCAGATTGCCGAAATCCGCTTCGCAGCCGCGACCATCCTCCAGCCAGCCTCCGAGTACGGCAAAGACGGCCTCGACGAGCTGCACCAGCAGACGGTGAGCCTGCTGAGCTTCCAGAACATGCCCCGCGCCGTCTTCGACACCCAGGCCGCCTACAACACGCTGGCCAGCTTCGGCGAAAACGCAACCGCCAACCTGGCCCGCGCCGAGGAGCGCATTCGCCGTCACTACGCGCTCCTCGCCGGCGATCGCCTGCCCGATCTGCGCCTCCAGTTGATCCAAGCGCCGGTCTTCCACGGCCAAACGTTTTCGATTTGCATCGAACTGGAGCAAGCCGTGCCGCTGGCGGCGATCGAAGACGCGCTGGGCGGCGAGCACCTCGATCTGGTGCTGGAGGAGACCGATTCCCCCTCGAATCTGGCCGCCGCCGGCCAAAACGACGTTCTGGCCTGGCTCAAGCCCGACCCTCCAGTCGATAGATTGACCGGCGAAACGAGCCGCTTCTGGCTCTGGGCGGCCAGCGACAATCTCCGCCTCGCCGCGCAAAATGCCGTCGAGTGCGCGCTCGACCTGCGCCGCCTGCGCCCGCAGGGCCAGGTCCAGTAGCAAGTTCCGCGCCCATCCCTGCCCCAAACGCGGGACAAGGATGGGCACCCTGGTTTCCGGTCAATTGCTGAAGGACCAAAGCTGATTGGTGCCGCCATTGACCGTGTATTGGTCCAGATCGGTCCCGTTCGTCTTTGAAAACGACGGAACCTCGAGCGCCAACCCGCTGTTCTCGTTGATCAGCTCGTAGTAGCCGCCTCCTTCGCTGACCACTTTCCATATCTGGTTAGTGCCGCTGTGGTACGGCCACTGGTCGATCTTGGCCGAATTCGCCGTCGACTGCCCATAAACCTCCAGCGCGTAGCCGCTGGTCACGTTGATCAGCTCCACGTAATTGTTGCCCAGGTTGGTCAGCGTCCATTTCTGATTGTTGCCGCCTCCCGAGGCCCACTGGTCGATGTAGGTGCCTTCCGTCGTCGAATAGCCGGGGTCGTCCACCACCAGCCCACTGTTCTCGTTGGTCAGGATGTATGTGCCGTTGGCGATCAGATAGCCGCTGGTCTTGGGGATGAGGATCGCGGTCTCCGAATACGCCGGCACAGTCACGGTAAAGTTGCTCCCCACGCCCGAGATCGCGCTTTGGCTGATGCCCGAAGACGCGTATTCCCCGCCGCCAGGGTAGTTGGCGTTGCCGAAGTTGTATTGCGTGCCGCTGGTCGCGAGCGTGGCGTTCGAAATATTCACCGTCGCCGTGGTGTTGTTGCTCGGGTCGTCGTTGATCAGGATCACGCCCACCTGGCCATCGGTGCGATTGACGGCGTGGGCGCGCAGCAGGGCGTTCGAGGAGCTGGCCGTGACCATGTTGTCGCCCACCCGCGCCAACGTGCTGCTGAACTGCGCTCCGTACCACGGCCCGAGCGGCGTATTGCTGCTGGTGTCGTCCAGGAAACCGTTGTGCAGCTCCTGGTACTCGACATTCGAAGCGCCATTTTCAATCCACGTCAGGTAATCGTCGCTGGCAAAGAGAGAAGGGAAGAGCCCGCCGGTCGATGGCGCGCCCGACTCGGTGATGGCGATCTGGATCTGGCTGCCGTTGCTGAGCTTGTAGTAGTTGGCAATGTCGGAACGAATCTGCGCCACGGTCGCGGCAATCGTCGACTGCGCCGCCAGCACCTGAGCGTTGGTGCCGCCGGGGTACCAGTGAACGATCACAAAATCCAGCGTGTAGCCGCTGCCCGAGAGCGCGTTCGAGATACCCGTCAGCACGTCCTGGTCCCAATTCGTGTAGTAGCTGGCGGTGTTGACGAAGACCCCGCATTTGATCGAGGGATCGACCGCCTTCATCGCCTTAATGAACGCCGCGGCATTCGTGCCGTAAGCGGTTGGCGAGAGCGCCGCATTGCCCTGCCGGTTCGATTCGGTCTGCGACAAGACGTGCAAATCTTCTTCCCAGTCAAGATTGCTGCCGTAATACCCGTTGCCGTAAACCTCGTTGCCGATCTCCCAGTACACAATGCCGTAGTTGTTGGTGACGTTGGCGTACTGCACCCAGGAGGCGGCCTCGCTGGGAAGCGCCGGCCCGGTAGCGCCATTGTTCGAGCCGTAGTTGACGGTGATCACCGGTTTGCCGCCCTCCGGGGTAGCCAAAATGCTCATGAAGTTGTTGAAGGTGTCTCCGGGGGCGAAATACGCTCCTCCATTGAGCGTCTGGTCGGTGCCGCTGATGAAGTTGAAGATGTCGGCGTACGATCCGCCGGGATAGCGAATGGCGTTGATGCCGGCCGACTTGAGCGAGGCGGCAATGCCGCTGTTGGTCAGGTACCCATCGTAGACGGCCGTGTCCACACCGTAGGCTTCCGAAGGTACGGTGGCCATGGTCGAGGTGGCGTTGACGGAGACCGTCGCCGTGGTCTGCGCGAGGGCCGGGGTCGCAGCCAGGCAGAGCGCAAGTGCCAGGCAAACCGCGGCGGAAAGCGGCCAGGCGGAGCTGCGCGGCAAGCGGATGCAAGCCAGGGTTAAAGCACAATTGGCGTTCATAGGCATTCAATTCCTTTCCGGGAAGGGCCTTGGTTGGAGGACATGCAGGTCCGTTCTGGGCGTCTCAAAAGGCGCAAGTTTCCTCAAGGCCGCGCGGAGCGCTTTGGCCTCGGTAAAAACGATTTACTCCTTTCGATTAGGGACAATCCGGAAGGCGCTTCCGAATTGCGATGGGAGACTATCCGCAAAATGTAAGCGTTGTCAAATGGATTTTGTACATTTTTGGCCACGTCCCGGAAAGGGAAAATAGCCGCGCCGGCCGGCCTCTTTGGCACCGGTTCGGACCGGCCTGCCCGCGCAGTTTCGTCATGGACCCGGAAAAACCGGCGCCCTTACCGCAGCCGCAACCAGGCCTGCTCGATGTACGCATCGGTCATGCCGGCGATGTAGTCGGCGACGGCGCGCGCCACGCCTTCCGTCTCGATGCGCGCCCGATGGTCGGCGGGCAAGAGCGCCGGATCGGCGGTCCAGGCGGCAAAAAGCGCCTTCACCACCTCATCCGCGTGCAGGTGCTCGGCCTCAAGCTCAGGCGACTGGTAAAGGTGCGCGTACAGGTAGCTCTTCGCCTGCAACCGCTTCTCCTCCATCTCCAGACTGAAACTGGCGATCCTCCGCGGAAAATTCCTGACCTCGTCAAGCGTCAGCAATCCCGCCGCGCGCACCTGAGCCGCCACATGCCCCATCAGGTCGGTGTTCAGCGCGTTCAGCATCTGCTTGAGGGCTTCATTGGCCAGCAGGCGCGGCTCCGTGGCTGGATATTGGCGCTCCACCTCGGAATAATAGCCGGCAAAAAACGGAACCTGGTCCCGAACGTGCCTCAGGTCGAGGATTCCCGACCCCAGGCCGTCTTCAAAATCGGCGGTCAGATACGCGATTTCGTCGGCCAGGTCGATCAACTGCGCCTCCAGCGGCGGGAATTGGTCGAGGAAATAGGCCGCAAGCTCAGGATGCCCGCCGGGCGCGTAGTCGCGCGAGTGTTTTACGATCCCTTCGCGCACGGCGAGGGTGAGGTTGAGTCCGCGAAAGCCGGCGTAACGCTCCTCGAATGTGGTGACGATGCGCAACGCGTGCAGGTTGTGGTCGAAGCGCAGCCCGTGCTCGCGCAAAGCCTCGTCCAGCGCCTTTTCCCCGGCGTGGCCAAAGGGCGGATGCCCAATGTCATGCACCAGAGCCAGCGCCTCGGCGAGGGGCGCGTTCAGGCCAAGCGTGGCGGCGCCAATGCGGGCAATCTGCGCCACTTCCAGCGTATGCGTCAGGCGGCTGCGGCTGTGGTCGCTCTCCGCGCCGCGCCGCGCAAACACCTGCGTTTTGCCGGCCAGCCGGCGAAAGGCCTTGCCGTGCAGGATCCGGCCCACATCCCGGACGTAGGGCGAGCGATAGGGATGCGGCGGCTCGGGAAAGGCTCGCGCCGCGAGCTCGCCGCCGGCGTGGCCCGGCAAAGCATCGGGCACCGCGATCGCCGCCGGCAGCGCAATCGGAAGCGCAACCGGAAGCGCATCCGGAAGAGCAACTGGAAGCGCAACCGGAAGCGCAATTGGCGCGAGGGAAATGGCTCGATCCTCCATGGCTGCCCTTAGGGTAATTCGTTTCGCGGCACTCCGGCGGCCGTCCGCATTCTCTGTTGGACATCCCGCAGGAACCGGAGTAAACTTCCCCGTACTTTTGGGAAGGGCCGGCAAGCGACGCCAGCCCCGCGGTTACTGGCGCAGGCCGCGACGCGAAGCTCAGCAGTTTCAACTCGGTAACGACACTTCAGGGAGGTTTTTTCATGCCATCGGTCAGAAAGCTCGTCGCACTTGCTGTATCCCCCGCGCTGCTGCTGGTTATCAGCTGCGGTCGCCATTCGCAATCCGAGACCTTCTATCTGGTTTCCGCAAACCTGGCTTTGCCGTACTGGAAGACGGCCATCGCGGGATTCAACGCCGCCGCGGCGCGCTACAAAGTCACCGCCAAGACGGCCGGCCCAGACGATTACAACCCGCAGTCGGAGTTGGATGAGCTGAATCGCGCCGTAGCCGCAAAGCCCGCCGGAATCCTGATCTCCGTGGCCGACGAGGAACTCCTCAAGCCGGGAATCGACGCCGCCGTGCAAGCCGGCGTGCCGGTGCTTACCATCGACTCCGACGCTCCCACCAGCCGCCGGCTGTTTTTCATCGGGACCAACAACCGCGCCGCGGGAGTTCTGGGCGCCAACCGGTTAGTCGACAAGCTGGACGGCAAGGGCAACGTGGTCTTCTTCTCCATGCCCGGACAGCCCAATCTGGACGATCGCCTGCAGGGATTCAAAGACGTCTTCGCTTCCCATCCGGATATGAAAATTCTCGATGTGGTCAATATCAAGGGCGACGCGCGCAACGCCTTCGACAACACTCAGCAGTACCTCAGTCAGACAGGAATCGCCCGCGTGGCCGCTTTCGTCTGCCTCGAAGCCTCCTCCGGCAAAGTGGTCGCCGACGCGGTTCGGCGGCAAAAGGTCACCGATCGCGTGGTGCTGGCCTGGGACGTCGAGCAGGACACGCTGGCCGAGATCAAAGACGGCACCATCGAAGCGACGGTTTCCCAAAAGCCCTACACCATGGGCTTCGTCGGATTGAAGGAACTCGACGAGATCTTCCACAACAAGCCCAAGTCCCTCACCAAAGACTACGAAGTCGACGCATTCTCCGAGTATCCCGTCTTCATCGACACCGGTACAGCGCTGGTGGATAAGGCCAATGTGGACGTCTACGCCAAGTCGGCCGAGGAACATCGACAGTAGAAGCCTCCCCAAGGCAAGCCCGATCGGGGCTCGTGGCTGTCGTGGGCGTGAAAATGCACAGCAAAAAGGCGTCGCGATGGCGGGAACCGGAAGCGCGACGCCTGGGCATGAGAGCGAGGTGTGCAGGGAATGGTTCAGACTTAGCTAACTTCCCGGAAAAATTCCGCCGGCCACCGCAAAGGCGAGCGGACGCCGATTCTTTCCTTCACCGGGAAGCTCGTCAAGGAGTTACATGAGGCTCGGAGGCGGGGCCATGTCCAAAGCCTCCGAAACTCCGACGTAATAGCGCTCGCGGCATAGCTTGCAGCGAACGGGTAACTGGAGAACTGCCATACGACTCACGTCCGAAAAGCGAACGCGAGACCGTCTAACACGGGGGGAACCGCAGAATGAGCAGGCCATTGGCATTTGTCCTTGATTGAAGGTGAAAGGGTTTTACAACTGAAGAGAATTGGGTGGACCCAATTTCATGGAGACTGAAATCAACATAGCCGGTTATGTTTGCTTTCGCTACAAGGAAATGGCGAAAACGTAACCACAAGTAAGATTACATGGGTAACCACTTACGCAGCCCGTGCCTTTGAAATGCCCTCGGGCGAGGGCATTCGGCCGCACTAGCAACAGATTCCCGCCGTCGGGAATTCCCTGGGCACGATCAGTAGCCGAGGCCCTCGCGCTGGGAAAGTTCCTCAATCAACAGCAGCAGATTCTTGTGCAGAGTGGTTTCGATCTCGGAAAACTCCATCCCCACTCCCAGGCCAACCCGTATCGCGGCCACGCGCGCCCCGACGCTGAAGTGTTCGCCATTCACAGTAAATCGCAACTCGGCCTGGGCGGAACGGCCTATGTTCAGGTGCGCCCTCGTCTTAACGAAGCAGCCAAATTCACTGATGTCGGAAATTTCTCCCCGAAACAAGTATCCAGCGGAAGCAATTGCCACTTCCGCAAATCCGTCGCACTCATGGCGAGCGGAGATCCGTCTCTCCGATGCCGTTTTGGCCTTTTTCTTCTCAGCCGTCACCGTAGTGGCTGGAGGTGTCTCCATCTGGAACTCCCGATGCCAGTCTTCCGGAACTGGCCGCAATAAAGACATTATCGGCAGATTCCTGGGCGGGATTAGGACTGGGACCGATCAAAATGGGGGATGAAAGCCTGCTTTGGCGATGCCAGCCGGAACGGCACTCCGCAGGCGGGTCGAAACAAACTGAACCCTCCCGCAGCGGAGATTCTACCGGTCGTAGCCGGTCCCAGCCGCGGGCGAGTCGAACCCGCCTGAGACGCTTCAGGGCTGCTTTTCGTCGCCCAGATGGCTTTCCTGTTTGGCCAACCGTACGCGGGCGCCCTCCAGCTTCTTCTGCACCTTCGCTACTTCGCCCGGCTCTATATCGGCTGATGAGGACTTCGCGAATTCGTTTACCGAAATCTCCCATTGCTCCGCGGCCAGACGAATCCGTCCCGTCTTCTCGTAGAGATCGCCCAGGTGGTCGTGAACCGCCGGATCGTTCGAGCTGCGCTGCACGGCCTTCACCATGTTGTCCTCGGCCGACTCAAATTGCCCCAGCTTGAAGTACACCCAGCCCAGCGAATCCAGATAGGCCCCGTTGGTCGGCTCAATTTCCACCGCCTTGCGAATGTACTTGAGCGCATCCGCGTAGCGCGTGGTCTTGTCCACCAGCATATACCCCAGATTGTTCAATGCAATCGCCGAGTTGGGATCGATCTCCAGCACCTTGTGGAAGAACTGCTCTGCCTGATCGTAATGCTTTTCGCTCTCCGCCAGCGTCGCCTTTTGGAAGTACAGGTTGGCCTTGTCTTCGTCTTTGGTCGCGAATGGCTCGGCCTTGGCCAGTGCGTCTTCCGCTTCCTTGTAATGCTTGAGCCGCAACTGGATCAGCGAAATCTGCAGGTACACTTCGCGGTCGCTCGGCTTTCCGGTCAGCAGTCCGTTGGCCACGGCCAGCCCTTCGTCCAGCTTGCCGGTCTCGCTCAACTCCATGGCCAGCATCAGCTTCATCTCCGGGTCGTCGGGGAACGCCGCCACCGCCTTCCGGCTGATTTCGGTCGCTTTGTCGAACTGCTTCACATCGCGGTATGTATCCACCTCGCCGCGATAGCCGCCCTTGGCGATGTCTCCGCCCAGCTCGATCTCTTTCTGGTACGTCGCTATCGCCTCGGCCGTCTTATTTTCTTCGTGATACACGGCGGCCAGGCGCTCGAGGAAAACGCTGCGGTTGGCTTTTTCCTCCTGCGTGTACGCGCCATTGGCGTGACCGGTCAGGTCGACCATCTTCTGGTAGACCGCAACCGCCTCGTCGTACCGTCCCAGCACGTCCAGAATGATCCCCTCGTTATAGCCGGCTTCGAGCGAATCCGGATTCTTTTCAAGCGCCTTCTGGATGGTCGCCAGCGCCTCGGTATATTTTCCCTGCCGTCGTTGGATTTCCGCGATCCTGTTGAGCGAACCGGCATCTTCCGGATCGGTCTGCGCCAATTCGCGAAACTGCTTGAGCGCCGCGTCGAGCTGATTGTCCGCCAGCAGCGCGTTGGCCAGCGCATGCGCCGCGTCCAGATTTTCGGGCTCCATATCGTAGGAGCGCTGGTAGGCGGCAATCGCGCCCTTGGTGTCTTTCAATTGCTCGTCCGCCGCGCCCAGCGCAAACTCTTCTTTCGTCGTGCGATCGTCCACCGGCACGGCTTCCAGAAGTTCCGCGGCCCGCTTCACATCGCCGCCCTCGGCATACAGCCGGGCCAGACTCAGAATCACGTCTTCCGATGCCGGCTCAATGGCCTGCGCCGCTTTGAACTGCGCCTCCGCTTTGGCATTGTCGTGCTTGACCGTGTAAAGCTGACCTAGCAGCAGCCGGTTTTCCAAATTCTTCGGCTCCAGCGCGACAATCTTCACGAACTCCGCAATAGCCTGGTCGAGCGTCTGATTGCCGCTTTGATTCCCAGGCGTGGATTCGCTCCCCGGACCCTCCTGCTGACCCAGCGAACGCAGATAAATGCGCCCCAGCAGCTTGTGCGCGTCGACGTTGTCGGGGCTGCGCTTAAGCAACTCCTTGGCCGTGCCGATCGCTTCGCCGTTGTGGCCTTCGCGGAAATAGAGGTCGGCCAGGCCCATGGCGAGTTCGGCCGAGTTGGGGTCGGCGTTCAGAGCCGCCTTGAATTCCTCGACCGCGCGGCCTACATACTCCTGGCGGCCGGTGCTTGAGGCCATGTCCTCATAGGCATCGGCGAGCGCCGCGTGGTAATACGCCGTGGAGCGATCCGGCGTAGGCGCCTCGGCCGGCGTTGGCAATGCGGCCTGACCGGTCGCCGCAAGCGGGGAAGCATCCGGCTTGGAAGCGGGCTTGGCCGCCGGCAACGGCGCAATATCCACAGGAGCAGGCTGCGGCCGCACCGGATCCTGAGCGCGCGAAGCCAGCGCGAAGATCGCAAAAGCCGCGGTTGCGGTCCATAACCGGCAACTGCGCGAAGACAACCGTAACCGTCGCATCGGAAGAAGAGCGCCCGGCTCCGGGCAAAGATTGGCTTGAAGCGGTTCCGTCATATTCGGTTCATCCACGCTTTCTTTCCCGTTGCGCACATCGCGCTTTGCCGGGGCGGATGGTCCGCCGCCTGCGCGCCTCGAGCACAAAAGCGGATCGCGGAAAGCCATCGGCGAGGTTGGCGGGCAACCGTTGCTTCCGGCCGCGAACCGGACAGGTCCGAGAGGCGAGGTCTGAACACGGCCATCGACTATTGGACGATTGTATCTCGCAAATGGTTCAGAACGCAGGCAGGCAAGGCTCCCACAATCGGAAAATCGGAGCAAACTGGACCCGAAAAGGGAGATTGCGCCCGGATTCGTCGAATTTACGCGTTCCGCCCCGCTTCCGCGCCGAGTTTCCAGACCGCGCCAACCCCGCCTCAGTGCCGGAAATGCCGCATCCCCGTGAAGACCATCGCCACGCCCAGCCGGTCGGCCGCCGCAATCACCTCCGCGTCCTTCACCGATCCTCCCGGCTGGATCACCGCCGTCGCGCCCGCCGCAACCACCGTTTCCAGGCCATCGGGAAAGGGAAAGAACGCGTCCGACGCGGCCACGCACCCGGCCAGCGGCAACACGGCCTTCATTGCTCCAAAACGCGCCGCGTCCACCCGGCTCATCTGCCCCGCGCCCACCCCGATCGTCTGCCCATCCCTCGCATACACAATGGCATTGGACTTAACGTGTTTGCAAATGCGCCAGGCAAAGAGAAGGCTGGCCATCTCTTCCCCGGTAGGCGCGCGGCTGGTCACCATCGTCAAATCCGCCTCCGTCGCATGCCCCGTATCCGCATCCTGCGCCAGCAATCCCCCCGAGACTTGTTTCACCACGAGTTGCGCCGGAGCCGCGTGGACTTCAACCAGCCGCAGATTCTTCTTCGCGGCAAAGACGGCCAGCGCCTCGGCCGTAAAGCCCGGCGCGGCGATCGCCTCCACAAACAGCCGCGCAATCGCCCCAGCCGCCTCCGCATCCACTTCCCGGTTCACGCCAATCACCCCTCCAAACGCCGAAATGGGGTCGGCCGCAAGTGCCCTTTCGTAAGCCTCCAGCACCGTCGCGCCCGTCGCCGCCCCGCAGGGATTGGTGTGCTTGACGATCGCCACGGCCGTCTCCGGAAACTCCTCCACCAGCGCCCAGCAAGCGTCCAGATCCACCAGATTGTTGTAGCTCAGCTCCTTTCCCTGCAACTGTCGCGCGTTGGCCACGCCCAAGCCCGAGTCGTCGGCATAAAGCGCCGCCCGCTGGTGCGGATTTTCCCCATAGCGCAGACTCATCTTCCGCCCCAGGTTGACGCGCAGCGTAGCCGGCAACGCGTCCGTATCGAAAATCGCAGGCGACTCCGGCTCCGGCGCCCCCAATTCCGGAGTCGCGATAAGCCGATCCAGCGCGTTGGCGATCGCCGTATCGTACGCGGCCGTCGTCGCGAAGGCCTGTTTCGCCAGCCGCCACCGCGTCGCCTTGCCCAAGCGGCCTTCCCGCGCGGTCAGTTCCGCGGCCAGCGCCGGATAATCCGAAACGCGCGTCACGATCGCCACGTCCTCAAAGTTCTTCGCCGCCGAGCGCACCATCGACGGGCCACCGATATCGATGTTCTCGATCAAATGGCCAAACGCCACCCCCGGTTGCGCGGCGGTCTTTTCAAAGGCGTACAGATTCACCACCACCATATCGATGGGCAGGATTCCATGCTCGGCCACGGCCGCCTCATGCTCCGCCTTGCCGCGAATGTAGAGCAGTCCGCCGTGGACGCGCGGATGCAGCGTCTTCACCCGCCCATCCAGCATCTCCGGAAAGCCGGTCAGCTCGCCGATGTCCTTGACCGCCAGGCCAGCCGCGCGCAGCGCCTTCGCCGTTCCGCCGGTCGAAACCAATTCCACGCCAAAGCCGGCCAGCGTCTGGGCAAAGGCCACCAGGCCGGTCTTGTCGGTTACGCTCAACAGCGCGCGGCGAATCGGTTTCAGATCGTTGCTCAAATCGTTGCTCATGTGGGGATCACGGCCTTCCATTGTGGGGAAATCTGCGGGTTGGGAGCCGGCCAGCGCAAAAACCGGAAGCCGTTGCCCCAAGAGTTGTTGTCCGGAACGACGGGATGGACCTGCCGTTCCGCGGTTGCGCGCCCTTGGCACAAGGGTCGATTTCCGCAAGGAACTTCCGATTCGGCCAGCGCCGCCGGCCGCAAGCGCACACTTCAGGGTATATCCAAACTTCGCCCGAAATAGCCCTGCCGGCCGCGCCCGCCCGCGCGGCCCTGTGGATTTCCCGGCTGGAATTGCCAGCGCGCCGCAACCCAACTAGAGTAAAACTATGGGCAGTTCTCCCTCCCCGCCTGGCCTTCCCACGCATCCGCCTGAGATTCTGTTGCCGGAAAGCGCGACCGCCGCCGCGCAGCCAGAGAAGAGGCGAGTCGAGCGGGAGCGGCACTCCTGGGCCTACGCCCCCGCGACCTACTTCCTGGTCGCCGTCAACTGCCTGATCTTCTGCGCCATGCTACTCGACCACGTCTCGCTCTGGAGCCCGACTCCTCAGCAACTCCTCGCTTTTGGCGCCAACCAGCCCAAAGCGGTGCTTCTCGGCGGCGCATGGTGGCTGGTGGTCACCGCCATGTTCGTCCATGTCGGCATCGTTCACTTAGCCACCAACATGTGGTGCCTGTGGAACCTTGGCTTGTTGGGCGAACCGCTCATCGGCCCCTTCGGCGTCCTCGCCGCTTACATCCTTTCGGGGGCCGCAGGCAATCTGCTCTCCATCGCCGTCAACATGCTCGACTACACCCGCTTTCCTCAAGGCAACGCGGACTTGGCCGTCGGAGCCGGAGCTTCGGGAGCCGTATTCGGTCTCGCCGGCGTCCTCATCGTGCTTCTGAAATCGTCCCGCCTGCCCATCGAACCCAAGGAACTGAAGAGCCTGCGCCGGCTGGTGATCTACTTCGCCGCCATCAACTTCGCCATTGGATTCGGTGGCAATCGCCTCAGCGACTACTTCGACCTCGGCATGCAGGTGGACAACATGGCGCATCTCGGCGGCTTGCTCGGCGGAATCCTCTTCGCCCTGCCGCTGGTCCCCATGCTCGGCGCGTCCCGGCGGCATTTTCTCTTCCGCCGCCGCATGGCCGTCACCCTCGTCAGCGGAGTCCTCGTCTTCTTCGGCTTCTATCTCACGTCGGTCTTTCCGGGCTCAACCTGGCCGGCGAAATAGCGCGATCACCGCACCGCCGTCGTGGCGAACTTCTTCACCATCGCCAGCAGCAGCTTCCGGTCGCTCTCGTTCAGGTTCGTCGAGTAGCGCCGGATCTGCGTCAGGAACTTCAGCTCCTCGTCCGACAACTTCTGCGCGTTCGGGTCGCGATGCAGCGCATCCTCTTGAAAAAACTGCGAAATCGGCAAATCCAGCGCCTGCGCGATCTTCGACAGCGTGTCCAGCGACGGCACCGTATGCCCGTTTTCCACGCGCGAAAGATAGCAGCGCAGCAGCCCGGTCTTCTTCTCGATATCGCCCTGAGACAGGCCTTTTTGCAAGCGGTGGCCGCGAATCGTCGTCCCGATTTGCATAGATTGCGATGCTCCCGACCCTCATGTCCACAGTTGTCGAAGAGGGCAATCTGCGTACCTGAGATGTTGATTCAATAGCTAACATGCGCCAACGGCGAAAGCAAGCGCTTTCTTGGAAAAGATGACGATCGAGCTTGCTCAGGCACCGCGCCCTTGGCGCCGAAGGCCCGACATATGGGGCTGCCGGAGCCAAAGGAACAGTTCCCTAGAAGATTTCAAGCCGCTTTCCCAAATAGACAATCCCCTCGATCGCCGCGCCGTTGTAAGGCGGTCCGGGCGCGTAACCCATCGCGAGGTAGAGCCGGTACGCGGCCGGCATCGCCTCCGGCGCGGTGTCCAGCACCAGCCGCCCCTTCCCCGCAGCCCGCGCCCGCTCCTCGACCGCCTCGACCAGCGCCCGTCCCAGTCCCGCCCCGCGCGCTTCCGGCCGCGTCCACAGCCGCTTCAGCTCCCACGCGTCGCCCAGCCGCGGCACAGACCGCCAAGCCAAAAATCCCGCCGGAAACTCCCCCAGCCACGCCACCATCGCCCCGCCGCCCTGTTCCCAATAGCTCTCCGGCAACCGCGCCGCTTCGCGCTCCAGCGACCCATAGCAAAAGCTCGCCACGCCCGGTTGCGCCTGCACAAACCGCCCATATTCCAGCAACAACTCCCGCGCCGCAACCACGCTTGCGGCAGTGGAATGAGGAACCAGCTCCTCCAGCGAAAAACTCTGGCAGGATAAGCGGGGAGCGGAAGTCATACTTGAGTTTACGACGACGGCTTTGCCCGTCGGGATGCCGAAGTGCGGCGGCGTAAACCTTATTCCGGCGCGGTACGTCAGACGAATGCATGCAACAAAACCAAGCGGGGTGCCCTTGAAACCATTGCATTCAGTTGGCGTGTCGGATGCCACGCTCCCCGGGCGCCGGTCCCGTTTGCTTCGGCTTGCCCGGCCTGAGACGGCCCTCCCACGCGCGTTGCTGGCAGCGCTGATCTTGTTAGTCCCGCCCGCCCTCTGCGCCCAAATCGCGCCGCCTCCATCTCCAGTCCAAACCGCCACCCCAGCCGCGGCTGCCTCAACCATCGCTGGAGGCACCCTCCACGGCGTCGTCGCCTCCGGGAAAATTCCCCTTCCCGGTGTCGCCGTTACGGCCAAAAACACCCTCACCGGCAAGAGCTTTGCCACCACCACAGACATCAATGGCGCCTGGTCAATGACCATTCCGCAAAACGGCCGCTACGTTATCCGCACCGAGTTCACCGCCTTCGCCGCCAGCACCCACGAGGCGCTCCTCAACGCCAGCTCCCACGATTCCCAGGTCAACTTCGATCTCACCCTCGCCTCCCGCGCCGCCCAGCAAGACGCTCGCGACCAACAGCAAGGCGAAGCCCAGCAAACAGCCGCGGCCATGCGCCAGTTGGGCGCCGGCGCGCAAAGCCTCAGCCTCATCAGTTCGCTCGCCGCCGGCACCGACGCCGCCGAGGGAGGCACGACCGCGGCCGGCGCGGCTCTTCCCTCCGCCGCCAACAGTGCCGGCTCCGGTGCCGACTCCGTCGCCGTCATCGGCCAATCCGGCTCCGTCAGCCCACTCGCCGGCCTCGACCCAGATCGCATCCGCGACGCCATCGAAACTCTACGCGCGCAGGGCGGCGGCGGATTCTTCGGCGGCCCAGGCTTCGGCGGCCCCGGCGGCCCCGGCGGCTTCGGAGGTCCAGGCGGCGGACGCGGCAACTTCCGCGGCTTCCGCGCCGACCAGCCCCACGGGGCCGTCTTCTGGAACGGCAACAACTCCGCCCTCAACGCCCTCCCCTACGCCGTCAGCGGCCAGCGGGAGACGCAGCCCGACTATGGCTCCAACAACTTCGGCCTCACCTTCATCGGACAGCCCTACCTCCCCAAACTCACCAAGCCCAGCGGCAAAGACACGCTGTTCCTCACCTTCTCCGCCACACGCACCTCCACTCCCATCGATCAATACGCCATCGTTCCCACCGCGGCGCAGCGCGGCTCCTGCTTGAGTACGCTCTCGTCGCAACCGGCCGGCTGCAATCTGCTGACGTTCTTCCCGCTGCCCAACCTCGCCAACAATAGCCAGGGCTACAACTACTACTTCGCCTCCACAGGACAATCCAACTCGACCCAGGGCGGCCTTCGTTACATCCGCGCCGTCGGCCCCAACGCCTCGCTTCCCACCGGCGGCGGCCGGGGCGGCGGGGGAGGGGGAGGCGGACGTCGCAACCAGCAGAATCAGGGACTCCGGCAGAGCGTCAACGCCAACTTCAACTACGCCGACTCCGCCTCCGACAACGTCAACCTTTTCCCCGAGTTAGGCGGCAAAACCGCCGGCCATAACTACTCCCTCCAAACCGGCTACTCGCTCGGCTACCACCGCATCAACAGCAACCTGACCGGCGGATGGAACCGCAGTCTCAGCCAGGTGAAAAACTTCTTCACCGACGGCACAGACGTAGCCACCCAAATCGGCGTCCTCGGCCCAGATGGCGCTCCGCTCAACTCCAGCCCGCTCAACTACGGCGTTCCCAACATCGTCCTCAGCGGCACCACCGGACTCAACGAACAGCAACCCAGCTTTCGCGTGCAGCAGACCATCTCGCTCTCGGAAACCCTGAGTTATGGCCACGGCAAGCATAACTACCGTTTCGGCGGCGACTATCGGCGCGTCCATTCAGACATCCTCGGCAGCTCCAACGCCACCGGCACCTTCGACTTCACCGGCACCGCCGACGAAGCCTTCGCCAAGCTCCTCGCCGGCACACCCGACGCAAGCTCCATCTCCTCCTCCGTCTCCAAAGACTATCTCCGCCAGAACGTCTGGGACCTATACGCCCAGGACGACTTCCGCGCTTACTCCAATCTCACTTTGAACTACGGCGTCCGCTACGAATACTTTTCTCCTTACATCGAAAAGTTCAACCATCTCGCCGAGTTAGCCGCCGGTCCGGGCTTTACTCAGATCGCGGATATCTACCCCGGCTGCACCGGCCAATTCTGCGGCACCGTCCCTCGCTCGCTGGTCTATCCCTTCCATGGCGGTGTTGCGCCAAGACTGGGCCTGGCGTTGCGTCTGCCTAAGTCCACCGTAGTGCGCGCCGGCTACGCCATCAACTTCAACAACGGCCAATACTCCACTTTTGTCGCGTCCATGGTCCACCAGCCGCCCTACGCCAACGTGCAGCAAAACAGTATAACTACTACACCCATTACTTTGGGGGACGGTTTCCCCATCCCCGAGTCCCAACAGACTCCCACGTACTCGCTCGATCCGCACTACACGCTGCCCTATGTGCAAGCGTGGAACATCGACATCCAGAAGACCTTCGGCCTGGGCATCCTGCTCAACGTCGGTTACAACGGATCGAAAGGCACCCACCTCGACATCGCCAGCGCTCCACTCCCTTGCAGTAACAATGCCGGCGCCGATTTCGCGCCCTGCCAAAACTTGAACGGCGCTCCCGCCACGGCCATCGTTCCCTTCAAATACGAGCAATCCAGCGCCTTTTCGAGCTTCCACGACGGCACCATCCGCCTGCGCAAGCGTCTGCAAAAGGGCGTTTCCATGGGAGCGTCTTACCAGTATTCGCACTCCATCGACAACGCCGGCTCCATCGGCGGCACGTCCTCTGTCGTCGCCCAGAACTGGCGCAATCTTACCGCCGAAGAAGGTAACTCCAGCTTCGACCAGCGCCATCGCCTTACCGGCGACTATCTCTTCGAGTTGCCCTTCGGCAAAGACAAGGCCTATCTCACCGGCGGCGGTTTCGCCTCCAAAGCCCTCGAAGGCCTGTCCGTTTCCGGCGCCTTCACCTTCGCCACCGGCACCCCGCTCTCGCCCACCTACCAGGCGTCCACCTCCGAAGTGAACACCTTCACCGAAGGCTCCGAGCGGCCCAACCGCAACCCAGGCGTTTCGCTCACCGCCGGCGCGGAGTCGCTGCATCAGTGGTTCAACAGGACGGCTTTCAGCACCGCGGCCCCCGCCAACGGAATCGGCAACGCCTCCCGCAACTCCATCCCCAGCCCCGGCACGATTTCAAACGCCATGTCGCTCTCCAAAACCGAGCAACTGGGCGACACGCGCAGTCTCGAAGTTCGCGCCACGGCTAACAACGTCTTCAACACAGTCCAATACTCGGGCGTCGACACCAACGTCAATTCGCCCACCTTCGCTGAGGTTCTTTCCGCCGCCTCCATGCGCTCGTTCACGTTCCTCGCCCGGTTCCGCTTCTAACTTAGGAGAGTTGCAAAGTGCTTCGCCAGATACAACGCGCTTTCACCATGGGACTGGTAGCCCTTCTGGCTTCGCCTCTACCCGCGCAGCAAAGCGCGAGTAACTCCACCGGAAGCTCGAATCCAGACACCGGTTACGTTCTCCGCGCGGAGTCCGACCTGGTGCTCACTAACATCGTTGTCCGTGACGCCAAAACCGGCGACATCGTCACCGGCCTCAAGCAAAGCGACTTCACCATCCTCGAAGACGGCAAGCCGCAGCAAATTGTCAGCTTCGACTTCGAAAGCGTCGACATGGCCAAGCCGCTGAATGAAGCCACCATCAGCGGCCTTGCCTCCTCCGCGACCGGCAAGACCGCCACCGGCGGCGTGCGCCCCGAAGACCTGAAAGATCATCGCCTCATCGTCTTCTTCTTCGACCTAACTTCCATGCAACCGGAAGACATCGATCGCAGCGTGGACGCGGCTCGCGAGTTCCTCACCCACAAGATGCAACCTGCCGATCTCGTCGCGCTGGTCTCGCTCGATACCGCGTTGAAAGTCGATCAGGACTTCACCTCCGACAAGGACAAACTCGCCGCCGAAATCGGCATGTACAACGGCACCGAAGGCGGCGCTTTCGCGCAAGGAGCCAACGCCAACTCCAACCAGGTCGAAGACGCGAGTGGTTACACGCCGGACGAAAGCGAATACAACGACATCAACACCGACCGCGAGTTATACGCCCTGCGCGCCATCTCCAAGTCGCTCGAGCGTATCAATCAGAAGAAATCGCTGCTCTATTTCTCCGGCGGCCTCACCCGCGACGGCATCGAAAACCAAGCCTCCCTGCGCGCCGCCATCAACGCCGCCGTGCGCGCCAATCTGGCCATCTACAGCCTCGACACGCGCGGCTTGCAGGCGGTTTCTCCCCTCGGCGACGCCTCCACCGGCAGCCTGCGCGGCACTGGAGCCTACAACGGCGCCGCCATCCAGAACAACTTCAACGCCAACTTCGCCTCGCAGGAGACCATGACCACGCTCTCCGCCGACACCGGCGGCAAAGCCTTCCTCGATAACAACGATTTCTCGCCGGCCTTCGCGCAAATCCAGCGCGACAGCTCCGCCTACTACGTCCTCGGATTCAACTCCACCAACCGCGCCCGCGACGGCCGCTTCCGCAAACTGCAAGTCAAGGTCAACCGTCCCGGCGTCAAACTCGAATACCGTCCCGGCTACTACGCCCCCGCCGACTTCAAGCACTCCGGCAAGGAAGACCGCGAGCGCGAACTGGAAGACGAGTTAGCCAGCGACCTGCCGGCCACCGATGTCGCGCTCTATCTCGACGCCTATTACTTCCGCCTCGATGAAAATCGCTTCTACGTGCCCGTCTCCCTGATCGTCCCCGGCTCGCAAATTCCCTTCGTCAAAGGCGGAGACAAAGACAAAGCGACGCTCGATGTCATCGGCGAAGTTACCGACGCCGCCAAACATCTCATCGGCAACGTGCGCGAAACCGTCAAGCTAGCCGTAAGTGAGCAAGAGCAGGTGCGGCAGAGAAACATCCAATACTCCACCAGCTTCAACCTGCCGCCGGGCAAGTATCATCTCAAGTTTGTCGTCCGCGAGAATGAAACCGGCCACATGGGCTCCTTCGAGACCGACATCGTTCTCCCCGACATGCGCAAGTCGCCGCTCAAACTTAGCTCCATCCTTCTCGCCTCCCAGCGCGTCGCCACCAAGGCCGCCAACCCCCTGGTCCACGACGGCGAGCAGTACGTCCCTAACATCAGCCATGTCTTCCGCGAAGGCCAGCACCTGTATCTGCTCTACGAAGTCTACAACCCGACCAAAGTCAAGCCGGTCGCCGACGCCAATGGCGCTACCGCCAAGGTCGTCAAAGGCAGCATCAACCTTATCAGCAACCTGGAGCTGATCCAGGGTTCCACCAAGGTCTTCGAAACCCCGGTCGTGCAAGCAACCGCCTTGAACGTCGCAGGCCGCGACGCGCTCGCCGTGCAACTGGACGTACCCTTGGAGAAACTCAAGCCTGGCCAATACATCGGCCAACTGAATATCATCGACGACGCCGGCGGCAGCTTTGCTTTTCCGCGATTCGCCGTGCTGGTCAGAGAAGCGGACAAACCCGCAACCGATACCCCGGCATCGCCCGCCAAGCCCTAACCGCTGCCGCGGGAGTTTCCGTAACCGGCCAGATTACGGCGTTCCAAGAGGCGGCAAACGCAGCGACACGCGAGTTCCGCTGCCCAACTCGCTCGCGATCGTCGCGCTGCCTCCGTGAAGCGTCAGAATGCCCTGAACGATGGCAAGTCCCAAACCTGTCCCGCCGGAACTCTTGGCGCGAGACGGATCCACGCGGAAGAAGCGATCGAAGACTCGCGGCAGCGCCTCGGGGGGAATGCCCGCCCCCGTATCCGAAACCTCGACGCAAATCGTACCGTCTTCGTTAGCGGCCGACAGCGTTACGGTCCCACCCCTTGGCGTGTGGGCAATCGCATTCGAGACCAGATTGCTGACGGCGCGCAGCATCAGCGAGCGATCCAACGCCGCGTTCAGGGTCTCGGCCCCATCCCGCACCGCAAGCGTTATTCCCGCGTCCGCCGCGGAAACCTCGTAGTAGTCGCGAACCGTCGTCAGCAACTCGCCGATGTTCACCCGCTCGCGATGCAACTCGCTCAAGGGGCTCTCCGCGCGCGCCAGAAACAGCAGATCGCCGATCAACTCCGATAGCCGCACCGCCTCTTCCAACGAGGATTCCAGCACGTCGCGGTACTCTTCGGCCGTCCGGGCGCGGGCCAGAGCCACCTCGGCCTCTCCGCGAATATTGTTCACCGGCGTACGCAGATCGTGCGCGATGTCCGCCGAGAATTGCGAGATGCGCTCGAAGGATTCTTCCAGCCGATCCAGCATCGCGTTGAAAGTCCGGGCCAACGAAGCCAGCTCCAGCGGATACCCCTCGGACGCAATCCGTTCGCGAAGATTCGTCGACGTGATCCTCCGTGCCGTCGCCGCGATCTCTTCCACGGGCCGGATCCCGTGCCGGGCAATGCGGTAACCCACTAGCGGAAAGATCACCGAGGTCGCCAGCAAAATACCCCAGAACCACATCCGGTAGCGCGCCAGTAACTCCTCTTCCTGCGAAACGTCGATCGCGATTTGAACCCGGTCGCTGTGCGACGACGGGGCGCCAACGGCAACCGCGGCGCTGGCCACCCGGAACGGTTGCCCATCTCTGCCGGCCATCGTCGTCGATCGCTCGGAGAGGCCGCCGGTCCGGCGCGCCAGCTCCGCAATATCCAACTGCCCGGCCATGCCAGGCGTCGTCATGATTGCGACGCCGCGCTCATCGAGCAAGCGAATGTAAAACTGCTGGTAGCGCCGCGCCTGGGACTCCAGCTCAATCTCTTCATGCAACGCATCGTCGTCGTTGGGCCTGTCGCGCAGCATGGTGCGCAGCACATGCAGCTTGTCGGCAAGGAACAGCTCGGTGCTCCGATCCAGTTCCATCCGCAAAACCACATAAAGACTGGCCGTAGCCAGAACCACAAGCGTCAGCCCCGCCAGCGAGTAAGCGGCCGACAGCCGAAATGCCAGCGTTCTGCGCAGCAGCAGCGCATTCCACGCGCTACGGCTTGTTTTCGAAGACATATCCGGCTCCCCGAACCGTGTGAATCAGCTTAACCGGGAACGGATCGTCCACTTTGCTGCGCAGCCGACGCACATTCACATCCACCACATTCGTATCGCTGTCGAAGTTCATATCCCAAACCGACTCGGCGATCAGCGTGCGCGACAGCACTTCGCCGGAGCGCCGCGCCAGCAAGGTCAGCAACAGAAACTCCTTCGCGGTCAGGTCCAGCCTCTGGCCGCCGCGCGTGGCGCGATGGCGCAGCAGGTCGATTTCCAGATCGGCCATCCGCAGCGTCTCCTGCGGGCGCGGCGCGGAGCGCCGCAACAGCGATCGCGCCCGCGCCAGCAGTTCCGAGAACGCAAATGGCTTCACCAGGTAATCGTCGGCGCCCAACTCGAACCCGCGCACCCGCTCATGCACCGCATCCCGCGCCGTGAGCATCAGCACCTGCGCCTTCTGTTCGGTCTCGTGCAGCCGCGCCAGCACCTGCCATCCGTCCATCACCGGCAGCATCACGTCGAGAATGACCAGATCGAATTCGAGTTCCTGCGCCAGATGCAAACCCATCAGACCGTCGGAAGCCACGTCGACCACATAGCCGGCTTCACTCAGGCCCTTCTTCAGGAACTTAGCGGTTTTCAGTTCGTCTTCGATAATTAGAATTCGCATCAGTAACCGCCTGGAAAGAGAATCTTGCTCGCGACTGCAATGCCCTGGAGCGCCTATGACTTCAGGGAAGGAAACTCACCTATGGCTTCTCTTCCGCACCGAAGGCGAAGGCGAGCATTGGAAATAGGTTGGCAACGCCCCGGTGCGCATCCGTCGCCATTGCGCGCAGGGCGCCCGCCCCGGCGGGATTGCCGAAACGCGACGGCTGTTGCCGAGTATAGATGAGGGTCTGTTTCTCGCCTTTATCCAGAGGTTCGCGAACCCTCTGAAGCGCCGCACCGTTCTCGATCAGCGTCCACGTCTCTTTCGAGCGCAGGATGCGGCCGTCTTCGTGCTCCTCGATCGTAAAGATGAGGCTCGAGTCTTTCCACACGACCGCGGTGTGGAACTCGTCTCCGTCGGCGCCAGTCGATACCGAGACTTTCCCGTCGGTCGTGTACTTCTGCTCCGCGTGCCGGGAACTGCCGGAGCTGTTCGTCATCGTCGTCTCCACCGTCAGCGCATGGTCGCGTTGTTCTATGCGCAGCGCCACGTCGCCCCTGCGCCGCGGTTGGCAGCGATCGTTGTCCTGCTTCCAGGTGCCTGAAAAGTCCGGCGTCCCCTGCGGCCACGCCGCCGCCGCCGCCATGGCCATCGTCAGGGTGCAAAGGAAAATCCGCATGGTGTGAAGCATCGGCGTTTCACTCTTTCTCGTTCCCAGCCGTTCCAAATCATTCCCGGCCGTTCCAAGTCTTAAATCGCTCCGCTGGGGCGGCCGAGCCGGCCGCCCGCGAAGTTGCCGGCGTTAGAAATCGAACCGCAGCGCGAGTTGGATCTCGCGCGGCGTTCCCGAACCGACCGGCGTAATCGGCGACACAATCGCCGTGTTCAGGTTGATCGGGTTGATGATGCTGCCGAAGCCGTTTGTGTTGGCCGGGTTGAAGGTGGCTTGCGGCTGGCCCAGTTGCGGGTGATTGAAGACGTTGAAGAACTCGGATCGGAACTCCACCCGTCCGCGCTCGCCCAGGGAAAATTCTTTGCCCAGGCCCATATCCACTTGCCAAGTGCCCGGCCCGCTCAACAGATTGCGCGGCGCGGTGCCAAAGGCGCCCGCCGGAGTCGTAAACGCCGCGGGATTGATCCATCCCGCAACGCTCCTGCCTCCCGGCGGCGCGAGCGGCACGCCCGGAACCCGGTCGGGACGCTCGGTTCCAGAGGCCCCATCCGGCGCCGTGTAGCTGCTCGGCATCACCACATTCACCGGGAAGCCGGTGCGAGCCAGCGCCGTCGTCGTCATCTCCCAGTTGCCCGCGATGGCGCTGGCGATGCCGCGATGGTTCAGCATAGGCTTGCCCACTCCAAAGGGAAGCTGATAGACCGCATTGCCGTTGATCACATTCCGGGCGTCCCATGCTCCGCTGGCGCGGTCGCAAGGCAGGCACAGGGGGTTCTCCGGCTCGATCTCGTCGCCGTCGCCGCTGCCGTTCGAGCCGTTATCGATCTCATGCGACCACATGTAATTGGCCGCCACCAGCAGCCCGCTCCTGAAAGGCCGCCGCACCGCCACCGAAAGGCCGTTGTACGAACTCATGCCGATCGAGCCGCGCCAGTTGATCGCCGGGGCGAATGCCGGATACTGCAGCGTCTTGTAGCTCGGAGCCAGGTAAAGATTCACCTGATTCTGTTCCAGCAGGTGTACGCCATGGCTTCCCAGGTAGGAAATGGTGCCCACGAAATTGCCGGGCATCTCCCGCTGCACGGACAGATCCCATTGCTCGACATAGGAGTCCTTGCGATCCCGTTGCTCGGCATTCGGCGAAAGCGTACCGGGGCCGCTGATGAACGGGGTTACCGGATACGTCACCTTCAGGCTCGACGTGCTCTTCACCGAGTAGGACGGCACTTCGTTCTTGGCAGGCAGGTTTTGATCGTCCAACTGACCGTCCTCGTGGTACGTCCCGAAGCCGGCGCGCAGCACCGTCTTTCCGCCCTTATCCAGCGCCCAGGACAAGCCCACGCGCGGATCCACGTCCCCGTAGTTCTGCTGGCCGAAGCTGGCACCCACGCCGCAGTATCCCGCCGCTCCGCAGGTGTCGAAATCGAATGGGTTGGCCTTCCCGTTCGCCTCGGTAAAGAGCTGGAAGACGGTGTACCGGAGCCCGAGGTTGAGCGTGACATTGGCGCTCAGCTTCAATTCGTCCTGAGCGTACTCGACGATATCGTTCTTGCGCAGGTCGTTCACTGGCAGTGCGCCGGTCAGGCTCGCTTTCTTCACCTCGTTGGCCGCCAGCGCCTCCACCGTGGCAAACGTAACCGTGCCGTGTTCCCCGTAGTGCTGGTTCACCTGGACGTTGCGGAATTCCACACCCGCTTTCAAAGTCTGCCGGCCATGCACCCAGGTCAGATTGTCGATCCCCGAAAACGAATTGCCCACATAGATGCTGTTGTAGCTGTAGTTCAGGTTGCCGAATCCCGGCCCAGGACCGGTGGAGATGGCGATCTGATATTGGGTGTCCGCCGGACTGGAGTTGTAGCTGTTGTTGGTGGCGCGATTGAACCCGAACTTCGCGTCGTTGGTCAGCGTGGGGCTGAAGATGTGCAGCACTTCGAGAATGCCGTTGACCGGCGCGGACACCTTCTGTTGCAGGCCCGTCGCGGAGGTCGAAACCGGCTGCGTATTGACCGACCGGTCGAAATTGAAGCGCATAAAACCGGTCGTTTTCGAGGAAAAATGCTGGTCGAGCCGCAGCATCTCGGAGGCCTCATTGACCACCTGCGTGCAGGAGCAGGTGAGCAGATCGTAGTCCGCGTAGTGCGGGTCGCCGGGGTCGTTGGCCGGCGTCCAGGGCGTCAAAATCGTGCGTGGACCGGCGCCCGGATACCCTGCAAGCAGCGGATACACCGGCGAAGAAGTCGGCACGCTCGCAATCAGCGCCGCGCTCGGCACGTCCCCGCTCACCGGATAGCCCCACACCTGCCGGTACGCCTCCGAAGCGAGGAAGAAGAATGTCTTGTCGCGAACGATCGGCCCGCCAACCGATCCCCCGAACTGGTTCAACCGGAGCGGCTGCTGCGTCTCGCCGTTCGAGGCCCAGAGCGGCTCCGGCGCGTCGAAGATGTCGTTGCGCAGGTATTCGAACAGCCGCCCGTGAAGCCGGTTCGTTCCCGAGGGCGAGGTCACGTCCAGTTGCGCCCCGCCCGTTCCGCCTTCTTCGGCGGTCGCCGCCAGCGTATCGACGCGGAACTCCGAGATCGCGTCCAGCGGAATGGCCAGCCGCACCCACGGTCGCTGCGTCTGGTTCACAATGTTGGTCGAGTCGACCCCGTCGTAGGTAAAGTTGCTGTCGTCCAGGCCCCGGCCGGCGAATCGGATCGATCGCTGGTTGCTCCCGCCAGTGTCGATCGCCCCGGGGATGTACGCCGTCAACTCCGACCAGTTGCGCCCATTCAACGGCAGTTCATCGGCCTGCTTCTTTTCAATCAGCCCGGTCACGGTGCTGCTACTGCGGTCCAGCAACGCCGAACTGGCCTCCACTTCGACCCGCTGCTCCCCGCCTGAAACCGGCAGCGCCGCATCCAGGGTTCGCGTCCTGCCGATCACCTGCTCCACATCGACGAATTCGACCTTCTCGAAGCCTGCGTGCTCGATCGAAACGGTGTAGATTCCCACCGGCAGATCCGGGACGTTGTAGACTCCGCTGGCGTCGGAAATCGCTTCGCGCCGCAGCCCCGTCGCGCCGTCCACAACCGTCACATGCGCCCGCGGCAGCACTTGGCCGGACGGATCCGTGATTGTGCCGTTCAACCCGCTCCGGTCCACCTGCGCGGCGCACAGGTGGGCAAAAAGCAACAACGCGACCGGACCGATCGAAGCCAAAAGGCTGCGAATCCCGGCGAAACGTATCGAAAATTGACCTTCACTCTTGGTGCAATGCATGGCTACCCCTAAAGAAACAACAGATTATCGAGCGGACGGAGATTCCGCCGAGTCGCGCTGCTCGTCGCGCGCTTCGGAATCGGAATGAGGATGATTGAGCTGGGACGGTTGCATTCAGGTGTCGTGCTTTCCGGCCGCGGGTGGGGAACCGTGCCGGATTGACTGGAAGCGGCCTTTCGATCGTTGCGGAGCGTGGGAAGTCGGATCGCGCTCAACTGCTTTCGCCCGTAGGAACGATCTCCTGTGGACAATATTCGCGCGAAATATGACGCGTTTGTAATCCGGTATTGTTAGGCGCGGATGACTCGCGAGTTAAGGTTGCATCAATGGTGGATTCCCGAGACCCAAACCGTTGATCCGGCGAAAATATTGCCCGGAATCTCCCCACGCGGCGATAAACCCGAATTTGGGCAACCGGCCTGCGACCCACCGCGTCGCCGATTCACACCCCAGTAACCAAATGACAAAACTGTCATCTTCGCGTCATGCTGGCGTCCTTTTCTCCCTCGTAGACTCAGGTCGTTGGTGTTGCTTCGCCGCTTCGCCACGCCCTGCAATGGAGAGATGGCAAAAGCCTGCTTCATGGTTCTCACTCCGGCACTCAACCGTCCAGCCTGTCGAAGGGCAAGCTGGGTTCCCATAGCGAACCGAAGGCCGCGTATGACAACACCCCATGCGCGATTCCGATCAACCACTCGTACCAGCCGCAGGTCCACGATCGCCAGACGCAATCCCCGGAAAACGCTCGCTATCGGAACGGCCTGACCATCCTCTCCCCCAACCACCCTAAATTTCCATTTGCTGGAGCGACTTGAAATTCCAGAGCCGGCCCAGATCGCATGATGGAAGCAACCGAATCAGGAGAACTGCAAATGTTCCAAGATAGCTCCCGAAATAACCCTCGCCACAGCGCCCAGACCCACGGTCTGCACCTGTTGGCTGGCCTGTTGACCATGGGACTGAGCGTTCCGGCCTTCGCGCAATCCGTTCCGTTCCCCTCCTACCAGGTGGGTCCCCAGACCAACGGCACGTTCGTCGCCAGCGACGGCACCATCCTCACCCCCGCTGGAACCCAGGTGAACCTGGGCATCCGCGTTCGCGCCAAGTCCGTCGCCATCAACCCCACCGGCAATCACACCGCCGCCGTCATGAGCATGGGTACTTCGGCGAGCGACGGCAACGGAGTCGTCGAGGTCTTCAACACCCAGACCGGCGCCGTTTTGCAAAGCTACAACTTCAAAGGCAAGGACTCGAGCGGCAGCTCGCTCGGCATCGCCTACTCGCCGGACGGCAAATATCTGCTCTTCAGCCAGGACGACGGCTATGTCACCGTCGCCGACGTGAACGCGAAGACAGGCATGCTCACGGACAACACCCAGGTCAGCGTCAAGTTGGACGCCACCCTCAAGAGCTACCCCGCGTTTGGCACGTCGCTGCCCGTTCTCAACACCGCCAACTGCACCCAGACCGTCATCCTGCCGGGAACCAAGGTCCCGATCAGCGGACCGATCGGAACCACGGGTAGCATTGCGATCCCCTGCGGTGTTCCCCTCTCGGCCGCCGAAGGAAATCCCGCCCCCTACCCCACCGGCATTGCCGTTTCGCCGGACGCCAAGACCGCCTACGCGGTGCTCAACTTCAACAACGAACTCACCAAAATCGACCTGACCGCGAAGACTTTCGTGCAAGGTCCTGTCGTCCGCGTCGGCAACGTGCCCCACAGCGTCGCCATCTCGCCGGACGGCACCACCGCCTACGTCTCCAACGAAGCCGGTGCGATACCCAGCAGCAACGAATTCCAGCTCTACTCGAACGGCACACCAGTCGCCGCCACCCAGACGGGCGCGGTTTACGCCGGCACCGTCTCCGTGGTCGACCTCGCCACGTTCACCACAACCTCCTACATCCCCACCGGTCACCACCCGACCGGAATGGCCTTCTGGGGCAAGTACCTGCTGGTCGCCAACGCCTACGACGACACCATGTCCGTGATCGACTCGTCGCGGAATGAAGTGGTCCGCACCATCAGCCTCGCCTTGCCGGTTGCGATCCCCGGTTCGACCACCGCCGCTTACGGCGCCGGACCGAACTCGATCGCCGTCGACGAAGTCAACAACATCGCCTACGTCGCGCTCTACAACGCCAACGCGGTCGCGGTGGTAAACCTTTCCTTCGCCGCAAAGACCAACCTCATCGGCATGATCCCGGTCGGCTACGCGCCCAGCTCGGTTGCGCTGGACTCCACCGATAACGCCCTGATCGTGGCCAACGACAAGGGGTGGGGCACCACGGGAAATCCGAGCACCTGCAACGCTCCCGGTCCCTCCAACCCGACCATCGGCGGCACCGTCTCCGGCGCCCCGAAAACCTCCAACTCCTGCACCACCGAATTCGGCGCCACCGCTCTTGAGACCCACCAGGATCTCGGCACCGTCAGCATCATCCCGGTGCCGACCACCAGCGAACTGGCAACCATGACCAAGCAGGTCTCCCTCAACAATCACTGGGATCTGACGGCCAATATCGCCGCCGCCAGCGGTGGCAGCCCCAAGACCGCCCCAGTCCCCATCCCGGCCCACATCGGCGACCCCTCGCTGATCAAGCATGTCTTCCTCATCATCCGTGAGAACCGCACCTACGATCAGATCCTCGGCGACGTGACCCCCGGCAACGGCGATCCCTCACTGGCCGTCTTCGGTGACAACGCGACTTCCGGTCCCGTCACCCCCAACGCGCACACCCTCGTGCATCGGTTCCCCCTGCTCGACAACTTCTACGATCCCAGCCGCCAGTCGGCCGACGGGCACAACTGGATCGTCCAGGCCATGGCGCCCTACTCCGACGACATTCAGTCGCCCGACTGGGTCCGCGACTATCCCTCCAACGGCGGCGATACGCTCGCCTATCAAAACAAAGGTCACATCTGGGACGCCGCCGTCGCGGCCGGAGTGACGATGAAGAACTACGGCGAGTACGTCGAAGAGAACACCTTCAACGTCCCAGGATGCACCCCGACCATCAACACCGAAACCTGCGAACCCAGCTGGAGCGAGTTCTTCCAGGACACCGTCGACTATGAGAATGGCGCCGAACCGCAACTCACCTTCTACAACACGGTCGGCTCCTACACCCCGCTCCCGAATCTGATGAAGTACACCGTCCAAAACTATCCCCAGTTCGATCTGGGCATCCCCGACCAGTACCGCGTCGATGTCTGGCAGCAGGACTTCGCCAAGGACGTCGCCGCGGGCAAAGTGCCCCAGTTCGAGATGATGTGGATCAGCTCCGACCACACCGGCGGACCGCCATCCGCGAAGGCCATGCAGGCCGATAACGACCTGGCCATCGGCCGCTTCGTTGACATCATCAGCCACAGCTCCATCTGGTCCTCCTCGGTCATCTTCATCGAAGAAGACGACGCGCAAACCGGCGTCGACCACGTCGACGGTCACCGCAGCCCTGGCTACGTCATCAGCCCCTACGTCAAACAATACGTACGGAACGACGGCACGGGCGCTGGCGTCTACGTCGACAGCCACTACTTCTCCCAGGTCAACATCACCCGCACCATCGAGCAGATTCTCGGCATCCCGCCGATGAACCAGAACGATCTGATGGCCTCGCCGATGACCGAACTGTTCACCAGCACCCCACCCTCCCTCTACTTCCTCCCGTGGACCCACGTTCCCAATGGCATCCCGTTGGATCTGGGCGTCGCACCCACTGAGGCGCTCTACCAGCACGACAGCCCAGCGGTCAAGGCTCTGCGCGCCGGTTGGATGAAGAAGAAGGCGCAAATCTTCGCCGGCAACTATCAAAGGGCCGACGTGGAAGACACCGACACCGTCAACCACATGGTCTGGTACGAGGCCACCAACTATACCCGCCCCTACCCCGGCGAGAAGAAGGTTCGTCCCGCCAGCGACTTCAAGAAAGTCGCAACCAAGAAAGTCGACGACGACGACTAGTCGCCTTCTGGGTGTCGGTTTCCTCAAGCAATCGACACCCAAACCAAAGTCGAGACGCGAGCATGCGAAACCAAAATGCTCGAAATCGCCTTGCAACCCAAAACCAAATCCCTCTCTCCGGTTGCCGGAGAGAGGGATTTTTGTTGCCGCCCGCAGCTTGCCGCGCACTGCTTGCCGCCTCGCCACACCAGCCTTCGACGGGTTATCGGACCGGCCCAACCGAAATAGCCCGGTCAATCGCGGACTCGAACCCGCTCCACTCGCACGAGCCATCCGCCTTGCCGCAACCCGGCAAAAAGACCGGAACATCCGCCGGCGGATGGTCGAGCGAGAGTACCTTCAACTCCCGCATCTGCTCCAGCGTCTGCGCCGTATACGAAACGCGCACAAAGAGCTTCCCATCCGCCCGCGAACGCCACAACGCGAAGACCAACGCCCCGCCCGGAGGCGTGTCGTCGCGCCGTCCATCCTCGATCCATGTCAGATCGAGCGCTCCCGCAACCGACGCGATGTTGGTGTCGTGCCCCACCAGGAAAAGCACCCGGTCGCCCGGCTTGCCCGGCGCGCCGGCCACCGCTTTTCCCGTCGCGCTCTGTTCCATAGCCTTCCCGATTGCGTCCAGCAGATGCGACGCGTACATGCGCGCCACGGCCGGGGTGCGCTGAGCAAAATCCGCCGCCGCGGAGTGCAGCTGCATCAACGCGCGAACCTTGGCTCCGTCCACGCATCCCCATCCGGTCTCTGCCGCGCTCTTGCCCTCGGTGTACTCGAGCAGCAGAATCTCCGACAGCGTGGAGGCGGTTCTGAGCGGGCCGCGCAGCTCCGCCGGGTGGTCGCCCGTCCCCGGCGCCAGACTGGCGGCAATGTCGAAAAGCGAAACGCGCGATTTGCCAGTCGCGCCAGCCGCGCCGCACCCCGCCAGTACACGATCCAGCTCGGCCAACTGCGGCCGATAGGCTTCCGTCACCGCATTCGGATCGCCCCCAATGCGGCCGCCGATCGCCGCGGCGGCAAGCTCATGGTCGACGCCGCCGGGATTCGCCTCCGTAAAATGAAACAGCGGGTCCGCCTTGCCCTCCGCCAGCGCCTGCACCTCGACCGCGCATCCAGGCAGCAGCCCCTCGGCGATCGCCTTGCCCGTCTCCCGCGTTCTCTGGTCGGAGTCTGCCAGTATGCTGACGCGCCCGGCGTCGGCGCACCCTTCCGCAGCCAGCAGCCCCGCCGCGGCCAGCCTGGCCCGATCGTACGCGCCAAACAACTTCATCGACTGATAGCCGTGAGCCGTCAGATAGCCCGGAGGCACGTCCCACCGCGGCCACGGCGCAGCCGCATATTTGTCGTACTGCTCCGCCTTGCCGGTGGGCGAGCGCACCCCGTGCCGGCTCAGGTACACAACAAACTGCAGGCTCGCGTCCTTGGGCTCCTGGCCCTGGCTAGGATTCTGCGCCTGGGTCGCCGGCAAACCGCAAACGAGGGAAAGCAGCACGAAACGAGAGATTCCAGCATGGTAAGTCATAAGTCCCCTTTAGCGTCCTGAGTTTGAAGTTGTTCCAACCGATGTCGTCTTCCGTTCCAACCAATCTTGTCATCCATTCCAACCAATCTTGTCATCCATTCCAACCAATCTTGTCATCCGTTCCAACCAATCTTGCCGTCCGTTCCAACCAATCTTGCCGTCCGTTCCAACCAATGTCGCCGTCAGTTGCAACCAATCTTGCCTTCCATTCCAACCAATCTTGTCATCCATTCCAACCAATCTTGCCGTCCGTTCCAACCAATGTCGCCGTCAGTTGCAACCAATCTTGCCGTCCATTCCAACCAATCTTGTCATCCGTTCCAACCAATCTTGTCATCCATTCCAACCAATCTTGTCATCCATTCCAACCAATCTTGTCATCCATTCCAACCAATCTTGCCGTCCATTCCAACCAATCTTGTCATCCATTCCAACCAATCTTGTCATCCGTTCCAACCAATCTCGTCATCCATTCCAACCAATCTTGTCATCCGATCCAACCAATCTTGTCATCCATTCCAACCAATCTTGCCGTCCATTCCACCAATCTTGTCATCCATTCCAACCAATCTTGTCATCCATTCCAACCAATCTCGTCATCCATTCCAACCAATCTTGTCATCCATTCCAACCAATCTTGTCATCCATTCCAACCAATCTTGTCATCCATTCCAACCAATCTTGTCATCCGTTCCAACCAATCTTGCCATCCGTTCCAACCAATCTTGTCATCCATTCCAACCAATCTTGTCATCCTGAGCGAAGCGAAGGATCCGCTTCTCGGACATTTTCGCTTCACGTTACAATCCCCATACCGCAACCAATTTCCGCCTCAGAACCCCATCAACTCGTCGAAAAACCCGGAAACGCCAACGCTTTGTAACAGGGCACGACTTCAGTCGTGCCGATAAAGCCAATCGAATCGACAGGGCTTTAGCCCCTGCGGGAAGCCAGCCGCCGCCCTTTACCACCAGTTCTCACAAAACAAAACTGCCGGCGCAACGGTTCGTCGCGCCGGCATCGAGTGGCTTACGCTTCTACTTCTCGTGACCCGGATGCCAGCGAAGGCTGGCGCTATAGGTCGGCTTGTAGTACTCGCGTTGCGTCATGTATTGCGGACTGCCATTGTAAAAGCCGAAGACTTCGTTGTTCAGGTTGAGGCCGTTCAAGACCAGTTGCAATCCCAGCGGCAGCCGTACGCCCACCTGAGCGTCCACCTGAAGATGCGGATAGAAGTAGTTGTCGCCCAACGGTCCCTGCGGTCCGCCGGTAGTGTCGTTGCTGGGGTCGGCCTGGTTGTCGAAGTACTGGTAGGCGTTGTCGTTGGCGCCGTTGTAGCTGATGCCGGTATGCGCTTCGAAGCGCCCCAGCTCGTAGCCTGGCTCGATGTTGAAGGCGTGCTTGGCCTGGCCAATCAGCGGCGGATCGTCCGTGCGGCCCAGAATCCCGTGCGTGTGCGATTGCGTGTAGGCGTAGTTGGCCATCATGCTCAGCCCGCGCAGCGCGCCAGGCAGGCTGCTCAGCTTCTGCTGCCATGAGAACTCGAGACCCGAGACGCTGGCATGGGAAGCGTTGATATTCTGAGCGGCCAGATCCGGCGAGCCATCCGGATTGGGAGTCGTATAGGGCAAGTAAACCGAGACGATCGGATCGACGAGCTGCTTGTAAAAGTACCCGGCCTGAATTACCCCGAAGGGCCGCAGTTCCTGCTCCAGAAGCAAATCGTAGTTGTTGGCATGGGTGGCTTGTTCCTTTGGATTGCCGATCGAATAGCGGGGAACCGAACCGGGGCCGTTGTCCAGCAAATAAGGCACCAGATCGTACGGGTTGGGCCGCGAAAGGCCTCGTGCATACACGGCGCGAACCGCGGTAAGCTGCGTCGCCTGCCACCGAGCCTGCACACTCGGCAACGGATCGATGTAGGACTCCGTCGTCGAGGTGGGCGAAGTTCCGGTCCAGTTACCGTTCGCGTCCGCGGTGGTCTTGAAACCGTCCGCTTTCACCTGGGTCGCCTCCAACCGCAGCCCCGTCTGCAGGCGGAAGTGGTCCCAGTTGATGGTATTCATGACGTACCCCGCCTCGATGCGCTCGATCAGGTCGAAGTTGTTCGAGTCCGATCCCAGGTGCGTCAGGCTTTCGTTCAGCGCAAACTGCCCCGGATTGGCCGAAAAGTAGGCGTACTGCCGGTCGTAGCTCGTGAACGGGCCGTTGTGGTAGTTGCCGCTGTAGTAATCGGGGTCTTCAAATCCGCTCTGGAACTGCGACGCATAGATTCCGTATGGGTTTCCATTTGCGTCGCCGCCGTTTCCGTTGTTTTCGAAAGACGGAATGTAGGTCGGCGTATACGCGTATTGGAACGAGTGGTTGTTGCGGAACTGGCCGCCAAACTCCAGCGTCGAGGGGCGCGAGCCCAAGTGGTAGTTCAGTCCCACGCCGCCCCACTCCTGCAAATTCAACGCCACAGCCTGACCCGTAGTGGTGATGAACTGCGTCATCGCGTAGTTGTTCAGGTTGTACAAGCCCGACCCGGCAACCGTGCAATCCGGACCCCACTGCGGCAGGTATTTGCTTTTCGGCGTTCCCGTATAGCCGCACTTGGGAATCAGCGTCGTTCCGGGCTGCGTCGGTACGCCGGATCCCGGCTGACCCAGCGCCGCCGAAGTCGGAGCCCAGTCGATCTCCGGATTGCCGCCCGAGTTCAGCTCGCGCGACCGCGAAACCGCCGATCCCCAATGAATCCAGGTGTTGTTGAAGACATGGTTCCCGTCGAGCGAAAACGTGCCCACCGCAAGGTCCGGCCGCCGCAAAGATTCATAGAATGCCGAGCTGCCCGGCTTGTTGTCCTTGATCTCGTAGTACCACTTGTCGCCCCAATCCTTGAAGTCGGAAAGCAGGAAATGCGCGGCGAGGTTCGAGTGTTCGCTGAGCTTGTAGTCGATGCCGCTGGCGCCGCCCCAGCGCAGGCGCGAGTAGCGATATTCGCGAAACGTCACTTTGTCGTAATAAGGATTGGCCGTCCCGTCGGGATTCACATCCGGATCAGGCTCCATGTCGTTGATCCCGCGTCCGTTGTAGTCGTATTCCGCCCCGGCGATCGCCCCCCAGCGCTTGTCCGTCCCGAACCGCATCCCGGCCGACGTATCCACTTTGCCAACATACCGGGTGTTCTCGATCGGCGTGTACCCCATCGTGGTCTCAATGCCAAAGGTGGGCTGCGCGGTCGCCATCTTGGTCACCAGATTCACCGAGCCGCCTATCCCGTCCGCATCCTGGTTCGCCGAAAGCGTCTTGTTCAATTCGATCGACTGCACCATATCGGCGGGGATCGTCGCCAGATTCACCTGGCGAATCGCCACCTCAGGCGCGGGCGTCGTCACCCCGTCGATGGTGACATTCGTCAACCGCGGGTCCAGGCCGCGCACCTGGATGTACACGCCCTCGCCTTCGTCCCGTTGCAGCGTCACGCCGGGCATCCGTCCCACCGCGTCGGCCACATTGGCGTTCGGCAGCGCGACGATTTCGCTCTGCGGCAGCACATTCAGAATGTTCGCCGAGGTGATCTCCTCGTTGACCGCCTCCGTCATCGTCTGAGCCCCATCCGCCGTAACTTCCACCTGCTCGATGTTGGAGCCAATCCGCAGCACCGCATTGATCGATGCCGTCTGTCCGGCCGCCAGATTGACGGTCTTGATCAGTTGCGTAAAACTCGCCGCGCTGAAGGTGATCGTGTAGCTCGCCGGAGCAAGTCCGGAAACCAGGAACTCGCCCTGGCCGTTCGAAGTGACGACAAGATTGCCGGGAACAATCAGGATGCGCGCGCCCGGAATAGCCGCCTGAGACGCGTCCACCACCCGGCCGCTCAAAACTCCGTTCTGGGCCGGAGTTGCCTTTTGCGAATGTCCATCGAGCGGCGCTTGCGCCACCGCGACAGCCAGTACCAGAACCTGCAGGATGCGCCAACGAAAGAATTGCAGCATGATGAGCCTCCCAGCTCTTGAATGGATAGAAATATCCACCTCCAACCTAGAAAACCCCGGCTGAAGCACGGCTGAACCAACGATGACAATTCTGTAAATCCTCGCGGCAGCCCCCCGGTTTCAGGTTGGCTTCAGCTACCCTCTCCGATGCTCTAACTGGAGACTCTTCGTCTTCGCACTCACCTATTGCAAGGAGATTTTCGATGCTCTCTCGGTCGTGGAAGACTGCCGCGGTTCTCACGCTGGCCGGCACTTTGACCCTCATCGCCCAGGCGCAGACCAAAACCGCCTATCGCGTCATCCGAACCATCCAGTTGGGCGGCGACGGCTCCTGGGATTACCTCCGCGTCGATCCCGCAGGCAAACGGCTGTTCATCGCCCGCTCGACCCGCGTCATGGTCGTTGACCTGGAGCGCGGAACGCTGGCCGGCGAGATCCCCGGCACCGCCGGCGTCCACGGCGTCGCCATCATCCCGGAACTGCATCGCGGCGTCACCAGCAACGGCAAGGCCAACACGGCCACAGTCTTCGATCTCTCTACCCTCAAACCGATCGCCACCGTGCCCACCGGAGAAAAGCCCGACGCCATCCTGTGGGAGCCCTTCTCGAAGACCGTTCTCACCATGAACGGCCACGCCAACTCCATCACCGTCATCGACCCGCAGGCCGCCAAGGCCGTCGGCACAATCCCTCTGCCCGGCCGCCCCGAAACCGCCGCCACCGACGGCAAAGGCAAAGTCTTCGTCAACCTCGAGGACAAAGGACAGATCGCAATGGTGGACATGGCGCGGCGAAAAGTGCTGGGCACATGGGATATGCCCGGATGCACCGAGCCGACCGGCCTCGCCATCGACACCCGCGACGCCGCCCATGTGCGCCTGTTTTCCGCCTGTCACAGCGGCATCCTCGCCATCGTCGACGCCAATTCCGGCAAAGTCGCCCAGACCTTGCCCATCGGCGGCGGTGTCGATGCGGCGGCCTTCGATCCCGCCACGCAAACCGCCTTCACCTCCAATGGCGAAGGTTCCATCTCCGTCCTCCAGCAAGCCGCGTCCGGCCCCTTCCGCAACCTCGAAACCGTACCCACCCTTCCCGGAGCCAAAACCATGGCCCTCGATCCCGATACCCACCTGCTCTACACCGTCGCCAACCAAAACGGCCAGTTCGTCCTGCTCGAAATTGGACGATAATGGGGCCAGTTCCTGCCCGTTGCGAGGAAGGCCGCAAGATGCGCGTACTGGTCGTCGAAGATCATGCCGGACTGGCAAAAAACGTCGCCCGCGCTCTGCGCGAGTCGGCGGCCTTTGCCGTGGACATCTCCTCCGATGGCCAGGACGGCCTCTTTATGGCCCAGTCCAACGTCTACGACCTCATCCTCCTCGATCTCATGCTGCCCAAGCTCGACGGCATGGAGGTCCTCCGCCGCATGCGCAAGGACGCCATTCCGACGCCGGTCCTCATCCTCACCTCCCGCGACGACAAAGAAACCACCATCGCCCTGCTCGAATCCGGCGCCGACGATTACCTCACCAAACCCTTCGATGTCGGCGAGATGGTCGCCCGCTGCCGCGCCCTCATTCGCCGCTCCCGTGGCCTGGCCGCGCCCGTCATCGAAGTCGGCGATCTCGTCATCCGCCCCGAAGAGATGACCGTCGCCCGAGCCGGCAAACTGCTCACCCTTACCGCCATGGAGTACCGGCTCCTCGAGTACATGGCCCACCGCCCGCGCGCCGTGCTCTCCAAAACCGAACTCCTCGAGCATCTCTATGACCACAACTGGGAAAAATTCAGCAACGTCCTTGAAGTCTACGTCTCCTCATTGCGCCGCAAGCTCAACACCGACGCCTCTACCCCGTTGATTTACACCCTAAAAGGCCGCGGCTACGTTCTTACGCAAGGAATCGCTCCTGTAACTTCCCCTTAACGAACGCGATCCGCGGCGAACGTACAATCGGCTTACCCCGCGAGTGCAACGCATGAAGCTTCCCATCCGAATCCGGCTCACCATCGGCTACTGCGTCATCTTTTCCCTGGCAGGAATCCTCCTCTGCTGCGCCTCCTACATGATGGCGCGGCGCAGCCTCCTCATCGCCGTCGATCACGACCTCGATGAGCATATCGACGACGTGCGCGATTTTTTCGCCGCCCATCGCCTCGGCGCCGACTTCGACCGGACCCGCGCCGAGGTCAGCGCCGAATTCGATCTAAAAGACGACGGCAAGTGGCTTCAGATTCGCGACGACCGGGGCCGCTGGATCTACCGCTCGCGCCGCATGATGCTCGCGCCGCACGACATCCCCGCGTCCGTCAATCTACCCCCGCACGGCCGCACGTCGAGCTTCGTCGCCGGCTCCAAACAGCTTCGATCTCTCATTCGCTCCTTCAACGCTCAGGGCCATTCCTTCGTCGTCGAATCGGGCATCACCCTCACCAAGTCCGATCAGATCTTGACTTCCTTCCGCGACGGGTTGCTGTGGATTTCCCCCGCCATCTTTCTCATCGCCGGCCTCGCCGGTCACCTGCTCAGCCGCCGCGCGCTCGACCCCGTAGCCGCGATCGCGCGCCAGGCGCAGCAGATTCACGACGGCAACCTGCAAACCCGCCTGCCCCAGCTCCAGACCCGCGACGAACTCGCCCACCTGTCCGCCACGCTCAACGAGATGCTGGAACGCATCGAGTCCGGCGTGCGCAGCGTCCGCGACTTCACCGCCTACGCCTCCCACGAGCTCCGCACTCCCATCGCGCTCATTCGCACCGAAGCCGATCTCGCCCTCCAGTTCGAGCGCTCCCCCGAGGAATACCGCGACGCCATCCGCGTCGTCAGCGCCGAGGCCCTGCGCATGTCCTCGCTCATCGACAGCCTGCTCTTTCTCGCCCGCACCGACGCCGGCGCGGAGCAAGTGCAACTCCAGCCCCTCGACGCCCGCCGCCTTTGCCGCCAGACCTGCGACAAATGGCGCCCCGTCTTGCAGCGGGCGCGCATCCAGCTAGTCGCGGATCTGCCCGCCAACCCGGTATCCGTGCTCGCAGACCCTCTCCATCTCCAGCGTTTGTTGAACATCGTGGTCGAAAACGCGGCAAAATACACTCCCGCGGGGGGATCGGTGCGACTGAGCCTCCACGAAATCGGCGGCCGCGCTCGCATTCAGGTGAGCGACACCGGCATCGGCATTCCTCCCTCCGATCGTATCCGCATCTTCGAGCGCTTCTACCGCGGCAGCAATGGCCAACAGTGCGACCCGCACGGCTCCGGACTGGGGCTCGCCCTCGCCGCCTGGATCGCACTTCGTCACCAAACCGCCATCGAAGTGGAGAGCGCCGAGGGCGCCGGCAGCAGCTTTTCCTGGACTTTGCCCCTAAGCGCCCCCGGATCGAGGGAAGGCGACGGCGGCGAGTTGGACTCCCCGGAAGTCTCCTTGCCTCCCAGAGAGCCCGCCGGTTGGGTTCCGCGGTGAAATCGCGAAAGTACGCCTACAGCCGCCCAGTGAACCGGTAGGTTCCCGAGCCTAACACCCACTTCTCGGTGCGCGACCTCTTGCCAAGCCCGCTTCCCGAGTCCGTTCCATGAACCTTCGCCTGCTCGCAGATCGCTCCCGCGGGCAGCATCGCCGTAGCTCGCGCGCCGGCCGGGACGACAAACTCCGCGGACCAACTTCCGCCGCTGCGGTGCCAGGCCGAACCGATCGTCCCGAGCACCGTCTTCACCGTCGCCGAGGCGTCCGGCGCGCCGCTGTCCAGCGCCGGAGCCAGCCGGATTCGCTCCGGTTCCTCGCGGCTCAGGTCCAGATCGATCCCCGCCAGTCCGCGATACAACCACTCCTCCATGTGCCCCAGCATAAAGTGGTTCTGCGAAGAACCCGGGTTCGCGTCCCATGCCTCCGTAAGCGTCGTCGCTCCCCGCGATAGCTGGTAACCGTAGCTCGGAGAATCGGTTCGCTCCGCCATATCGTAGAGCACATCGGAGCGCCCATTGTCCGCGAGAGCTTCCACCACATAGTGGAAGCCGATATCTCCGGCGGTAACATGATTGCCATGCGCGCGTATATCCGCAACCAGGTTGGCCAGCACCGCCGCCCGATCCTCTTCCGGCGCCAACCCCAGATACAAAGCCATCGCATTCGCCGTCTGGCTGCCTCGATTGTAGCTCTTGCTCTCCGCATGATAGAAAGTCCGGTTGAAGGCCAACTTCACTCCCCTCGCTTCCAGGCCATATCGCGCCGCGTCAGCCGGTTTGCCGAGCAGCGTTGCGATCTGCGCCAGAGTCTCCAGATCCTGGTAGTAAATCGCGGTCGCCGTCAGGCCTTTCCCCGTGAGTTGGGATTCGCCGGGAGCTCCGGGCCCAACGTCGTACCAGTCCCCCAGGCCAAAGTTCAACGTGTTATCCACCGACTTACTCTTCAGATAGTTTGCGTAGCGCGCCATCGACTCGTAATGCGTTGCCAGCGCTTCCTTGTCGCCATAAAACTGGTAAGCCGCCCAGGTGCTCAGGATGATGGCGCTGCCCCACTCCGGCGAGTCGCGAAAGGGAGTGCTCTTCCCGTTCCTGTCGACAAACGCCACAAACTCCGGTGCAATACTCGGTTCCATGCCGTCGGCGAGCTGAGCCTCGGACATGTCGTCGCCTATCTTGCGGTAGAGTTGAGCGGCGTCGTAGTTGTACAGGATGGAACCGGCATTCAGGTAGGTTTGTTCCAACCAGCCCAACTTCTCGCGGGTCGGGCAATCGGTGAGAACGCTGGCGAGGTTGCTCAGAATCGCCCGGTCGATGAGGCGGTGAATATCGTTCAACAACGGCGCCCCGGAATGAAACGAGCCAGTTACGGCCACCGCGTCGTGAACGAAATCGCCCGCGACGGAAAGGATCGCAGGAGGCGGCGCGCCGGGATGCGCGGAAACTGTTTGCACCTGAACGTATCGAAAACCGTAATAGCTGAAGCGAGGATGCCAGCTCTCGATACCGTCGCCTCGCAGAGTGTAGGTGAAGAGAACAGGATCGTCCTTGCCCGCCGCCGCGCTGCGCTGCGTAACCTCGCCGTCGCTGTCCAGTAGTTCTCCGGGGAGCATCCGGACCATGTCGCCCGCCTGGCCTTCGACCTGTATCTCCGGCCATCCGGAGAAGTTCTTTCCAAGATCGTAGATCTGTGTATCCGGTGCCGATGCGAACCAGCGCGCCGGCTTCAGGATCTCCATCACTTTCATGGGAGGAATGGGCAACGACCTCAGCGAGTCGCCGGCATCGTTGGAGCCGCTCGGTGCGGCGACTTCGAGAGCATGTTTCCAGATTGAGTCGGTCCCGGTGTCCCATCCTGGCTCCTCTTTGCGCGCGTCGTAGTCCTCTCCTCCATAGATGCTTGAGAGTACGATCGGCCCCGGCGCGGTTTGCCAGCTACGATCGCTCACGATCGTCCGCTCAGTTCCGTCAGCGAAGATGACGTGCATTTGCAGAATCATTTTGGGGTTGCCAAACGAGCCGGTGAATTTTGCATAACGGCCGTCGAGGACGGGGACGCTGTACATCCCATTGCCAACCATCGCGCCGAATGTGTTCTCTCCGGGCTTGAGCGCCTCCGTCAGGTCGTAGGTGTCGTACAAGACCTCCTTGCGGTAGTCGGTCCAGCCGGGAGTCATCACCGCATCTGTGACCGGTCTCCCGTTCAAATGCAACTCGTACTGTCCCAGGCCGGAGACATACACCATGGCCTGCCGGACGGGCTTGGCCAGTCGAAAGGAATACCGAAAAAGAGGCATGGCTTCCGGCCTGGCGTTTCTCTCTTCCACGCCTTCGCGCGTTTGCGGCACCAGAGGACCGTCCGGTTGCGCCGCGATCCACTTGGCAGTCCAATCTTGAGCATGCAGCAGTGCGGTAGTCCAATGCGAAACTGCGCTGCAATTCGACCGTCCCCCGGCACTGTTCCAAACGCAAACCTTCCAAAAATAGGTTGTATCAGACTTGAGGGGCAATCCCGCGTAACGTATATCGATCGAGTCGCGATCCTCGACTCGCCCGGAATCCCAGAGATCGCCCCGCTCCCGATCGAGCAAATCAGGCGACGAAGCCACCAGAACACGATACGCGGACTGCGCAATGTCGTAGGCCGCGGCGCTATCGGTATGCAGTTGCCAAGCGAAGATGGGCGTCTGTTCCGCCAGGCCGATCGGAGCTTCCACCCCCGAAACACGGAGTTCGACCGGCAACCAACCCGTACTCGCGGACTCGCGAGCCTGTGCCCTCAGCACCGGAGAACAGAGACACGGCAGAACGAACAGGAGCGCGACAGTTCGCGACAGAGGGTACGGCCAACGACCGATTTGGGCAACAGACATGAAGCGAAGTATAAGGGCGTAGACCCGAAAACGCTTAAAATGGCCAAGAAAAGCGGGTAAGGGAGGATGCGAGATGGAAGGAGTTCTTGGTGGCGGAGGGCGGGATCGAACCGCCGACCTACGGGTTATGAATCCGTCGCTCTAACCATCTGAGCTACTCCGCCAGTAGTGTGCCGCTTGGGCACGGAACGCGGGCAAAGGCTGGTTTCGCCCACAAGCGCCTCTCTGATGATACGGACCGCCGGATTCCAGGTCAAACTTGCTCGTCTCATCGGCGTCGCCTAACGCGCCTCACAGGCTCTTGCTCCGCCACTGCGTCACTAGATCCCGCGCCGCCTGCGGCCAATCCGGAAACAAGAACCGGAATCCCGCCGCTTCCAGCCGTCCAGGGACCACATTCCGGCTCTTCAACACCAGTTCCGACTCGGTCCGCAGCAGAAAACACCCAATCTCAATCAGCCATGCCGGCGCCGGCAGACCCACCGGCACTCCCCAGGCCCCGCGCAGCACCCGCATGAACTCGGCATTGGCCACCGGATTGGGCGATGCGATATTCACCACCCCGTCAAAACTCTCGTTCGCAATCAGAAAATCAACCGCATGGCAGAAATCCTCGCCATGCACCCAGGAAACCATCTGCGCCCCACCCCCGTTGGTCCCGCCCAGCCCACGCCGCGCCAGCGTAGAAAGCACATCGAAGACCCCGCCCTTGTCCGCGCTGAAAGTCACCGCCGAGCGCAGCGCAATCTTGCGCGTCCCCGGCGTCTCCCTCTCGAAAAATGCCCGCTCCCAATCCTTCGCCACGCGGATCGAAAAATTCCACGTATCCGGCGCGCCCGGCTCGTCGCCGCCAAGCTCCCCTGTCGTCTCACTCATGGTTTCCTTCAGCGAATGCCGGTAGATCGTCGCCGTGCTGGCATTCATCCACAGCCGTGGCGGATGCCGCAGGCCGGCAACCGCCTCGTTCAGCAGCCGGGTCGAAACAATCCGCGAATCGTAAATCTCCCGCCGGTTTTCGGCCGTATAACGGCAGTTCACGCTGCGCCCCGCCAGATTGATGCACACATCGCATCCTTCCAGCTCCGCAACCCACGGTCCGCGCGTCCGCCCATCCCAGCCGACCTCGCGCCACAATTGGCCCCCAGCCCGCGGCCGCCGCGTCAAAATCGTCACCCGGTGCCCCTGCGCCCAAAAATGCCGCGCCAGCAGATGCCCCACCTGCCCGCTTCCACCCGGAATCGTGATCCGCAGCGGCGCGCCACTCATTCCGAGCCTTCCGGCGCATCGCCGCCGTACACCGAATCCAGCAAATCCGCCGCCAGCCGGTGCAGCGGAAGCAAGATCGGCAGATTCGCAAACTTCAGCGCCAGCAGAATCATCTGCAGCGACTTGTCGAACAATATCCACGTCCGCCGCTGCTCCGGCGAACCGTCGTACACCCAATACAAAATCAACCCCATCTGGTACATCCAAAGCAACCGCGGCAAATAGGGCAGTATCCGCCGCGGCAGCTTCACTCCGGACTCATCCACCGCGCGCGCAAACAGACCAATATCCAGCTCCCGCACCGGAGCCGTCTCCGCGCTGAACGGCGACAGCGGATGATGCGGATCGGTATGCGCCGAAAGCGCCCCCAGCAAACTGCGATTCGGCCCGAAATAGTTCAGCTTCATGGCGATGATCGCCCGCAGCCGCTCTTCCAGCGTCTTCGCCGCGTCCAGCTTGGCCGTCGTCGCCGGCACCATCTCCTCCTGCGACCGCTCGTAAAACGCCATGACGATCGCGTCTTTCGAGTCGAAATAGTAGTAAGCCGCCCCCGATGCCACCTGCGCCTGCGCCGCAATTTCCCGCATCGTCGCGCTCGAAAAGCCCCGCTCGCGAAACACCGCCAGCGCCGCCTCCAGAATTCGCGCCCGCGTCTCTTCCGACTTCTTCGTATTCGACTTCACGACACTCATACCAGCATTGATTCTCTACGATGCACCCGGCTTCGCGCCTTATCCCGCATCCGCCCAATCACAAAAATATCGAAGAAATCCCCATGGGCGCGAAGCTACGATATTGTTGAACACGTTCATAAAGCAGGACTCGGCCCTTTGTCCGCGTAAGACGCGACGGTTTACACTGGCCCTCTATGAGCAAGATAAGCATCCTCGGCGTCATACCCGCCCGCCTCGGCTCCACCCGCCTGCCCCGCAAAGTCCTGCGTGAAATCGCCGGCCGCCCCATGGTCGAGTGGGTCTGGCGCGCCGCCGTCGAAAGCAATTGCATGGACCAAGTCGTCGTCGCCACCGATTCCGCCGAAGTCGCCGAGGCCTGCGCCGCGCGCCAAATCCCCGTCGCCATCACCTCGCCCGAATGCTCGAGCGGCAGCGACCGCGTCTACGAAGTCTCCCGCCAGATCGACGCCCAAATCTACGTCAACATCCAGGGCGACGAGCCGCTCCTCACCCCGGAGCACTTCGCCCCGCTGCTCGCGCTCTTCGCCCGCCCCGAGGTGCAGGTCTCGACCATCAGCGTTCCCTGCCCGCCAGACGACATCGCCAACCCCAACGCCGTCAAAGTCGTCACCGCCGCCGACGGCCGCGCCCTCTACTTCTCACGCTCCACCATCCCCTACGACCGCGACCGCGCCAACTACGCCGGCTACCGCAAGCACCTCGGCGTCTACGCTTACCGCAAACCGGCCCTCGAACAGTTCGCAGCCCTCGCCCCTTCGCCCCTCGAGCAAATCGAACGCCTGGAGCAGTTGCGCCTGCTCGAAAACGGCATCGACCTTTACGTCGCCCAAGCCGTAGAAGACACCATCGGCGTCGATGTGGAAGAAGACTTACGCCGAGTCGAGGTCATTCTCGGCAAACGCAGTTAGCGTAGCCACACCGAAAGCTGGTTTTGTAACAGGGCACGCCTTCAGTCGTCCCGTAAGAGTTCGGAGAATCGACTGGGCTCCAGCCCCTGCGGGAAGTTTGCCGAGCAAATCCTCCCAATCCCCCGGCTCGTTTCGTGGTCGGTCGAACTCGTGAGCGCCTTTACACCGCCAGCGGCGCGAAATGCAGCGCAATCTCCGCATCCCCCGGCACCGCCTCAACAGCCACCGCCGTCAAATCCGCAACCAGATAATGCGCCGCCCCCAACTCCGCAATGGGATGCGAAAACAGCGTCCCAATCACCGTGCATCCCGCCGCGCGCCCGGCTTTCGTCCCCGATCCGGAATCCTCGATGACCACGCAATCGCTCGCCGGCAACCCCAGAATTTCCGCCCCGCGCAGATACGGCTCCGGATGCGGCTTGCCTTGCTCGACCATATCCGCCGTAATAATCCGCTCCGGCACCGCAATCCCCGCCGCCGCCATCCGTATCCGCGCCAGCCGTTCCGTCGCCGAAGTCACCACCGTCCACCGCGCAGCCGGAAGGGAAGCCAGCAGCGCCAGCACCCCAGGCAGCGCCGCAACCCCCTCCTGATCCGACACCTCCAAATCCTCAATCCACCTCAGCTCCACCTCGTCGTCCAGGTCGGGCCGCAGCTTCCGCACCGTCTCGATCGCCCGGCAGCCATGCGCCGTTTGAATCGCCACCGCCGGGTCGATCCCCCGCGCCAGCGCCCACGCGCTCCAACTGCGCTCCACCGAGCCCAGCGAAGAGATCAAAATCCCGTCCATGTCGAAGAGTATGCCTTTGCAGCGCACCGTCACCGGCTCGGCCACCGGAACAGAAGTGTCGGAAAGCGAAGAGGAGTCCGTCATCCTGTTATTTTACGGCCTGCTTCGTCTCAGCCTGTTTTGCCACCGCGGGCGCGACCGCCAGCTTCACCGGTCCCGAGAAGGAAATCGTCCCGGCCAGCACCAAAGCCTTCCGCTTCAGCCGCAGCAAGTTCTCGCCCAACTCCACCGTCCCACCGGCGATCGCCGCCGTCCCGCTCCAGTCGTCGAATTGCGGAGCGGCCGTATTCCCTACCGTCAAACCCGCTCCGCGCTGCCAGTCGAAAAGCACCGTTCCCGTTGCGCTCGCCGCCAGATCGGCCATCCTTCGCCCCGAAAGCCGCACTTCTCCAGAGCCGCTCACCGGGCCGCCAGTCCATCCCCCGCCCAGCATGGCGCCCAGCGCCGCGGCCTTCAAATCCGCAAAGCTCCCGTCAAAAGCGTACTGCGGCTTATCGTCGGCCCAGCCAATCCGCCCCGTTCCCTCGGCAGTACCGCCCAGCAAACCCGCCTCCCAGTGCTTCACCACCGCCGCGCCCTCCTCAAAGCGAATCTCCGCCACCGGCTTCTCCAAGGTCGCCGGACCCAGCGCCAGCGACTCCGCCTGCACACTCAGCGCAATCGCCGGCCACTTCGCGCGATCCGATGCCCGCATCCGGTCCATCAATTCGGAGAGCAGGCTTGGTTCCTCCGGAGCGCCCAACAGCGCCGCCTCCAGCGTCGCGCCGTCCAGCGCGCCAAAACGCACCTGCACCTGCGGCAGGCATTGCCCTCCCGCCGCGACGGTCGCCGCGCACTCCGACGGTGCGTGGAGAGCGATGGAACCGCGCACCAGCCCCTTGGCCGCATCCTTTGGATTGCCGTAGCTAAACTCGCCCGTAAAATCGACGCTGCCGTTCGCGACCGTCGCCGCTCCTTGCGTCACCACTACCGGTCGCGCCAGATACGCCGCGCTCCACTCCGTATGGCGTACCGTCAGCGAGCCGAAAATCGTCCCCGGCGGTATGGGCGCCGTCGATCGCAGCAGTCCCGCCGCATCCTCCGCCGCGATCCACGGCCCCTGAGCCTTAAGACTGAAGTCCACCGAACCGCCCGTAAAGCTATCCAACGCGTCCAGATGCGGCCAGCCAAAAGCGTACGCCAGTTCCCGCAACCGTCCCATCTCCGCGCTTCCGCCCAGCACCGCGCGATACTCGGAACTCCCGAGATAGACCTGCACCTCGCCCGTCTGCGCAGGCGTCCCCAGCCCCACCGCAAAATCCGCCGATAACATCGTCTTCATCGCGGCGGCGGAGTCCCGCGCAACCGAGCCCACCGCCGCGTCCGCAACCGCGGTTGGCGTGAACGCGATGCGAGGAAACTCCAAAGGCTCCCGCAACTGCCCTCCAGTGAACTCCGCACCCTCGACCGTCAAAGATCCCTGCAAATCGCCACCATCCGCGGCCGTCGTGACCGAAGCCAACTTGCGTCCCACCCTCCGGCGCGGAGTCTTCCCTGCGCCGTTTGCCTCCGTCTTCTGAGCCACCTCTTTGTAGGTCAGGCTGCCGTTCACCGCCCCCTTGGCCGAGATTCCCGGCGCAAACCCGCTCCGCAAGGTCCGCAACAGGTCCAGCCCCGCCTGCAGCGGCACATCTTTCACCTCCAACATCGCCTCCGCCGGAATCGCCTTTCCATCCAGCCCAGCCCTCCCCGGCAACTCCGCCTTCAGGTGCAGCCGCCCGTCGCCGATCGCCGTATTGCAATTCACCTCATGCGCGGCATTCAACGAGTGCTGGTAGCGGAAGCTGCAATTCGCGTCGAAATCCAGCGGCGTCTCCGGCGCAAACTCCTCGCGCCTCACACCCGTTGCCCGCAGCCGCGCCTTGGTCTCAGCCGACTCCGGTGTGCCCAGCACAGCAATATCCGCCGTCAAATCGCCCCGCCAACCTGCGTCCGAACCCGTAATCAACCGCGAAAGCTGCCCCAGTTGCGCATTGCGCCACTCCATGTCGAGCTTCAACGGCATATCGCGCAACTGAGGCGCCGACTGCAAACTCGCCTCCAGACGCACCTCGCCCGTATCCGCCAAACTCATCGGAATATCCGTGCGAACCGGCTGCCCGCGCAGACGCACCCGCCACTGTCCCGGCGCATCCTGCCACAGCGAAAGGTCCGCGTCCACCAGCGAAAACGGACTCTTCTCCACGCCATTCTTCAGATTCACCCGCGATTCCGTCGCTTCCAAATACGGAAAATGCGCCGCCGTTCCCGGAATATGCCGTGCCGGGGGGCCATTGCCCCGCGAGAGCCCCGGCTGCGCGCCCATCATCAGCGTCTCCAGATTCCAGCGTCCCTCCGCCGATCGCACCAAATTCAGGCTCGCCTCATCCACGCTCACCCGGCTGATCTCAAGCCGGCCCAACAACAAGGCGGGCAGCCGGATCGACGCCACCACCGTTCGCGCCGACAGAATCGGCTCCGCGCCAAACCCCGGATCCTCCGCCACCTGCAGATCGCGCAGCACAAACCCCGGCGTCGGCAGCAGCCGCAGTTCCACGCCGGACATCCGCACCGGACGCCCCATCGACCGGCTCATCAGACCGGCAATCTTGCCTTTGTAATGGCCAATGTCGATCAGCCCCGGCAACACCAGCGCGGCGGCCAGCAGCGCCGCCAGCAGCGCGACCCAGGTGGCCCGTCGCCGCAAGCGCGACGGACGCGTCTTCTCAACAGAATCTTTACCGATGCGCGGCCGGTCCCCCGCATCGGACAACGCGGCATGGGCCTGCTTGGCGTCGGCCTCGTCCATCGTCGCTACTTCACCACATGGAAGGTGCGCGACCAGCGCGTATCGCTGAAGAAATGCAGCGCAACATGCGCCATCCAGGCTATGTTTTCGGAGAAGCTCGTCTTGTACATCTGATCGTCCGGCGTCTTGAACGACCAGTAGTTGAACAGTGGCCGTCCGACGATATTCGCCCGAGGCACAAACCCCCAAAACCGCGAATCCAGACTGTCATGCCGGTGGTCGCCCATCATAAAGTACATCCCCGGCGGCACCACCAGGTCGTTCCCTTGGATATGGTTCGGCAAATCCACCAGCCACTGCTCCGTAATGCCATTGGCTTCCATCGGCGAGACGGAAGGGAACTGGTCCGCGTACGGCAGCGGCGTATCCTCGGGCCACAGCTTCGCATACGGCTCGTTCTGCGCCACGCCGTTCAGAATCACCACGCCGTCGCGCAAATGGATGTGGTCGCCCGGGATGCCAATCAGCCGCTTCACCAGGTAGTCGTCCGGCTCGCCCGGCTTGTAAAACACGGTAATGTCGCCACGCTTCGGCTCGCGATAGTGAATCAGTGGCATCCACTTGGCCGGCGGCGATAACGTGAGACGGTCCACCAGCAGATGGTCGCCCACCAGCAGCGTCTTCTCCATCGAACCCGACGGAATCACAAAATTCTGCGCCAGAAACGTGAGAATGAACAAGCCAATCACCAGCACCGAACAGATGCTCGCCACCGCCTCGAAAGGCGTCTCTTCCACCCGCTCCGCCTTCGCCGGCCCCTCCGCCAGAGCGGCTGGCGCCCCTACCGGAGTATCCACCGCCAGATTGTCAGCCTTCGCCATCGTCTCTATCCGCCCTGCCTCAATACGCGCTCAACTCCGTCCCGGTTCCGCGACCGCCGCGCTTCGCCCACCGACCACTGACCACTGACCACTAAATCCTTTTCGCAAAGTGTATCAATGCACCACCCGAAAAATCCGCCTCCACCGCGCAAAACCCTTCCACGGCCCAGAAACATCGCTCCCCAGTCTATCATCCGAGGCCTGCTGCGCATCGGTTCGCGAAGGCCGCACCAGCGAGAAGTAAATCACCAGCGGCCGAGCAATAATCTGGCTCCGCTTCACAAATCCCCAATATCGCGAATCCAGGCTGTGATTCCGGTTGTCCCCCATCATGAAGTACTCGCCCGCCGGAATCACCAGCTCCCCATCCCGCGTATCCTGCTGCATCCGTTTCCACCAGTCCGGCTCAACGCGCGGATCGGTATACCTCCGCGCCGGAAAATGCTCCAGATACGCATTCTCCTCCGCCGGCTCAAAAGTCGCATACGGCTCGTCCAGAACCTGCCCATTGATCGTCACCTTGCCGTCGTCGATCCGCAGCCGGTCCCCAGGCAGCCCAATTACCCGCTTCACCAAATACTCACGCTTATCGAGAGGCGAGTGAAACGTCACAATCTCCCCCCGCTCCACCGCCGCATACGGCAAAATCCGCTTCCAAATCCCCCCCGGAGCAAGCGCCGACCGGTTCATCAGCAGAAAATCCCCCACCAGCAGCGTGTGCTCCATGCTCTCCGACGGAATCACCATCGGCTGCGCCACAAACGTCAGCACAAACAGCGCCACGATCACCGTCCGCATCAGCGAAGCAACCGCCTCCGGCAACCCATGCGCAACATCCTGCGCAATCGCCTGCCCCAGCCCCATGGCGGAACCCAAAGCATCGCTCGCAGGATGCGCCGTGGCAGCCGAAACCGCCCGCGCCTCGCCGAATTGACTCTCTTCCGCCACCGGAGTCATGCTCATCCGCGTATTCGTCCCAACCTACCCAGTCTTCCGTTCTTGAAAACCAACCTTGTCATCCCGAGAGCAGCGAAGGACCCGCTTCTGCCCTCGTTTTCCTACCCCACCCCACAAACCTTGTCATCCTGAGCGCAGCGAAGGACCCGCTTTTGCTCTTGTTTTCCTACCCAACCCCACAAACCTTGTCATCCTGAGCGCAGCGAAGGACCCGCTTTTGCTCTTGTTTTCCTACCCAACCCCACAAATCTTGTCATCCTGAGCGCAGCGAAGGACCCGCTTCTCCAGGATTTCCGCTCATCGCAACGTACCGGCGTCCGCGAAGAATCTCCACCCTAGCCCGCCAGCCCCGCCTGCGCCAGTTCCGCGTCCCGCGCCGCGCCCGTCAACATCGCCAGCGCTCGCCGCGCAGCTTCCTGCTCCGCCTTCTTCCGCGAAGCTCCACCGCCCACCGCCAGCGCCTCGCCAACCTCGCCCGCCCGCGTCCGCACCCGCACATCCGCCTCAAATCGCTTCAAATGATCCGGCCCGCTCGCACTCAATAGACGATATACCGGCATCCCCGCCCCCGTCGCCTGCAAATGCAGTTGCAGCGCCGACTTCCAATCCCCCAGCGCCCCACCAGCCCGCAACTCGTCGGCTACCGCATCCAGCCGGTTGCCCAGCACCTGAGCCTCAATGAAGCGCCGCACCGGCCCCAAATCGCCCCCCGCATCCAGATACATCGCCGCGATCGCCGCTTCCATCGCGTTGGCCAGAATGTACTCGTTGCCGCGCCCGCCGCCGCGCTCCCGCTCGTTGCCCAGCCGCAGATGCTGCCCCAGTTTGATCGCCTTCGCCACCCGCGCCAGATGGACGCGATTCACAAACTGCACCCGCAGCCGGCTCAACTCGCCCTCCTGCCACCCCGGATGCCGCCTGTACAAAAGCTCGGCCACCACCAGCCCCAGCACCGCATCGCCCAGAAACTCCAGCCGCTGGTTGTCCTCCCGCTCGCCCGTCTCCCGATTCCCCACTTCTTGGGTATACGTCCGATGCGTCAGCGCCTGCGCCAGCAGCTCCGGCCGCCGAAACGAATACCCCAGCGCCAGCTCCAGCCGAGCAAAATCGCGAACCGTGCCATCGGTTTGGGTCGAACGCGCCCGCTGCATCTCTTTATGGTAGACGCAATTCCCCTTCGAACCTCTCAGAATCGAAGCAATCCAGCCTCAGACCGCGTCAATGCTGCGGCGAGGGCGCCGCCGGCACCGGCTCCGGAACTGGCGTCGGCATCATCGCCGTCCCCGCCTTCATCGGAACCATCGGCGCAACCGCCGGCTTCGCCTCCTCCGCCGGACTCCCATCCCCCGGCGCGGCCGAAGCATCCTCCTCGCAGACATGCCCCTGCACCGGCGCGTACGCCTTCTTCACGCCCCGCTCCGCCGCAATCCGCGTATCCTGCTCCCCATCCCGCACCGCCAGCGCTTCCTTATACTGGCCCACCGCATCCTCGCGCCGGCAAGATAGGTCCATCATCCGGCCCAAATAAATATGAGACCAAGCCAGAATCCGCGTATCCTTCGCCGTCGCCGCCGCCTTCTCAAACCCGTCGAACGCCGCCTCCGGCTGCTTGGTCATAATCGCCACCCGCGCCAGAATGAAATTCGCCCGCCCCGTATCCACCGTCCCATCGGAGGAAGCCACCGTAAGCGCCTGCCGCGCCATCGCCGCCGCCGTGATCAAATCCCCAGCCTCCAGCTTCGCCTCCGCCAAGTCCAGCCCCGTCAGCTTCCGCGGAGCCGTCCGCCGCAGCACATCCCCATCCGCCACCGCGTCGAACGGAACCTCACGCGCCCGATGCGTCTCGTGATCCACATCCATCCCGTACACCAGCTCGCCGATCGTGTCCCGCAAACTCGCCGGATCCTTCTCGAAATGCGCCATCTGCTCGTAAAAGTACGCGGTCAGCACATACCCCTGCGCCATCTCATGCCGCACCCGCGCCACCCGCACCTGCTCCATCCGC
>Ga0116230_10000163_pt1 | contig 52087 bp, 49 predicted proteins | sample S1TSphfallax_3_FD_88678 | JGI IMG/M metagenome (GOLD analysis project Ga0116230, IMG submission 88678) | Host-associated microbial communities from peat moss isolated from Minnesota, USA - S1T2_Fd - Sphagnum fallax MG | ecosystem: Host-associated > Plants > Peat moss > Unclassified | place...
GCGCCCCGAGCACACGACCCGTCTCGTCCCGCGACTCGATCTTCACCGGCGTCTCGTAATTGCCAGACTCGATCGCCGACAATACCCCCACCGCCTGATTCAAGGGCTTGGCAATGCTGCGGGTGAGACGCAGCCCGACGAACACGGCGAGGGCCACGGCCGCGGCGGTGAGTGCGAGCACGAGCAGACGGGTACGCGTGTAGGCGACGGTGAGAACCTCGTCCGCCGCATGCAGTTCGGCTTTCAACAGCTTGCTGATGTTGACGATGTTCTCGATGTAGTTCGTCTCCGCGGCGTTCTCCGGGCCCATGAGGAGCTCATTGGCCTCCTTGGTATGTCCCTCGGCGGTCAACTTCTCGAACTGCGTCTCGAGCGGCACATACGCGTTGCGTGCCGCAATCGCGGCGACCATGAGGCTGCGCTCAGCGTCGGTGTCGACGGCGGCATTGAGCTTTTCGCGATACTCCGCGCGCTTGTAGTGGAATTGTTTCAGTCCGGCGAGTTCCGCCCCGATCCGGTCGGGATCGGTGATGATCAACAAGTTGCGGGTGTGCAGCGCCGTCTGCGTCGTCATCAGCATCCAGCTCGTCGCAAACTCGAGCTTCGGGACGCCATCCTTCGTGATCTGATTCACGGTGTCGTCGAAGCGCGCAAGGCCCACGAGACCCAGCGCGATCGCGGCCAGAAACACGGCGGTCACGAGGCCGAACGCAAACATAGCGCGCACGAACACGGAGCCGGTCAGAACATGACGCATGAAACGACACCTCGACCGCAGTGATTGCGGTCCCTCCATCCACGCATCGGACAGGTGCCGGCAAACTTGATAGTCGCCGGGAAACCGGCGACCTAAAACGCGCTTGTGGGGGCCTGGTAGCCCGTGGGACTGTGAACTATTCCAAACTTTCGCCGTGCAAAGAAATGTCGAGACCCTCGCGCTCCCGCTCCTCGCTGACCCGTAAACCGATCGTTTTGTCGATCACGAGGAGGATCACGTAGCTCAGGATGAAGCCGTAGACCACGGTCGTGCCGACGCCCCAGAGCTGGGTGACGACCGACCCCTCGGAGCCGCTGATCTCCTTGCTCGCGAACACCCCCGTCAGCAGGGCGCCGACGATGCCGCCGATACCATGCACACCGAACGCATCCAGGGAATCGTCGTAGCCGAGCGCATGTTTCAGGGAGGTCGCGGCGACGTAGCAGATCACGCCCGCAACGAGACCGATGATGACCGCGGCCGTCGGACCGACGAAGCCCGAAGCGGGCGTGATCGCGACGAGGCCGGCGACCGCGCCCGAGGCGATGCCGAGCACGCTCGGTTTGCCTTTGCTGATCCATTCGGCAAACATCCAGCCGAGGGCCGCGGCGGCGGTCGCCATTTGTGTCGCCAGCATCGCCATTCCGGCCCGGCCGTCGGCGGCAACCGCCGAGCCCGCGTTGAAGCCGAACCACCCGACCCAGAGCAGCGACGCGCCGATGAAGGTCAGGGACAAATTATGCGGCGGCATGGCTTCCTTGCCGTAGCCCGTGCGCTTGCCGATCACCAGACAACTCGCGAGCGCCGCGATGCCGGCATTGATGTGCACGACCGTGCCGCCGGCGTAGTCGAGGACGCCCTTGAGGTTGAGCCAGCCGGTCGGCTCCCAGACCATGTGGGCGATCGGTGCATAAACCACCAACGACCAGACCGACATGAAGATCAGCAGCGCGGAGAATTTCATGCGCTCGGCAAACGCCCCGGTGATCAAGGCCGGTGTGATGATCGCGAAAGTCATCTGGAACATCGCGTAAACGGTTTCGGGAATGGTCAGCGCGAGGTGGGAAACGGTGAGCTTGTTCTCGGTGTCGCCATGGACGAACGCCATGCCGTTCATGAGCCAGCGCGTCGAGCCGCCGATGAAGCCGTTACCGGGTGTGAACGCCCAGGAATAGCCGATCACCCACCACAGGATCGTCACGATGCAGGTGCATGCGAAGCTCTGCATCAAGGTTGCCAAGATGTTCTTCTTGCGCACCATGCCGGCATAAAACAAGGCTAGCCCCGGAATGGTCATCATCAGCACGAGCGCGGTCGAGGTCAGCATCCAGGCGGTATCGCCCGCGCTGATCTTGTCCGCGCCGACCAGCACGGGTTCGGTCGGTCCTGCCGGAGCCGCCGCAGCCGCGGCAGGGGCCTCGGTCGCGGCAGGAGCCGCAGCCGTCGACGCCGCGGAGGCGGGCGCGTCGTCCGCCCAAACGACCGGCATCGAGAGCAGCAGCATCAAGGCACAGACCCATCGCGACGGCTTGGACATCAATGAAAAACCTCCATGGTGCTAAATGGCGCCCTCGTCGCGCTCGCCCGTGCGGATGCGAACGACGTGAGCCAGGTCGGAAACGAATATCTTGCCATCGCCTACCTTGCCGGTCTGGGCGGACTTGGCGATCGCATCGATGACGGGGTCGACGAGTGCGTCGATCACGGCTACTTCGATCTTGGTTTTCGGAATGAACTCGACCATGTACTCGGCGCCACGATAGATTTCCGTGTGGCCGCGCTGCCGGCCGAAGCCGCGGACTTCAGTGACCGTGACCCCTTGGACCCCGACGTCGCTGATGGCTTTGCGGACGTCGTCGAGTTTGAATGGCTTGATGATTGCGGTGATCAGCTTCATCTATGTGTGTTACCTGCTCTGCAGCCGCTTCCCGACTGCGATCGCGCATCTCAAGCACTCCCCGTGCCATGCAGGGCAGCCTCCAGCGATATCAGTGACTTAAGGATCCGATTACGACACTCAGGTCGCTCGAGGTGCACTGAAGCGGGGCGATGCAAACATACGGAGCTTTACTTTGAGGCAAACACGCGCGTGATTGCAAGATAGAGTTGCCGCCGCGGCGAGCAAAGCGTCGATCCGCTCCTCAGCGCTTATTACGCTGAATCAGCCGCTTGCGTTTGCGCACCTGGCGAGGTGTGAGGGGGTTGCGCTTGCCGGCGAAGGGATTTTCTTTGCTGTGAAACGTGATGCGAACCGGGGTGCCGTCGAGGTTGAAGGCCTTGCGATAGACGTTGACGAGGTAGCGACGATAGGCATCGGGGACGTGGTCGGTCTGATTGCCGTGAATGACGACGATCGGCGGATTACGACCGCCTTGATGGGCGTAGCGCAGTTTGATGCGCCGACCGTGTACGACCGGCGGTTGGTGGCTCTCGATCGCGGCAGCAAGCACCCGGGTCAACTCGGGCGTGGTCATGACCCGCATGGCCGCCGCATACACCTTGCGCACCGACGCGAACAACTCCCCGACGCCGCTGCCATGGCGCGCCGAGATGAAATGCAAGGGCGCGAAGTCGGCGAAGGGAATGCGCGTCTCGATTTGCTGACGGATCAAATCGCGCTGTTCGGTCGGAATGTTGTCCCATTTATTGACCGCAATCACGAGCGCGCGGCCCTGTTCGATGACGGTGCCGAGCAGGCTCGCGTCCTGGTCCGCGACGGTGTCGTGGGCATCCATGACGACGACCGCGACATGCGCCGTCTCGATGGCTTGCAAGGTCTTGATGACGCTGAACTTCTCGACCGCGTCCTCGACGCGGGCGCGGCGCCGGACGCCGGCGGTGTCGATCAGGGTGTAACGCTCGCCGTCGCGCTCGAAGGGCACGAGCACGGCATCGCGTGTCGTACCGGGCTGATCGAACGCGACCATGCGATTCTCGCCGAGCAGGCGGTTGATCAGGGTGCTCTTGCCAACGTTCGGTCGGCCGATGACCGCGACCTTGATACTGGTATTTTCCGGGCCGTCCTGCGGATCGGGAGTCAGGCCGGAGAGCGCCGCCTCGAGCAGCGAAATGACGCCCTGATCATGCGCGGCCGCGATCGGCAGCGGTTCACCCAAGCCGAGACTATGAAAGTCGGCAACGGCAACGTCCGGATCGAAGCCCTCCGTCTTGTTGACGGCGAGGTACACCGGCTTGCCGCTGCGATGGGCGAGACGGGCGACGAACTGGTCCTGCGGCGTGAGGCCAGCACGGCCGTCGACGAGTACGATCAACCGGTCTGCCTCGGCGATCGCCCGGTCGGTCTGGGCGATCATGAGGCTCTCTATCTCGTCGGCGTTCTCGACGAGACCGCCGGTATCGACGACGATGCAGGGCACCTCGGTGCGCCGCGCGAAGCCGTATTGCCGGTCGCGAGTCAAGCCGGGCAGGTCGGCGACCAGCGCGTCGCGAGTACCGGTCATCGCGTTGAACAGCGTCGACTTACCGACGTTTGGTCGACCGATCAATGCGATTACCGGCAGCACGATTTCTACGTCGTCGATTTAGGCGGCGGCGCCGGTTTCTTTTTCTTCGGCGGCTTGGGCGGCGGCGGTGGCACGTCGACGGGCGTCTTGGCGGCGGCGGGATTCGCCCGGTAAGCCGCTAAATCGCCGCCGTCGGTGAGAACCACCACGGTGTCGCCGATCGCAACCGGCGGATTCGAGATCCGGCGTTTCGAGACACGCTCCCGTGCGACCAGGATGCCCGTCGTTTTGTCGAACCAATGGACGAATCCCTGGTAGTCGCCGACCGCGATCGAGGTCGAGAGCACCGCCGGAACGCTCAAGCCCCGCAGTTTGAGCCGATCGCTGTGCCAGATCTCCGATCCGTCCCGCTGTCGCAGGGCATCGAGGATGCCGTCGGATTGCGAGACGTATATGTCGTCGCTGTCCAGAGAAAGGCCGCGATAGCTCGACATATCGTGGGCCCACCAGATCTGACCCGAGTCGAGCGCGAGCATCGCGGTGCGCCCCTGGAAACCCGTCGCATAGACATTGTCGCCGAGCACGCGCACGGCGGAATCGACGTCGACCAGCCGATCGAGCTCGGTACGACCGTGCGGCGAGGCAAGCGCCGTGTCCCAAACGGTATCGCCGGTCGCGAGCGACAAGGCCATGACCTTGCCGTTATCGAAGCCGCAGATGGCCATATCCTTGGCGATGACCGGCGTGGCCGTACCTCGCAGGCTGAGCCGCGGCACCTGCTGTTCGATCGACCAGAGTTCCTTGCCGGTATGCGCATCGAGACCGTGCAATCGCCCGTCGACCGAACGCAGCACGACGATCTGCGCGCTGATCGCGGGCGCCGACAGCAGTTCGGAATTCACTCGAATCCGCCACAGCTGTCGTCCGGTCGCGGCATCGAGCGCGACCACGTCGCCCTTGCTCGAACCGACGACGACCATGCCGTCGGCCGCGGCCGGCCCTGCCGACAGCGGCAACTTGAGCTTCTGCAGCCACAGGTGATGACCGTTTTCCAAAGAAGCGGCGAGGACCTCGCCTTTGTCCGAGGCGGCGAAGACGACGCCGTCGGCAACGGCCGGACCGAGCCCGAGGCGCAGACGCATTTGCTTCTTGCCGCCGCCGACACCCTCGTGCCACAACTCCTTGACGGGCAATGTCTGGGGAAACGGGATCAGCGTCGCGGGCGGTTCGACGTCTTTGTCCTTGCTGCAGCCGGCGGCGAAAACGAGGGCGACCAAAGTGAGGGGAAACAAAAAGCGCATCAGGTCTTACCCTTGTTGGCAGAAGGCACGGGGGTGGCGCCGGGGACGGGGGTGGCGGCGGGGACGGGCGTGGCGGCGGGCGCCGGCGGCAAACCGAGATCGGCGATTTTCAACTGCAGCAAGGCAGCGTCCCCGTAGCGCGGATCGCTTTCGGTCAGCGCGGCACGGTATTCAGCCGCGGCGCCGGTCAAATCCTTCTTTGCATAGAGGGCATCGCCACGGATTTCGTGAAAACGGGCTGCAAATGCCGCCGGCCCAGGCGTGGCGAGCGTGCCGATCGCCTCGTCGGGCTTGCCCGCGTCGATGAGAATCCGCGCGAGGCGCAGACGCGCCACGCTCTGCAGCTCAGTGTCCTTGGATTTCTGCATGACCTCGGTCAGCGGCGCAACCGCGCTGGCATCCTGCCCATCGTCGACGTCGAGCCGCGCCAGGGCCAGTTGTGCCTGATCCGCGTACGGCGTGCCCGGATAAGTCGCGATCAGGCCTGCGGCGATCTTGCGCGCCCCGGCGCGATCGTTCTTGTCGATCGCCGCACTCAGGTCGTCGAACTCGGCTCCCGCGCGCAAATCCCGCTCCGCGCCGTGCGCCTCGTAGTAGCGATAGCCGAAGAACAAACCCACGGCGAGAACGACCCCGGCCAGCAACCACATCCCATTGTCGGCGAGCCAGCGCTTGGCAACCTCGATCTGCTCGTCGTCGGTCAAAAACTCGTCTGTCATTTTACTCCGCCTTCCCCTTCTCGAGACCCAACAACACGCCCAAGCGCTCGCCGACGCGGTCGTACGAGCATGCTTCTTGAGGCTGATCGCCGCGCAAATCCTTGATCGCAACGACGCCGCGCGCGATCTCATCCTCGCCCAAGACCAGCGCGAACCGCGCGCCGCTCTTGTCGGCACGCTTGAACTGCGTCTTGAAGCTGCCGCCGCCGAGATTGACCTGGAGCCGCAGGTCCGGCCAGGCATCGCGCAAACGTTCCGCTAATTGGAGCCCAGGAACGTCGGCGTGTTCCCCGACCGCGACCAAATAAGCTTGAGGTCGATCCCGGGCAGAAACTTTGCCGAGTTGCTCGAGCAGCATGACGATCCGCTCCTGACCCATGGCCCAACCGATCCCGGGAGTCGGCGTGCCGCCCAATTGCGCAATCAGGCCGTCGTACCGGCCGCCCGCACAAACCGTGCTCTGCGAACCCAGGGCATCGGTCATCCATTCGAACACGGTGCGGGTGTAATAGTCGAGGCCGCGCACGAGGCGCGGATCGATCTGATAATCGATCCCGGCCGCATCGAGGTGGGCGCAAATCTGCGCAAAATGCTCTTTGGATTCCGCATCGAGACAGTCGGCCAAGAGCGGCGCGCCCGCGACGAGGCGCTGGGTATCGGCGTTCTTCGTGTCGAGGATGCGCAGTGGATTGCCATGCAGGCGCCGCTTGCTATCCGCATCGAGGGCCGCCTCGTGCGCGCTGAAATACGCGATCAGCTGCTCGCGGTAGCGCGCTCGCGAATCGGGTGTGCCGAGCGAGTTCAGGTGCAGCTTGAGTCCCCCCAGCCCGAGGCGGCGCAACAGCCGCGCCGACAAGAGGATCATTTCGGCGTCGATATCGGGACCCGCGAATCCGAAGGCTTCAGCGTCGATCTGGTGAAACTGGCGGTAACGGCCCGCCTGCGGACGCTCGCGGCGAAACATCGGGCCCATGCACCAGACGCGCAGCCGGTTGTCGCGCAGCAAACCGTTCGAGATCACCGCCCGTGCGATGCCGGCGGTCGCCTCCGGCCGCAGGGTGATGTGGTCTTCCCCCTGATCGACGAAACTGAACATCTCCTTTTCGACGATGTCGGTGAAATCGCCGATCGAGCGCTTGAACAATTGGGTCTGCTCGATCACGGGGACCCGGAATTCCTCGTAACCGTAGGCGGCAAACACATCCCGTGCGGTAGCCTCGAGAAATTGCCAGAGTGCCGCCCGGGTCGGCAGCACGTCGTGCACGCCACGCAAAGGTTCGATCAATTTGCTCACGCTTCCACCTTCAACCAGGGGGATGCAGCGTATCGGTCGTGAAATTGCGCAATACACCGTCCGCGCCGGCTTGGAAGCGCGCGACATCGCCATGTACGAAGGCTGAGGCGATCGCGACCGCGCGCTCGTTGATCTCGAGTTGCACACCACTCGCATAGCCTAGATAGACTTTCAGCGGTCCGTCACCGGCGAGGGTCTTGACGCTGTTGGCACGGCCATAGCCGCTGTAAACGCGCTTGCCGTCCACGTCGTGAATATCGACCCATGACTCTGCCGAGAAGCTGAGACGCAAGCGCGTCGGTCCGTACCCAGGCTGTGGCGAGCCGGCGCCCGCCGGATTCACAGCGGCGACGCCCGCCGCTGGGGCCTGCGGCTCGGACGCGCCGGCAGCGGCAGGATCGCCCGCCGCATAGACCGGTTGGTCGGGATCGGCAGGCGCTGCGGACGGGGTCGCGGCACCGCTCGCCGGGGCATCCGCTGTCGCTGCTGAGGCCGTTGCCGTCGCAGTTGCCGCCACGCTTACCGGGCGTTGCTGCCAGGGTTTCCACAACAGCGCCACACCCAGGACGAGCAGCAGCCCGGCGAGGACCGCGATTCGCGTGCGCGGCCAATGGCTCACGTCGGCCACAGGAGCGCGCATGCGCATCGAGGGCGCCATCTGCGGCGGGCTTTCCGGTGCGGTCCGCAGCGCCTCGTAACCGGACAGGATCTCCTCCCAGGAGAGACCCAAGATCGTGACGTACTTCTTCAAATGGCCCTTTGCGTAGACTGCGGGCCCGACCCGGTCGTACTGATCGGCTTCGAGCGCCTCGATCACCCAGGCATCGAGCCGCATCTCGTCGGCGGCCTTTTGCAAGCTCAAACCGCGGCGTTCACGCTCACCCTTGAGGCGCGCACCGGGACCCGGGGTCGTCTCGGTCATCGGACCAAGCCAGACTGCAGCATGCGCGACTGCTCGGAATCCGGAAATTGTTTCACGAGACGATCGGCATAAGACCCCGCGGAAGTTTCATCGCCGAGCTTGCGCTCGACACGCAGTCCCAGCCACAGAATCTCGGGGGTCGGCGCATTGAGCGACAGGAAGCGCTGCACCAGCGTGAGCGCCTCGGCCGACTCGTCGCGCTCGAACAAGAGGTTGCCCAGTTGCAGCAGAGCCTCCGGCATGTTCGGATGTACGGCGAGGGCCTGACGAAAATAGCGTTCTGCCGCGATGTTATTACCGTCGCTGTGCACGCAGACGCCGGCATTGAGCAGAGCGACTTCAGGCGTCGTGTACGAGGGGTCCTGCGCAACTTTGAGAAACAGCTTTTCTCCTTCGGCGGCCTTATGAGTCCGGCAAAGGAAGCCCGCATAGCTGTTCTGCACTGAAGGATCCTTCTTGCCCAGCCGCGCGGCGACCGAGAACGCATGCTCGGCGGCGACCAGATCGTCGAGCCGCTCGAAGACGAGCCCGGCAGTCGCCTGCACCTGAGCGTTCTCGGGGTCCTCCTTGAGGGCCCGCTCGATGAAGCCCCGCGCGATGGTAAGCTTGCCGAGCCGCATGTATTCGAGCGCGAGTTCGACGTTGACCGAGGCCGCCGCCTTCGGGGTGCGGCCGGGCGGCGGCGACTGATTGGAGACGCAGGCCGCAGTGAGCGCGACGAGCGCGACGAGCGCGACGAGCGCGACGAGCGCGACGAGCGCGACCGGGATCGGGCGCTTCATCGAACCGCCACGGAAGGCTCGGGAGACACGAGTTTCTTGCCGAGGCGCACGACCGTGCGATCCGTGACCCGGCCGGCCAGTTGACCGCAGGCGGCGTCGATGTCGTCGCCACGCGTGCGGCGGATCGTCGCGACGACGCCCGCCTCGTTGAGAATGTCGCGGAAACGGACGATGGCCGCGGCCGGCGAGCGCCGATAGGACGTGCCGGGGAATGGATTGAACGGAATCAAGTTGAGTTTCGCCGGCCGGCCGCGCATCAGGCGCGCGAGCTGCCTGGCATGTTCCGGTCGATCATTGACACCGTCGAGCATGACGTACTCGAAGGTCACGCTGCGCCCGTTCTGCTTGTCGAGATAATGCCAGCAGGCCGTGAGGAGTTCGTCGATCGGATGCTTGCGGTTGATCGGCACCAGTTCGTTGCGCAATGCATCGTTCGGCGCGTGCAAGGAAACCGCCAGCGCGACGTTGCATTCGGCGGCGAGCTTGTAGATTTGCGGCACCAACCCCGAGGTGCTCAAGGTCACGCGTCGGCGCGACAAGTCATAGCCGATGTCGTCCATGAAAATCCGCATCGCCGGCACGACGTTGCGGTAATTCGCGAGCGGCTCGCCCATACCCATGAAGACGATGTTCGTGATCTTGCGGCCGGCGCCGCGGGGGTCGCCCAACTCGCGCTGGGCCAGCCACACTTGGCCGACGATTTCCGCGACGCTCAGATTGCGATTGAAGCCCTGCTGGGCGGTCGCACAAAACGAGCAATCCATCGCACAGCCGACCTGCGAGGAGATGCACAAGGTGCCTCTGTCGGGCTCGGGAATATAGACGGTCTCGATGCCCTGGACGTGATCCATCCGCAACATCCATTTACGGGTACCGTCGCTCGAGAGCTGTTCGGTGACGATCTCCGGCACGGCGATGCGTGCGACGCTCTCGAGTGCCCCGCGGAAGTCCTTCGCAAGGTCGCTCATGGTCGCGAAATCCGCCGCCCCATGACGATAGATCCACTTCATGAGCTGGCGCGCGCGGAACGGTTTGGCGCCGAGCCGTTCCGCGACGAACGTCTCGAGTTCCGCACGCGGCAAGCCGAGTAGATTTACAAGTTCGCTCGCCACCTTGAGTATTTCCCCGAGAACGGAAATCCGCGGTGCACGCTAGCGCGTACGCGGGCAGATCTCGGTTTCACGGAAGAAAAACCCGATCTCGCGCGCCGCGGCATCCGGCGCGTCGGAGCCGTGTACGACGTTCTCGTCGATGCTCGTCGCGAAGTCGGCGCGAATGGTGCCTTTGTCCGCCTTCTTCGGGTCGGTGGCGCCCATGATTTCACGATGCTTGGCGATCGCGCCCTCGCCTTCGAGCACCTGCACGATCACCGGACCGGAAGTCATGAAGCGCACGAGGTCCTTGAAAAACGGGCGCTCGCGATGCACGCCGTAGAAAGCCTCCGCATCGGCCTGCGACAAGTGCAGCATCCGTGCGGCAACGATCACCAAACCCGCCTGCTCGAACCGGCCGTAGACTGCACCGATCAGATTGCGGGCGACGCCGTCCGGCTTGACGATGGATAGGGTGCGCTCAATTGTCATGATGACCTCGATGAACAAGATTGAATTTAAGAGCCCCCCGATCCCAGCCAACGGGGAAGCTCGAGGATGATGGCCCGACAAAGACTTAGGAGTTTAACCGAGCAGCCGATTCCAAGCAATCGTTGAGATTACGGGAAGTGCCTGAATCTTCAGGAAAATATACCGAAAAACGCCGCGGCTAAGCGAAGCGGCCCGGGAGCCCGGGGAACGCTCAGACGCTAAAGCTCTCCCCGCAGCCACATTCCCCCTTCGCTTTGGGGTTTTGGAACTTGAATGCCTCGTTGAGGCCCTGTTTGACGAAATCCACCACCGTACCGTCGATCATCGGCAGGCTACCCGCGTCGACGATCACCTTGACGCCGCGCACCTCGAAGACCGCATCCTCTGCGCGGATCTCGTCGGCATAGTTGACTACGTAGGCGAAACCCGAGCATCCGGTCTTCTTGATCCCGAGGCGCAGGCCGAGACCCGTGCCGCGCTTGGAAAGATGGGTGCGGACGCGGTCCGCCGCGGATTCAGTCAGGGATATCGCCATGCTTACCGTCCTATTAACGCCAGAGGAATCCTGAGGATCATAGATAGCACGCCGCAAGGGCGAACGCACGGAACCTCTCGCGCAGATTATCAAGCTGTCGCGTTGACCGCGGCGGCCCATGCATCTTCGACAATGAGCAATCGGCCAAGTTTCTCGATCGGCACGGCAAAACGCTCGGAGATCTTCGAGAGGGGCTCGGGCAATGTCGGGTCCCGTCCCCTGCCTGCGGCGCACTCGGCGACCCAGGCCGCTACTGCAATCGTATGCGGACAGCCGAACGCGAGGAATCGCGCCGACTCGATACAGGCGGGAGAGTCGCCCGGGTTCCAAGCGAGGTCGAATTGCACCCAAGTCCCGCCCTGCCGGCTTCCGGCGGCACCACGCGAGACGCCCGGGCCCGGCGTCAGCTCGCCGGCCCCCGGCGTCGCGGTGAAATATCTCGAAGTCCAGTCGTTGTAGCTCATCGAGGCCGGCCGGCGATACGGCGCAGGCGGGTCACGGCGCCACTGAGCACGACAATCGCCCGCTCGATATCAGCCTCGGTCGTATAGCGGCCGAGGCTGAAGCGCAGACTGCTTTCAGCGAGCCGTTCATCTCGCCCCAGGGCACGCAGCACGTAGGAGGCCTCGCTGCTTGCCGAGGCACAGGCCGAGCCGGTCGAGACCGCGATATGAGGGCGCACGGCCGCCAGCAAACTCTCGCCCTCGACGCCCTCGAAAGAAACGTTAAGCACATGCGGGACGGTCAGTTCCGGCGCGCCATTGCGCACGATGCCGCCGAGCGCGGCGAGCCCCCGCCAAAGCCGGTCCTGCAGATGCGCGATCCGCGATCGCTCGGCTTCGGCGGCAACGGGATCGGCGGTCGCCAACTCGAACGCGGCGCCCATGCCGACGAGCTGATGCGTGGGCAGCGTGCCGGACCGCAGACTGCGCTCCTGACCGCCGCCGAATTGCCGCGCCTCGAGCTGCACGCCGCGCCGTTGCGAGACCAGGAGCGCACCGACGCCCTTCGGGCCATAAGCCTTGTGGGCCGACAAGGACAGCAGGTCCACGCCCCAGCGGGCGAAATCCACGGCGCATTTGCCGAGGCTCTGCGCCGCGTCGACGTGCAAGCGCGCCCCGCCATGACGCGCGCAAGTGGCGGCGATCGCGGCGATGTCCTGCACGACGCCGATCTCATTGTTGACATGCATGATCGACACCAGCACCGTGTCCGGCTGCAAGGCGGCGGCGACGATCTCTGGGACGATGCGCCCGTCCCGATCCGGAACGACATAGCTGATACGCCAGCCGCGGCGCTCGAGTTCGCGACAGGGATCGAGCACCGCCTTGTGCTCCGTTTTCGCGGTCACGAGATGCCGGCCCTGGGTACGGTAATAATTGGCGATTCCGAAGATCGCCAGATTGTTTGCTTCGGTCGCTCCCGAGGTCCAGACGACCTCGCTCGCCGCAGCGCCGACCGCAGCGGCAACTTGGGCACGGGCGCGCTCAACCACGCTGCTCGCGCATTCGCCAAAGTCATGGCTCCTCGATCCCGGATTGCCGAACACGCCGCCCAGCGTGAGACACTCCGCCATGCGCGCCGCGACGCTCGCATCGACGGGGGTCGTCGCCGCGTAATCGAGATAAGTCGCCCGCGTCACGGCGGACTCTTCGTTCGCGATTGGCCGCGCTTCCCCTGAACGGCGCTCAAGATCCCCCGCAAGATGTTCAATTCGTTGCGGTCCAACTGCGTGCGATTGAACAGGCGGCGCAAGCGTTCGAGCAAATGTCCGGTGCGGTCCGGGAAATCGATCTCCTCTAGCACCGCCTCCAAATGGGCATAAAAGTGCTCCAAATCCGCCGACTCGGCCAACGGTTGCTCCAATTGCACGTGCGAGCGGGGTTGTTCGCGCGCGAGCAACAGTTCGTAGCTGAGCAGCTGCACCGACATGGCGAGGTTCAAGGAACAATAGTCGGGGTTCGCCGGGATGCGCACCAGCAGATTGCAATGCTGCAAGTCCTCGTTCGCGAGGCCGTATCGCTCGGAGCCGAACAATATGGCGGTGCGCGTGGCCTGCGGCAACGATACGACCCGTTCTGCGACGTCCCGCGGCGTCACGAAATCCCAATGGTAGGAGCGCGGCCGCGAAGTCGTGCCGGCGATGAAGGCGCAGTCGACGATTGCCTCCTCGACGGAGGCGACGACGCGAGCCTGGTTCAGCACGTCGTCCGCGCCGGCGGCCAGAGCGTTCGCCTCGGCGTGCGGAAAGCTGCGAGGCCGCACCAGGCAAAGATCGGTCAATGCCATGTTTTTCATGGCGCGCGCAACCGAACCAATGTTGCCTGGATGGCTGGGGTCGATCAAGACGATGCGAACGGGCACCTGCATGCTCTGCTATTCTAGCGCCACGCCATGCATCCACTGCTCAATATCGGTATGCGCGCCGCCAGGCGCGCCGGGGATTTGATCGTCCGCAGCCTTCCGCGCCTCGATGCGATCAAGATCGACACCAAGGGCCGCAACGACTTCGTCACCGAGGTCGATCGCAAAGCCGAAGCGGAGATCATCGCGACCGTGCGCAAGAGCTACCCCGATCACGCCTTTTTCGGCGAAGAGTCCGGTCGCAGCGGCGAAGGAGAGTTCGTCTGGATCATCGATCCGCTCGACGGCACGACCAATTTTCTGCATGGCTTCCCTAGCTTCGCGGTTTCGATCGCGGTTCAACAGAAGAACCGCCTGCAGCACGCGATCATCTACGACCCGATGCGTCAGGAATTCTTCACGGCCTCGCGCGGCGAGGGCGCGCAACTCGAGGGCAAGAAGATCCGGGTCAGCTCGCAAAAAACACTCGAAGGCTCGCTGATCGGCACGGGCTTTCCGTTTCGTGCCGGTGACATCCACGTCGACCCGTACCTGGCGATTCTCAAGGTCATCATGGGAGTCGCGGCCGGGGTGCGTCGGCCCGGCGCCGCCTCGCTCGATCTCGCCTACGTGGCCGCCGGAAGGCTCGACGGCTTCTGGGAGTTTGGGCTGTCGCCTTGGGACACGGCCGCAGGCGTGCTTTTGATCCAAGAGGCCGGCGGGCGCGTGGGCACGCCCACGGGCTCGGATTATGGCTTGGGGCCCAACATCGTCGCCGGCAACCCGAAGGTCTATGAGGCCTTGCTCGCCGCGATCGGTCCCTTGACGCCGGTTGAACTCCGAACCTGAGACGGGTCCTAGGCCAGCGCGCTGCGCTTGTAGCCGTAGAGAAAATACACGGCAAGACCGATCACCGCCCACCCCAAGAACGCGAGTTTCGTGAACATCGGCAGCGAAAAGAACAAATACGCGCAGCCTAAAATCGCGAGCGGCCCGACGAACCAGACGACCGGCGTTCGGAACGGGCGCGGCCGGTCCGGCTGTCTCAAGCGCAATATCAGCACGCCGAGCGCGACCGCCAGGAAGGCGAACAGGGTTCCGCCATTGGAAAGATCGGCGAGCTTGCCGACCGGCAAAAACGCCGACGTGGAGACGACGACGACGCCGGTGATGATCGTCACCACGTGCGGAGTCTTGAAGCGGCCATGGATGCGGGTCAGAAAATCCGGCAGCAAGCGGTCACGCGCCATGCAGAAAAAGATGCGCGTCTGACCATAGATCATCATCAGGATCACGGACGGCAGGGCGAGAAAGGCGGCGAGCCCGATCAGGCGCGATACCTTGTCCCAGCCGAGTTGGCGCAGCACGAAGGCCAGCGGCTCTTCGCTGCAAACCAAAGCACCCGCGTAGGCGGGCGACCGGCAGGCCTGAAACAGCTCTGCGCTGCCCGGATCGAGCCCCTGATTCGCCGCATCCATGACCGGCTGGGCGCCGATCGAACCGATCGCACCCGCCGCCACCAGCAGATAGAACACCGTGCAAACGAGCAGGCTGCCGATCAGGCCGATCGGCATGTTTCGCTGCGGGTTACGTGTCTCCTCGGCCGCGGTCGAGACGGCGTCGAAGCCCACGTAGGCGAAGAAGATCGACGCGGCCGCGCCGCTGATCCCGAGAAAGCCGAGTGGCGCGAAGGGTTCGAAATTCGACATTTTGATCACCGGCTCGGCGAGCGCGATGAACAACACGAGGGCGGCGACCTTGATGCAGACGAGCACCGCGTTCACGGTCGCGCTCTCGCGCGTGCCGAGCACGAGCAGCGTCGTCACGAGCATCGCGATCACGACGGCGGGCACGTTGACGAGCCCACCCGCAAAATAGCCCTTGGTAAATTCGTATGGGATCTTGAGGTCGAATTGGTGCTGGATCAGGGGTACGAAATAGTTCGACCAGCCGACCGAGACGGCGCTCGCCGCCACCGTGTATTCGAGAATGAGGGCCCAGCCGACGATCCAGGCGATCAGTTCGCCGAGCACGGCATACGAGTAGGTGTAGGCGGAGCCGGAGACCGGCACCATTGCCGCGAGTTCGGCGTAGCAAAGCGCGGTGACCGCGCAGACGGACCCCGCGATCACGAAGGACAGCATCATGCCCGGACCGGCTTTTTGCGCGGCTTCGGCCGTCAACACGAAAATACCGGTGCCGATGATCGCGCCGACGCCCAGCATCATGAGCTGGAAGCCGCCGAGCGACCGGTGCAGGGACTTCTTCTCGGCACTCGCTAAAATGGCATCCAACGGTTTGATGCGCCAATTCATTGCGTCTCCCGGTTTTTTTGCGACGCCCGACTGTAGCGGCTTTCGCGGCGGGCATACAAACAATTTGCGAGCGTTCGCCGAGGTCGACTCATCCCGGTGCGTTCAGGCGCCGCCCTCGCCCGATCTCGGCGCATTGCCTGAACGCCGGGTCGTCAGGATGTTGAGGACTTCGATCAAGGTCGCGAACGCCAGCCCGAAGTAAAGATAGCCCTTCGGGATGGGGAAGCCGCCGGCCTCGGCGACGAGGGAGGCGCCGATCAACAGCAAGAACGCGAGCGCCAGCACCTTCAGCGTCGGGTAGCGATTGATGAAACGGCTCACCAGCGCGGCGATCAGCATCATCACGCCGACCGCGCAAACGATCGCCGCGACCATGACCTCTATGTGGTTGGCCAAGCCCACGGCGGTGAACACGGAATCGAGCGAGAACACGACGTCGATGATGCCGATCTGCACGACGATCGCCCAGAAACCGCTGAAAACCCCCGGACGGCGTTCCGCGGATTGGTCGACGAGCATCGCGCGCAACTCGATCGAACTCTTGACCACGAGGAACAGGCCGCCCGCGCCGAGAATCAGCGCGCGGCCCGACACCGCGAAGCCTGCCACGGCGAACAGCGGCCGGGTGAGCGTCGCGATCCACACGATCGAAAAAAGCAGCGCGAGACGCGTGAGCATCGCGAAGCCGAGCCCGAGCACCCGGGCGGCAGCCTGGCGGGCGGCGGGCAGGCGGCTCACGAGCATCGACAGGAACAGGATGTTGTCGATGCCGAGGACGATTTCCAGCAGCACGAGAGTCGCGAAAGAAAGCCAGGTCTGCGGGTCGCGGAGAAGTTCCATGCCCGCACTCTAGCCCACGTGGAGGGCCTTTAGGGCAGTCCGTCGATCTCCTCGGGCTTGGTGATTTTTCGCTCCAGCAGATCGTCGCTGCGGAGGCCGAAATCGAGCGCGAGCGCCGCGGAAATGTAGATCGACGAATAGGTGCCCGCGACGATGCCGATCACGAGGGCGGCCGAGAATCCATGCAGCGTCTCGCCACCGAAAATCAACAGAGCGACGACGACGAGCAGAGTCACCAATTTGGTCATCAGCGTGCGCGAGAGCGTTTGATTGATCGAATCGTCGATGACCTGGGAGATCGTCAGCTTGCGCGCGGTGCGTGCGCGCTCGCGTATGCGGTCGAACACGATCACCGTGTCGTTGAGCGAGTAGCCGATCACCGCGAGGATCGCCGAAATCGCCGTCAGATCGAAGGTCATCTGCGAGACCGCGAAGAAACCGATCACGCAAATCGGATCGTGCAGCACCGCGAGGATCGCGCCGAGCGCGAGTTTGAACGTGAAACGCAGCAGCACGTAGATGGCGATCAGTATCAGCGTGGCGACCAAGGCCCAAGCGCCCTTGACGAACAATTCCTGACCGACCTGGGGCCCGACGACCGAGGTGCTCTGCACCTTGACGCCCGGGTCGACGGCCGTGAACACCGACAGGATGCGCGCGCCGATCTGGTCACCCTTGACGTTCGGATCGGGCGGCAGTCGGACGCGGATGTCGCGCGAGCTGCCGAAGGCTTGGAGCTGGGCATCGGCGACACCGGCCTTGGCCAGCGCCGAGCGTAATTGTTCGAGATTCGGGGCCTGCGGGAAGTTGGTCTCGACGACGACGCCGCCCGTGAAGTCGATGCCGAGATTCAAGCCGCGCACGCCCGCGAGCACGAGAGAGCCGACGATCAGAACCGCAGACAGGCCGTACCAGACCTTGCGCGTGTTCATGAACGGGAATCGGGTTACCTTGTGAAAGAATTCCATTTTTGTTGTCTCGCCTGGTTGTGCGTGTGCCGCGGGTCGCGGGCTTTAGATCGACAAGCCCTCGAGCTTGCGGCGGCCACCGTAGATCACTTGCACGAGCGCGCGACTGCCCATCAGGGACGTGAACATCGAAGTAAAAATACCGAGTACGAGCACGACCGCGAAACCGCGCACGGCGCCCGTGCCGAGCAGCCACAACACGACGCCGGCAATCAGCGCCGTGACGTTGGAATCCGCGATCGCCGAGAACGCTCGCTCGAAGCCGGCGCTGATTGCCGCACGCGGCGAGACGCCGTTGCGCAGCTCCTCCCGGATACGCTCGTAGATCAGGATGTTCGCATCGACCGCCATGCCGACCGTGAGCACCACTGCGGCGATGCCCGGCAAGGTCAGCGCGGCGCCGACGATCGACAGCAAAGCGGTCAGCAAGACGACGTTGGCGAGCAGCACGAGGTCGGCGATCAGGCCGAAGACCTTGTAATAGATCGCCATGAAGACGAAGGCGGCAAGCATTCCGAAGACCATCGCGTCGACGCCCTGGGCGATGTTCTTCTCACCGAGCGTCGGACCGATGGCGCGCTCCTCCACCGGCGTCAGCGGAGCCGCGAGGCCACCTGCCCGCAGCAACAGCGCAAGCTCACGACCCTCGAGCGGATTCACGCCGGAAATCTCGAAGTTGTTGCTGAACACGCCGCGGATCGTCGCTTGATTGATCACGTACTCGGTCGTGCGGTCGACGTCGACGCCCTCCGCGTTCTTCTCACGAGACCGGTCGATGAACACGACCGCCATGAGGTGACCGATGTTCTCCTGGGTGTTCTTGAGCATCTTGGCGGCGCCGCGGCTGTCGAGCCCGACCGAAACCGCGGGGCCTTCCTGGGAGTTCGGCTGAAAGGTCGCATCGGTCAACTCGTCGCCGGTGACGACGACCTCGCGCTTGAGCAGCACGGGCCGTTTGTCGCGGGTGTAATAGAGCTTGGTGCCTAGAGGCACGTGCCCGGTCGCGGCCGCCTCGAGCGGATTGTCGCTCTCGTCGACCATGCGGAACTCGAGCGTGGCCGTCTTGCCGAGAATCTTCTTCACCTCGGCCGAATTCTGCAATCCAGGCAGCTGGATCGCGATCTGGTCCACGCCCTGACGCGCGACCTGCGGTTCGGAGACCGCGAGTTCGGGGCTGTTCAAGCGATTGCGCAGGATCACGATGTTCTGCTGAACCGCATCGTCCTCGCGCTTCTTGATCTCCTCCGGGGTCAACACGAGCTGCAGTGCGGGAGCGCCCTCCACGGTCGTCTCGGTGAAGCTCAGATTGCGGTTGTCAGCAAGGATCGCCGCCTTGCCTTTGGCGAATCCGTCCGAGTCGCGAAACAGCACTTGGACGCGGTCGTGGGGATAGTCGACGACCACGTCCTGATAGGCGACCCGCGCGTTGCGTAGCGAGGCGCGGAAGTCCTGTTCGTCGTGGTCGAGTTGCTGCTTGACAGCACCTTGTACGTCGACTTCGTAGACGAGATAAACGCCGCCGCGCAGGTCCAAGCCGAGCTTGAGGGGGTTCAATCCGGCATTGCGCATCCACTCGGGCACGCGCGAGGCCTTAGAGAGCGCGATCGTGTATTGATCGTGCCGGGCTTCGGCGATCAGGTCGCGCGCCTTCAATTGATCCTCGGTGCTCGCGAAGCGCAACGTGAGCCGGCCTTGCTCGAGGTAGGCGCCCGTCGGCACGACGCCGTTGTCCGCGAGCAATTTCTCGATCGCGACACGATCCCCCGCGTCCAACGACCCACCGTCCTTCGCGAACTGCAGCGCGCTTTGTTCGCCGAACAGATTCGGGACGGCGAACAGCACGCCGATCAAGACCACGACCGCCACCAGCGCGATCTTCCAGCGCGGATACGAAATCATGCGTTCTTGACCGTACCCTTGGGCAGCAACAGGCTCACTTGGAACTTCTGCAGCTTGATCTGCACGCCGTTGGCGATTTCGAGCGTGAGGAACTGCTCGCCCACCTCGATCACCTTGCCGAGAATTCCGCCCGTGGTCGCGACTTCGTCGCCCGCGGCGATCTTGGCGAGCATTTCGCGTTGTTCCTTGGCGCGCTTGTTTTGCGGCCGGATCAACAGGAAATAGAACACGACGAGAAGCAAGGCCGGCAACATCAGCGCGGAGAGCATGCCCTGGGCGCCGCCGCCGGCGACCGGCGATTGCGCGGCTGCGGTGTTGATGAGGAAATCCATGAGTGTCACCCGTATTTGCGGCGTTGGGAGCCGCGCAAAGCCGGGCATTATACCGAAACGGGAGCGAAAAACCGGCTCCAACGTCGAGCCTTGCGCCGGGGGCTCGCCAAGGTCGGGCGCTGGACGGAGATCGCAGAGTTCGCGCTAGCCTGGCGGTGCGGAATGCTCGAGCAGGGCGTAGAACTCGGACGTGTAGGCGTCGAGGCGTCCAGCCTCGATCGCGGCACGGATCTCGCGCATCAGCCGCTGGTAAAAATATAGATTGTGGATCGTGTTGAGGCGGCTGCCGAGAATCTCGTTGCATTTGTCGAGATGGCGCAGATAACTACGACTGTAGTGCCGGCAGGTGTAGCAATTGCAGTCGACCTCGATCGGACCCGTATCCCGGGCATGAACGGCATTGCGGATGTTCAACGGGCCGCGGCGCGTGAACAGATGGGCGTTGCGCGCATGGCGGGTCGGCATCACGCAATCGAACATGTCGATGCCCCGGCGCACGCCTTCGAGGATGTCCTGCGGGCGTCCCACGCCCATGAGGTAGCGCGGTTTCGTGGCCGGCATGTGCGGCACCAAGGAGTCCAGCACCGTGTTGCGCTCCGCCTCGCTCTCACCGACCGCGAGGCCGCCCACGGCAAGGCCCGCGAATCCGATCTCCTCGAGCGAAGCCAGCGAGGCAAGGCGCAAATCCGCGTACACGCCGCCTTGGACGATGCCGAACAAGGTGCCTTGCCCTGCGCCGGGGTCGTCGGCGCCCGCTGAGGGGCGAGGCGCTTCATGATAGGCGCGAAAGCCTCGGGCGGCCCATCGCATCGACAGCTCCATCGAGGCACGCGCTTGCGCCTCGGTCGCGGGATAGGGCGTGCATTCGTCGAAACTCATCGCGATATCGCTGCCGAGCACGCGCTGAATGCGCATGGACTCCTCCGGCGAGAGGAACACCGCCGCGCCGTCCACGGGCGAGCGGAAACTTGCTCCCGCCTCGGTGATCTTGCGCATCTTCGCGAGACTGAACACCTGGAAGCCGCCGGAATCGGTGAGGATGGGCCGACGCCAGTGCATGAACCGGTGCAACCCGGCGTGCGCGCCGATCACCTCGAGCCCGGGCCGCAGCCAGAGATGGAAAGTGTTGCCGAGGATGATCTCGGCGCCCAACTCCTCGAGCTCCTCCGGCGTCATCGCCTTGACCGTGCCGTACGTGCCGACCGGCATGAAGGCCGGCGTCTCGACGCTGCCGCGAACGAACCGCAGCCGGCCCCGGCGCGCCCGGCCGTCCGCGGCCAGCCGCTCGAATTGCATGGCGCCGGCGGCCTCGCGCGCGTCCGTGTGACTCATCGGCGGTCCAGGCTGGCAGGATCCGGCGTCAGAAACATGGCGTCACCGTAACTGAAAAACCGGTAGCGCGCCGCCACGGCATGCGCGTAGGCGGCGAGCAATCGTTCGCGACCGACGAACGCCGCACAGAGCATCAGCAGCGTCGATTCCGGTAAATGGAAATTCGTCACGAGCGCATCGACGACACGAAATCGGTGCCCTGGTTTGATGAAGATCCGCGTCTCGCCGCGCATTGGCGCGAGCACCCCCGCGGCGTGCGCGCTCTCGAGACTGCGCACGACGGTCGTGCCGACCGCGATGACGCGTCCACCCGCTGCGCGCGTCGCGGCGACCGCCGCACAGGTGTCGGCAGGAACGTCGATCGTCTCGGCGTGCATCACATGGTCGTCGATGTCGTCTTCGCGCAGCGGCTGAAAGGTACCGGCGCCGACGTGCAAGGTGACGAAGGCGTGGCGGATGCCGCGGGCGGCGAGGGCCGCGAACGTCGCGGCGTCGAAATGCAGACCCGCGGTCGGCGCGGCCACGGCCCCCGGCACGCGCGCGTAGACGGTCTGATAGCGCTCCTGGTCGGCCGCCTCGGGCGCCCGGTCGATGTAGGGCGGTAGCGGCATCTGCCCATGGGCCTGGAAAAACGCGAGCACGTCGCAGTCGAATTCGAAGCGAAATAGCGCGCCGTCGCGACCCTGCAGGCGGGCCGTGTGTCCGCCCGGCAGCATCAGCTCCGCGCCGGGCCGCAAACTCTTGCCGGCGCGTACGTGCAGCAGCGCGCTCTTCACCGTCAACGCGCGCTCGAGCAGCATCTCGACGCGCCCGCCCGTACTGCGCCGCGCGAAGATCCGTGCAGGAATGACCCGGGTGTCGTTGAAGACGAGCAGGTCGTCGGGCGTCAACAGGGAAACGAGGTCGCGAAAACCGACGTCACGCAGCGCGCCGGTCGCACCGTCGAGCACCAACAAGCGGCTGGCGGCCCGTTCGGCCGGCGGATGTTGGGCGATGAGCTCGCGGGGCAAATCGAAATGAAAATCGAGACGGCGCATTGTCGCGCGCATACTACCAAGGCGCGTGATCGCTTATACTGGTGTTAGCGACGTGCCCGGATGGCGGAACTGGTAGACGCGCCGGACTCAAAATCCGGTTCTTTCACGAGAGTGTGGGTTCGATTCCCTCTCCGGGCACCAGCACTTCAATCTCAAGGTAACGGGTCACTATTGAATTTTTGCAGCAATTGCGGCTCCGCCGTCGTCCTCAAGATCCCGGACGGGGATCACCTGCCGAGGTACGTATGCCCAAGCTGCAAGGTGATCCATTACCAGAACCCCAAGCTCGTGCTCGGCTGCGTGCCGGAATGGGAAGGCCAGATTTTGCTGTGCCGTCGCGCCATCGAGCCTCGCCTGGGGTTTTGGACGGTGCCGGCGGGCTTCATGGAAAATGGCGAGACGCTGCAAGCCGCGGCCGCGCGCGAATGTCATGAAGAGGCACTCGCCACGGTCGAAATCGGCTCGCTGCTCGCGCTCGTGAGTGTCACGCACGCCGGTCAGGTCCACGTTATGTTCCGCGCGAAACTGCTGCGTCCCGAATTCGCGGCGGGTCCGGAGAGCCTCGAGGTCGGTCTCTACGAGGAGGCCGAGATCCCCTGGAACGAGATCGCCTTTCCGAGCGGTGAGTTCACGCTGCGTCGTTACTTTTCGGATCGGGCGGCGGGCCGCGAGGATCACCACTTCGCGGAGCTGAACCGCCCGATGAAGATTTAGAGCCCCAAGACCTCGCGGTGCCGCGGATCGTCTGTGGCACAATATGGCGGTCACGAAAACTCAAAAGGGTAAGTCATGGCCTTTGTGGTCACCGAAAGCTGCATCAAATGCAAATACATGGATTGCGTGGAAGTCTGCCCCGTCGACTGTTTCCACGAGGGCCCGAATTTTCTCGTGATCGATCCGGACGAGTGCATCGATTGCACGCTGTGCGAACCGGAATGCCCGGTTGAGGCGATCTACTCCGAGGAAGAAATCCCGGACGGACAGGAGAATTTCAAACAGTTGAACGCGGAGCTCGCCAAGAAGTGGCCCGTGATCAGCGAAAAACGGGATGCCCCCGACGATGCCGACAGCTGGAAGGGTGTGCCGGACAAGTTGAAGCTGCTAGAGCGCTGATGATCTCAGCGTTTGGCCAGCTGCACCGCTTTGAGCTTTTGTACGAGTTCCTGCGGCGGTAGATAACCACCGACGATCTGCCCGTTTTCGGCGACGATCGCGGGTGTGCCTTGGACGCCGATTGCCTCGCCGAGAGCGTATTCGCGCGCAACCGGTGTCTGACCACAGGTCTTGGTGAGGTCGAGCGTGACGCCGGCCTTCGCCCGCGTCAGAGCCTCGTTGCGGTTCGGCGAGCACCAAACCGCCTCGGCCTTGCGCCAGCTTTCGGTGTTCGGTCCCGTCCGCGGAAAGAAAACGTAGCGGACCCGCACGCCCAGCTTGTTGAGTTCGTCTATTTGACTGTGCAGCTTGCGGCAATACGCGCAATCGACGTCGGTGAACACGGTCACCGTGTAGCGCGGGTTCGGCGGCGAGAAGATCACCATCTGCGACTCCGGCAGCGCGTCGATCATGGCGATGCGGGCATGGGTGCGCAGGTCCTCGGTGAGGTTCTCGCGCGTATCGAGATCGTAGAGATTGCCGTCGATGAAATACTTGCCGTCGGCGGTCAAGTAGCTGACTTCGGCGCCTTGGACGAACTCGTAAAGGCCCGGGATCGGCGCCGGCCGCAGGTCCTCGAGCTTCGTGCCCTCGGGCAGACGCTTGAGCAAGGCGACGCGCGGGTCCTTGGCGGCAGCGGGATCCTTGGTGGCCGTGGGTTCATCGGCCTGCACGCCCATGGCCCAGAAGCAGCCGAGCCCTAAACCGAGGGTCGCGAGACTGGCGGCAAACATCGATCGGCTCATGCTGCAAGACTCCAAAGTCGCCAAACAGAGTTCGACTCCGGCGCGACGCGGAGGTTCAGGTCGGCACGACCGAACGACGGAAATTCTAGCAGACCGACGTTCAACCGCGCGGGTGATGAGCCGAGTGCAGATCCTTGAGGCGCTCGCGCGCGACATGGGTATAAATCTGCGTCGTTGACAGATCGCTGTGGCCGAGCAACATCTGTACGACGCGCAAGTCGGCGCCGTGGTTCAGCAAGTGCGTGGCGAATGCATGCCGCAAGGTGTGCGGCGAGAGTTCCTTGTCGACGCCGGCCTTCTTTGAGTAGCGCTTGATGATGTGCCAGAACGCCTGGCGCGTCATCCGGTCGCCGCGGCGGGTCGGAAAGAGATAATCGGTCTGGCGTTCGAGCAATATTTCGACGCGTGGACCCTGCATGAATTGTTGCAACCAACCGACGGCCTCGTCGCCGAGCGGAATGAGGCGCTCTCGGTTGCCCTTGCCGACGACACGCATGACGCCTTGGTTCAAGTTCACCTGATTGTGCTTTAGGCTGACGAGTTCCGAAACGCGCAATCCGGTTGCATAGAGCACCTCGAGCATGGTGCGATCCCGATGCCCCAACGGGTCGGCGACCGTCGGCGCCTCGAGCAGGGCGTCGACCTCCGCCTCGGTCAGCGACTTGGGGAGGGAGCGACCGATCTTGGGCATCGCGATCTGCGCGGTCGGATCGATGCTGATGACTGATTCGCGGACCATGAAGCGGTAGAAACGGCGGAAACTGGACAGCTGCCGCGCCGTCGACCGCGGCCGGGAGCCGCCCTCGACGCGCGCCGCGATGAAACCGAGCAACTCGATTCGCGTCGCCTTGAGCAAGGAACTCGAGCGCGCTTCGAGCCAGCGCGCGAGCGAGGTCAAATCCGCCCGATAGGCTGCGAGCGTGTTGGCCGAAAGCCCCCTTTCCATCCAGACGGCGTCGAGAAAGCGCTGCAGCGCCGGGTCCACGGGCTCCGTCTGAGGAGGTACCTTTGCGTCCGAGGTCCGTGTATAAACCGTTCGTTTCAGAGCCGTCGCCATAGAGTTCCAGGTGCTTAAATTCGCTGCAAAATACTGCGGTGTTGCATTTACAGTCCGCAGTATGCGAGGCGCTCCGGTGAGTCGGCGTGACCCGAATCACAGTAACGTGAACTATTAACATAAGGAGAACCAGATCACAGAACGGAACCCCAGTCGCGCGGCAACGCGGCCCGGAGCGCTGGCCTCGGGCGGCATGTGGCTCTACGCCGCCTACGCTATCGTAGCGTTCCTGACGCTCGCGATTTCGGCTTTGATCGTGAACTTGTTCGTGCAGAATCTGCGCACGCGGCGACGCGTCGCAGCATGGTTCGCCCGCGCGTTCTTGCGGATTGCGGCCATTCCCTTGCGCGTCGACGGGATAGACCGGCTGCCCTCGGTGCCGTGCGTCGTGGTCGCGAATCACGCCAGCTATCTAGACGGAGTCGTCGCTTGCGCGGCACTGCCGCCCGACTTTGCTTTCGTCATCAAAAAGGAAATGGTCAGTGTCCCGCTAGCCGGCTTGCTGTTGCGGCGGCTGGGTTCGGAATTCGTCGATCGCTTCGACCGGCGGCAAAGCGCGAACGATGCGCGGCGCATGCTGAAGACCGCCTCGACCGGCCAGTCCCTGGTGTTTTTTCCCGAGGGCACTTTCACGGCCTCGCGAGAAGTCGGCAAGTTCCTGCGCGGGGCATTTGCGACCGCAGAGCGGGCGCAAATGCCGATCGTGGCGGCGGCGATACATGGCACTCGCGACGTCCTGCCCTGCGGCAGCATGCTCTTGCGGCGCAAATCGATTCGTTTCGAGGTCTTGCAGGTTCTCTATGGGACCGACGCGCGCACCCAGAGTCGCGAGATGATCGCGCAGGCAGTCGGCGAGCCCCTGGCCTGAATAAACGGGGCGGGCATCCCTGCCCTAACCATGCCCAAATCCATTGGCAATCCTTCGTGTGCGGCGTCCATGGCCTGCCAACATGGTGTCCCCAACTAGGTAAGCGACTAATCCGCGCAAATCCCATCACGAACTTCAAAAAATTTTTCGCCGCGGCGGATAGTTGTTTTCAAGGCGGGGGCTTTATGGTCTATTACGCGACCCTTTTTCGAACCGCAGTGCATCGAGTGCAGAGGTGAGCCGGATGAGCGAAGAACCGCGTGATGTCATGGAGTACGAGGTCGCCATCGTGGGTGGCGGACCTGCCGGGCTTGCGGCGGCGATCCGCTTGAAACAACTCAAACCGGACGCCAGCATTTGCCTGCTCGAAAAAGGTGCGAGTTTCGGCGCCCATTCCCTGTCGGGCGCGGTCATGGAGCCTGGCCCGCTCGACGGATTGCTGCCGGATTGGCGCGCACGGGCACCCGCGACCTGCGTTCCGGCAACGCGCGACGAGTTTTCCTACCTGACCCGTCGCCGGCGCTTCCGGCTGCCGACTCCGCCGCAGATGGCCAATCACGGCAACCTCATCGTGTCGCTTGGCCAACTGACCCCGCTGCTGGGGGCGGCGGCGGAAAGCGCCGGGGTCGACGTATTTCCTGGCTTTGCGGCGGCCGAGGCATTGTTCGACGCCGCCGGGTCGGTGCACGGTGTCCGCATCGGCGACATGGGCGTCGGGAAAAACGGCGAACATGGTCCAAATTTCGCGCTGGGGCCGGAAATCCACGCCAAAATGACGATTTTCGCCGAAGGCTGCAGGGGCAGCGTTTCGAAACAGCTGATCCACCGCTTTGCGCTCGACGCGGGCAAGTCGCCGCAAACCTACGGTCTCGGATTCAAAGAATTGTGGCAATTGCCCCCGGGTCGAAGCGAACCCGGCCTGATTCAACACACGCTCGGCTGGCCCTTGGATGCGAACACCTACGGCGGTAGTTTCCTCTATCACCTCGACAACGATCGGGTCTACGTCGGCTTCGTGCTCGGTTTGGATTACGAAGACCCCCGCTTGAAGCCGTTCGAGGCGTTTCAGCAATTCAAGAACCACCCCTCGGTTCGCGGCCTGCTCGCGGGCGGGGAAATTCTCGCCGCTGGCGCGCGCACGGTGATCGAGGGCGGTTATCAATCCATGCCGACCCTGGAGATGCCTGGTGCGATGCTCGCCGGCGACGCCGGGGGCACCTTGAACACACCCAAGATCAAGGGCATCCACCAAGCAATCCGCTCCGGCATTACTGCCGCCGAGCACTATGCTGAGACCGGCACGAGTGAGGGCTTCGACCGGCGCTGGCGTGCATCGGCCGGCGGCCGCGAATTGCATAAGGTGCGCAACATCCGTCCGGGTTTTCGCCGCGGCCTGTGGCTCGGACTCGCGAATGCGGCGCTCGAGACGGTGACGGCCGGCAAGCTGCCCTGGACTCTGCCCAATCACGCCGATCACTCGGCGCTGAAGACTCTGGATTCCTACACCTCGCCGGACCGTGCTTGGGGCGAGCGCGACCTGCCGCCTCGGGACCGTCTTGCCTCAGTGTTCTTTGCGGCGACCGTGCACGAGGAGAATCAGCCCGTGCACTTGCACGTCGCCGATACTGCCGTGTGCGCGAGCCGTTGTGCCCGTGAGTTCGGCAATCCCTGCACGAACTTCTGTCCCGCGAACGTCTACGAAATGATCGACGACGGCTCGGGCGGCCGGAAACTGCAGATCAATTCATCGAATTGCGTGCACTGCAAGGCTTGCGACATCAAGGAGCCGTACGCGGGCCAGATCACCTGGGTTCCGCCCGAGGGCGGATCCGGACCGAACTATCAAGGGCTTTAGGCGATCGCGGCGCTGGTGAACGACGCAGCCTCCATCGCGGCCCAACTCGCGCAGGGGGTCGCTGCGAAGCGCCTCGAGGCCGACCCCGCCCAGCTGCAGGCCGCAGGCCACCTGGATGCACTCGCGACGCGATTGAACGCGGGCGGTGCACCGGGCTGGCTGCGCCTGCGCAAGGCCATGGCGGTTTCCGGCATCTACTTATGGGGCGGCGTCGGGCGGGGCAAGACCTTTCTCATGGACCTCTTCTTCGACTCGCTGCGATTTCCGCAGCGGGAGCGTAGTCATTTCTATCAGTTCATGCAGACCGTGCACGCGGAGTTGCGCGCGAGTTCCGGCCGGGAACGCCCCTTGGAAGACGTCGCGGCGCGGCTCGCGACGCGCGCCCGGGTGATTTGTCTCGATGAATTTCTGGTCATCGACATCGCTGATGCCATGATACTTTCCGGGCTGCTCGACGGACTGATTCGCCGAGGCGTCAGCCTGGTCGCCACCTCGAACCGACCGCCGCGGGATTTGTACAAGGACGGGCTGCAACGGCAGCGCTTTCTGCCCGCGATCGAGTTGCTCGAGCGGCGGTTCGAGGTCTTGGAATTGGGCGGTGGCACCGACTACCGCCAGCGTCCCCTGCACAGCACGCGAACGTATTGGCCCTCGGATGCACCCGAGAGCGAGTCGGAACTCGAGCGCCTGTTCGCCGCCGCCTGCGGCGCGGCTGGCCGCGGTGGCGCGCGCGGCGGCGCGGCGACATTGAGCGTGCAGGGTCGACCGATCAGTGTCCGCGACAGCTGTGCGGACGCCGCCTGGTTCGAATTCACCGCCTTGTGCGCGACCTCGCGCAGCGCCGCCGACTACCTCGAACTGGCCGCGCGGTATCGCATGATCTTCCTGTCGAGCGTGCCGCGCTTCACGAGCGCCGATGACAATGCCGCTAGGCGCTTCCTGATGTTGATCGATGCTCTTTACGATCGCGGCGTGGCGATCGTGCTGTCGGCCGCCGCCGAACCCGACGACCTCTATCAAGGCGACTTGCTGCGATTCGAATTCGAGCGGGCGGCAAGCCGGCTCGTCGAGATGCGCTCGCATGGCTATCTCGCCCGCGCTTGCCCCTGATGAAGCGTCCCTGGCCCGGCCCTGGCATAATGGGCGGGATGAGGACGGCTATCAGCTTTTCTGTTCCCTACCAACGCTTGCTCGACGAACGCGGCGCAGCGATCGGTGAACTGCCCGAGTTCTCGCGGGACGCCGCCGAGATGCTGCGCATGTACCGCTTGATGACGCTGGTGCGTGTCTTCGACGCCAAAGCCGTGAACCTACAGCGGACCGGTCAGCTCGGGACCTATGCTTCTTGTCTCGGTCACGAGGCCACGCACGTCGGCGTTGCCGCCGCGATGCATGCCGAAGACGTGTTGGTGCCGGTCTACCGGGAATACGCGACCCAGATTTGGCGCGGCGTGACGATGCGCGAGATCCTGCTCTATTGGGGCGGCGACGAACGCGGCAACGACTTCGCCGGTCCGAGACAGGATTTTGCCTGGTGCGTGCCGATCGCGACACAGACCTTGCACGCCGCCGGTGCCGCCATGGCTTTCAAGATCCGCGGCGAGCCGCGCTGCGCGGTCGCCTTCATCGGCGATGGGGGCACCTCCGAGGGCGCTTTTTATGAGGCCATGAATCTCGCCGGCGCCCGTGCACTGCCCGTCGTGTTCGTGATCGTCAACAACGGTTGGGCGATCTCGGTGCCCGTAGCCGCCCAGACCAAGGCGGACACCCTTGCGCAAAAATCCGTGGCGGCCGGGATTCCCGGCGTCCAGGTCGATGGCAACGATGTCATCGCGGTTCGCGACGTCGTCACCAAGGCGCTAGCCGTGGCGCGCAGCGGCGGCGGCCCGACCGTCATCGAAGCACTGACCTACCGGCTCGCCGATCATACGACGGCTGACGATGCCAGCCGCTATCGCTCGGCGGACGAAGTCCGGCGAGCGTGGTCGCAAGAGCCCCTCGTGCGTCTGCGTGAGTTCCTGCTGAGAGCGGGCTTCTGGGATGCCTCCCGGGAGCAAGGGCTGCTGGAGGATTGTGCGCGTCAGGTCGAGGCGGCCGTCGCGGAGTACCATGGCACCGCGAAACAATCGACCGACGCGATGTTCGAACATCTGTTCGCGAAGCCCACCGCGCAACTGCTGGAACAACGCGAGACCGCGCGCCGCTACGCCGGCAAGTCCGGCGACCACTGAAGATGGCGAAGGTCACGATGGTCGAGGCGATCGCAATGGCGCACGCCTGGGAAATGCAAGCGGACCCGAGGGTCGTGGTGATCGGCCAGGACGTCGGCGCCAACGGCGGGGTGTTCCGCGCGACCGCCGGCCTGCAGCAGCGCTTCGGCGAGACCCGAGTCCAGGACACGCCTCTCGCCGAGGCGATGATCGCCGGCATGTCGGTGGGCATGGCAGCGCAGGGTTTGAAACCCGTCGCCGAAATCCAGTTCATGGGTTTCATCTATCCGGCCCTGGATCAAATCATCAATCACATGTCGCGCATGCGCCATCGAACGCGCGGACGGCTCTCTTGCCCTGTCGTGATCCGCACGCCGCATGGCGGAGGCATCCATGCGCCCGAACACCATTCCGAGAGCACCGAGAGCCTGTTGTGCCACATCCCTGGAATCAGGGTCGTGATTCCCTCCTCGCCGGCGCGTGCCTACGGTCTGCTGCTCGCCGCGATCCGGGATCCCGATCCGGTCGTATTCCTGGAGCCGGCACGACTGTATCGCGCCGTGCGCCAGGAGGTCGCCGACGACGGCCGCGCCCTGCCGCTCGATGTCTGTTTCACCTTGCGAGAAGGCAGCGACGTCACCATCGTCACCTGGGGCGCGATGACCGCGGAGGTACTGCGCGCGGTTGCGGAACTCGACGAGGACGGCGTCAGCGCCGAGGTGCTCGATCTGGCGACTTTGAGCCCGATCGACAGCGCCACGATCCTCGCGTCGGTCGCGAAGACCGGCCGTCTCGTGATCGTGCACGAAGCGGCTCGCAACGTCGGCGTAGGGGCGGAAATCGCTGCACTCGTCGCCGAGCATGGTCTCTATGATCTACAGGCACCGATCCTGCGCGTCGCCGGCTACGACACGATCATGCCTTTGTTCCGACTCGAACAGGACTATATCCCGAGCGTGAGACGCATCGTCGATGCGGTCCAGGCAACGCTCGCCGCCTAGAGAAAACCAACGCAAGATGACGACATTCAAACTTCCGGATTTGGGCGAAGGGCTGGCCGAGGCGGAACTCGTCGCCTGGCATGTCGCCGTCGGCGACGTGGTCGGCGTCGATCAGCCGATGGTCTCGGTCGAAACGGCCAAAGCCGTCGTCGACCTTCCGGTGCCCTTCAGCGGCGTGGTCGAACGCCTGCATGCCGGCCCCGGCGACGTCGTGCCGACCGGGGCGCCGCTGATCGACGTGACACCCACCGTCGTCGCGAGTCCCGTCGCGAGTCCCGCGACGAGTCCCGCCGCGGGGCCGGGCGCCCCTGCGGGCGCGGGCCGCAACTCGGTCGTCGGGAAGGTACCGAGCAGCGATGAAGAGTTGATCGAAACCGTCACTTACTCGCGCCCACCCGCGGCCGCGGCGACCCGCGGCCGCGCGGTGCCCGTCGCACGGGCCCTCGCGAAGCGGCTCGGCGTGGACCTCGGCGCCGTCGCCGGCAGCGGGCCGGGCGGACTGATCACGCTCGACGACGTGCTCGCGCGCGCCCAGGTCGGTGCGACGCCGCCCGCGATCGCGAAGATGGCTGCGCAGGCCCAGATCGCCCCCACGCCGCTGCGCGGCCCGCGGCGTGCGATGGCGCAGACGATGACATTGGCGCGTGATCAGATCGCGCTCTCGACCGTCTGCGACGATGCCGACATCGAGGCGTGGGGCAAGGACGGCGGCCGCGCGGGCGGCTACACCCTGCGCTTGATGCGCGCCCTGGCGCGCGCCTGTGCCGTGGAACCCGCGCTGAACGCATGGTACGACGCCAACGAAAATTCGCGGCTGCTGCTTGCACACGTAGATCTCGGAGTCGCGGTCGACACACCGGGCGGTTTGATCGTGCCGGTCTTGCGCAACATCCAAGCCAAGTCGTCCGATGAGTTGCGCGCTGCACTCGTCGCGCAAAAGGAGGCTGCGCATCAGCGGGTTTTGACGGGTGAGGATCTGCGCGACTTCACGCTGATGCTGTCGAACTTCGGCACGCTCGCGGGCCGCTACGGCATCCCCCAGGTCGTGCCGCCGGCGGTTGCGATCCTCGGCGCCGGCAAGGTGCGCCGTGACGCGGTCGTGGTCGCGGACCGAGTCGAAGCGCATCTGCGGATGCCGCTATCCTTGAGTTTCGATCACCGCTGCGTCACGGGCGGCGAGGCGTGTCGATTTTTGGCGGCGGTCATCGCCGATTTGGAACTGGCTATTTGAGCTCAAGGAGCGAACCGTTAGAGTTCGCGCCGGCTGGTCAGGGGAGAGAGTCATGTCCTACGATCCGCCCAAATGGCTGCCGGCGACCGCGCGTGCGCATTTCCTGCGGAATTTTTTCGCAACCGTCGATGCGGAGGATCTCGCCGCCGCCAAGGCCGGCAAGCTCGCCGCGATCGCGTGGTCCTTGCTCGCGTTCTGCCGGCGGCGACTGCCGCGCCAGACACTCGTGCGCGTGTTCAACGCGACGCTGGCGCAACACGGCTATACCTCGGCGCATACGATCGTCGAGATGGTCGCCGACGACATGCCGTTTCTAGTCGACTCGATCGGCCTCGCCCTGGCTCGACGGGGACTGGGGCTGCACTTCCTCGCACATCCGATTCTGAGCGCCGTGCGTGATGCCTCCGGGCTGCTGCGGCGGCTCGGGCCCCGCGCAGCGGGCAGCGACGGCGTGCGCACGCTCGAATCCCTGCAGCACATCGAGATCGACCGGATCGTCGCTGCCGAGGAACTGCGCGATCTCGAGGTCGAGATCGCCCGCAACCTCGGCGACGTCCGCGTCGCCGTCGAGGACTGGGCGCAGATGCAGGCGGTGCTGCGCGCCACGGGAGCCGCCCTGCTCGACCAAAATGGACAATTCGATGCCGAGGACGTCAGCGAAACGCGTGCGCTGCTCGACTGGATGGCCGTCCGCCATTTCACTTTCCTCGGCTATCGGGAGTATCGCCTGCGCGGCGGCAAGGGACGCGAATCGCTCGTGCCGATCGAGGCCACCGGCCTAGGAATCCTGCGCGCTGGCCACCGAGCGCCCGACAGCACCGCCCGCATCCTGGCCAGCGACATCCGCCGCCAGAGTCGCTCGCGCCATCTCGCGCTCGTCACCAAGGCGAACATTGCCTCGACCGTGCACCGCAGTGGTTTCCTCGACTACGTCGGCGTCAAGCAATTCACACGCGCCGGCCGGCTCAAAGGCGAGCGACGTTTCCTCGGGCTCTGGACCTCCGCCGCTTACAGCAGCTCGCTGCATGAGATCCCGCTGCTGCGCCACAAGGCGCTGCAGGTGGTGCAGCATTTCGGATTCGCGCCCGACGGCCACGACGGCAAGACCTTGCAACACATCCTCGAGACCTATCCACGCGACGAATTGTTCCAGGCCAGCGTTGCGGAGTTGCTGCGCAGCGTCAAGGGCATCTTCCGCCTGCAGCAACGCCCGCGCGTGCGCTTGCTCACGCGACGCGACCCCTTCCGGCGCTTCTACTCCTGCCTCGTCTACGTGCCCCGCGAGAAGTACACCACCCAGGTCCGCGAGCGCATCGAGAATCTCGTCGCCAGCGCCTGCGCCGCGCAAAGTCTGGATTCACAGGTGGAAATCGCGCAGTCGAATCTCGCGCGCCTGCACATCGTCGCGCGCATCCGGCTGGACGGCGAGCACCGTGAGTTGAACCCCCGCAGCCTCGAGAGACAGATCGAAGCGGCCGTGCGCTCCTGGAACGACGAGCTCAAGGCGGCCTTGCTCGCCCGCTTCGACGAAGCATGGGCGCTGCAGTTGTTTGCGAAATACGGGCCGGCGTTTCCGGCCGCCTATACGGAAGATTTTCCGGCCTTGGTCGCAGCCGACGACGTGTCTTTCCTCGAAGCGGCCGATGCCGGCGCCGATGGTCCGCCGTCCCGACTGCAACTCGACATCTATCGCAGCACTCGGCGCCTTCCGCACCAATTCTTTCTCAAGATTTTTCGCCGCCACAGCGCCATTCCGATCTCCGACCTGTTGCCGATGCTCGAACACTTGGGTCTGCGGGTGATCGCGGAGCGGCCCTACCAGCTCGACTTCGCCGGCGGCGGCGGCTGGATTCAAGACCTGGAACTCGAGTTTCGCGGTGCCCGCGCGACACGCTTCGGCCGGCTCGCGACCGACATCAAGAGCGCGCTCACAGCCGTCTGGACCGGGCGCATGGACAGCGACAGCTTGAACCGTCTGACCTTGAGCGCGGGCATTCCGTGGCAGCTCGTCAACGTGCTGCGTGCCTATTGCCGCTATCTGCTGCAAACCGGTCTCCCGTTCAGCCAGAGTTACGTCGCCGACGTACTCGTGCGCCATGCGCCCGTCGCAGCTCTGCTGGCTCAATACTTTGCCGCACGCTTCGATCCCGCCCACGCCGCCGCAGCACGTGCGCGGCTGCAAGGTCGCCTCGACGCGCGCTTGCGCGCCGCGCTCGAGAAGGTCGACGGTTCGGACGAAGACCGCATCCTGCGGGCATTCTGGAGCGCCCTCGCGGCGACCGTGCGCACCAACGCCTATCAGCTCGGGCGCGGCGGGTTGGCGCACGAATATCTGTCGTTCAAGATAGAGAGCCAGCGGCTGCGCGAGCTGCCCCTGCCGAAGCCGCTGTGCGAGATCTTCGTGTTTTCGCCGCGCATGGAGGGCATACATCTGCGCATGGGCCGCGTCGCCCGCGGCGGCATACGCTGGTCCGACCGGCGCGAGGACTTTCGCACCGAGGTACTGGGCCTGATGAAGGCTCAGAACGTCAAGAACACCGTGATCGTGCCGGTCGGCGCGAAGGGCGGCTTCGTGCTCAAGCGCCAGATCGGGGACGATCGCGAAAAGCAAGCCGCCGAAGTCGTCGATTGCTACCGCACGCTGATCCGCGGCATGCTCGATCTCACCGACAACATCGTCGAGGCGGCGGTCGTGCCGCCGGATCGCGTCGTGCGCCACGACGCCGACGATCCGTATCTCGTCGTCGCCGCCGACAAGGGCACGGCAAGCTTCTCCGATATCGCCAACGCGCTGTCCGCCGAATACGGCTTCTGGCTCGGCGACGCCTTCGCCTCCGGCGGCTCGGCGGGCTACGACCACAAGAAAATGGCGATCACCGCGCGCGGCGCCTGGGAATGCGTCCAGCGGCATTTCCGCGAGATCGGGACCGACATCCAGAGCGAAGCCTTCAGCGTCGCAGGCATCGGCGACATGGCCGGCGACGTGTTCGGCAACGGCATGCTGCAATCGCGCCAGATCCGACTGGTCGCTGCCTTCAATCATCAGCACATCTTCATCGACCCGGCACCAGATCCGGCGCGCTCATGGCAGGAGCGCAAGCGCCTGTTCGATCTGCCACGCTCCAGCTGGCAGGATTATGCGCGCGGGGAAATCTCCAGGGGCGGCGGGGTGTACCCGCGGGGGTCCAAGACCCTCGCGCTTTCGCGCGAGGCCCAGGCGCTGCTCGGACTACCGGCGACGACGACGCCGAATGAAGCGATCAAGGCGATCCTGCGTGCCCCCGTCGACCTCCTGTGGAACGGCGGCATCGGCACCTACGTCAAGGCGAGCGACGAGAGCCATGGCGACGTGGGCGACCGCGGCAACGACGCCGTGCGCATCGATGCGTCGGAAATGCAGTGCAAAGTCGTCGGCGAGGGCGGCAACCTCGGACTGTCGCAGCGCGGCCGCATCGAATACGCGCGCCGCGGAGGCCGGCTCAACACGGATTTCATCGACAACTCTGCCGGCGTGAATTGCTCCGACGTCGAGGTGAATCTGAAGATCCTGCTGAACGGCGCGGTCCATGCCGGCGAACTGCGTCGCAAAGCGCGCGACCGACTGCTGCTCGGCATGACCGACGCCGTTGCCGGACTGGTGCTGCGCAACAACGTGCTGCAAGCCCAGGCGATAAGTGCGCTCGAATGGCAGGCGAAATCTCGGCTCGGCGAGGACGCCGAGATGATTCGCGCCCTCGAACGCTCGGGCGACCTCGACCGGTCGCTCGAATTCCTCCCGAGCGAGGAAGAAATCGCCGAGCGCCGCAAAGCTGGTGCAGGACTCACGCGGCCGGAACTCGCGATCGTTCTCTCCTACGGCAAGATCTGGGCCTACAAGGCCTTGATCCAGTCCAACGTCCCCGAGGACGTCTACCTCGGCGCGGAGCTGCTGCGCTATTTTCCCGAACCCGTCAGGCGCCGCTTCATGGAGCGCGTGAGCACCCATCCGCTGCGCCGCGAAATCATCGCCACGGCGATCAGCAACAGCCTCATCAATCGCATGGGCCCGGTCTTCCCGGTGCGTACCCAAAGCGACACTGGCGCCGACCCGGCGGCGATCGCGCGCGCCTACACGATCGCACGGGAAGTGCTCGGGCTGCGCGAGACCTGGTCGCAGCTCGAGGCGTATGGCCAGCGCATCAGCACGGCGACTCAGTACGCCGCAATCGAGCAAACCACGCGCATACTGCGCCACATGAGCTACTGGCTGCTGACTCACCAGCGCGAGGATCTGGACATCGAACGGGCAGTGATTCGCTTTCATCCTGGCACGATGGAGCTGCTCGGCAACATGGCGGGCATGCTCGGTGCCGACGAGCATGCCCGCTTCACGGCGCAGCGCGCCCAGCTCGTCGGCGCGCACGTGCCGGAGGCGCTGGCGCTGCGCATCGCGTCGCTCGACGGGCTGCATGGCGCACTCGACTTGGTCGAGGTCGCCGCGGCGACCGGCGTGAGCGTGAGCTACGCCGGCCGCGTCTACTTCGATCTCGGCCAGCGCATCGGGCTCGCATGGCTCAAGCAGCAAGTCGAAGCGCTGCTCACCGACGGACGTTGGCACGCCGTCGCACGCGGCGCGCTGCTCGACAATTTGTACGCGCTCCAGCGCAAACTCACGGCGGACGCGCTCGCCACCGCGGGCAAGGAACCCGCTGCCCGGGTAGATTCCTGGCTCCTCGCGAATCGCGCGGAGGTGGAATATCTACGGGCTTTGATTCTCGACGTGCGCACCGGGCCGGCGCCCGACTTCGCCACCCTGTCGGTCGCCCTGCAGTCCGTGCGGCGACTGGCGGGCGGGTAAAGGGAGCGGCGTTCATGGTGGCGGAGGACTTCGGAGCGAGCTATCTGCAGGGGCGACTGCTGCGCGAATTCGCGCTCGCCGAGCACATCGGCGTGCGCGTCGAGACCGCCGACGACACTGGCCTCGTGTTACTTGCACCGCTCGCGGCAAATGCGAACTACAAGGGCACGGCCTTCGGCGGCAGTCTGTTCTCCGTGTCGGTGCTCGCCGGCTGGGCATGGCTCACGCGCTACCTCGCGCGCGAATCCTGCGAAGCCGACGTCGTCATCCAGGAATCCCGCATTCAGTATCTGCAGCCGGTGCGCGCGGACTTCCGCGCGCACCTCTGTCTGCCGACCCCGCCCGAAGTCGCGAGATTTCGCCGGATGCTCGGGCGCGCGTCACGCGGACGCATCGGTCTTCGCGTCGAGATCCGCGAGGGCGAACTCGTGGCGGCGCGATTCGACGGACTCTATGCGGCGGCAATGCGGCCGGGCTGAGGTAGACTGCACGACCAGGACTTGCAGAGCAGACTTCAACTAGAGGAGGCGCGCGTGCCCGGTAAACTGATTTTGGTCCGCCATGGCCAGAGCACATGGAACGTCGCGAATTTGTTCACGGGCTGGGAGGACGTCGAACTCAGCGAACTCGGCACCGCCGAGGCAGCCCAGGCCGGCCGGCAAATCGCCGGCGAGGGCCTGCACGCCGACGTGGCTTTCACCTCGGTGCTCAAACGCGCGATTCGCACGCTCTGGGCGATACTCGACGCGACCGAACGCATGTGGATTCCGGTCGAACGGTCGTGGCGCCTGAACGAGCGGCATTACGGCGCCTTGCAGGGTCTCGACAAGGCCCAGACGGTGACTCAGCACGGCGAGGCCCAGGTCAAGATCTGGCGGCGCAGCTTTGACATACCGCCGCCGCCGCTCTCCCTCGATGATCCGCGTCATCCACGCTTCGACCCGCGCTATGCCGGGGTTGATCCCGGATTGCTGCCCGCGGCCGAGTCGCTCAAAGACACATTGGCCCGCGTGCTGCCCTTTTGGGAAGCGCGCATCGCCCCCGAATTGCGCGCCGGCAAGAACGTGCTCGTGGTGGCGCACGGCAATTCCCTGCGTTCGCTCGTAAAAATGCTGGACGACATGCCGGAGCGCGACATCGTCGAATTCAACATACCGACCGGGGTACCGATCGTGTATGAATTCGCACCGCTGTCCCAGGGGGAGCCGCTACGCTCCAAGGGACGGCGCTTCCTCGGCGATGCTGCGGCCGTGGCCGCGGCTCAGGAAGCCGTGCGACGCCAGGGGACTGCGGCTACGAGTCCGGCGCGATCGTGACCTTGAGTCCGGACAGCGCCTCGGTGAAATCGACCTGACAGGACAATCGCGAACTGGCCGGCTGATAGTCGGACAGCTCGGTCAATAATTCCTGTTCATCGCTCTGCTTTGCCGGCAGGCGCGAAGCCCATGCGGCGTCGACGTACACGTGACAAGTGGCGCAGGAGCATAGTCCGCCGCAGATCGCGGCCACCCCGTAGTCGAGTTCGCGCAAGATTTCCATCAATTTCAGACCCGGCTTCGCCTCGATGTCGTGAGCCCTGCCGTCACGATCCACTACCGTCATCCGCGCCATTGAAATTCTCCGCTGAGCTTTTTGAACGGGCGGAGTGTAGCCGGATGGGGCAAGGCGTGCAAAACTTGCCTGTGCGCATATTCCAGCTCGACGCCTTCACCGACACCCCCTTCGCCGGCAACCCGGCAACGGTGGTCCTGGACGCAGATGGTGCGCCAGACCACTTGCTGCACGCGATCGCGCGCGAATTCCCGCACGCGGAAACTGCGTTCGTGTTCTCGTCCGTCGGCACCGATCACGACGTCGCCCTGCGCTTTTTCAACGCGCGCAAGGAGGCACCCTTCGTCGGTCACGCGACCATCGCCGCGCATGCCGTGCTGCGCCGGCTCGGGAAGCGCCCGTCGGGCATGCTCCGCCAGCGGTCCGGCACAGGCGTGATCGAGGTCGGCGAACGGGGAGCGACGATCGAGTTTCGCCAATCGCTGCCCGAACTCGGTGCACCGCTCTCTGCCACGCTCTCGGCGCGCGTCGCGGCCGCACTGGCGCTGCCGACGACGCGCTTGTCTACCGTCCTGCAGCCGCTCATTGCACGCAAAGGCAGCACCCGGTTGCTGCTGCCGCTAGAGGACCGAGCAGCCTTGGAGGTACTCGCGCCGAACCACGACGCGTTGGTCGATCTCGGCCGCGAAATCGGCGCTGAGGGTTTTTTCCCTTTTGCGCTCGATCGGCAGGGATCCGCGCTCGTGACCGAGGCACGGATGTTCTGTCCCGCGCTCGGGATTCCCGAGGACCCGGTCAGCGGCAATGCCCACGCCATGCTCGCGGCGTATTTATTCGCCGCGGGCCTGATCGACGCGCGCAGCGCCGGCTTTGTCGGCATTCAGGGCCGGCAGATGGGGCGCCCGGGCCGCGTCGAGGTCGGTCTCGATTGCGACGGTACGGCGCTCGCCTCGGTCCGCATCGGCGGCTGCGCGGTTCTGGTCAGCGCGGGGGAACTGTACTGCGGGGGGAGCCGCGACTCAGAGCCGGGCAGCCTGCGCGGCTAAGGCATCGACCTGGGTGGCAACATCCTGGGCCGTTCGCACGGCCTCGTCGAGATTGCCGCTGGCGAATGCCGATCGGGCTTTCGACCAGAGTGCGTTGGCGTCGTGCAAGCCACGCTGCGCGTTCGGGACGTCGACGCCCGAACTGGTCTTGCCCGCATGGCGGGACAAGCTGGCGACGCGCGTTTCGAGCGTCATGAGCCGGTCGGGAACGGTGGCAGCGAGCTGCGCCCAATTCGCGGACAGCGCTTGCGAGGCAGCCGCCTTGCGCGCAGCGGCGTCGGCGCCGAGGGTTCGCGAAGCGGCGAGCAGCGCGGGACCGTCGGCAAGCACGAGTTCGTAGCGTTTTTCGTCGAACGCGGTTTGGAGCGCCGCAAGCCGCGACTGCAGGCCACGAAACTCATCTGGAGCATAACGCGACTCGTCCTCGGCGCCGGCCAAGACCGCGACCTGGATTTCGCCTAGCAGTTCGGCCGCGGGTTGTTGCCTGCCGGTGCACGCCGCAAGACCGAGCGCGAGCAGCAAAGAGGCGCGCCGCCGCCGCCGATGCATCACGCGCGCGAGTCCAGTTCGCGGCGCGCACGATCCAGCCACTCGGCTTGCGAACGGCGAAAATGCCCCGGCCCCAGACGCGCGCCGTCCAACAGGTCCTGGAGCACGCGTTGCCCCTCGTCGATCTTACCGCGGCGCTTCAGGATCAGTCCGTAGCGCAGGCGCGCCTCCGCGCCCGGGTAACCGGGCGCGACCGCGGCGTACTCGCGCTCGGCCTCTTCGAGTGCGTTCTCTGCCTCCAAGCTACGCGCGTACAGGAGCCTAGCGTCCGCCGATTTGAACTCCGGGTTGTTGCGCTCCAGGCGCTGCAGGGTCGCACGCGCGGCCGCGAAATCCTCCTGCGCGAACTGCGCTCGGGCGAGTCCCAGCAGCAGCGTCGGATCATGTTCGAACACGCCGGACAAGCCGCCCGTGTAGACCTCGACGGCGCGCGCATACTGGCCGCGCTCGGACAGTTCGTCACCGAGTCGCCGCCGCGCATCGACGTTACCGGAGATCTCGACTTCGGCGCTCGCGCGGCGCAGATCGCGATTCGGATCGATCATGCGCTGCATCCCCGACCGCGCGCGGCGTGCGCTCGGGTGCCCGAACAGGTCCGGTAGCAGCTCCACGAGGACGTAGGCGATCGAACCGGCCACGGGCAGAAAGCCGATCGCGGCAATCCAGAGGAAATTGCGGCCGGTCTTGACCACATGCACGATCAATCCGATCTGAACCAGCAGCGACAACAACCACAAGGCACTGATATGCACGGAAACTCCGCAAGCCGCGGGTGTGGGCTTCGAGCCTGATATTCTAGCCGGCAACGAGGCGAACGCGGCGTCGGATCTCGGCGCATTTCGCCCAGCCGATGTTCTCCAGTGAATAACCCAAGACCTGCTCTGACCGAGGTTCGACCGTGACTTCGAGTTCGCATCCGTGGAAGCCCGCCGGCGCACCGTCCGGTTTCTGCGGCAGAAACCACACGTAGACCAGTTTAGTCGGGGTCGTGTCGACCTTGCGGGGATCGCCGAAGGCTTCCTGGAGGAGAGTCACCGGCTTCCCGACGTTGTCCGCCGCGATCCGCGGCACGGCGCGCACGGCGTAACCCGAGCCACTGCAGGCGGCGAGCAGGCCGCTCGAGGCGATCAGCGCGGCCAATGCGATCGGGACGAGATTTCTCATGCCACCGATTAAAGCGTCGTTCGCGGCGGATTCCGCCGACTCAGGTCGCAGAATCCGAATCCATGGGAAGCGCGCGGCGATTATGTAAACGTAGCGCGTGGGTGATGCCCCGCGGCAGGTCCTCCGCATGATGCACGGCCATGACCAGGGTGACTCCTTGCGCCATCAGGCCACTGAGCAAGCCCTTGATCATGGCCCGATGGCGCGGATCCAAGCCGGTCAAGGGTTCGTCTAGCAGCAGAATCTCGGGATCCGCGGCCAGGGCGCGTGCGATCAGCGCGCGGCGCAGCTGGCCGTACGACAGCTCGCGCGGGCGAGCCTGAGCGCAGGATTTCAAGCCGAAAAACGCGAGCCAGTGTGACGCCGCGCGTCGGTCCGCGCCACTCGGCTCCGCGGCAAGGCCGATACTCGCCTGCCGGCCGCTCGCGACGAGGTCGGCGACCCTCACATCGATCGCATAATCGGTCTGCAGCTCCGGCGAGACGAACCCGACACGCCGCTTCCATGCGGCGATCGGCGTTCCCCTGGGGGAACCAGCCCGCACGATCTCGCCGCCGAGTGCCGGCGACAAATCCCCATACAGCAGCCGCAGAAAGCTCGACTTGCCGGCACCGTTCGCCCCGAACACCGCCCAGTGCTCGCCGCGCCGTAACTGCCAGGCGACCTGCCGCAATACGCAGCGATACTCGACGTAGAGATCGACGTCGCGCAGTCGCACCAGGACGCGGCCGGTGCGCCGGGCGGGGCGGCGCACGAACGCCGGAATCTCGCGAGCGTGCCGCGCGAGGCGCACGGCATCGGCGCGCCGAAACCGCTTCGGCTTGCCCGCGCGTCCGGCGACGAGCTCCACCAGATGCGTCGTGCCGCGGGGGATGTCGACCGCGCGGTGTGCTGCGGCGATCCACGACTGGCCGCGCCGGCGCGCGCGCTCGAGGATCGCATCGATCCGGGCACGGAATCGTTCGTCCAGGCCGTTGTAGAACTCGTCCAGCAGCAGCCAGTGCGGCTGCTGGACGAGCGCACGCGCGAGCAAGCAGAGGCGCTTTTGGCCGTACGAAAGACTCGCGAATCGACGCGCCGCGAGCGTCTTCAGGCCGCACACCCCGAGCATCGCATCGACGCGCCGGGCCACGGCCGGCGTGATCGGCGTGAGCAGCAAATCGGTCCCGTGCACCCCGGTCGCGACGATCTCACGCACGGGCAGATTCCAATCATGACGCGCGTACTGGTCCTGCCGTTCGGCACCGAGGTAGGCAAGGTAGGGCCGCGCTTCACGGCGATCCAGGCATCTCGAACCCAGCCGGTAGACGAGACCGGCCCGACTTGCCGGCGTCGCCCAAACATCGGTGGCCAGCAATTTGAGCAGTTGCGTCTTGCCCGCGCCGTTACCGCCGATCAGCGCCCAGCGTTCGCCGACCGCGAACTGCAGCGAAACGTCCGCAAGCACGCGTCTCGCAGCGCGTCGCACCGAAACGGCGCGCAGTTCTATCGCGAGGCGCGCCGGGAGGCGACGACCGCCCGCTGTGTCGGTGACCGGGATTCCCGGCAAGAATTGCGATCGCGCTGCCACTTCAGTATTACTGTAGCCGATGTAGCTGCCTTGCGGATGCGTGACGCGCGGCGGTTGCGGTCGACGATGGAGCGGCTACACTGGGCAACATGTCAAAGCCGGCAGCGCGACCATTCGGGGAACCACACTCCTGGGATCAATTGGCCCGCCCTGACACGGAACAGTGTCAACGTTTCTTGGCAGAATCGCTGTCCCTGTTGCTTGCGGATCTGCTCCGTTCGGTTTTGTCCGATGCGAGTCCGGCCCTACCGGCGGACGAAGCGGCGATCGAGCGCTATCGCCACCTGACCGATTCGCTCGCCGAGGGCGAACCAGGCCGCCGTACGAGCATCGGGATCACCCGCGCCGGGCTCGCGAAACGCTGTGTGACTTGGCTCAAACTCTTGCTGAGCGCCCCGCCGAACGTGGCTTCGAGTGCGGCTTTGCGAGAATTCGTCGATGCGCTGGGCCTGTTCCCGGCTTTGTTCGACAGCGAGCCCTCGGCACGCTCCCGCCGGGCGCGCCTGACCTGGTTGCTCACCCATGACCGCCGGCTCGATGCGAGTACGCGCGAGGCGGCTGCCGCCCTGATCGAGGCCTGTGAGCATTTAGGGGTGTTGCTCTGGCCGGATGCCGAAACCGCCTGATCGCCCTGCCCCCCTAGGGCCGGGCTCGGGATCGCACACCTTGAGCGTATATCGCACACCGTGAGCGTATATCGATCACCTTGAGCGTATAATGTAAGGTTCGCTGGAACGAACCGCTGTTTGGGAGTTTTCATGAAAGCATCCACCGAACTCGAGCCGGTTGCGCCGAAACACGCGCCTCCCGCCCCTGCTGAAGCGATGAGCGTGCGGCGTAAATTCACGAAGCTGCTGCAACCGTTCACCGTCGAGCGAGGCCTAGTCACTCCGGTACTCTGGTTCTTTCTCGATTGGCTCGTGCTCGGCGTCGCCATTGCCTGCCTGCTGATCGTCGAGACCTGGTGGATCAAGGCGCTCACCGCGATTCTTGCGGGTCTTTGGATAGCGCGCCTGTTCGTGATCGGCCACGACGCCTGCCATGGCTCCTACACGAACAACAAGACGCTGAACCAATGGATCGGCCGGATCGCTTTCCTGCCCTCGCTGACGCCCTACAGCCTGTGGGAGGTCGGTCACAACCTGGCGCACCACGGTTTCACGAATCTCAAGGGCCGTGATTACGTCTGGACACCGTATTCGCCAAGCGAATTCGCGCGCCTCAGCTGGATGCGCCGGCAACTCGAGCGCCTGTACCGCAGCGGCGTGGGTCAAGGCATTTATTACATGGTGGAAATGTGGTGGAAGAAGCTGTTCTTCCCGGGCCGGAAACACGTCTCAACGCGCCGCGCGAGCTATACCGTCGATAGCCTACTGGTCGCAGCCTTCGCCGCGGCTTGGATCGGCGGCCTGGTCGCCTGGGGCATCCACAGCGAGCGCTCCATCTGGTCCTTGTTGATATTCGCCTTCGCCGTGCCGTTCTTCGTCTGGAACTGTCTCATGGGTTTCGTCGTGTACGTGCAGCACACGCACCCGCGCGTCGCGTGGTACGAACGGCGCGACGAGTGGAGCGCGAACGCGGGCTATGCGACGACCACCGTGCACGTCAAGCTGATGCGACCGCTCGACGGGCTGATTCACTACATCCTCGAGCACGGGGCGCATCACGTGAACATGGGCGTGCCGCTGTACCGCCTCAAGGAAGCTCAATCTCGTCTGACGGCGACGCTCGACGAACGCTTGAACTCCGAGGTCTTTACCTGGCGTTACTACTGGAACACCGTCCGACGCTGCAAACTGTACGACTTCGCCAGCCACGTCTGGACGGATTTCGACGGGCGCATCACGTCCGAACCGATGATCAATTCTCGCTAGATCGACTCGCGCTAGCCCAAGAGATGCGCGGCGTGATGCCGCAGATGGTCAGCGATGAAGCTCTGGATAAAATAGTACCCGTGGTCGTAGCCGGGCTGCATGCGCAGATTCAGCGGTTGACCCGAGCGCGTGGCGGCAGCTGAGAATTTCTCCGGCAGTAGTTGTTCGACGAGAAACTGATCGTCGCCGCCTTGATCGATCAAGATCGTGCCGGGAAACCGGTTGCGCAGCACGAGTTCGGTCGCATCGTACTTGAGCCAGGTGCCCACGTCGGTACCCAGATAGTTGGTGAACGCCTTCTTGCCCCAGGGGCAGCGCATCGGCGCGGCGATCGGCGCGAACGCGGACACCGACCGGTATCGCGTCGGGTTGCGCAGCGCGCAGATCAAGGCGCCATGACCACCCATCGAATGGCCCATGAGACCGCTCTGCGCCGGGTCGACCGGCAGTGTGGCCGCGACCACTTCGGGAAGTTCTTCGGTCACGTAGCTGTACATGCGGTAATGCGCCCGCCACGGCTTCTCCGTCGCATCGACGTAGAAGCCCGCGCCCTGACCGAAGTCCCAGCTGGCCGCATCGCCGGGCAGGCGAGGCTCGCGCGGACTCGTATCCGGAGAGACCAGAATGAGTCCGAGCTCCGCGGCGAGAGCCTGGGCGTGGCTCTTGATCGGGAAAGTTTCCTCGGTACACGTCAGTCCCGACAAGAAATACACCACCGGCACCCTGTCTGAGCGCGCCTGCGGCGGCACATAGGCCGAAAATTTCATGCTCGACCGCGTTTCCCTCGACTCGTGGCGGTAGAAGCGCTGCACGCCGCCATGACATGCATGCTCCGCCAGCAACTCCACGGCGCTCACGGATACACCACGACACTGCGGATGGATTCGCCGGAATGCATCAGATCGAACGCGTCGTTGATCCGGTCGAGCGGCATCTGGTGCGTGATCAGATCGTCGATGTTGATCTTGCCGTCCATGTACCAATCGACGATCTTCGGCACGTCGGTGCGTCCGCGCGCGCCGCCGAACGCCGTGCCCTTCCAGACTCGACCGGTGACCAGTTGAAACGGCCGCGTGCTAATCTCCTTGCCGGCGCCGGCGACGCCTATGATCACGGAAACCCCCCAGCCGCGGTGACAACATTCGAGCGCCTGGCGCATCAATTCGACGCTGCCGACGCATTCGAAACTATAATCCGCCCCGCCGCCGGTGAGCTCGACGAGGTGCGCGACGAGATCGCCGCCGACCGCGCGGGGGTCGACGAAGTGCGTCATCCCGAACTTTTCGGCGAGCGGCTTGCGCGCCGGATTCAGATCGACGCCGATGATCTTGTTGGCGCCGACGAGTCGTGCACCCTGGATCACGTTCAGCCCGATGCCGCCGAGGCCGAAGACGACGACGTTTGCGCCGGCTTCGACCTTGGCGGTATTGATCACCGCGCCGATGCCGGTCGTGACACCGCAGCCGATGTAGCAGACCTTGTCGAAGGGCGCATCCTCGCGAATCTTGGCGACCGCGATTTCGGGGAGCACCGTGAAATTCGAAAACGTCGAGCAGCCCATGTAATGATGCACCAGCTCGTCACCGATGGAGAACCGGCTCGTCCCGTCCGGCATCAGACCCTTGCCCTGGGTCGCGCGAATCGCCGTGCATAGATTGGTCTTGTGCGAGGTGCACGATTTACATTGGCGGCATTCGGGCGTGTACAGCGGTATCACGTGGTCGCCCTTGCGCAACGAGGTCACGCCAGGACCCACATCGACGACCACGCCGGCGCCCTCGTGGCCGAGAATCGCGGGGAACAAGCCCTCGGGATCCGCGCCGGAACGCGTGAACTCGTCCGTGTGGCAGACACCGGTCGCCTTGATTTCGATCAGAACTTCGCCGCTCTTCGGACCGGCCAATTCCACCGTGACGATCTCGAGCGGCTTGCCCGCTTCCCAGGCAACGGCGGCTTTGGTCTTCATTTACGGCTATCCTTGTTCCAAAGAGGCTACCCTAAAACAACCGGCGACGACTTGGAAGGTGCACATGAACATCGAACTATCGGCCAACGAAGCGCGCATCATCGGCTGCCTGCTCGAAAAGGAAATCACGACGCCGGACCAATATCCGCTCTCGTTGAATGCGCTCACCAATGCGTGCAACCAAAAGACCAATCGCGATCCGGTGCTGGAACTCAGCGAAGCCGCGGTCCAAACGGCGGTCGACTCCTTGATGAAAAAATACCTGGTCAGCGACAAGTCCGCGGGTTACGGCGGCCGAGTCACCAAGTACAAGCACCGGTTTTGCAACACCGAGTTCGGTTCGCTCAAGTTCAGCGCGCAGGAACTCGGCATCCTGTGTGTGCTGCTGTTGCGCGGGCCGCAAACGCCGGGGGAACTGCGTTCACGCACCAACCGCTTGTGCGAATTCGCCGATGCCCAAGCGGTCGAAGCGACGCTCGCGGGGCTCATGCGGCGCGAAGATGGACCGTTCATCGCACGCTTGGAACGCGTTTCGGGGGCGCGCGAATCCCGTTATGCGCACTTGTTCAGCGGTCACCTCGAATCGGCGCCCGAACCGGAGGAGTCCGCGGAACCGACGGCCGGTTCGCTGCCGGGCACCGGGCTTTCCGGCCGGGTCGGCCGTCTGGAGGAACTCGTCGCTGCACTACGCGCCGAACTCGATGCGCTCCGTGCCGAGTGCGAGGCGCTGAAACAGGGGTTGCGCGCGGCGCATTGAGCTCAACCGCCGGCCGCGACCGGCGTCTCGGCGAGCTTCGCGCGTTCACGTAGCCAGCCATCGAAGGCGTCGATCTGGGCGGCGCGCATACCCTTCGGATCCGGCCGATGATCGGCGACCCAACGCTGCATTTGGACCATGAGCTGGTCTGCAAGCGTACGGGAATGGTTGAACAATTCCATGTAGGCGCTCTCGGCATCTTCGATTCGATCAAGATGCAGGAAGGCCTCGGCGCGACGCTCGATGGCCTCCTCGGCGTCCGGTCTCAGCTTCAAGGTGTGATTGTAATCGTCGACCGATTCGACGTAGGCGCCGAGGCGTAAATGCACGTAGCCGACCGAATCCCAGGCATCCGCCATGTCGGCGTCGTTGCTGAGCGCCTCGGTGTAGAGATCGAGCGCGCGATAATACGAGTCGCTCGCCTTATCCAGTTCGCTCGCCCGCTTGTCCGGTGTGCTCGCCTTCGCCGCCGCGGCGTCGTATTCCATCGCCTTGGCGAGCGCTTTGACGCCCTGCTTGTACCACTTCTGAGCCGCGACGTCCGGCTTGTCCTCGTGCGGAGTCGTATCGATCTGCTCATTCGGCTGGCTCATCGGGCGCCCGCCCATGCCGCCGGGCATGCCGCCGGGCATCTGTGCCGATACGTCGGTGCTCGCGACCATCGCGAATGCAGCGGTCGCGCCGATGAGAACGATGAAGCTCCGCATGCTGGGTTGTCCCTCCGGGTGGTGCGAATGTGCGATACTTTTCGGATGCAGTCTACCGCGAAGCGTTCGTTGCCATGGATACTTAGTCTCACGCTCGCGGCGGCCGCCGTGCCGACCGCCGCACCGGCGGGACCGACGGCCGCCGACATCATCGCCACCTCGACGCCGGCCGATTGGCGGCCGCTCGCCTTGGACAATACGGTCTACCTGGAATTGGCCACGGGTCGCGTCGTCATCGAGTTGGCGCCGCAATTTGCGCCCCTGCACGTGAGCAACATCAAGGCGCTGATCAAGGCCGCTTATTTCGACGGGCTTGCCGTGGTTAGGGTCCAAGACAACTACGTCGTGCAATGGGCCGATCCTGACGGCACCCGGCCGGTGCCGGCCGGCATCGGCCGGGTCGCCGCCGAATTCGACGTAGCCAGCGCGACGGTCCCCGCCTTCACTCCTCTGCGCGACGGCGACGTCTATGCCCCGGAGGTCGGTTTTGCGAATGGCTTTCCGGTTGCCCGCGACCCGAAGCGGGGGCGTACCTGGCTCGCCCACTGTTACGGCATGGTCGGCGTCGGACGCGACGACGACACCAAGAGCAGCGGCACGGAGCTGTATGCGGTGATCGGCCATGCACCCCGGCATCTCGACCGCAACGTCGCACTCGTGGGTCGCGTCGTGGCGGGCATCGAACATCTGTCGAGCCTCCCGCGTGGGAGCGCCGAAATGGGTTTCTACGCCAAGGGCGAGGCGCCGGTGCCCATACGGGCGATGGAACTCGCGAGCGACGTCGCGCCGGCTGAGCGGACGAACCTGGAAGTCTTCCGCACCGACACGCCTCGCTTCGCGGCCTTGATCGAGTCGCGGCGCAACCGCCCCGAGAGCTGGTTCGTGACCAAGCCCGGTCAGATCGATCTGTGCAACGTGCCCATCCCCGTGCGCGCCGTAGCGGTGGCCGAAACGCCTCAATCGCGCTGAGGCGCGGCCGCGGCGTGGCTGCCGATGCGCAAGCTCGTCGTGGCGATCCGCACCTCGAGCAGAAACGCCGACAGCGCCGCGGCCAGTGACAACATCGACAGGATGAACGAGATCGCGATGAACGCGGCCAGATTCCAATGCACGAAGGCGTTCACGAACAGCATCACGACGACCAGCGAGATCAGCAGGGCCGAGATCGTCACGAGCGTGATCGCGACGTTGATGTGACGGGCACGCCGGGCGAGTACGCCGAGTTGATCGCCGAGCGGGCTCGCCTCACGCGGCGGGTGAACCTCGAGGAGCCTCACTTCCATGGCTCGAGCGCGGTCGACGATCCGGGCGAGACGGCTGGTCAGCACGTTCAGGATCACGCCGATCGCGGAAATTAGGAAAATTGGCGTCAGCGCGACCTGGATGAGGTGCGCGATGTCAACGCCGTCCGTCGCAAAGATCGCCATCCGCTCAGTATACCGTGCAAGCTCGCGGGCTTCGGCTCAATTACCGGCGCGGCGCGCCGACAACCCGGGACTTCCGAGCGCAATCTTGCTCGACCGCCAGTCGCATAGGTACCTCCGATGCCCTTCCGTGAGTTTGCCAACGGCCATTTACCGGCCGGCAATGCGCCGCGTGCCTTGGAACTCGCGATCCGTCGCACCCATCTCGTGCTGCGCATCGCGATCGGCACGGTGCTGCTCGGAGTCTGGGCGATCATTCTCGCGGGAAGTCGGCGCGGCGCCGAGTGGCCAGCAATCCTGTTCGTACTCGCTGCCATTTTCACCGGCATCTGCACGGCTCTGTTGATACGCAATCCCTTCCTGCGCAATCTGCAGCGCATCGCCGCGGCTGTGCAGCGCGAGCGCAACGTGTACGCGAGACTTTCCGAGGTCGCCACCCGAACCGGCAACGCGGTGATCGTCACCGACGCCGGCGGCCGCATCCAATGGGTCAACGATGCATTTAAGCGCATGACTGGCTATGCGCTCGACGAGATTCTCGGCCGGCGCCCCGGCGAAGTGCTCCAGGGGCCGGAGACGGACCCGCAAGAAAAGGCGCGAATCCGCGAGAGCCTGCGCCGGGTGGAGAGCCTCGTTGCCGAACTCGCCAACTACACCAAGGACGGCCGACGTTATGTCGTGCGCATGGAAATCGATCCTCTATTCGACTCTGCCGGTCAGCATACGGGCTTCACCGCGATCGAGGCTGACGTCACGGGGATGCGCGAGCAAGAGCGCCAGCAACGTGAGCAGAGCGAGCGTCTGGAAATCGCCATGTCGATCGCGAACCTCGGCTCTTCCGACTGGGACCTCGACCGTCGCGTCGTGCACTTCGACGAGCGCGTCCGCCGCATGCTCGGACTCGGCGAAGAGTATGCGCAAGCGAGCATCGAGCAGGCCGATGTGCTGTTCGAACCGGAAGTCGTGGCGAGGCGCGCCGAGGTGGTCGCGAGTGCGCTCGGCGGCCCGATCGATGAGTACAACGAGACGACCCGGATGCGCCACGCCGACGGCGGCCACCGCTGGGTCAGCATCGCCCGTTTCGTCGCCACGCGCGGCACGTGCGGCCGGGCGACACACGTGATTTCAACCTATGCGGACGTCACCGATATCACCGAAGCGCGCGAGCGCGCCGAGGCGGCGGCGCGCGCGAAGAGCGATTTCCTGGCCAACATGAGCCACGAAATCCGCACACCCATGAACGGTGTGATCGGCATGACGGGTCTGTTGCTGGCGACGCGGCTCTCGGACGAACAGCGACATTACGCGAATATCGTTCACGGCAGCGCGGACACGCTGCTGAATCTGATCAACGACATCCTGGATTTCTCGAAGATCGAAGCGGGCAAAGTGGAACTCGAGATCCTCGACTTCGACCTGCGTCAGGTCATCGAGGACGTGGGCGAACTGCTCGCGCTGCGCGCGCACGAAAAGAGCCTCGAGCTCGTCTGCCTCATCGATGCCGACGTACCGACCCGGCTGCGCGGTGACTCGAGCCGGCTGCGACAGATCCTGCTGAATCTCGGCTCGAACGCGGTGAAATTCACCGATCGGGGCACCGTGACGATACACGCCGAACGCAATGGCCGCAGCGCATGCGCGGATCGGGTGAGCTTGCGCTTCAGTATCGACGACACGGGCATCGGCATCTCGGCGGAGCAGCAAGCCCTGCTGTTCAATGCGTTCACGCAGGCCGACAGCACGACGACTCGGCGCTATGGCGGCACCGGACTCGGTCTGTCGATCTCCCGCCAGCTCGCCGGCCTCATGGGCGGCGCGATCGGGGTCGAGAGCATGGCGGGAAAGGGCTCGCGCTTCTGGTTCACGGCGGACCTGGGGGTGGCGGCTGCCGAGGACGGCGGCCACGCCGAGACTGTCCTTCGCGGCATGCGAGTCCTGATCGTCGACGACTCGGCTGCGAACCGCCTGCTCGTGGCGACCTTGCTCGGGCAATGGCTCGTGCGCTGTGCGCAGGCTGCGAACGCACGCGAGGGGCTGGCGCTGCTGCTCGCGGCCGCCGCAGCCGGTGAACCATTTGATGCCGCGCTCCTGGACCTGCA
>Ga0116230_10000164_pt1 | contig 51953 bp, 44 predicted proteins | sample S1TSphfallax_3_FD_88678 | JGI IMG/M metagenome (GOLD analysis project Ga0116230, IMG submission 88678) | Host-associated microbial communities from peat moss isolated from Minnesota, USA - S1T2_Fd - Sphagnum fallax MG | ecosystem: Host-associated > Plants > Peat moss > Unclassified | place...
ATTTCGGCTGAAACTATCCGGGATCTTGGGCTGGGTCGCGCCGAGCATCGACGTGTATTACAGCTCGAGCGATCACACGCTGATCCGTTACGTGGGGCTGTCCGACTTGCGCGATGCGTCGCACGACAACTTCAACGCCAAGATCGATTTTCCACCCGAGGAACGCAAGCCCGGCGATGAGCAAAGCATGCGCGCCGCGCTGCAGGCGCGGCTCACGGCGTGCCGCTAGCGGGTGAGCCCGGGCCTTTCAGCACCACGCCGCCCTTCATCACGAACGACACCCGCTCGACGGCGGTGATGTCGTCCAAGGGTGACGCCGGAACGGCAATGATGTCGGCGTAGTAGCCGGGCTTCAGGTCGCCGATCTGACCGCTCATCCCCATCAGTCGGGCACCATTCAGCATATCGGCCTGCAGCACGGCCAGCGGTTTCATGCCGTACTTGACCATCAACTCGAGTTCCTTCGCCTGGGTCCCGTGGGGGAACGGGCCCACATCGGAGCCGACGGCGAACGGGATGCCGGCGGCCACCTGTTTCTTGAATTCGGTGATCTTGTAATCGAGCATTTGGCGCTCGCGTGCTGCCTTGGGTCCGGGTTCGGCGGCAAAGTGCTCGAACACGGTGAAGGTGGGCACCGCCGGAATGTTCTTCTCCTTCATGAGCTTCATGGTGGCATCGCTCAACTGCGTCGCATGGTCAATGGACGCCACGCCGGCCTCCGCCGCGTACAGCGTGCCGGGCTCGCCTTGGGCATGCACGGCAACCGTGCTGCCGACCCGGCCGGCCTCGGCCACCGCCGCGGCGAGCTGGGCGGCGGTGTACTGGTAGGGGGTCGACAATTTGCCGTCGCGAAAGGCGTCCTTGCCGGTCTCGTAGATCTTGACGAAGTCGGCACCTTCCTTGCGCTGCTCGCGGATCGCGGCAACGAGTTCGTTGCTGTCGTTGGCGCGGTCCGCGTTGGACAGCACGTGCTGCTCGGGATTGAAGCGGTTGGCATCCTCGTGGCCGCCCAAAATGTCGATGGCGTTGCCGGAAATCCGCAGCCGCGGCCCCAAGAACAATCCCTGATCGATGGCGTTGCGCACCGCGGTGTCCGCCGAGCCGGCGCCTTCCGTGCCCATGTCGCGTTCGGCGGTGAATCCGGCAAGGACGTCGGCGCGCGCGGCGAGGATCGCCGACAGGGTGCGTTGCGGGACGGATTCCTCCACCGTTTGCAGGTCCTCGGCAGCGCCGGGGTGCAGGAAGAGGTGGACGTGTACGTCGATGAGGCCAGGCAGCAGGGTGCTTTCTCCCAAATCGATGACGGTGGCGCCTGTGGGGTGGGGCACCGACGTGCCCACCGCCGTAATGGTCTCGCCGTCGATCAGCACTTCGCCGGGCGAGAGTGTGTGGCCGCTGTCGATCTCGAGCAGGTGCGCGGCATGCAGGACGATGGGGCTGGTGGCGGTAGCGGCGGCGCTGGCGGTGGCGACGCACGAGAAGAGCGATAGGGTGAGTGCGAGACGTTTCATCAGGGTCCTTAAGGTTACCGGGCGGGCTGCGTAGACATCAACGTGTCAATAGATTAGCATCATGATGCCATGCGAACCACATTGACCTTGGATGAGGATGTCGCGGCTCGCCTGCGGGCAGAGGCCCGGCGCACCGGCCGGCCCTTCAAGACCGTGGTGAACGAACGGCTGCGCATGGCGTTCACCCAAACCGCCGCGGTGGCGGAGCTCAAGCCCTTCAAAGTCGAGTCCCGATCGATGGGCGCGCTCCTGTCGTTCGACAACATCGGTGCCGCCCTGGAAGAACTTGAAGGGCCACTTCACCGTTGAAGCTTCCGGACGTGAATGTTTTGCTGTTCGCCTACGATCGCGAGGCGCCGCAGCATGCCGCCTGCAGCGCGTGGCTGGAGGCGGCGTTCAACTCCGAGGAACTGGTCGCGCTGCCCTGGCTCACGCTACTGGCATTCGTGCGCATCACCACGAATTCCAAGGCCTACAGGCGACCTCTGCAGAACACGGAGGCGTGCGAGATCGTCAGTGGCTGGCTCGCCAGGCCCAATGTCAGAGTAATCGAGGCGGGTGAGCGATTCTGGGAGGTTCTACGGGGTCAAATAGTGGAAGCCCAGGTCAATGGTCCCTTGGTGAGCGACGCGGCTCTAGCCGCCCTTGCCATCGAGCATGGCGCGACCATGGTGTCGGTCGACCGGGACTTCCGTCGCTTTCGCGGTCTGCGGCTTATCGATCCCGCCGAATCGCCCTAACTGCTAGACTTTTCGGACATTACAATCGAGGGATGACATTCAGTGAAAGTTTCCATGCGGTGTCGATGTGTTGCTGCGTGCCTCATCTGGGCGCAATTGTCCGCGACGATTGTGCTGGCGGAGGAACCGGCCGCCGCTGAGCCCGGCCGCATCTTGATTCGCGCCGGTCACGTGCTCGACATCCGCACCGGCGCGGAGAAGGCGGACCAAACCATCGTGGTGAGCGGCAATCTCATCACGGCGATCAGCGCCACCGCCGCCACTCCCAAGCTGCCGCAAGACCGGGAAATCGATCTCGGCACGCTGACGCTGCTGCCGGGTCTCATCGACGTGCACACGCACCTGACCAGTGATACGAACTACGATCCCTACCACGAGCTCTCCACCAGCGTGGCCAAGAGCGCGCTGATCGGCGCGCGCAACGCGAAGGTGACGCTCGAGGCCGGCTTCACCACGGTGCGCAACGTCGGTGCCGCGGGCTATGCCGACGTGGATCTGCGCGATGCCATCAACGAGGACCTCGTCGAAGGTCCGCACATGCTGGTCAGCGGGCCGGCATTGGGGATCACCGGCGGGCATTGCGACGACAATCTTCTCCCGTTTCAATATCACGTGCAGAGCGACGGCGTCGCCGACGGCATCGAGAATGTGCAGCACAAGGTGCGCGAGGTCATCAAGTACGGCGCGGACGTGGTCAAGTTCTGCGCCACCGGCGGCGTGCTGTCGAAGGGCGACGATCCGCAGGCGGCGCAATATACGTTGGAGGAGATGAAGGCGCTCGTCGCCGATGCGCATCGGTTGGGCCGCAAGGTCGCCGCGCACGCGCACGGCTCCCAGGGCATTCTCTGGGCGACGCAGGCCGGCGTCGACTCCATCGAGCACGGCTCGTACATGAATGACGAGGACATCGCGGCGATGAAGGCGCATGGCACTTACTTCGTGCCCACGGCCTATCTCATCGATTGGGTGCAGGAAAACGGCAAGCTGCCACCGTTCTATCTGCAGAAGATGCGCGATGTCAGCGCCGTCGAGAAGGCCAACGCGCGCAAGGCGATCGCGGCGCACGTCAAGATTGCCCTCGGCACGGACGCTGCGGTCTATCCGCATGGGCTGAATGCCCGTGAGCTGGCGGTGTACGTCGAGCAGTTCGGCATGACGCCGCTGGCGGCACTGCAAACCGGGACGTTGAACGCCGCCGATCTCATCGGCTGGCCTGACAAGGTCGGGGCGCTCGAGCCCGGCAAGTGGGCGGACATCATTGCCGTCGCGGGCGATCCACTGCAGGACGTGAAACTGCTGCAGCACGTGGCGTTCGTGATGAAGTCGGGCGTGGTTTACAAACAAACCCCGCCATGAGCCGGTGACCTTCGACGCCCTGGTGAACGAGGCGCGGCGGCTCGCCGCGCAAGGCCGCGTCGAGGAAGCGATCGCGGCGTACCGGCGGCTCCTGGCGCGCTGGCCCGGGGCGGCCAATTCCTGGTACAACCTCGCGCGGTTGCACCGCCAGGCCGGGGATCTCACGGCGGCACTCGACTGCTATCAGCAGGCGCTCGACCGCGGAGTGTCCGAGCCCGAGGAAGTGCACCTGAATCGCGGCGTGATCTACAGCGATGGCCTGCAGGACTATGCAGCTGCCGAACGCGAGCTCGAGCGCGCGCTCGAGCTGCATCCGGATTACCTTCCGGCGCTGATGAATCGCGGCAACCTGTACGAGGATCTCGGCCGCCGCGAACTCGCCCGAGCTACGTATGAGCGGGTGCTCGCGCTCGCGCCCGACGCGGCGGAGGCTCTGGCGCGGTATGCCGGGCTGTTCGATTTCTCGAGCCTCGAGGATCCGTTGATTGGGCAATTGCGCCGGGCGCTCGAGCGGCCCGCGCTGAGTGCCGCGGAGCGCGCCAGCTTAGGATTCGCGCTCGGCCGGGCGCTCGATCAATGTGCGGCCTACGAGGCGGCGTTTGCCGCGTACCGGTGCGCGAATCGTGACAGCCGCGTGAGTGCGGGCGCGGCGTTTCGCGAGTACGACCCGGCAGCCGCCGAGCGCTACATCGACCGGCTGATCGCCGCGTTTCCTGCGCGTGCTCAGGGAGGCGCGGCTGCGCCCGAGGGAGCGGCGGCGGCCGCGCCCGGGCCGCGGCCGCTGTTCATCTGCGGTATGTTTCGCTCCGGCTCGACACTGGTCGAGCAGTTGTTGGCGGGCCATCCGCGGGTGGGCGCGGGCGGCGAACTCACCTTTCTGCCGCGGGCGGTTGCGGGGCGACTCGCGCCGTTTCCCGAGTCGCTCGCCGCGCGGCCGGCCTGCGATCTCGAGTCGCTGGCCGGCGAGTACCTGCAGGTGATTCGGGGCCTCGCGCCGGCGGCGGATTTCGTCACCGACAAGCGGCCCGACAATTTCCTGTATATCGGGCTGATCAAACGATTGTTCCCGGATGCGAAAATAGTGCATACCACGCGGGATCCACTCGACAACTGCCTGTCGATTTATTTTCTGCACTTGGACCAAGGGATGAGTTACGCGCTCGATCTCGACCACATCGGACATCACTACTTGCAGTATCGACGGCTGATGGCGCATTGGCAGGCGGTGTTCGGCGAGCACCTCACCCAAGTCAATTACGATGAGCTGGTCAACGGTGCGCGCCCGCCGATTGAGCGCGTCCTCGAATTCCTGGGGCTCGAGTGGAGCGATCAGTGCACCGAGGTGCCGGCGTACGGCCGCGCGGTCAAGACGGCGAGCGTGTGGCAGGTGCGCGAGCCGCTGTATCGGCGCTCGTCCGGGCGGTCGCGGCATTACGCCGAGCAATTGCGGGGTTTGCAGGAGTACTTGGGGTCGCTACCTTGAAGCGGCTGGATAGCGCTCGACACAATCGCCCAAGGCCGCCTCGAGCGGCCCTAGCCACGGGGCGTAATGACGCCACTGCGCGACCGAGTCGGTGTAGATCGGCCGGCGCACCTGCTCGGAGCTGATGGTCTGCACCACGCGGCGGTTTTCGTGGAAATTCAGGCATTCCGGCTCGAAGCCGAGTCCGCAATGCTCGAGCAGCCGGCGAACTTCGTGCTCCGGGTCGGCGACGAGTTGCTCGTAGTGCACGCGGTGCACCCGCCCGGGAAGCACGGTATAGAAATGCTGCATGAGCCGCGCGTAGTCGTGGTAGTAGCGCCCCAACTCCGTCAGGTCGTAGGTGTAGTTGAAGCCACGGGCGAATAGCTGCTTGTAGCAGGAGAAGCAACAGGCCATCGGGTGACGCCTCACGTCGATGATCGCGGCGGCGGGAAACATCAGCTGGATGAGACCGACATGGACAAAGTTGCTCAGCATCTTGTCCACGAAGCGGGGCTTGCCAAGCGGGCGATGCATCTGCGTCTGCCTCAAGTATCGTGACGCGAGCGCGTCGACTTCCTCGAAGTCGAGTGCGGCGACCGGCAGCGGATAGGCCTGGCTGCCAAGCGGATTTGGGCGCGCGACCAGTTCGCGCGCCAGGGTCGGGATATCCGCCAGTTCGCGCGTGCCTTCGACCTGGGAGTGACTCGCGAGAATCTGTTCCAGCAGGGTAGAGCCGGAACGGGGCAAGCCGACGATGAAGATCGGATCGGCTCGCCTGCTGCCCCACTCGCGTCGCTCGGCAAAGAATTGCTCGGTGAACAACGCCATTGAACGCTGCACGATCGCGGTTGTGGCATTCGCGTCATACCCGATCGTCGCACGGTGCCGAGCGGCGCCACGCCGGTAATGCTCGAAAGAACTCTCGAACTGGCCTTCATCTTCGAGCCCCTTGCCCAAGGCGAACTCCATAGAGGTGCGGTCGATGCTAGGCAGGTTGTTCTGCGCCAGTCGCCCCTGCATCGCCTCGAGATCGGCGCGGTCGAAACGGAAAGTTTTGAGATTGGCGAGGCTTGAGTACGCTCGGCCCGACCCGGGTCGTACCGCGAGAGCCCGCCGATACATCTCGATCGCGCGCGACCGCTGGCCGACCTCGCGCAGCAGATGTCCGAACAGGAGCCATGCCGCATCCTTGTCTGGCTGCTCAGCAACGGTTGCCGCCATGAGCGCGATAGCTTCGTCATTGCGGCCCACCCGCCGTAAGGCTTGGGCCTTCAGGCTCAGATAGTTGATGTTGCGGGGCTCCACGGCGAGCGGCCGCTCCACCAACAGCAGCGCTTCGGCATACCGATGCTGGGTGAACATCAAATTCGCGAGGTCATAGCGGGCCGCCGCGTAACCCGGCGCGAGTTCGAGACAGCGGTTCAGCCGCTGTTCTGCTCCGGTAAAATCCTCGTGCCGTACCGCGATGTCCGCGAGCAGGCGCAGCACCTCCACGTCGTTCGGCGCTTGACCCAGCCGGCGCAAGAGCATGGCCTCGGCCGATTCCAGGCGGCTGTCGGCGAGAGCGGCGATCGCATCCTTGAGTTCCGGTGGCTCCTTGGTGAGCCGGCTGTAATGCGCGTACGCCACATCGCCTGCCTGCACGTCGCCGGCCGCGAAGCACATCGTCGCGAGTTCCCGCCAGGCCTCCGCGAGGCCCTCGTCCAGCGTCACCGCGCGCTGGAAGGCGGCCCGCGCCGAAGACATGCGGGCGCTGGCCGCGTAGGCGCGGCCGATCTCCAGCTGTATGAATGGCGTGTCGCGATCGGCGTCGGCCAGGGTCTCGAGCGCCGCCGCCGCTGCCGCCGGGTCGTCGAGCTTGCGGCAAGCGGCCGCGAACAGCAGCTTCGCCTCCGGGTGACCGGGCGAGCGCGCAAGTATACCGCTTGCCTCCCGGGCGGCCGCGGCCGGATCCGAGTCGAGCAATCGCGATGCGCGCAGTAGATCCAAATCGACGCAGGTACTCGGTGTCACGTCGGGGAACTCCATAAACCACCCGGGCGCAGCGATATAAACGGACTCGATAAGGCAAGTCAACGCAGAACGACCCGGCGCGAGGTGCTATAAATGGCATGTGAACACCGCCATCAACGGACCGCTCGACGACGCCACGATCGCGAAGATGCTGCACGCCTCGAAATCGGAAGCGGCATCGGGACGCGTGCAGGAATCGGATTTGCTGCTGGCGCGGGTCGCTCAACAGGCACCGAATCACCCGGCGGTGCTCAATGAACTGGGCGTGCGCATGCTTGCCCGGGGCGCGCCCGAGCAGGCGCATGCGCTGTTTGCGAGGGCGACACAGGCGGATCCCAAGCACCCGACGTTGTGGGCCAACCTTGCATCGAGCTTCAAGCAGCTCGGCCGCCCCACAGAGGAGATCGACGCCATCGAGAAGGCGCTGGCGCTGGAGCCAAGACATCTGTCGGCTCTGCTCCAGAAGGGCGCTTATCTCGAAGCGCGCGACGATCCGCGCAATGCCGCGCGGACCTATCAGAACGTACTTGCCTGCCTCGCGCCCGGCCAGGATGTGCCATCCCATCTCAAGGAGGCGCTCGCGCATGCGAAGGCGATGGTCGATGCCGACCTCGCGTCGCTCACCGCCACACTTGAGGAGCGACTCGAGGAAGTCAGCGCACGCCATGGAGGCCACCGACAACGCCGCGTCGACCTGTGCCTCGACACGTTGATGGGCAAACGGCGAGCCTACCATTCGCAACCGACGTGGATGTACTTTCCCCAGCTTCCCGCGATCGAGTTCTTCGAGCGATCGGAATTCCCCTGGCTCGACGCCATCGAGGCGGCCACTCCTGAGATTCGGGCCGAGCTGCTGCGCGTGATGGTCGCCGATCGTGAAGGGCTGCAGCCGTACATCGACTTCCCAGACGGACTGCCGGTCGATCAGTTCCGGGAGCTGAATCGCTCGCGACGCTGGAGCGCCTATTTTTTGTGGAATCAAAGCGAAGCCGTTGCCGATCACATCGCACGTTGTCCAGTGAGCGCGCGCATGCTGGAGACCGCGCCACGGTGTCGGGTAAAACGCCGGGCACCGACCGCTTTTTTCTCGATCCTCGACCCGAATACCCGAATCCCCGCCCACACCGGTGTGACCAATACGCGCCTGACCGTGCACTTACCGCTGATCGTGCCGCCGGATTGCGGATTTCGGGTCGGCGCGACTACGCGCGAGTGGATTCCCGGTCAGGCGTGGGTGTTCGACGACACCATAGAACATGAGGCGTGGAATCTGTCCGACACCCCGCGAGCCATCCTGATATTTGACATATGGAATCCTTTCTTGAGCGAGGCGGAGCGCGACATGATCACCGTTGCAACGGAGACTTACGCAGAGTACTACGCGGGCCCGGAGGGGGCACGGTGAGGCGACCGCGTGGCGTGCTGTGGTTCGCACAGCTCACGACGCTCGGCGGAATCTCGGCGTCGGCGTTTTCGGCTGCGGCTCCCTCCGCCGCCGATCTGGCGCACTGCGCCAGCATTGCGGACCCCGCCACCCGACTTGCATGCTACGACGCGCTCAACGGTAAAGCGGCTGGGAAGCCAAGCGTGCAGACTCCTACGTCAGCGGCAATCGCGGAAACATCACCACCTGCCGCCGGCTCCGCATTCTCGAGCGATCCGCAAAATTTCGGTTTCACGGAGGCACAGCGCGCACCGGCGCAGGCGCAAGCTGAGCCGAAGGCCATTAACGCACGCGTCGCAAAGATCGACGAAAACACCTACGGCCGCGCGGTCGCGGTCCTCGATAATGGACAGACCTGGTTGTTCATCGATGGCGAGCAGGATGCGCACCTAAGGCCGCAAGATCCGATCACGATAAGGCGAGGCGCCCTAGGCTCGTTTCTATTGATCACACCTTCGCATCATTCCTACCACGTCAAGCGCACGCAGTAGCGCGTGCCAGGGGGTCACTCTGGATAACCGAAGCGCTGCACCCAAGGATTCAGTACGGGCAAAATCGGCTCGAGTGCCTCGCCGTAGTGCCTCCAGCTGTTGATGGCCGATGATGAAAGACCGCGCGCAAGCTGCGCCGCACTCGGAGTGGCGCGCTCGCGCTGCGCAATCCGCGTGGCGAAGTCCTCCATGCCGACGACCTTCTGCAAATTCAAGAATTCGCAAATCGCCCGCGATTCCTGCTCGACATCGGCCACCAGAGTCTCATAGCGGACGATGCGCCACGGCAGGCCCAGGAGCGGACGCACTTGCTCGGCGAACCGCATGACCGCATCGTAGAATGCCGCCGCGCCCTCGAGGGTCAGCAGCGCATACATCGACGGGTTCATCGTGAAGCGGCGCCGAAAGCAGCTCATCACGACATCGCGCGGATCGCGGCGGGCAAACAGGATCTTGGCGCGCGGAAACATTCTTGCGATGAGCGGCAACTTGAGCGTGTTCAACGGATTTTTGTCTACGAAAACCTTGCCAGCCACGTAAGTCCCGGCGCGGCGCACGTTCTCCCAGTAGGCCACCCGCAGCGCGTTCAGCTCCTTCTCATCCGCGCGAGCCAGCGGCTCAAAGTTCACCGGCTCGCGCATGAATCGCCGCACGCCGTCTGTCAAAAGCTCGTATTCCTCGAGACTCTCGACCTGCGGATGCCCGTCGAGAATCACCTCCAGCAGCGTCGTGCCCGAGCGGGGAAAGCCGAGCAGAAACACGTGTTCGAGAGGGTCGGCAGGAATCCGTGGCGGCGCGACCTCCATCGGCCAAGCACCTGGAGCGAGGGTGCTCATGGCAATACTCAGGGCTCGAGTGTACTCGAGCATGCTGGTTGCATTCGCGAAACGTTGATGAATGCGGCGTAACGCCTCGTTGCAGGTGCTGTACGCGCTGAAGGCTTCATGATACCGGCCCGCGGCGTCCAGCACGTCTCCCAGCAAACCGGTCGCGCGCGCCCTGTCCGAGGGACCCGCGCGCGGGTCCATGATCAGCTTTTCGAGCATGGCTTCAGCCCGCGTCGTCTTGCCGCCCGCGAGCTCAGCGGCCGCCAAACTCAAGATCGCGTCCGGAAAACCGGGAGCTACGGCAAGCGTGCGTTCCGCCCACTGGCGCGCCTCGACGTGCTCGCCGCGGTGCGTGGCGATCGATCCAAGGGCAGCCATCGCGATGAAATTGCCGGGCTGCAGCTCCAATGCGCGCTGATGGCTCTGCTGCGCACGGCCCAGCAGTCCCAGCGAGATCAGCGCATTGCCCTTATTCGCATGCGCAAAGCTCAAGTCGGGATGCTTTTTCAGCAACGTGTCCAAGTGATACAAAGCCTCCTCAGGCCGCTCGAGGCGCTGCAAGCACATGGACAAGGCGTTGCGCGCACCGACGTCGCCCGGCGCAATGGCGACCGCCCGTTCCAGGAGGCGCAGGGACTCCGCGAATTTGCCCTGCTGCTCGAGCCGCGTGGCGACCACGTTCAACAGCATTGGATGCTCGAAGCCACTCGCAAGGGTCTTTTCGGCCAAATCCGCGGCGCGTTCAAAGTCGCGGTTCTGTGCGAAGGTCAGAACCGTGTTGAGTGTCCGCAAGTCGGTTTCGAGGTCGCGGGCCATCGGCGCACGTCGCATGAATTCAATATTCATAAGGGTATAGGATTCGCCGCCGATGTGCGAAGATCGGCCGCATGAGCGTCCCCGCACCGCTGGTCGTGCCGATTCTCGCCGCTCCATTTGGAGTCGTATCGCTGGCCGAAGCGGAGGCGTTCAATCCGGCCCTATGCGCGCTGTTCGCGGACCGAATGCAGGCCGATGCGGCGACGCCCGAGCGCTCCCCGCTATGCTACCGCAGCAGCGATGATCTGCTCGACTGGCCGGACGAGGTGGTGAGGCGGCTGACCCGGTCAATTTTTCGGGGCGTCAACTCGGTGGTGACAGCCGTCAATGAGTTCAGCCCAGCGCAATTGGATTCATTCACAATGCAGGCCCGGGGCTGGTTTACGGTCGTCCGGCCGAACGGTCGAGTACCGGCGTCCAACTATCCGTTGACTGCCTGGTGCGGGATCTACTGCGTTTCGGCGCCCGAAATCTCAGCGACCCGCGCCGACAGCGGCCTCTTGCGAATCTATGAGGCGCGCCTCGGCTCCATGTTCGCGGATGCCACCACGGCGGCGATGCGTTTGCCGTTCAGGCCGGGCCACTACGGCTGGCGGCCGGTGCCGGGGCAAATGGCCGTTTTCCCCGCATCACTCACCCACGAAATTGCCATGCTGCGAGCTTCCGGGCAATTGGTGCTGGTGACGGTGCGCGTACGCTTCGTGGCCCCCGGTCAACAAGGCGCCGCCCATTGGTAGACCCGACGCTCAAAGTTCATCCGCTGTTTGCGGTGCCGTTCGGTGAGGCGCGTCTCACGCCCTGCGAGCGCTTAAATCGAGAGCTCGAGGCGCTTTTTCTGCAGCGCGAAACGGAGGAACATAGAAATCCCACGCCGAGCCACCTGCAGCAGGCGGAGACCTTCGAGAGTCGATTCAATTTATTCCGCTGGCCTGAAGCCTGTGTCCAGGAGTTGCGTCGTTTCATGCTGGATGGAGTCGCCCGCATGGTGATCGAGACGACAACACTGCGAGCGGACGATATCACCCGGCTCAAGTTTCACAACCACGCGTGGTTTCACATCTCACGCTACGCCGGCTCCTTCATAGCCCATAATCACCCCCTCGCGTCCTGGTCGGCCGTGTATTGCGTGCGCGCCGGCGAGACCGTGCCCGACCAACCGGACAGCGGCATCCTGCGGTTTCTGGATACCCGCCCGGGCGCCGATGCGTTCATCGATCCCGCCAACAACCCGCTGCATCGTGCTTATGCGCTGCGTCCGTTGGAGATTCGGCTGACGGCGGGTCAAATGGTGATATTTCCATCGTACGTTTTCCACGAGGTCGCACCTTTTTACGGGCGCGACACGCGGATCACCGTCGCGATCAACTGTTGGTTCGTTTGAGAAGAGCGAGCGCGGCCAGCTGTTTCGCCACACGCTCGAGCACTTCGGGCCAGTCGCCTCGCTCGCGCTGTCGAAAGAGCCTCATCGTCGGATACCACGGACTGTCCTCACGTGCGATGAGCCAGCGCCAATCGGGCACCGACTGCAGCACCACCCACACGGGAACGCCGAGTGCGCCGGCGAGATGGGCAAGAGCCGTGTCCGCGGTGATGACGAGGTCGAGCCCCATGATGATCGCGGCGGTTTCGTCGGCGAGTTCATCAGGCCCCAAACGCTGCGGATCGGTGAGCTGCGCAATGGATCCGCCGAACTCAACTTGGCTGAGCTGCTCGGCGCCCGCACCCTTCTGCAGGGACACGAGGTTGACACCAGGGAGCCGTGCCAGTACCGCTGCTGCACTCAATGGAAAGGAGCGCGCTTGCAGCGCGGAGCGCTTTTCTGCCTCAGGATTCCCCTGCCAGTTCAGTCCGACTCTGAAGCCCGGCAGAGCGGCCAGCCTCTCCCGCCAGATATGCGCGGCCGAAGGGTCGACCTGCAAGTAGGGTACGCTGCGCGGAATACTGTCCGTGTCGGTGCCAAGCTCGAGCGGCAGGCTCAACAGGGGCACGTAGAAATCGAAGGGCGGCAGCGGCTCGCCGCGGCCGATGACGACGGCGCGTGCATTGAGTGTACGCAGCAACTTGATGAGCTGCGGCTGAACTTCGAACACCACGTTGGCGCCCCGTTCTTCCAGCAAGCCAATGTAGCGGCAAAACTGCAGCGTATCCCCTAGCCCCTGTTCTGAATGAACCAGCAGCGTCTTGCCCTTGAGCGGCTCGGCCGCCGACCAGCGCGGCGCCGCGAAACCGCGCGGGCTCACGTGCGGGAGACGCAGACGCGCTTCATACAAGGGCCAGCCCTCGTGGAACTCACCCAGCGCCAGCTTCAGCACGGCCATGCTCCAAGTGGCGGTCGGGTCCTCGGGCTTGAGCGACAGCGCTCGGTCCAAACTTCGCATGGCCTCGGTGTAACGGCCAACCCCCTTCTGTGTGTTGCCCGCATTGAGGTGCGCCTCCGCATAATTTGGCCGGCATTCGATGGCTTTCTTGAAATCCTCGAGCGCCTCGGCAGGTCTGAACAGGCGCACCAGCACGGCGCCACGGTTGTTGAGGGCCTCGGCGGAATTGGGCTCCAGTGCCAGCGCATGGCCGAAGCTGGCGGCGGATTCCTCATCGCGTTCGAGCCGCGCCAGTGCGATACCCCGCTGCAGGTGCGCCTCGAACTGCAGCGGCTCGGACTCCAGCTTGAAGTCCAGGCTTGCCAGCGCCTCGGCAGCCCGACCGAGGCCGATCAACGCTTTCGCGCGCCATAGCAGGGGCGCCGCACTTCGAGGCGTGATGGCTAGCGCACGATCGAAGCTCGCCAGCGCCTCTGCGCGTCGGTCGAGAAGCATCAGTGCCAAGCCGCGATTGTGGTGCGAAATCGCGGCCCCCGGCTGCAGAGTCAGTGCCGTCTCAAAGCTGGCCAACGCCTCCGCCGACCGGTCGAGGGCCAGCAGCTGGCTGCCGCGATTCGAGTGGGCCGCAGCGTCCTTTGGTTGAAACAGCAGAGCGCGATCGATGCAGGCCAACGCGTCCGCGTGCTTTCCCTGGGCCGCAAGAACGAGACCGAGGTTGTGATGCGCCTCCGCCAGGTTCGGCTCGAGCGCGAGCGCTTGCTCGAAGCAGTGGCGGGCTTCCGGCAAACGATTGGCGCGCTCTAGGGCCACCCCCAGTGCGTGATGCGCTTGAGCCGTTTTGGGGGCGAGGCGCACAGCCCTGCCCAGGTTCGCCAGCGCTTGTTCCAGCTGACCTAGGTGTAAGAGTGCGGAGCCGCGGCCGAGGTATGCCGCAGCCAGATCGGGTTGCAGCCGTGCCGCATGATCGAAACAGACTACCGCTTCCGAATATCGACGCAAGTCGCTGAGCACGTTTCCAAGGTTCGCGTGCATGGCGGCATCGGCGGGCTGCAGTCGAACCGCGGCACCGATCAGATTCAACGCCTCCGCGCCCCGGCCCATTGCGGCCATGACAAGGCCGAGCAGATGCATGGCCTCGGCATGGCGAGGCTCCCGCGCGAGCACCTCCCGGTACGAGGAGGCGGCCTCCCCCAGTCGCCCCTGACGATGCAAATTGAGCGCCCGCTCGAGCGCGCCGCTGCTGGTCATTTGCGCGCCATGATATCGCAGAGTGAGACGACGGCGGGCCGCAGCCCGCCGTCGATCACGTCAAGGGGAAAACCTTCGCCTCTGAGCCATCCGTCAGAACTTCATGGTCACGTGCGCGTACAGATAGCGGCCCAGCGAGTCGTAGGTACCCGCCCAGGTGTTGTCGTTGCAGCCGATTGTCGGGCAGTTCGAGTAGGTTCCCCCAAGGACTACCGGAGGATCTTTATCGAACAGGTTGTTTACGCCCACGCGCACGTCGAGCAAGCTGTTGAGCGCGTAGTTTGCGGACATGTCAACGTAGTTGTACCCCGGAATCTGCGCTGTCGCGGTATAGAACGTACCTGCGAGTTGCGGATTCTGGCTCTCGCTGTCCACCTTCGAGGGGCCGATAAACCGCCATTTGACAGTGAAGTCGAACCCCGGCAGCGGCGTGGCCCAGTTGGTGGTGAAGACCTGACGAAGATGAGGCAGCGGTTGTCCGCACGTGGCACCCCAGTATCCAGCGCAGTCATACGAGGCGCCACCCGTGATCGGTTGCACGTCAAACGCCATCGTATAGGTGTCGGTCAAATTGAAGCTGAACTTGCCGGCGGCGCCGGCGTCCAGCGTGTAATGCGACGAGAAATCGAAGCCCTTCGTCTGTACCGAGCCAACGTTGAGGTAGGTCGTCTGCACGTAGTTCTGCGTAGAATTTAGCCACAGCGAGCCCGACGGTCCGCGGTGAATCAGCGCACATGCGGATGCATTGCCCGTGAGTGCGCAATCGTCGATGACCGTGTTGGACGTGAGCTCCGTGATCGTGTGGTTTATGACGATGCGGTAGAAGTCGAGCGACGCCACCAGGCCCGGTATGAACGAGGGTTGGAATACAACCCCATAGCTGTAGGTGTCGGCAATTTCCGGCGTGAGGCCGGAATTGCCGCCCACCTGGGTGTTGATCTGCGCCGCGGGGTTCACCGTGATGTGGCCGTACTCGGCAGCCGTCACGCCCGTGCGCTCGCACTGGGCGAGAGTCAGCGTCGGCGTCGCGCCCCAGCACGGATCCGCAGTGCCGCCCGCGCCAACGGTTGCGGGCTCGAACAGTTCGTCGATGTTCGGCGCGCGGATCGCGCGGTTGAAGCCGCCACGCACACGCACATCCTTGATCGGCGCCCACTCGAGACCCAGCTTGAACGTGTTGGTATCGAATCCTTCCGTATAAGCCGAATACCGATAGCCGAGGTCGGCCGACAAATCATACGCGTAGGGCATTTCATTGATGATCGGCAGTCGTGCTTCGGTGAAACCCTCGAATACGTGGAACTGACCGTTGATCGGGTAAGAGGGCGACCCGCCGCCGACCAAGCCGTTCGCATAGATGTAGTCTGGGCTGAAATCGAACTTCTCCTCGCGATATTCGGTGCCGACGTTCACCGACAGGCCGTCCTTCGCGGTAGGAAGCTGGACCCCGTACTTGCCGAGGTCACCGGTGACCGAGCCGGAAGCGATGTACTCCGTCGCGGTAGTGCTCCAGGTCGATTGAACCGTGAGGTAGTTGAGCTGCGCCTGGTTGATGGCACCCGGGGTCCAGATATTCCACGGCACGCACTTGGTGTCGGTGCCGTTGAGCACCGATTGGCAAACGGGGGCGCCCACCGCCAGGGTCGAGACCCCGCCCACGGCAGGGTTCGGCACCACGTTCAGCGCATTGTTGATTTGCGTCGAGCCGATGAAGTTGCCTTCGATATCCCCGAACTGGGTGATGCCGACCTTGCCGTAAGCATCGTAAGACCACGCGTCCGCAAAGGTCCCCTTGACACCGACCACCTGGTGAATGGAATCGGAGGTGTAATTGTCTTGACGACCGCCACCCTCGACGTTGCGCTTCAGAATGTAAGCGGTGAAAGAATTGACCGGCTCGGAAGGGTATACGAGGCGGTTTTGCGCCAAGGTCGTCGGATTACACAGCACCGACAACTCCTGCGCGGTGAACAGCGGGTTGGTGCAGCTAATCGTCTCTTCCGCGCCGAACGCGGCGTCCGGTCCGTACTGGGCGGTCGAGGTATTGCGCGCAAACATGGTCTGCATGTAAACGCTGGCGTAGGAGTTCACGTCGTAATGCAGGAACACACCCGCGGCATAGCGCTCCGAGGGCCGCTGGAAATAGCTGAGCGCACCATAGTTGTAAAGGTCGCTATTCTGGAATGGCCGCAGGATACCGGTTTTCGGATCGATCGCGTCCGCGAAAGACTGGGTGACCCCGCCCACTTGACCGAGCTCGATGAGGCCGCCGTGGCCCGTGGTTTCCGAGCCGCCGCAGGCTGGCTGACTGTTCGCTGTTGCGCCGCCATTCAGCGTGCAGCCCGCATGGTCGAACTGGTAGCCGACGGCCGCGCCGGCGTTGAAATACTCAAAGTACGCAGTGGCGTTACCTTTGCCGTCGGCGAAATTGGCGCCCGCGGTGATCGAGAATTGTTTCGACTGACCGGTATCGACGGTGCTTGGCGGAAGTGTCGCACCAAAGGATGACAATGCAGCCAGGTCGCCTTGGTCGTTGTTGCTGTGCCGGTAAAAGCCGTAATCCGCGTCGACCTTGACGCCTTCGTAGTGGGTATTGAGGACGAAGTTCACGACACCCGCGACCGCGTCCGCGCCGTACACCGAAGAGGCGCCTCCGGTCAGGACGTCGACGCGTTCGAGGAGTTCAGAGGGTATCTGATTGATGTCGGCGGCGTTCGAATTGCCGCCGGTGACGCCGCCGGCACCGCCTGGGTTCATGCGGATGCCGTTGACCAACACCAAGGTGCGTTGCGAGCCCAAATCTCGCAAGCTCACCGTCGCGGTGCCGGTCGAGCCAATGGACTCGCCTGAGCCCTGTTCCGCCGTAATCGACGGCAGGTTGTTCAAAATGTCTTCAGTGCGGATCAGGCCGGACTGCGCGATATCCAACTGCGACACAGTCGTGATGGGACTGATGGAGATGTCATTTGGTGCGGTAGCGATACGCGAACCGGTGACCACCACTTCCTGGAGCGCTGCGTCGGACGTGGCAGACTCATTGTTTGCGGCTACGGTTTGCGACAGCGCCGCCGGCACTTGAGACAGCGTCGCGGCAGTCGCGAGCGCGGCTCGGATTGCAAATAGCAATTTGCGGTCATTCCCCATTTCTTTTGCTCCCTAAAGTCGAATCTGCATCCCAAATGCTGGACGTTGCGCTGTAGGCGCCCGCCCTAGTCTTACGTAAGACAATAACACTCTGTTGCAAAAACGCTAGAGGCGTGAATGATTATCTTCGCACCCCGAGAGGCGGAGGCGGGCAAGTGGCGATAGCCCGGCGCTGCGCCTACCATGAGCGCATGTTTACCCTCAGCGTCTATGTACAAGGTTTGCTGGTGTTGCTGGCCGCCGGCGGTCTGACCTGGCTCTTCAGTCTCTATAAGGGCGATGTGTCCATCGTCGACAGCCTGTGGCCGCTGTTGTTTTTGGCGCTGGGCGTCACGATCGCCGCGGGCGTTCTGCCGCGACCTCGAACGACGTTGATCCTATGTCTGCTGGCGGTGTGGGCACTCCGCTTGTCGGCATACATCACCTGGCGCAACTGGGGGCATCCGGAGGATCGCCGCTATCAAGCGATTCGCGCCCGTAATCAGCCGAACTTCGCGTTCAAGAGCCTGTACTTGATCTTTGCCCTACAGGCGCTTCTGGCCTGGGTGATAGGGCTGCCGGTGGCCGCGGCGCTGATGAGCCTGCGGCCGCTCGGCGTTCTCGACGGCTTGGGCGCACTTCTCTGGCTGGTGGGGTTCGCCTTCGAAGCGGGCGGCGACTGGCAGTTGGCACGCTTCAAAGCGGATCCCGCCAACCACGGCAAAGTGATGGACCGGGGCTTTTGGCGGTTCACCCGGCACCCGAATTATTTCGGTGACTTTTGCGTGTGGTGGGGTTTTTATCTGATTGCCGCGGGCGCCGGCGCGTGGTGGAGTTTTCTGGGTCCGGTGCTCATGTCCGTGCTGCTGATGCGGGTTTCGGGCGTGACCCTGTTGGAAAAGGACATCGGCGAGCGGCGGCCGCAGTATGCGGACTATGTCCGCCGTACCAACGCTTTTTTTCCCGGTGCACCCAGGGCGTGACCTTCACTGCTGGAGGAAGCCGATGGCAAGCAATCTAGACGCAAGCGAGATGCGTACCGCGTCGTCGATCTCCCCCGCGATGTCGCGCACCCGGAAGCGCGGCGTATTCACGATATAGAGGATGCTCTCCGCGGCGCCCAGGTGGATGTACTCGTGCCCGCCTGGATAGGAAAAATCGATGGTTTCGGCGCTGGCGGTCAAATAGCAAAACGACGTGTCGCCATGGCGCATCACCGTATCGAGCATGACTCTCGGCGGCGAATCAGTACGCGGCAGCGGCCGCAGCAAGGCCACCGTTCTTGCTGAGCGCCGTTGCATCGCGGCCGCGAAAAAGCCCGGTGATTTGCAGGCTGCGGACAGCCGGGTGAGGCCGTCGACGATCGACGGCAACAAGGTGTCGAGTCCGTCGCCGCGCAATTGAAATGCCAGCCGACCGCCCACGGTCATTCTCAGGTTCCTATCCAGGTCCGAAAGATGGTCGAGCGCGGCAATCATCGCGTCGCGCAGCGTCAGCGGCGTAAAACCGATCGACAGATGCAGCGATTCGGTGGCGGATTCCACGCTGTGCAGCGTACCCCGCGGTAAATACAACAGGTCCCCTGGCACTACGTCCAATATCTCGTGAGCGCCGAGTACGGCGGCGCTCACCGCAATCGATTTCCATGGATTATTCAACTCCGAGGGCTGGTTCGATAGGTACCAACGCTTGGCGCCGCGAAGCTGGACGACGATCAGATCGTGATCGTCGCAGTGCACGGGTGCTTTCATCCCGCCGCGACTCCAGAACGCGGACGTGGTCACCGGCTGATGCAACACGGTCTCGAGGGCACGCGCCAGAGCGTCGAGCGCGGGCGATAAGGGGCGAAGTTCGGGGAAGCGTACCGAATAGTTCCTGGAGTGGAATTGTTCTATGCGCCTGCGAAACGTGTCTTCATCCGGGATCGACAGCAGTGACGGTGGGGATCCCAGTGGATTTGCAGAATGGAACGTGAGAGCGGGGGCGAGGTGAAACGCCTTGAGTAGGACACTGACCGGATCGGGTCCCAGTAACTCGATTCTTGGTGCAAGACCGTTGCCGGAGATTTTTCGAAACCCGCCTTTGAGGGCATCGTCGAGAAAATCGGCCAAGGTGAGTGGGAAAAGAAACCGGTCCAGCAACCGGCAGCTCTCTTCCAGCAACATTCAATCGCTCTCCTCCTATTTGCTGGCGCCGTAGTTGCCGCCGCCGCGCGTCAGTTGATCTTTTGCGGCTTGTCGCTGCTCGATAACCTGGGCGAGTTGGGTGTCGTTCACGCATTTCTTCGTCTTGAAGTGGGTGCCGATCTCTGCGTCCTCCCAGCAATAGACGGTGACGCCCTTGCGTACCTCAGGCTTGAGTCCTGCGTCGCGGGCCTTCTTGAGGGTCTCCGGAGAGGGTGTTGCGGGAGCGGCCGCCACATCCGCCGCTTTCGGGTCAGGCGGGTCGGCGATAGCAAGGCCCACGCCGCCACTGCCCAAGATGCCGACGATGAGGAGATTACGAAGGATAGGGTGTGTCATGGCGCGTTGGCTCCGAAACAGGTTCTACATCAATTATGTAGTCGGACTGCCAGCAAAAGCCAGCACCCCACCCAGCGCCGCATGACCGGCCGCTAGCCGGTCAAGCCAGCGCAGGCCCCGGCGGATTTCCAAACCATGGACGTGGCGGGCATGGTTTAAAACATCAGTCCGCAATGAGGCATCGTACGCGTGTTCGAGGCCCTTGGAGTAGGAACGCATGAGCGGCCCTGCCAAGAGCGCGTCGAGTTCCGCAGCGCTCGTCTGCAGGTCGACATGACGGCAGACGGCGCCCAGCCAGCGCGCCGGTTCGGCGAGAAAGCGGTCGAAGTCGAGCCGCAGGGCGCGCTCGCCCGCCATGCCTGCCGCCGCCGTCAAACCCGCCATTTCACACGCCCAACTCATGGCGAGCGTCTCGCCCTCACCGACCGGGGCGGTAGTCGATGGGAGCGCCCCCACGCGCCGCTGCAGCCGCTGCCAGCGGCTTGGCGCCAACAACGCGGCCTCGCGACGGGAGTTCGGACCGCCGAAAACCGTCGCCAAGTAACTCTCGGCGGACACGTACATGAGGACGGCCTTGGGTGAGGACCTGCGAGAGAGCAGTTCAGCAGCCATCTCGGACACGAAGCTCGTCGCTTTGACGATTGCCATTTGTGGCGCCTCGAAAGTTCGCGAAAGCAATTTGAGGCAGCCGCAGAGATGAGCTTCGAACGCGTGGCCGTCCTCTGCCCATGGCACGCGCGCTGTGCTACCCCGCACTTGCGAAAGCGTCCGCAGCACGAGGGGTTCGCGAACCGAGAGAACGCTCGGCACCGCGCCCAGCAGCCGGGATAGCAGGGTTGAGCCCACGTGCCCGATGTGAAAGATGAAGTGGCACCTTTCCTCGAGCCCCGCCGCCGCAATGGCCTGCGCCGCGTCCGCCCACGGCACGATGCTGATCCCGGTTCGCGGCGTAAGCACTCGTTCGTCCAGGAAACTCGCGGCATCGTAGTCGGTGCGTTGCAATCGGACGAACTTCATCGTGTCACCGACGGCGTCGAGTGCGTGGGGAAACAGTTCGGGGGAACGTCGCAGCGAGTCGGCCAGCTTGTCCATCGCGATCAGTCTAGCTTAGGCAGCGGAGCACTGGTCTATACTTAGGGCTCAACGTGGCGGTTTCGCCGGCCCTTAGGATGACGATGTTCCTGCAAATCGACAATTTTCTATCCGTCGCCGAGGTGAAGAGCATTGCCGAACTCGCGCTGCAGACGGCGTTCATCGACGGACGGCGCTCGAATCCGCACAACATGACGAAACACAACGCGATCGCCGAACCCGGTGACGCGGCCGGTCAGCAGGCTGGACAGATCGCACTGGCGGCGTTGCAACGCAACGAGGCGGGCCGGGATTTCTGCTTCCCGCAACGGGTCGCGATACCGGTGCTCACCCGCTACGGCACCGGCATGAAGTACGGCCCGCACGTCGATGCGGCATTCTTGCCGCTGGCGGAGAAGCCATTGCGTTCGGACGTGTCGTGCACGATCTTCATCTCCGATCCGTCGACCTACGAGGGGGGTGAATTGGTGAGCTATGTGGGATCCGAAGAGGTCCGCATCAAGGGCAAACCGGGGCAGGCGGTCTTCTATCCGTCGACCACTGTGCACCAAGTCGCGCCGGTCACGTCTGGAGAGCGTCTGGTCGTCATCACGTTCATCGAAAGCCAGATCTCGGATCCGATGCAGCGGGACCTGCTGTACACGCTCAACGAGGTGCGCGCGCTCGAAGGACTGAAAATGGACTGGCAAAACCGCACGCGCCTCGAGTACGTCAGCTCCAATCTGCACCGCCTCTGGGCGCGGTAAGTCTTGCCGCGAGATACCAGCGCCGACCGCGCCACTCTGCAGGCCATTCATGCGGCGGCATCCACCGGCGACCATGCTCTGGCCGGGTCGCTGGCCGAGGCGGCGTTGGCTGATGGCCTCGAGCATCCCTTGGTGTTCAATGTCGCCGCCCTGAAGCTCGAACAAGCGGGGCAGGTCGAGCAGGCGGCGGATCTGCTAAGGCACGCGACGGCGATCGCGCCGGGTGACTTGGGCGTGCGCAACGCGCTCGGGCTGTGCCTGCTGCGCCTGGACAAGCCGGGCGAGGCGTTGCTGCATTTCAAGGCGCTCCTCGACCGCCATCCCGAACTGTCGTTCGTCCATGCCAGCCTCGGCAACACCTTCTACGCGCTGGGCCTCGTCGCAGAGGCGGAAGCGAGCTACAACCGGTCGCTGGAATTGGACCCCCGGCAAGGGGTGGCGCTTGCGGGACTTGCGCATCTGGCGAGCAGTCGAGGCGCTTACCCGGAGGCGCGTTCCTTCGCCGAGCGATCGCTGGCCGTGCTGCCTGGATTCCCGGATGCGGTGATGAGTCTCGCGGCCGCCGAACTCAGCGAGAAAAAGCTCGCCGACGCAGAGGCGCGAATCCGCGGCCTGCTGCAGGACGAACGGCTGTCGCCGACGGAACGCGCCCATGCACATGGGTCGCTGGGCGACATTCTCGATGCGAAGGGATATGTAGACGAGGCGTTCGCCGCGTACACGGCATGCAACCGGGAGTTGCGACAGTTGCATGCGCACCGTTACGTGGGAAGCAACAACGCGCTCGCCTTCGTACACTCGATGTTGCGGTACTTCGACAGTGCGCGGACCGATCTCTGGAAAGCGCGCACGGGTGCGGACCCACGGCACACCGGCGCCCTGCAGCATGTGTTTTTACTCGGCTTTCCCCGCTCTGGCACGACCTTACTCGAGGTCATCCTCGAGGGGCATCCGCACGTGGTCAGCTTGGAGGAGAACGAGTCGCTAATCGACTCGGTGCAGGAGTTCATGGCGGATGGTGCGGGCCTGGAGCGCATCGTCAGGGCGACGCCCGCCGTGCTGGACCGCTTCAGGACGGCGTACTGGCGGCACGTCGCGGCGGCGGGAGTCGACGTCAGAGGCAAGATGTTCATCGACAAGAATCCGCTCAACACGCTGAAGCTGCCGCTCATCGCCAAGCTGTTTCCCGACGCGAAGATCCTCTTTGCCTGCCGCGACCCGCGCGACATCGTGCTCAGCTGCTTCCGGCATCGATTCAAGATGAGCGCGCCGATTCATGAGTTGTTGACCATCGAGGGTGCCGCGACCTACTACGCAGCCGTCATGCAGTTGACCGTGCAGTTCTCGAGGTTTTTCACGCTCGAGACCTGTCTCGTGCGGCACGAGGATGTGGTCATGGAATTTAAGCGTGAGATGAAACGCGTGTGTACGTTTTTGGGGTTGGATTGGGACCCCGCGATGGGCGACTTTGCACTGCGCACCCGGCATCGCGGGGCGCTGACGCCGAGCACCGCCCAGCTGGTCAAAGGCTTGAGCACCGAAGGGGTGGGACACTGGCGGCGCTATCGAGCGCATCTTGCGCCGGTGCTGGTGCCGCTGCAGCCGTGGGTCGAGCGCTTCTTTTATGAAGTCTGAACGGGATCCGGCAGGCTGAACCAGCAGTTGAAGGCTACGGTGATGCGTTCGCCGGCACCCTCGAAAGGCTTGACGTCATGCAGCACCCAGGAGGGAAACATGACCAGCTGGCCGGCTTCGAGTGAGAGGCTCGCGATCTGGTAGCCGTAAGGCAGCTTCATCTGGTCATTACCCGCGTCCAGGTGCATGGCGCTGGTGATCGCCGGGTTGACGAAAGTCAGGCGACCGCTCTCCTTTTTGTCCGGATCGTGGTCGCCGGGGTCAACGCAGTAGACGCCGCTCCAGGACGCGTTCGGGTGATTGTGCAGGCCGAAAAAGCCGCCGCGCCGCGTGACGTGGAACCAGCAGTCATTGTAAATCTGCAGCCGGTGCAGGGTCTTAAGGTCATAGCCGTTCAGCCGGCCAATGAGGGCGAGCAGCTGATCCCAGCAAAACAGCTTCAACTCCTGAATCGCGGGGTCAGGGGCGCGGAAGAGATTGAAATGGCTCTCGAACAAGGTGGCGTTGCGCTGGGTCAACGGGCGCGGGTTCGCCGCCGTGCCGCTTCGCTCCAGGGCGAGTAGGTAGGGCTTGAGTGCCTTGTTCAAGCGCTCTTGCGCGGGATGGCGGCTGAACGTGAAAGGGACCGCGAACATGTTCACGAGTTCCGGCGGCTGCAGCTGCATGACAAATCCTCGAATGGCGGAACGGCGGCCGACGGATCGTGGCGGCCCCAATGGTAGCGCAGAGCCACGCTATACTGCCGCGATGAACGAGCGAGCCCCTCGAGCGTCTGGCGACGCCGTTCCGGCGGCAGAAGCGCTGCACGACCAGGCGCGGCGTCTGCTTGCCGGCGGCGATGCCGCGGCAGCCCGCGCAGCGCTCGACCGGGCCGTCCTCATGGCGCCCGGCCATCTGCCGTTGTGGCTGAGTCTGGCGGCGGTGCTGCGGGTGCTAGGCCAGCGCGACCAAGAATTGGCGGCGCTCGAGCGCGCGCTGGCGCTCGATCCTACCCACCTCGTCGTGCTGCTGCAGAAGGGGTCGGTGTTGGAGTTGATGGAGAAGCCGCGCGCGGCGGCGGCGGTCTATGGCCACGCGCTGCAAACGCTGGCGCCGGGGACGCGGCTGCCGCCATCCATCGAGGCTCATGTGGCGCACGCCAGAAAGCGGGTGGCGGAGAATGCCGCACGGCTGGAGTCGTTGATCCACGCACGGTTGACCGCACTGTCCACCGATCGCGCGGGCGATGCGGCTCGGCGGCGTTTCGACCGGTGCCTCGACCGCGCGCTCGGCCGGCAGCGCATCTACGCGCCGGAGCCGACCTTCCTGCTGTTTCCGTATCTCATGAATTATGAGTTCCACCCGCGCGAATATTTCCCGTGGCTGGAGGCTCTGGAAGCGGCAACCGCCTCGATAAGGGACGATTTTTTGGCCGTTGTGCAGGCCGACAAGGGTGGCATCGAACCCTACATTGCCTATGCCGATGGCTTGCCGCTCAATCAGTGGAAGGAACTGAACCACTCGCCGCGGTGGGGCGCCTATTTTTTGTGGAATCAGGGTAGCCGGCAGGAAGCGCATCTTGCCCGCTGTCCCAACACGGCCGCCGCCCTCGATGCGTTACCGCAGGTGGATGTTCCGGGCCGAGGGCCCACCGCTTTCTTTTCACTGCTCGCCCCGCGAACGACTATTCCGCCGCACACCGGCGTCACCAACACTAGGCTGACCGTGCATCTGCCGCTCGTGGTACCTCCCGGTTGCCGTTTCCGGGTCGGCGGCGAGACCCGCGAGTGGCGCGAGGGGGCGGCCTGGGTTTTCGACGACACCATCGAGCACGAGGCATGGAATGATTCGGGCGACACTCGCGCCATTTTGATTTTCGATATCTGGAATCCGCAGTTGACGCCGCTGGAACGTGATCTGGTGCGAGCAGCGACGGTGGTGATGGCTGAGTACAGCGATGCGGAGGAGTGAGACGATGCAAACAGCGCGCCGATCGGTCGCGGGCGTAATGGGCGCCTGCGTGGCGATGCTTGTGGCCGTACCGTTCGCCCGGGGTGTCGCCGGCGAGGAACCGCTCGCGCATCTGCTGGCGTGCCGTGCGCTCGCGGACCCGGCGGCACGGCTGGCGTGTTTCGATCGTGAGTCGGCGACGCTCGACGCCAGATCCGTAGTGGCGAATTCCGCACAGGCAGCGCTGCCGGCCGCTGGCGCGCCTCCCGCGGTAGCGGCCGCGCCCGCGCCCGATGCCAAGCGGCAGTTCGGGTTGCCGGAACGCACCGTGATGTCGGAGGAGGTTGCGGCGGGCAGGCGGGCTGCCGATGCGATGATGATTGAGGCGCGCCTAGCGTCCGTGTCGTCCGGCGCGAACGGCCATGCCGTGTTCGTGCTCGACAATGATCAGGTGTGGCGTCAGTTGGCGAACGGCGATGACCTCTTGGCGAGGCCAGGGGATACGGTAACGATTTCCCGCGCGGCGCTCGGCTCGTATTGGCTGAAGACGGCGAGCGGCCGCGGTTGCAAAGTCAGCCGGGTGCGTTGACGGTGGGCGACAGTTCGTCGGCCGTGATACCGCCGGCAAGCAGTCGCTGACGCAGGGGCTCGAGTTCGTGGGCGTAGTGACGCCAGAGCGATACCGAGGACTCGTACAGGGGCTGCCGAACCTGAACGGAACTCGACGTCATGGCTGCCTGCGGATTCAAGTGAAAGTCGAGACAGGCCGCCTCGAAGTGCAATCCCAGATAATCGAGGATGCGCCGCGTCGAGGCTTGCTGCGCCGTCACCACGTCTTCATACGCGACGTCCAGTATGCGTCCCGGCAGAATGGCGTGCCAGTGCGCCATCAAGCGGCGGTAGTTCAGGTAAAAATCCGCGAGCTCACCTAGTTCATAGGCGAAGGGATAGCCGCCGTTGAAGCGGGTCTTGTAGATGGCATGACAGGCGGCCAGCGGATGCCGGGTCAGGTGCACGATGCGTGCACTTGGAAACGCGCGGAAGATCAAGGCGCAATAGAAGAAATTTGCCGGTGCCTTGTCCGTGAAGCGCGGCTTGTCGCCACGCAAGGCATGCGCGCGCGCGAGATATTCCCGGGCGATTGGTTCGCCGTGCAGGCCGCCCATGGCCTTCGCGAGGCCGAGCCACGTGGTCGCGGTCTGCGGAAAGTCCGCCACTGCGACGCTCGCTACGGCATCCATCAGGGCGGACAGTTCCCCGGCCGAATGGACGGCCGAATGGCTGCCGATGATGCGATCGACTAGCGTCGTGCCGGTTCGAGGCAGGCCCACGATGAAAATCGGGCTCTCGCCGGTGGCATCGGTGCCGGGTGCCTCGACGTCCGGAAAGCCGGCAATGATGGCCTCGATGGTATCGCGGTCTTGTTCAGGTACGTACTTCAGCCGCCTGCGCTCGAGCTCGTTCGCGGCAGTCAGGTGGCGCCAGCTTCGTGCAGGTTCGCCCAAGTCCTCGTACGTCTTCGCGAGACCGAAGTGCAATGTGGCGGCATCACTCGAATCGGGCGGTACGGCGGCAAGGGCGTGCTCCAACGCCTGCCCCAAATTAGCCTCCACGGATTGGCGGCGAAGGTCGACGAGCCCTTTCAGCGCTGCGGCATTGCCGGGCGATGAGGTGAGGACGGCGTCCCAATCCTGCGCCGCCAAGTCGAATTGGCCGAGATACTGGTGGGCGACCGCCCGCTTGGACAAGATGGTGTGCCGGCCGGGGTGGGCCCGCAGGGCTCGATCGTACATCTGCACGGCGCGTTGGTTTTCTTGGGCGAATGCCAGAAAGTCGCCCACCGCCTCGAGCGCTTCTGCGTCGTCGGGCGCACTCTCGGCTGCGGCCGCCGCGTCCGCGATCGCTTGCTCGCGGCGTCCCAAGGCAAACGCGCATTCGGCTCTTTGAATCAAGCATCGAGTGTCGCCGGGATGGCTCGTCAGCCACTCATCCGCGAGCCGCAGCGCCAGCTCCTTGCGGTCCGCGAACAGCGCGGACATGCTGCCCAATAGCCAGCCGTCGGAGTCCTCGGGCCATAGTTTACGGCATTCGGCCGCGAGCGCGCCCGCTGCGGTGCAATCGCCTCGCGACAAACGCGCGCCGATTTCGTGTTGGTACTCTGCGAGCGTGGGATGGCTCATGGCCGTGATGATGCGGCTCTGATGCTCCTGCGTCCAGCGGTAGCGCAGCCCTGATGTTGCCCAGACGCAACAAACGCCTGAATGGGTACCGCGGCCGGCGAGCCCTAGTACGGTGCGCAGCCGCTGTTGCGCGCAGGCATCGCTTGCAATGGTCCTAATTCCCCGTCCGGCTGTCGGACACCGTGTTATTTCTGCACATGTTGCGCGACGTAGACACTATGCTATATTTCTTTTCAGTTCTTTTCGTTTCTTAATGCTGACCAAAACCTAGAGACGCGAACCGTCCAGGGGATTCATTTGTAGCGGCCGCGCGACGCAAGACGACTCTCAAGTCGATCCTCGTCGCATCATCCCTTGGATCCGGTGGGTAGTTTTACGGTTTCGTCCCACTCAACTTCCGCCTGCATTGCATCCAGGAGAGTCGATCAATGGTTCAAGACAATATGGCAAACGTCGCCCTGCGACGCGCCGTCCAACTCGCGTTGACGGGGGGCGCGATGGCGGCATCGTATGGGGTCGCAGATGCGCAGACGGTCGCCGCGAATACGGCCGCGACGACCACGACCGCCGACGCGTCACTGGAAGAGGTGGTGGTCACGGGCTCGCGCATTTCCGTGCCGAATCAAGTCTCCATCAGCCCGGTCACCTTCGTCTCCGCCGAGACCATTCAAGAAACGGGCGCGACCCGCGTCGAGGACATGCTCAACTCCCTGCCGCAGGTGACCGGCGCGCAGGGTTCCAACATCGTGAACGGCTCGGACGGCACGGCGACCGTGAACTTGCGCGGTCTCGATGCAAAGCGCACTTTGGTGCTCGTCGATGGGTTGCGATTGGGTCCCGGCGATCCGCGCACCGGCGGCGCGTCCGACGTGAACATGATACCGGTGGAGTTGATCGACAGTGTCGAAGTACTGACCGGCGGCGCTTCCTCGGTGTACGGCGCCGACGCCGTCGCGGGCGTGGTCAACTTCAAGCTGAATGACCATTTCGAAGGCGTCAAACTGGTTGCCGATGCCGGGCTGTACCAGCATCACAACAACGATCAGGACGGTGTTTCGGACGCTATCAGCACGTTCAACGCGAACAATCCGGGTGCCGACTTCGCTCCCGCTCCGAGCACCACCACCGGTGGCGCCACCAAATCGCTGGCCTTCATCGCCGGCGTGAACTCGGAAGACGGCAAGGGCAACGCGACGTTCTACGCGACCTATCGCAACGTCAATTCCGTGCTGCAAAACAAGTATTCGGTCAGCGCGTGTACCTTGGCCTCGGGCTATGCGACCAGCACCGGCCATCTGTCGTGCAGCGGTTCGGGCACGACCAATCCCGCGCGATTCTTTCAATACGATACGATGGGTAATCTGCTCGACGACAATACGATCAGCAAGACCACCGGTGCGTTGACGCCGTTCACCGACGCCAACCGGTTCAATTACGGACCGCTCAACTACTTCCAACGTCCGGACGATCGCTATACTGCGGGCGCTTTCCTGCATTATGAGTTCAACGAACACGCCGACGTCTACTCGAGCACCATGTTCATGGACGACCGCTCGGTCGCGCAGATCGCGCCGTCGGGTGCTTTCCAGACCGTGTTCAACGTGCCTTGCAGCAATCCGCTGCTGACGGCGCAGGAAGTGGCCACCTGGTGCGGACCGGGCGATGCGATCGGCACCGCCACCGGCGCCAACGGCCAGAACGGCACCCCGGTGGGCAGCACGAATCTGTACATCGGTCGTCGACTGGTCGAGGGCGGCAATCGCCAAGACGATCTCGAGCACATGGATTTTCGCGAAACCATCGGTGTCAAGGGCAAGGCGATCGACGGCTGGGAATACGATGCCAGCTTTCAGTTCAGCTTGGTCGATTTGTCCGAGACCTATGAGAACGATGTGTCGAAGACGAAGCTGCAGGATGCGTTGAACGTCGTCAGCGTCGGCGGCGTGCCGACCTGTTCGGTGGTCGCGGCTGGCGTGGCGTCGGGCTTGGGTTATGGCTGCGTGCCCTTCAACCCGTTCCAGATCGGCGGCGTCACGGCGGCGCAGGCGGCGTATCTGGACACTCCGGGCGTTCAGCGCGGACAGGTGAAGCAAACCATCGTCAACATCAACCTCACGGGCGATCTGGGCACCTACGGCATCCAATCACCGCTCGCCAACAACGGCGTCAAAGTCAATTTCGGCGGCGAGTGGCGCGACGAGCGCTCGTTCACCGATCCCGATGAGGAATTCCAGACCGGTGATCTGGCCGGGCAGGGCGGACAGACGTTGCCCGTTGCCGGCGGCATCATCTCCCGGGACGCCTTCGTCGAATCCAACATTCCCTTAATCGAGGATCGACCGTTCGCCAAATCCTTGGCGCTCGATGCCGGCTACCGGTATTCGGGCTACTCGCTCGGCTTCGACACCAACACCTTCAAGCTCGGCCTGGAGTGGGCGCCGTCCGAGGACTATCGCATTCGCGGCAGCTTCTCGCGCGCGGTCCGCGCACCGAACGCCGGGGAACTGTTCTCGGCACAGTCGGTTGGTCTGGACGGTAATACCGATCCTTGCGCCGGTCCGACGCCCACCGCCAGCCAAGCACAGTGCGTGAACGCCGGCGTCTCGGCGGCGCAGTACGGCAAGGTGGCGGCCAACCCGGCCGCTCAGTACAACGGCCTGACCGGCGGCAATCCTGATCTGCAGCCGGAAACTGCCTTGACGACGTCGTTCGGTGTCGGCTGGACGCCGAGCTACATTCGCAATCTGCGCTTCCAAGTCGATTACTACGACATCAAGATCGAAAATGTCATCCAAAGCATCGGTGCCGACACGATCCTGGCCGAATGTACGCAAGCGGATCTCTTCTGTAATTTGATCCACCGTAATTCCATTGGCTCCTTGTGGTTGTCAAACACCGGCTACGTGACCGACACGCTGGCGAACGTGGGTGAATTGGAAGAAAAGGGCGTCGACATCGACCTTTCGTATGCCTTCGACATGGGCGCCGCCGGGAAAATCCACACCGATCTTCAGGGAACCTGGGTCAACAAGTACGAGATCACGCCCATCGAGGCGATGGGGGGTACCGCCCGCAACTGCGCCGGCTACTACGGCCTCCAGTGCAGCGCGTTCACCTCGGCTGCCGGCGCACCGGTATTTCGTTATCGCCAGACGTTGCGTACCACCTGGGTCACGCCTTGGAACGGAGCCGACGTATCGATTGCCTGGCGCTATTTCTCGCCGGTGCAACTCGAGCAACTCAGCGGCAACCCGAACCTGTCGGCGGGACCCGGCAATACCATCGCAAGCGGCGCCATTTCGAATACGGATGCGCGGATCCCGTCGTTCACTTATATCGATCTCACGGCTTCGATGAAGTTGACCGACAAGATCAGCTTCCGTCTGGGCGTCAACAACATCCTCGACAAACAGGCGCCGGCGGTGGGTTTGACCAACTTGGCGAGTATTTCGGGCAATGGCAATACGTTCCCGCAGATTTACGACTCGCTCGGTCGCTACATCTTCGGGCAGGCGGTCGTGCAGTTCTAAACAGCCGAACTGCGAAGCAGCAACGGGGCGGCGGGTAACACCGACCGCCCCTTTCTTTTGCGTGATGTTTATCGGGTGCTGTGCTCGGCACACTCAAAAAAAAGCCCCCGTGAGGGGGCTTTTCAATCGGCTCAAGCAGCCGGTTGCTCGACTCGGGACATTACGGTCCGCTGACGATGTGCAGAGCCACTCGTCGGTTCTCCAGACGTCCGTCCGCCGTCTTGTTGTCGGCGATCGGATTGGCCTTACCGTAGCCCTTCGCAGTCATGGTGTTGGTCACGCCATGTGCTTTCAGGTAGTCCATCACCGACTCAGCCCGGCGCTGGGACAAGGCCTGGTTCAGCTTGTCGCTGCCGCGATTGTCGGTATGACCCCGGACTTCGATGACCATTTGCGGGTACTTCTTCAAGGTAGCCACGGCATAGTTCAGCACTTGGTCGGATTCCGGCACCAGATCGGCCGAATTCGTCGCAAACACCACGCCCGGGAGCTTGATCTCGTCCTTGATCGTACAACCGACCGAGTCCACTTTGTCGCCCAAGGGCGTGTTCGGGCACTGGTCGATCGTGTCCGGCACACCGTCATGATCGCTGTCAGCCGGTGGCGGCGGGGGTGGCGGCGGGGGCGGGGGCGGCGGCGGTGGCGGAGGTGGTGGCGGTGGTGGTGCCGGAGGCGGCGGCACTGGCGCGCCGAACTCGAATTGCACGCCGACGTTGAACAGGATGTCGCTCGGATTTTTCGGGTTGTAGATTTCGTTCTGCACGAACTCGCGCCGATACTTCGCTTCCGTGCGCAGCATGATGCGATAGGAGCCGGAAGTCGGTCCGAGATTGGTCAAGGCACCGACGCCGCCTTCGGCGGTCCACGTGTGCTCGGGGTTGGATGAGCTGCGTCCAATGGCGTCGTCGAGCTCACCCCCGCCCAAGATGACATACGGGTCCACGACCGAGTTGGGCAGTATCTTGTACAGGCCATCGATGGTGTAGGCCGCCAACTTGTCGCTCTCGGCATGATGAATCGGCGCGCTGGTATTGCTGTAATTGAACTCGGCCGCAAAATTCGGGGCGATGTTGTAGCCCAGCGCGACGTCGAATCCAAAGGAGTTCCGCGCTGCCCGGTGCGTATCCATCAGATTGTATTGACCCATGGGCGCGACATACCACGCTCCCGTATCGTCGTCCGCAAGCGCACTACCGCTTGCGGCACCGACGGCGGCGACGAGGCCGCAAAAAATCACTCGATTCATACAAAGCTTCTCCGTTATTGATTGCTTAATGCCAACAGCGGATGCCATTGGCTATGCCGCAAAAGGTCTTTAAAAAAAGACACTCGCCGGCGGCTACGGTAGCCTTAGCAATTGGTGTTGCAATTAGACCACACCCATTGGGGATGTCTGTAGGTGCGAGCCGGCGAGGCTTGTAGGACAAGCCGAGCGGACGCCATTGGTCGATGATTGAGTGATTGAGGGGGCCGCTATCGCGATTCCGGCGCCGCTCCTGACAAATTCGTAATCCAAATGGCGCGAAATCTGCCCGAAAGTGCCGTGCGATGCATATCGCGCGGCACACTGTCGCGAACGCACGTCAATAATAAGGCACGCCATATCATGCACCGGCTAATTGGGTATCCGCGAATGCTGCACTCTGCTCTTTGCGCGGCATTACTGCTGGTAGTGGGTGTACTCGCGGACGCGGCGCGCGCGAGTGTGCCTGTGTACGATTTCGAGGTCGTGCATGCCTATCCGCACGATCCCACGGCATTCACCGAAGGGTTGTTCTATCTCAACGGCTTTTTGTACGAGAGCACGGGCCTCGAACGTCATTCGAGCATTCGCAAAGTCGAGCTCGAGAGCGGCCGGGTGCTGCAGCAGTTCGACATTCCCGAACAGTACTTCGGCGAGGGCATCGTCAACTGGGACGGCAAACTCGTCAGTCTCACCTGGAAATCCGAGGTGGGATTCGTGTTCGCTCTGGCCGCGCTCAAACCGCTGCGGCAATGGCATTACGCGGGCGAGGGGTGGGCGCTCACCCAGGATGGAAAACAGCTCATCATGAGCGATGGTACGGCGCAATTGCGCTTCATCAATCCGCAGACCTTGTTGGAGACCCGTCGGCTCGAGGTCACGCTCAACGGCAAGCCGCTGGCCAACCTCAACGAGTTGGAATGGGTGAAAGGGGAGATTTATGCCAACGTGTGGCATGCCAACTGGATCGCGCGCATCGATCCGGCCAACGGCGAGGTGACGGGCATCATCAATCTCAGCGGAATCTTGAACCCGTCGAATCTGGCGGACGGGCCGGACGGCGTACTCAATGGCATTGCCTACGATGCGAAGCGGGATCGGTTGTTCGTCACCGGCAAGAATTGGCCGACGCTATTCGAAATCCGGCTGCATCTCAGTCGCCATAATTGACCCGGCCGGCAAATTCGAAGGTGCTGACCAGCACGTCGCCGTCGCCGTGCACCGCGTGGGCGGGTTGGATGCAGAAGCCGCGGGCCTCGACCTTGAATGCATGCGGGGTATTTAAGGGGGTTTGGGTCAGGGAATCGACGGTGCAGCGGGAGTCGCCCAAGGTGCCGTAAATGCGCGGCGTGCCTTGCACGATCAGCGTCAGGTTCACGCCTGAGTTGCGGGCGGGGGCGCCTTCGCGAACACCGGTGATGCCAAATAGGAACAGCACGTTGGGCTTGCCGACGCGGGCTCGTTTGAAGCTCAGGCGCACGCCATCGGGGTCGGTCTTAGGTTCACCCTGGCAGACCGTGCCGGCATTCGGCCAATCGATGGTGACGTCGAGGGCTCCGGCGAGCCGCGCGTGCAGGTATCCGTCGCCGGTGGGCAGGCAGGCGGTCGGCGGCGGCGGGGGCGGAGGGACGGCCGCTGCGAGGCCGGGGTTGGCGGGTGTTGCCGCGGGCGTTGCCGCGGGTGAGGCGGCGGCTTCGGCTAGGAGCAGGACTAGGAGCCGGATCATCTGCGATGGTTTTACCGGTATCATTTCTCCTATGGTGGCACGCAATCAGTTTGGTATCGCGATGCGCGTCGACGTTTCCGCGGAAACGTCGACCCGGTCGAACGGGCGTCGGTGAAAGGTGTTGACCATCAGTTATGAGGCCGCGGCGGCTCGAGCCGCCGCTCGACAAGGGCCGAAGGCGCCGCAGTGAAGGGTATCCGTGCGTGTTCGGCCCTGCTGCTGTTCTTGGCGAGTTGCAGTCTCGTCGCACCGAGATTCGAGAAGCCGCAGATCTCGGTGGCGAGCGTCGAACTCAAGGGTGGCAACTTCCTGCAGCAAAATTTTCTCGTGAAATTGAACGTGCAAAACCCCAACGACCGGACCTTGCCGGTCACCAGTTTGCACGTCGAATTGACCGTCGACGGGGAACGGATCGCGAGCGGTACCAGCAGTCGCGCGTTCGTCGTGCCGGCGCATGGCGATACGCAATTCGACATGGACATCACGGCGAACGTGGCGCTGGCGCTGCTAAAATTGGCGGGGCGCAAGGATCAGCAATCGAACTCGATCAACTACGAACTGACCGGGGGCGCCAGCCTCGATCTGCCGTTCCTGCGTGACCTGCCGTTCCATCAGAACGGCAGCTTCGCATTCCGGCTCCCACAATAACTCATTGAACTAACAGGTTTTTATGTCCGCCAGGCGGGCGGTTTGGCGGCGCCTCTGGTAAGGTACGTGCATGGCTGTCTCACCCTACGAACAATTGGAACAAGAATTTCGCCGTCTGCATGCATTTCGCGGCGCGCTGTCGCTGCTGCGCTGGGATGCTGCCGTGATGATGCCGCGCGGCAGCGCCGACGTGCGCGGCGAGCAACTGGCGGCACTCGAAACCGAGCATCACGCGCTGCTCACCACGCCGAAAGTGGCGCGGCTGCTGGAGCGCGCCGAGGCGGGCTCCTCGCAACTCGACGATTGGCCGCTCGCCAACCTGCGGGAAATGCGCCGGCAGCGGGATCATGCCATTGCGACGCCGCCGTCGTTGATCGCGCGACTCGCCAAGGCGACGGCGCGGGCTGAGGTGTTCTGGGTGGAGGCGCGCAAGGCCAACGACTTCAAGGTGTTCGCGCCGCACCTGGAGGAGGTCGTGCACCTGGTGCGCGACAAGGCCGCGCTGCTCGGCCAGGCCCGCGGACTCGCACCTTACGATGCGTTGGTCGATGGCTTCACGCCGGGCATTTCGACGGCGGACATCGACACGATTTTCAAGGCGCTGTCACGCAAGCTGCCGGGACTCATCAACGAAGCCATCGAGGTGCAGGCCGACCGCGCGCCGCTGCCGCTGGTGGGCAAATTCAGTGTGGCGCGGCAGCGCGCGTTGGCACTCGACGTGCTGAAGGCGTTGGGCTTCCCCTTCGACCGCGGCCGTCTCGACGAGAGCGAGCATCCGTTCACCGAAGGCGTTCCCGGCGACATCCGGGTGACCACGCGCTTCGATGCGAACGATCCTTTTTCCGGCTTGCTGGGCGCGGTCCACGAGACCGGGCACGCCATGTACGATCTCGGACTGCCGCAGAAATGGCGCGATCAACCGGTGGGCCGCGACCGCGGTCTGGCGCTCGAGGAGAGCCAGTCGCTGATGTTCGAGATGAATCTGTGCCGCAGCCGCTCGTTCGTCAAATACTTGAAGCCGCTGATGGAGAAGTACCTTCAGGTGAGCGGGCCGGAATGGAGCGAGGAGAACCTGTATCGGCATTTGATCCGCGTGAAGCGTAGTTTGATCCGCATGGACGCGGACGAACTCACGTACCCGGTGCACATCATGCTGCGCTATGAACTCGAGAAAAAGATTCTCGAGGGCTCGTTGCCGGTGGCGGATCTGCCCGAAGCGTGGAACGCGAATCTCGAGCAGCGCCTCAGCATTCGTCCGACCACCGACGTCGAGGGCTGCCTGCAGGACATTCATTGGGCGGTGGGCCACTTCGGTTATTTCCCGTCCTATGTCTTAGGCGCGGTGATCGCCGGCCAGCTCTTGGAAGCGCTGCGTGCCGAGCGGCCCTCGCTCGATGCCGAGATCGCCGCGGGGCAGTTCGGCGGCGTCATGGACTGGCTGCGCGACAACGTGCACGGCGTGGGCGCGCGCCTGCCGGTGCAGGAACTCATCAAACAGGCGACCGGCAAACCGCTCACCGCTGCGGCGTACCTGCGGTACCTCGAGACCAAGTACCTGGAAGCGCCGTAAATGCTCGCCAGCGCCGAAGCCGTGCGGCACTCGAACAACTTCAAGAAGCTGCAGGCGAACTTACGCGGAGCGGTGGGCAAGGCGATCGGCGACTACGGCATGATTGCCGACGGCGACCGGGTGATGGTGTGCCTGTCGGGCGGTAAGGACTCGTACACGCTGCTCGACGTCCTGCTGAGTCTCAAGCGCAGTGCGCCGATACGCTTCGAGCTGATTGCGGTGAATCTCGACCAGAAGCAGCCAAATTTTCCCGCCGATGTGTTGCCGGATTACTTGACCGGTCTCGGCGTGCCGTTCCACATCATCGAGCAGAACACCTACGCGGTGGTGAAGCGGGTCATTCCCGACGGCAAGACGATGTGTGGATTGTGCTCGCGCCTGCGCCGTGGTGCCTTGTACCGCTACGCCGCGGAGCACGGCATCACCAAGATAGCGCTGGGTCATCACCGCGACGACATCGTCGAGACGTTGTTCTTGAACATGTTCTTTGGCGGGCGCCTGAAGGCGATGCCGCCCAAGCTCTTGAGCGAAGACCGGCGGCACATCGTCATCCGCCCGCTCGCCTACGTCGCGGAGCGCGACATTGCCCGCTACGCCGCGGCGCGCGACTTTCCGATCATTCCGTGCACTTTGTGCGGCTCGCAGCCGAACATGCAGCGCCTGGCGGTCAAGAAGATGCTTCGCGAGTGGGAGCTCAAGTTTCCCGGCCGCATCGAGTCGATCTTCTCCAGCGTCTGCAACGCGTCGGCGTCGCAACTGGCGGACCCCAAGCTGTTCGACTTCGCCGGACTGGAGAAGCTGCGTGGGTAGGCGGCTCAAGTATGCCTGGGAGACATTATCGGACGAGCAGCTGCTCAGCCTGCGGTTTTGCGACCTGCAGTTGACCATCGAGGGGACGGATCTCGAGGAGGCGATCGAGCGGCTGTACCGGGAACTCGAGACGCGGGGAATCCGCTTCAAGCCGCATTGCTGGCTCGCCCAGGAATGGTTTTCGCCGGACGGCATTCCGGGAATCGCGATTCCGTTTTATCTCGCGCACCGGCGCCTGATGAGCATCGAGCGGCGCTTGATGCGCGAGGTCGAGGGCGGCAATCGCAACTGGCTGATGCGGATCCTGCGCCACGAGGCGGGTCATGCGATCGATTCTGCCTATCGCTTGCGACGTCGCCGGCACTGGCGGGAAGTATTCGGCCCGGCGTCGCTGCCCTATCCCGACACCTATCGTCCCCGGCCCGGCAGCCGGCGCTTCGTCCAGCATCTCGGTGCCTGGTATGCCCAGGCACATCCGACGGAAGATTTCGCGGAGACCTTTGCGGTGTGGCTCAAGCCGAATTCCACCTGGCGGCGTGAATATTTGGGCTGGCCGGCTTATGCTAAACTCGAATACATTGATGGTCTTGCGCAAGAGTTCGGTGCCGCGAAGCCGCCGGTGACCGATCGAACGCGGATCGAGGACATCGCCGAGGAAGGCCGGACGCTGCGGCAGCACTACGAGCACAAGCTAGCGCGCTACCGGATGCCGCGTCGGTCGGGCGCCGATGAGCTGCTGCTGAAGCTGTTCACCGCGGCACCCCAGCGGAGCTCCGCGCCGAAGGCCGCGAGCGTGCTGCGCGAACTGCGGAATCCCTTGCGCCACCAATTCCTGCGCACGGGAGCCTTCAGCGAATATCTGGTGCATCAGGTGCTAAGGTTGATGATCGACCGTTGTGAGTCGTTGAATCTGTATCTGCGCGGCTCCCGTCGCAGCATGAAGCCGCAACTCGTGTGGGTGATCGCCCGCCTCGCCGAATCCTACGAAGAGCGTCAGTTGCCCCGGGTCGCATTGTGAAAAAACTGCGGGCGTTGGTGTTGGTGCACTCTAGTCTTGTGCCGCCCGAGTCGTTGGAAGGCGCGACCGAAAAGGAAATCGACGAATGGCGCACGGAATATGACGTCATCACGCATCTGAAGGCGGCCGGTCATGACGTGCTGCCCTTGGGTCTCTCCGACAGCCTGTCGGAGCTTCGGCGGGCGATCGTGGATTGGAAGCCCGACATCGTGTTCAATCTACTCGAGGAATTTGACGGGATCGTCACCTATGATCAACACGTAGTGGCGTTTCTCGAGCTGATGCGCCAGCCGTACACCGGCTGCAACCCGCGCGGCATGCTGCTGTCGCGGGACAAAGTGTTGTCCAAGCAGCTCTTGAGCTACCACCGCATCCCCACCCCGCAGTTCCTGGTGGTTCCGCGCGGCAAGAAGCCGCGCATCCCCCGACGCCTGAATTTTCCGCTGTTCGTGAAGTCCTCCACCGAGGATGCATCGCTCGGCATCGCGCACGCCTCGGTGGTGTCGGATCCAAAACAGTTGAGCGAGCGGATTGCCTTCATTCACGAGCAGACCAATTCCGACGCGCTTGTCGAGGAATACATCGAGGGTCGCGAACTGTATGTCGGCGTGATCGGCAATAATCGGCTCAAGGTGCTGCCGGTGTGGGAAATGCGCTTCGGGTCGCTGCCGGAGAATCTTCCCGCCATCGCCACGCGCAAGGTCAAGTGGGACCGGCGCTATCAGGAGAAATACGGCATCACCACCGCCGCCGCCGCCAGCCTGCCCGAAGGCACGGTGGCGCGGCTAGAGCAGCTGACGAAGCGGATCTTCCGCGCGCTGCACCTGACGGGCTATGCGCGCATGGACTTTCGCCTTCGCCCCGACGGCGGCCTGTACGTGCTCGAGGCGAATGCCAATCCGAACATCTCCGTGGCCGAGGATTTCTCGCAGTCCGCGCTCACCGCCGGCATGCGCTATCGTGACGTGCTGAACCGCATCCTGCAACTCGGCACGAATTATCCGGCGGCGTGGCGCGGGGTGGAGTCGTGAGCGGAAGCGGTTGTCCGTCCCTAAGCTCAAGCCGTGGTGTTGATGACGTTGCCGAGCGCGCTGCCCACGCTCTGAATCGCCGCACTGACGCCGCTCGCAGCGGCCTGCACGTTATTGACCAGAGCGCTATCGCTCGAGCCGGGTTCGACACTCGTCACGACGGCCATCGTAGTTCCCGCCGGGAGGGGGGCTAAGGCCGGTGCCCCGCTGCCGCTGATGCTGCTAATTGACATAAGTACCCCTCGGTATATGTTCAATTCAAATTGTCGGCCGAGGTTCGAAGAACTTGAGGGGCGGCTGCTCACGGCCGGGTCCAGCGGTTCATCCAGTCGATTGCGGTGTCGTACCACTGCACGCTGTCGGCAGGCTTGAGCACCCAATGGTTCTCGTCCGGAAAGTACAAAAGTTCGCTCGGCACGCCGCGCCGTTGCAGTGCGGTGTACACGGCCAAGCCTTGGGCGTAGGGGACGCGATAATCGAGTTCGCCGTGAATCACCAGGGTGGGCGTTTTCCAGCGGTCGACGTAATCGATTGGGTTGTGCTTGGCGTAGCCCTTGGGATTGACGTACTCAGGGCCGCCATTTTCCCACTCGGGAAACCACAGTTCCTCGGTGGAGTAGTACATGCTGCGGTTATCGAAGATGCCGTCGTGCGTGACGATGCATTTGAAGCGGTCCGGCCATTGTCCGGCGATCCAATTCATCATGTAACCGCCGTATGAGCCACCGAGCGCGCACATGCGGGTGGCGTCGATCCACGGATAGCGCTCGAGTGCGGCGGCCAATCCGAGCTTGAGATCCTCGAGCGGCTTGCCGCCCCAATCGCCGCTGATCGAATCGGTGAATGCCTGGCCGTAGCCGGTGGAGCCGTGGAAATCGATCATCACCACGGCGTAGCCGGCGCCGGCCAGCGTTTCGGCGTTCCACCGGTAGTGCCATTGATTGCCCATGCTCCCCTGCGGCCCGCCGTGGACCACGAAGGCGAGCGGATAGGTGTGATCGCCTTTGAAATCCACCGGCTTGATGAGATAGCCGTACACGGTTTCCTGATTCCAGCCGGGGAAACTGAACTGCTCGTAGGCGCCCATCGCGTGCTGATCGAGCACGGCCTGATTCAAATGCGTGAGTTGCCGCGGCTTGGCGCCCAGCGCATACAGATTGGCCGGATGCGCGAGATCGCTCGCGGTGTAGAACACCTGCTTCGGACCCACGCTGAAGCCTTCGACCTCGCCCGCGCCGGTGAGCGGCACCGGCCGGCCGGTCTTGAGGTCGATTGACCACAGCGGGCGCTGGCCGAGATGGTCGGCGATGGCGAGGATGGACTTGCCATCCGCCGCCCAGGCGAAACTCGAGATCGAGCGATCCCAATCCGGCGTGAGCGCGCGTTTGCTGCCGGATTTCAGATCGAGCAGCATGAGTTGAAAGCGGTCGGCCTCGAATCCGGGCCGCGACATGGCGAGGTAGGCGAGCGTCGAGCCGTCCTTGGAGAACGCCGGCTGGCCGTCCCAGGCGGGATTGTCGGCGGTGAGGTTCTTCGGCGCGCCGCCGCTCGCGGCAACCAGGTAGATGTCGAAATTCGTGGACCAAGGTTCGCCGCGCGGCACGGCGCGCACCGAGAACGCGACGGTGGCGCCGTCGGGGCTGAATGCATAATCCTCGCGACCGCCGAAGGGCTTGCCGGGCACGTCGCCATCGATGTGGCCGCTCACGTTCCGCGGCGTGCCGCTGGCGAGGCCTGATGCGTCGAGCGCGATGGCAAACAGTTGCGAGCGCCGCCCGTCATTCCACGTGTCCCAATGACGCACGAATAGCGAGTCGTACAAGCGGCCGTGCTCCGGTGCATGGGCGCTAGTGTCCAGCCGTTGTCGCGTGCAGTCCAAGTCCACGCAATCGAGAAACACGTCGAGGCTCACCAGCAGCCGGTCGGCTTGCGGCGAGATGCGAAAGCTGCCGACGTCGAGCGGCAGATGCGTGATCTGCACCGCGTCGCGCCGCAGGACATCGCTGCGCCACACCTGGCTCGAACCACTGCGGTTCGACAGGTAATAAACGAAATGCCCGTCCGCGCTCCACTCGGCCGAGTCGGCATTCGCCGGCAGGTCGGTGAGTCGCACCGCGGGTTCATCCGGATGCGCGACATCCAGCAGCCACACGCCGGTCCTGCCGCGATTCGCATCCATGTCGGTGGTGCGCAGCGAGTAGGCGAGCCGCTTGCCGTCGGGCGACACGGCCGGGTCGGATATCCGCTCGAGCCGCACCAGATCCTGGACGCCGAACGGGGGTAATCGCTCCGGCAGGGCAGTGGCTGGCGTCGCTGCCGCTCCGGCGGCAAGTGCCCCTCCGGCGGCAAGTGCTGCGGACCACGCAATCAGCAAAACGCGGGCGAAAGCCATTCTGGAATCTCCGTGAACGATGTGCCAACCCTATATTGTAGCCGGGGCACGCTACAATCTCGGGGTGAGCACACCGCGCGTCATCAGTCTGGATTTGGACGATACCCTGTGGCCGGTCGGCCCGGTGATCGCGGCCGCCGAGGATGAGTTGCTCGCATGGCTCACGGCACACCATCCTCGGGCGATGCACGGCCATGACGGCAATTCACTGCGCAACCTGCGCGCCGACGTCGCCAGCCGTCATCCCGGACAGCGCCACGACCTGACCTGGCTGCGTCGGCAGGCGCTGGCAGAACAGTTCGCCGCGGCCGGGTATGCGTCACCCCCGGTGGATGAGGCGCTGGAAGTGTTCTTCGGCGGCCGCAACCGCGTGGCGCTGTACGCCGACGTGCGGCCGGCGCTGGAACGCTTGCGTACCAAGTACCGACTGTTCGCGGTGAGCAACGGTAATGCCGATCTCGCACGCTGCGGCATCGCCGACCTGTTCGAGGGCCATATCACGGCGGCCGCGGCCGGCGCTGCAAAGCCCGACGCGAGAATCTTCGGCTTGCTGCTGCGCGAGGCCGGCGTCGAGCCGATCGAGGTGCTGCACATCGGTGATGACCCGCTGGCCGACGTGGTTGGCGCGACGCGGGCCGGCATGCAGAGCGTGTGGCTCAACCGTGAGGGGCGCGCATGGCCGGCGCAGTTCGCGCCGCCCCGCCGGACCGTGACGACGCTCGCAGAAATCGACTGAGTTCGCGCGCTGGCAGTCTGGAGTCTCGACTGCTTAGCATAATTCCGTGACACAAAAGCTTCTTTTCCTATTTACTTTAATGCCACAAACTCGATAGGGTTGGAAACAGCCACATGAGGACGCCATGCATGCAAGCGACGATGTCAGCGGGATCTTTGGTTGCGGTCACATCATTACGCGAATTCTTTCGCGATGCTTTTCACAGTGCGAGCGAGCATCAGCAGCTCGACATCGACGAACAAGCTGAACAATACGTCGTCAATCTGCTCACCATGTTTTCGCGCGCCGATGCGCTCTACGAGCGCACGCCCGAGGGGCTGCGCATCAAGCCGCTGGCACACATGCTGGCTGAGGCGCTCGAGGCACCGACGCCGATGGCGCGGCAGCGCAGCCTGCAACGTCTCGGCGACGTGTCGTTGTTCGTCGCCGGTTTTTTTGCGCGGAGCTTCGCCCGTAAGATGATCGACATCGACTATCACATCGCGATGGGCGGCAATGCCTACAGTTCACTCGCCGACACCATGCCGCGCTCGCTGTCGGGTCGCTCGATCGCGGCGATCTACTCCCAGCTCGCGCAAAAATTTCAGCGGCTGGTGGACGCGTTGAACGAGGTTGCCGAAATGAGCTACCAGCATACCGATGCCGACATCCTGCGGCTGTACGAGATCTGGATGAAAACCGGCAGTCCGCGGGCGCATGGATTGCTCAACAAGCTCGGTGTACAGCCGGTCAAGCAGGGTGGTTTCCGGCGCGAACACTAGGAGTGCGGGAGCTTAGTCCATGAGCTCGATTCTGCGCGGCATGCAGTCGCTGCTCGGGCGGCTCTACGACGTCGATGTGAATTACGACGTCGCCGATTTTCTGGTGACCGACCGCGGCGCGCTCGGCGGCGTCATGCCCGCGAACGACACCCGCCTGCTCGATGAGGAATTACTGCTCGCGGAAACTGCGGATGGTGCCGGCGTCTCCCTGTATCTCGATCCCGGATTGTTGGGCAGACTCGAGCGTGCCGATCCCTTAGGTAAGCTCACCGAGGGCAATCTCGCGGACTACTGCACGGCGCTCGAGGGCGTGAGTCATTTCGTCTATACCGCGTGGCGGCTGGAACGCGATGCGTCGGTCTCGCTGCTCGAACTCGAGACCCAGGCGGAGGTCGACAAGTACGCAGCAACGGTATTTCTTCTCGCCCATCAACAGGGCGGCGCGTATCCGTCGCAGGTGCATTCCCGGCTGTTCGATCGCGTGAGCTTCGATGCGCGACTGGAACCGGAACAATATGCCCGCTATCGCACGGCGCATCGCTGTGCGGCGTATTATTGCCGCCGCTTGGAGCGGCGATTCGTCCGCCGCGGTGAGGCGCGGATCGAGGCGCTCGTGCGGGAACTCAGGAAATTCTATCGCTTGGGTTCGGCGGCGAAGCTGTGTCACGCGCTCGCCTAGCCGCGCGGTCCGCACCGCGCGGGATCGGGCTATTCGCCGCCCGACTTGGCTTTTTCAGCGCTCCGCTTGAGTTTCATCCATTCGCCCAAGCGGCGCAGATCCTTCTTGCGGGGTGCCTCCTTCTGCTCCAACACCCCCTTGTCGTGCCCCCGGCTATCATAAGGGCTGTAGCCGCCACCCAACGATTTAGCCGGTTCCTCCGCGAGCGACAGGTTCGGATTGTCGAGCTTCTTGATCCGCTGAGTCGATGACTCGGCCGCCGCGTCGCTTCCCGCCCATTCCCATATGGCGTTGCCGCGTTCGTCGTGGATCACCCGACCGGACTCGATCAAGGACGTGTCGCGCCGGGACGCGGGGCTCGCATCCGGCTCGGTGTCCCGCGGCTGTTTTCGGGTTTCTCGGTTCATACCCCCTTTGTAGGTGATGGGCAGAATAAATCAATCCGGGTCGCTTCAAAATCGGTGTTCCGTCACAGTTGTAATCGATATTGCGCGCGCAGCAGTGCCATCGCCGTTTTGCCGTCGTTCCATTCGCCGCATTGGACCTTGGCGAGCGCGGCCTTGAAGGGCAGCCATTGCAGCTCCAAATCCTCATCCTCATCGGGCCTGGCGGTACCGACGTCGAGTCCGCGGGCGAGGTAGAGGTGGATGATTTCCGTGAAAATGCCGGCTGCCGGCACATACAGGCCGAGCGGGGTCCAATCGCGGGCGGACACCCCGGTCTCCTCGGCGAGTTCGCGCACCGCGCACACGTCCGGCGACTCTCCCGGATCCAGCTTGCCGGCCGGGATTTCCCACATGAAATCCTCGATGCCGTGCCGATATTGGCGCACCACGCAGAGGCGATTGGCGTCATCCACGGCAACCACCGCGGCAGCGCCGGGATGGCGGATGAAATCCAACTCATACTCCCGTCCGTTGGCATATTTCAGGGTTTCGGAGGAGACCGTGACGATGCGGCCCTGGAACACGTGGCGGCTCGAGATCGCTTTGGGTTTCTGCATGGCTGCCCTTGAAGGTGAACGATGACCTGCCGATGATAGCTGTGATCTGGCGCAACGCACCGCCCTCTGCAATTGCGTGATTCTTAGCGTCGCTGTCCTGCTTTATGTCATAAACTGGATGCATGTCCAGCCCCCAGTAGGTTCGCCATGATCAAAGCCAAGACCCACGATGCTTTCGACCTATTGAATCCGGCCCAGCGGCGGGCGGCCACCTTCGGTGCGCCCCTCGAAGGTCAGGGGGTGAGCTCCGGTCCGATGCTGATTCTCGCGGGGGCCGGCACCGGCAAGACCAACACGCTGGCGCATCGCGCCGCGTACCTGGTGCTCGGCGGCGTCGATCCGGCACGGATACTCATGCTGACGTTCACGCGACGCGCGGCGCAGGAAATGATCCGGCGGGCGCAGCACATCGTCGCGGAGACGCTGGCCGAACGCGGCAAGCTGGGCGATCGCAGCGTCGTGTCGCGGCTCATCTGGTCCGGGACGTTCCATTCGGTGGGTAATCGCATTCTGCGTCTGTATGCAAAATACCTGGGTCTCAACGCCAACTTCACGGTGCTGGACCGTGGCGATGCGGCCGACCTCATGGACGTGATCCGCCATGAATTCGGTCTTTCAGCCAAAGAAAAACGCTTTCCACGCAAGGACGCGTGTCTCGCGATCTACAGCTACCGCGTCAACACGCGGCTCACTCTGAAACAGACCCTGGCCGAGCAATATCCCTGGTGCAGCGAATGGGAAGGGGATCTGACCCGGCTGTACCGCGAGTACGTGGGGCGCAAACAGAAGCTCAACGTGCTCGATTTCGACGATCTGCTCCTCTATTGGCACGGCATGATGCAGACGCCGGCTCTGGCGCAAAGCCTGTCGAAGAATTTCGATCACGTCCTGGTCGACGAATATCAGGACACCAGCACGCTGCAGGGCGAGGTGGTCCACGCCTTGAGACCTGACGGCCGGGGTGTGACCGTGGTCGGCGACGATGCGCAGGCGATCTATTCCTTTCGCGCGGCCGCGGTCGAGAACATCTTAGGCTTTGCCGAGCGTTATACGCCGAAAGCCGACGTCGTCGTGCTGGCGCAAAACTACCGCTCGACGCAGCAGATCCTCGATTGCGCAAACGCGCTCATGTCGGAGGGCTCGCGCCGGTACCGCAAGACGCTGATGAGCACGCGTCAGTCCGCGCAGAAACCCTGCTACGTGAGTCTCGAGGACGCCAATGCCCAGGCCGAATACATCGTCAACAAGATACTCGCCACGCGCGAAGTGAGCGGTTCGCTCAAGCGCCATGCCATCCTCTTCAGAAGTTCGCACCACAGCGACGTGCTCGAGGTGGAACTAACCCGCCGCAACGTGCCTTATGTGAAATACGGTGGTCTCAAGTTTCTCGAGGCCGCCCACGTCAAGGACATGATGTCGATCCTTCGATGGGCCGACAACCCGCGTAACACGGTCGCGGGTTTCCGGGTGTTGAAACTGATTGCCGGCATCGGTCCGGGACACGCGAAGCAGGCGCTGGATCATTTCGAGGCGAACGGCTGCACCATCCAGAGCCTCTCCCGTTACGCGGCTCCACAGGCGGCCAAGATGGACTGGATTCGCTTCTGCACCTTCCTGGAGAAACTCGCGGATCCGGCGACGCCCTGGCCCGGTCAGGTGGGCTTGGTGCGCGAGTGGTACAAACCGCAAGTGGAGCGGATTTACGATGCGGCGTTCAGCCGCATGGGCGATTTGGAGCAGCTAGAACACTTGTCGGCGCAACATCCCAGCCGGGACCGCTTTCTCACCGAGCTCACGCTGGATCCTCCCTCGGTCACCAGTGACCAAGCCGCCATGCCGTCCAAGGACGAAGACTACGTGGTGCTGTCCACCATTCACTCCGCCAAGGGGCAGGAATGGGACTGCGTCTATATCCTGAATGTGGCGGACGGTAATTTTCCGTCGGAGTTCTCGACCGGCAAGCCGGAGCTCATCGAGGAGGAGCGCCGGCTGCTGTATGTCGCCATGACCCGGGCGCGCAACGAGCTACATTTGTGTGCGCCTTTGAAATACCAGGTCACGCAACAGGCAAAGAACGGCGACGGGCACATTTATGGTGCAAAGAGCCGATTCATGACCGACAGGGTACTGGCATGCGTCGAGCAATCCACGTTTCGCAGTCAGCGGGGCATGGAAAATTTGCGCGCGGACGACACCGCCACGGTCAACGTGGCCGCTCAGCTCAAGGAAATGTGGTGAGGGGACCCCGCTGCCGGGATCCGGTCACCAGCGGCGGGGACCGCCGCCGCCGCCACCACCGCCGCCCGCAGGCTTGGATCGCGGGGCGCGTTCTTGGGCCTCGTTGACTCGCAGCGGTCGCCCACCCATTTGAAAGCCGTTGGTTTGCTGAATCGCGTTTTGAGCCTCGCCGGCACCCATGTCGACGAACGCGAAACCGCGGGGACGCCCCGTTTCACGATCGTTGATGAGTTTGACGGAGTCGACTTTGCCGTAGCGCTCGAACAGGCTACGCACTTCGTCTTCGGTAGCGGTGAATGGCAGGTTGCCAACGTAGATCGTCGTCATTCAACTGGTCTCACTAAGAGTGCGCGCCAGGAGCGGCAAGCCGCGAGCACGCGGTTTCAACACCCAGACCGCCCGCAACCACTTGCCCTGCGGTCTGTACCTGCTTTCGACTCTACGCCAGGGATTTATTGTTGGCAAACGCCGGAAACGGGCGCGCTCGCATCGCGTTGTAAGACTTATTCGGCTTCGAGGTAGGCGTAGCCGTTGAGCTCGTTTTCATAGAAACGTTTGACCGCCTGGGCTTCGCTCAACGTCATCCGGCCCTCCTGCACCGCGCGTTCGCAATCCCGCGCGATCCCCGGGTACAGCTCGTCGGTGTCGTACTCCATGTACTCCAGCACCTTGTTGGCGGTATCGCCCTTGACGATTTCCTCGATCCACCAGCCGCCGTCTTCCTGCAAGCGGATGTGCACGACGTGCGTGTCGCCGAATAGATTGTGCAGGTCGCCCAAGGTTTCCTGATAGGCGCCAACCAGGAAGGCGGCCAAATAATACGGCTCGCCGGGCGTCAGTTCATGCACCTCGAGGGTGCGTTTGGTGATTCGGGGATGCACGAAACGATCGATCTTGCCGTCCGAATCACAGGTGATGTCGGCGAGCACGGCGTTGCGCGTCGGCTTTTCGGTCAAGCGCTGGATGGGCATGATGGGAAACAGCTGGCCGATGGCCCAGCTGTCGGGCAGTGATTGGAATATGGAAAAATTACAAAAGTAGATGTCGCTCAGGCTGTCCTCGAGATTCTCGAGTTCCTCGGGAACCCGATCGAGCTTGCGGCAGTAATCGCGGATCTTGGTGCAGGTGGCCCAGTAGAGTTTTTCGGCCAGTCCGCGGAATTCCAGGCTGAGATAGCCCAAGTTGAACATCTGCAGGGCTTGCTCGCGGGCCTGCAGGGCATCGTGATAGCACTCGACCAGGCGCCGCTCGTTGACCGACTTGTAGCTGTCGAATAAATCCCGCACCGGCTGCGGCAATTCCTGTTCGCCGTGATAGTCGTCCTCAGGCTTGCCGGTGACCTTGAAGCGGTCCAACTTCGACGAGCCCAAGACGTCAAACACCAGCAGGCTGTGGTGCGCGGCAATGGCGCGGCCGGACTCGCTCACGATCATCGGGTGCGGCACGCTGCGGGCGTTGCACACACTCTTGATGCGGTAGACGACGTCGCTCGCGTACTCGTTCAGCGTGTAGTTCATCGACGACTCGTAGTTGGTGCCGCTGCCGTCGTAGTCGACTCCCAGGCCGCCACCGATGTCGATATATTTGAGCCCGGCGCCCATGATCTTGAGTTCCGCGTAAACGTGCGCCAGCTCGTTGATGGCGTCCTTGACGCGGCGGATATCCTGCAGCTGGCTGCCGGGATGGCAATGGACGAGCTGCAGGCAGTCGAGCATGTCGCGTTCCTTCAGCAACGCATACAAATCCAAGATCTCGCTGATGAACAGGCCGAACTTCGACTTTTCACCGGCCGATTCGCGCCAGCGGCCGGCGCCTTCGCTGGCGAGCTTGACCCGGACGCCGATCTTCGGCCGCACGGCGTAGCGTTCCGCGTGCTTGAGAATGAGGTGGATCTCCTCGTAATTCTCGACCACCGGAATGATGGTGCGGCCGAGCTTGGTGGCGAGGATCACCGCTTCGATGTAGCTATCGTCCTTGAAGCCGTTGCAGACGACGATGCGGTCCGGGGCGTTCTCGGTGATCGACATGACGGCGAGCAGTTCGGGCTTGGAGCCGACTTCGAGCCCGAAGCCAAATTCCTTGCCGTAGCGGTACACTTCCTCGACGACCAAGCGCTGCTGGTTCACCTTGATCGGGAACACTGCGGCATAGCGATTGGTGTAGCCGTTCTCGGCAATGGCGGTGGCGAAGGCGTCGGCGATGCGGCGCAGGCGGTGCGCGAGGATGTCGGAGAAGCGGATCACCACCGGCGTATGCAGATCGCGCGCCTTCAATCCCTGTACCACCTCGTACAGATCGATTTCCCGGGCGGCGTCCATGCTCGGCCGCACCACCACGTGCCCCAGCGCGTTGATCGAAAAATACCCCTTACCCCAGGCTTCGGTCTGGTAGAGATCCAGCGACTCGCCGATTTTCCACGCGTGGTTCACCAGCGGCGCTTTCAAGGGTGTATTCATGTGGCGCGCAAGATAACAAATTGGCGCGGCAAGTAAATGACGCCGCGCGTAAAAACGCCGAGCGAATCGTGCGGTGGTCGAGCTTAAGACCGCAGCGCGACTTTACTTACGCCGCGCTGCCCTGCGTCACCGGCCGTGACGGATCACGGATCCACTCGCTCCAAGAGCCTGCATACAGTTTGGCGCCGGACAGACCGGCAAGTTCCAGCGCCAGCAGATCGTGACAGGCAGTCACCCCCGAACCGCACATCAGAATGGCATTCTCCGGGGCCTTGCCGGCCAGCCGCGCCTCCCAGCGGCGACGCAATTCGGCCGGCGCGAGAAAATGTCCGTCGATCCCGAGGTTGTCGGCGAAGGGATGATTTACCGCGCCCGGCACATGGCCGGCGACCGGATCGATGGGTTCGACCGTACCCGCATAGCGTTCGGCGGCGCGGGCATCGACGAGCATGCGCGAGGGATCCGCGAGCGCCCGCAGCACCTCGTCGACCGACAGCACGGCGGTACGGTCCACCGCCGCCGTGATGGGCGCCGCGGCCGCCTGAGACACGGCAGCCGGCATCGCTCCGGATTCGAGCTCGCCGCCGCCTGCCAGCCACGCCCGGTAGCCGCCATCGAGCACCGCAACCTGCCGATGGCCCAGCCAGCGCAGCAGCCACCAGGCACGCGCGGCAAACGAGCCGTTGGCCTCGTCGTAGGCCACCACCTGCACGTCGCGTACGATGCCGAATTGCGCGCAGCGGCGGGCCAGCGTGTCCGGCGCCGGCAGCGGATGGCGGCCGCTGGTGGCGGTGACCGGGCCGGCAAGATCGAGGTTGAGGTCGGCATAGTGCGCACCGGGAAGATGTCCGCGCAGGTAGGCCTCCCGGCCCGCCCCGGGGGCCGCGAGGTCGAAGCGGCAATCGAGCAGCACCGGTCGCGCCGGGCCCGACGGTCCGGAGTCGCCCGGCGCGGCGCAGAGCAGCCGGCGCAGTCCGATGACATCGATCAGCGTGGTGAACGTCATGGCAGCGAGCTTAGCGCGATGCCGGGCGGACTTATCGTTACAATTGCCGTATGGCACTCACTCTCTACTGGGGCAGCGGCAGTCCGTTTTCTTGGCGCGTGTTACTGGCCCTGGAGCACAAGCGCCTGGCGTACGAATCGCAACTGCTGCACTTCGACAAGCAGGAGCACCAGTCGCCGCAAATGCTGAAATTAAATCCACGCGGCCGGGTGCCGGTGTTGAAGGACGGCGACTACATCGTGTTCGAGTCGGTGGCCATTCTCTACTACCTGGAGATGAAATACCCCGCGGTACCGATTTTCGGCTCGAGTCCTGAGGAAGCCGGCGTCATCATGCGCGTCATCTGCGAATTCCAGGCGTATGCCGAACCGTCGGTGCAGAAGATCATCAATGCCGTGTTCGCGGACCGGGTCACGGATGACATCGATTCATTGACCGATGCGATGCACGTGGTGGGACGCGAGGCGCGCACCATTGAGGGGCGCTTGAGCAAGGAGGAATGGATCGTCGGTGCCCACTATTCGGCGCTCGACATGGTGATTTTTCCGTGGATCCAGCTGCTGCGCCGGGCGCTGGACAAACCCGCCGCCAGGGAATTGGGAGCGCGTTTCCTGCCGATGGAAACCAATTATCCGGCGCTCGCGCGCTGGATCCATCGAATCGAAGCGCTGCCAGGCTACGAGCGTACTTACCCGCCTACTTGGTAGGCGCGGGGCGTGTAAGAACCGCCCGCGTGCCGAAACTTGAGCATTTCTTGGGCGGACAGGTAGTCTGACGTGGTCCACCCGCCGCGGCGTCGCCGCGGTGGGCGTCATTCTGTGGGCTTGAACTTTAAAGGATTAACAAAATTGGGGAAAAAATTATGACCAAACACGAAGTGCATGTGAATTTTAAGGGCAGGATCGTCTTCGTCGGTTTCGGCAGCATCGGACAGGGAGTCTTGCCACTCATCTTACGTCACATCGGCACTTCGGCAGAACGCATTACCATCGTCACCGCTGAAGATGCCGGACGTTCGGAGGCCGAGCAATTCGGCGTCAAATTCGTGAAAATCGCGCTGACCCGGGACAATTTCCGGCAGACCTTGCAGCCGCTGCTGGAGCACGGCGATTTCCTGCTGAATTTGTCGGTCGACGTTTCGAGCGTCGCGCTGGTGCAGCTCGCGCGCGAGCGCGGCGCGCTGTATCTCGATACGTGCATCGAGCCCTGGGCGGGCGGTTATGTCGATCCCATGGCGTCGGTGGACTCGCGCAGCAACTACACCATGCGCCTCGAGGCGTTGAAGCTGCGTAATTGGAACAAGAACGCGCCGACCGCCGTGCTCACTCATGGCGCCAATCCGGGCCTGGTGTCGCACCTGGTGAAGCAGGCGCTGCTCAACATCGCCGCGGACACCGGGGTCGAGGTCGCGGTCCCCACCTCGCGGGATGGCTGGGCGCACCTCGCGCAGACCTTGGACATCAAGGTCATGCACATTGCGGAGCGGGACACGCAGGTGGCCAACGTGCCTAAACAGGTGAACGAGTTCGTCAATACCTGGTCGGTGGACGGCTTCGTGAGCGAGGGCGCACAACCGGCCGAACTCGGCTGGGGCACGCATGAGAAACATTTTCCGCTGGACGGCGGGCGGCATGCTGAAGCTTCCGGATG